>Ga0209061_1000478_pt1 | contig 100965 bp, 101 predicted proteins | sample Coa_R1_10_FD_187157 | JGI IMG/M metagenome (GOLD analysis project Ga0209061, IMG submission 187157) | Surface soil microbial communities from Centralia Pennsylvania, which are recovering from an underground coalmine fire - Coalmine... | ecosystem: Environmental > Terrestrial > Soil >...
GCGCTTGCCGGCGCCGCCGAGCGCGGCGGCGAGCATCGTCGCCGTCGAGCCTTTGCCGCTGGTTCCGCCTACATGGAGGGTGGGGTACCGGTCCTGCGGATCGCCCAGCTCGCGCAGGAGCGCGCGCGTGCGCTCGAGGCGCGCAGGCCGACGGCGCGACGACGTTTCGTTGATCGTCCCGAGCAGATACGCTTGCGCGCCGGCAAAGCTCACGTCGCTAGCCTTTCCCTAAAGAGAAACGTCGGTCGCGGCTCAACCGTCCTTGACTTCGCCGCCCAGCAGGTCGAGCGCGTGGGGCAACGCCGGCAGGATGACTCCCAAGGTCTCCCGGACGGCCTTCGGGCTGCCGGGCAAATTGACGACCAAGGTGCGGCCCCGCACGCCGGCCACCGCGCGCGACAGCATCGCCGTGGGAACCCGGGCCCAGGAGGACGCGCGCATGGCTTCAGCCAGACCCGGAACTTCGTAATCGAGCACCGCAGCCGTCGCCTGCGGCGTGCGGTCGCGCGCGGCCAAACCGGTACCGCCGCTCGTCAGAACCAGCGCGATGCCGCGTTCATCCGCGAGCCGGATCAATTCTGCCGAGAGCGCCGCGGGGTCGTCGGGAAGAACGCTCGTCTCCTCGACGGCGAAGCGCTCGTCGAGCATCTCTCGCACGACCGGAATACATGCGTCGGCCCGCTCGCCGCTAGCCGCGCGGTCGGAGAGCACGATGACCGCAGTGCGATAGGTCAGACGTTATCTGCTTTCCAGAAGCCGCTCTTACCGCCGGATTTCGAAAGCAGCCGAACGCGTTCGATCGTGATTCCCTTATCGATCGCTTTTGCCATATCGTAAATCGTCAGAGCCGCAACGCTTGCAGCGGTCATCGCTTCCATTTCGACACCGGTTTGCGCGACGGTCTTTGCGCGCGCATCGATGAGCAGCACGTCGCCTTCCCACGAGAACGTGACATCGATGAAGCTGAGCGGCAGCGGATGAGTCAACGGGATGAGGGATGCGGTTTGCTTTGCCGCCATGATGCCGGCAATTTGCGCGGCCACGAGCGCGTCGCCTTTGGCGAGCGTTGCTTCGCGGAGCGCAGCGGCTGCGTTGGCGGTGAGTCGCACTTCGGCACGCGCGACGGCGAGGCGCTCGGTTGGGTTCTTGCCGCCGACGTCGACCATTGTGAGCGATCCGTCGTCGGCGATGTGCGAAGGCTTGTTCACCGCGCTTGCGACGGGGTAGACGTTTGGAAACGAAACCAGATCAGCGAGAGAATTCCCAGCCCGGCAAAGAGCACCGCATGCTTATGGTGCGGCCCGCCCGGATGGTGCACGACGAACTGCAGCGCACCGGTCCAATACAATCCCGCGAGAGCGAAAAAGGCGAGAGCGAGTAGGATCGAAAGTGCTTTCATGTCAACCTCCTGGCGTCAGCGAATCCCGGAAGAGAATAACGCGAACGATACGGCTCCCGCGACCACGCAATACCAGCCGAACGGACGGAGATCGTTGGTTCGAAAATATCGGGTCAGAAACGCGACGGAAAGATATGCGGTGACGGCCGAAAGAATCCCGCCTATGACGGACTCGAGCATGATGCCGTGCGCACCCGGAGCGAGCAGGCGCGGAATCTCGAGCAATCCCGCCGCCAAGATGACCGGCGTCGCGAGCATGAACGAGTATCGCGCCGCCTCGGATTCCGAGAGGCCGATCAGGAGGCCGGCGACGATCGACGACCCCGAGCGCGAGATTCCCGGCAGCAGCGCGAGCGACTCCGCCAAACCAACCTTGACGGCATCGAAGAACGAGAGATCGTTCAGCGTGCGGTATTCGCGTCCCGTCGCGACGGTCTGACCTCCGACGGCCTGCGCTGCGGCCGCATGCTGTCGCTGCTTCAGCGCCTCGCCCGCGAACATGACGAGGCCGTTTGCAAAGAGGAAGACCGCAACCGGCAAGGGCGAGCCGAATAGCCCGCGCACCTCATGCTCCAAGAGAAATCCGAGCAGTCCGACCGGGATGGTGCCGATGACGAGCAGCCATGCCAGTTTCTCCTGGCTCGAGCCCGAAAGGCGCCCGCGAACGACGCTTCCCACGAATGCCGGCACCACCCCGCGCCACTCGCGCTGATAGAACAACAGCAACGCGGCGGCCGTCCCTAAGTGGAGGGCGACGACAAAAGCCAAGAAGTCGGAGCTCGAGCGATCGACGTTCCAGCGCAGCAGCGCCGGGATCAACACCGTGTGCCCGAGACTGCTGATCGGGAAGAGCTCGCTGAACCCTTGCAGGATCGCGATGGCCATAGCCTGCGCGAACGTCATAGCGCAGTTGCCCTGAAGTTATTGGCTCTCGAACGTGACCGTGTAAAGATAGCTGCCGCCGACGGGCCGGCAGTTGTGGATTTCGGGAGCATATTTCGATTGCTGTGCAGCCTGCAACGCAGCTTGGTCGAGCGCCTTATTATTGGTCGACTTGAAGACCGCGACCGCGGTAACGGTTCCATTCGCGTCCAACGTTACTTTTATCTGCGCGGTTCCGGTCGCGCCCATTTCCCGCGCGATTTCCGGCATATCAGGCGTTACCTTTTCGGTCGCGGTTGCCAAACGATTGGGATTGGCGCAGGCGGGCGGCGTCGCCGTCGGCGCGACGGTTGCGGTTGGAGCGGGCGTTGCCGGCGGCCCCGACGCCAGCACGCCTTGCGGTACGCCCTGCTGGGAGCCGGTCTTCACGTTGTATTGCTGCTCGCTCGATTCGCCCGAAACGCTCTTTGAAGTTTGCTTCGGAACGTTGACCTTCAGACGGACTTGCGGCGGGGGGGTGTGCGGCTGCGGCGTCGGCGTTATCTTCGGCGGCGGAGTCGGCGTAGGAGTCGGCTTGGGCGTGGGAGTGGGTGTCGGCGTCGGCCGCGGCGTCTCCACCTTGGTTACTTTTTTGGTCAGCGATACTTTTTCGACTTGCTCCTTTTCTTCGGTCGGGTGCTTCCACTCGATGAACGGTCCGAATATGAGGTGCAGCGCGATCGAGATGCCGAATCCATACAGCAAAAAGCGCCTCGAATACGCCAGCACATTCTCGATCGTGTTCGCAGGCCGCCGCTCGGTCGGCTTCGGTTTATCGGGCATCGACGAGCTTAGGAGCCTATCGCGCCTTGAGGCGTACCCTCAACATGGTTCGCCAAGCCGAAGTCGATCAGGTCCTCCTTCTTGGCTGCGTCCATCACTTGCAAAATCGTGCCGTACGTTGCTTTGGGATTGGCCTTGATGATCACGCTGCGGTAGACGTGGCCGGTCTGATCGGCAAGGTTCTTGAATGCCGCGGGGGCCTGTGCGATGTCGACTTGCTGCGAGCCGATCTGAATGCGATCGTGTGCGTCGATGAGGACGACGATCTGGGAGTCGGTGACTTTTGTCTTGTTCTTGGCGTCCGGCAGCTTCGGCTCTTTGGTAACCGATGCCAAAATGATGAAGATGATCAACAGGACCAGCAACACGTCCGTGAACGGCGTGATGTTGATCGTCGACATTACCTCTTCACTGTCTTGCCCCGTCGTTACCGCCATGCTGTCCTTTTAGGACGTCGCCTAAGACGTCACGAAGCCGACGTCGTCCAAGCCTGCCTCCTTGGCCGCGTCGAGAATTCGAATGATGAGCCCGTACGGCGCCTTCGCGTCCGCTACGATCGACACGTGGAGATTGCCGCGCCGCCGCTCCACCGAAGCCATGTCGGTGTAGATCGTCTTCACGCTGGAGAGCTTGCCGTCGACGAAGATGACGCCCTTATTGTTGACGTCGACTTCGATCGTCTTGCGCTTGTCGTCGTTGTTGACCTGATTGGGGTTCGATTTATTGGGAAGCTGCTTTTGGAATCCGGGCGGCGTAACGAGCGCGGCAAGAATCATGAAGATGATGAGCAGAACCAGCAGCACGTCCGTAAACGGCGTGATGTTGATCTCCGCCATCACATCTTGGTCTTGCGCGGCGCCGGTGAGTGCCATGCGGAGAGGTTACGCCTTGGCCGCCTGCGGCGGGAGCGTGCCCTTGGGCGTGTAGAGATCCGTCGGGATCGGTGCGCCCGTATTGTGGAAGTGCAGCATTTCGGCGAGCTGGTTCGACGCGACGATCATCTCCTGATTGAACGCCTTGATCCGGGTTTTGAAGAAGTTGAAGAAAATGACGGAGATGACGGCAACGAACAAACCGGCGGCGGTCGTTATGAGCGCCTCCGAAACGCCGGCCGCCACGACCGCCGGCGTCGAGTTGCCTTTTAGCGCGATGTCCTGGAAAGCCCGGATGATACCGAGGACGGTTCCGAAGAGTCCGACGAACGGCGCGATCACGGCCGTCGTACCGATCACGCCGAGATTACGCTCCAGCATGTTCAGGTTTTCCATCAGAGCGATGGAAAGCGCGTCCGTAATGTCGGCGCGATTTTTCTCGCCGCGCAACAAGCCGAACTCGAGGATGCGCGGCAGCATCCCGCGACTTTGCCGCGTCACCTTCAGCGCGCCTTGCAAATCGTCAGCGGCGATGCGCTCGCCGATCTGCCGCAGTAAGGCGCGGCTATCGCTCTTCTGCGACGCGAAGAACAGCAACCGTTCGATGACGATCGCCACGGCGATGACGGACAGCAGCAGCAACGCCCACATCGCCACGCCGCCGGCCACGATGAAGTACGCGAAGTTTCCGAAAAACTCACCCACCGCGCTAACAGCCTCCCGCTCGTAAATTCACAAAAACGCGGGCCCTACAGCCCGACGCCGGTCGCGCTCTTTTGCTAGCCCGGGCCCTTCTCCTAGCATCACTGGTAACTTTTCTCGCTTCCTCACCTTCCGGCACCAAGCTGTTTCAAGAACGCTTCCGCCTTGGAAGCGACCATCGTGTTGCCCGCCGCCTTGGCCGACGCATCGGCTTTTTGAAGGTAGGGTATCGCCTCCGCTTTCTTCCCATCGTTGGCAAGCGCTACGCCTGCAACGAGGTTCGCTTGAGCGTCGTCGGGCTTGGCCGCCAAGGCCTTGTCGGCGGCGGCTTTCGCAGCTTTCCAATCCGGCTTCGCACCTTGCGACAACGCGACCGCCTCGTTTGTATACATCTGGGACGCGTACGGTCCGCCGACGGCGCCGGCCTTATCATACATCGCCGCGGCCGTGCCGTAGTCGCCGGCCTTCGACGAAGCATCGGCCTTGGCCCAATAATAGCGAAAAGCAGCGGTAGTGTTCGAAGGGTCGAGCTGCTTGATTTCTTCTACGAGCGGTCCCGCCTTATCGAGCTGCCCGGTGCTCACGTACGCCGCAACCAAGTTTGAATCGATCGTCGCGCGCTGTTTCGAATCCATCTTGGGATCGCCGGACGCCAGCGTGCGAGCTTGCTCCAGAGAATGCACCGCTTCAGCGTCTTGGCCGGCGACGACTTGCGCCGTGCCGAGCAAGTTGAGTGTCGGAGCGCCCGGAGCGAGCTGATACGCCTTCGTTGCATCCGCTACGGCAACGCTACCGTCTTTCGCGGCGAGCGCCGTTTCCGCGGCTTTTGCGTATGCGTTCGCCGCAACCGTTTTATATTGCGGCGGTACGGCCGAGAGCTTGTTGAATGCGCCGGCCGCGCCGGAGTAGTCGTTCAAGAAGTAGTTGCTTGCGCCCAGCAGCGCCGTCGCACGCGCATCGTCGGGATGCGATGCGAGATACGACGATGCCGCAGCCTTCGCATCGGAATACTTGCCGGCACGAAGGTCCGCATCGGCTCGATCGAGCGCATTGCCTGCCGTCGCCGACGCCGACCCTCCCGTGAACTTCAGCGTGTAATCGTAAAACTGGGCGACCTTCTTCTTGCCGTTCGTCGCGGGCGTGTACGTCGACGTACGGGCGATCTCGAGCGCCGCTGCGTCATCCCCGTGATTGGTGGACTTGATGACGCGGGTAACCTTGAACGTGCCGTCCGCATTCACGTAGACCTGCACGACTACCGTGCCGGGGCCTGCAATCGGCGACGTGTTCGTCCCCTGCTTGATCAGCTTCGGCGGCGTCTGGTAATCGGGACTTTGCGCAAGGGCTGCGCAGGTCAGCCCAAGGAACGCTGCGAGCGTTGCGGCCGCAGATGCAAGCCCCGCTCTGGATCGATTCATCATAAGAAGACCTTTTATTGCGTTTCTCGTGCGAATTTCTCGTATGCGCGGTTTGCGCTCTCGAAGGAGGACGCCGTGCACGGAAGTTCTCCTGCCGCCAACTCCTCCGTCAGAGCAGCAAGCCGGCCGGCGAACTCGCGCGCAGCTTCGCCGATGGCGGGGGCGTTCGCTCGCAAGATCGTTTCCCAAAGTCCCCACGGAGAACCGGCCAGGCGCAGGGTCGAGGCGAGGCCCGGGCCGCCGAGCTCGGCGCGAACGCCGGATTCTTCGAGCATCGAACCCAGTGCCGTCGAGATCAGCTGCGGCAGATGCGAGGTGAGCGCGAGCGCACGGTCGTGCTGCTCGGCGTCGATTGCGAACGGCCGCGAGCCCATCGTTTCGATGAATGCGCAGACTGCAGCGTCACGGGCGGCATCGCGCGGAACGTACGTCCATACGCGGCCGGAAAACAGATCCTCGCGCGCGTGCGCCGCGCCGCCGCGTTCGGCGCCTGCGATCGGATGCGTTCCGGCGAATAAGGCCCAAGCCGACGCACGCTGCATGACCGGCACCTTCACGGAGGCAACATCGAGCACGAGCTCGAGCTGCGGAAACGTTCTCGCGCGCAATGCCTCGATCGCCTGCAGTGTCTCATCGATCGGAAGCGCCAATACCAGCGTGCGGCAGCGCGACGCGAGCTCTTCCAATGAAGGTGCCGCCGAATCTGCGAGAGCCGCCGCAACCGGATCGCGATCGAGTCCGACCACGGCGATGCCGCGCCGTTTCGCCCGAAGCGCAATGGATCCGCCGATCAAACCGACGCCGGCAATCCCCAGTGGGACCCCGAAGCTCACTGGCGCTGCAAATCCGGCCGCAGCACGACGGCGCCGTCCAGATAGACGTGCACGATCTCTTCCTGTGAAAGCGTCGTGTTGATCAAGATCATCGTGCGAATGCAGCGCGGCAGGTCGCCCGGAACCGGAATCTCGGTGAAATTCAGCAGCGGGACGCTCGTCCAACCCAGCTTGCGGGCCGCGCTTGCGGGAAAGGCGGCGCGCAAGTCCGGCGTCACGGTGAACAAGGCCGACGCGACGTCCTCGAGCGCAAAATGATTTCTCTCTCGGATTGCGATGATGAGACGCTCGGTAGCGCCAAGGATCGCTTCACGATCGTCACGCTCGGCTTGAGTTGCGCCTCGGATACCGCGAACTTTGGTCATCGCTGCGAGGTTCGGAGCAATGCGTCGAGCGCCTTGCGCTCGCGCGGGTCCAGCGAGCGTATCTTTCCCGGACCGAGCCCACCCAGTTCGACGGGACCGAAACGGCGCCGCTGCAAGGCCACAACCTCGCGCCCAACCGCTTCAAACATACGCCGTACCTGACGATAGCGCCCCTCATGCAGCGTCACGTCGACGGTCGAGCGTTCCGGGCTCGCTGCAACGACCCGCAAGCGTGCGCCCGTGGTGCGGCGTCCGTCTAAGTCGATGCCGCGCTGCAGGCGTGCGACGTCCTCCGATGCCAAACGACCGCGCAAGGTGACGCGATAGACCTTTTCGACGCCGAAGCGCGGATGCGTGAGAGCAAACGCCAAATCACCATCGTTGGTAAGCAGCAAGATCCCCGATGTGTCGTAATCGAGCCGGCCAACCGGTACGAGTCGCGGTGCGTTCGCTGCGCGCAGCTCGCGCAAGAGATCTGCCACCGTCCTTCGTCCCTCCGGATCGCGCATGGTCGTAACCACTCCGACGGGTTTGTGCAGGGCCAGTATCTCTCGGCGCTGCGGGTGCAGCCGCCGTCCGTCCAATTCGACGCGGTCATCCGCCTCGACGCGCGTCCCCAGCTCGCGCACGATCTTTCCGTTCACCGCTACGCGCCCCGCGAGTATCATCGGTTCTGACCCACGCCGCGATGCTACGCCGGCCCGCGCGAGAAACCGCTGCAGCCTCACGGTGAGAGCCCGGCGGGTCCGCTGAGCCAAGCGCTGCCGCGCTCGTAAAAGCGCAATTCGCGCTCGCCTGCGCGCGTCAGGCCGATGCGCCTGGAAACACCGATTCGCGGACGCGCGCCGTCATCGAACAATCGCACGGCGGCGCGCGCTTCGCATAAATCGATGCCGTCCTCCGCACCTGTGACGCCTAGCCCTTCGCACAAGCGCCCGGGACCGCGCAGCAAATTCCGATCCGACGCGCCCGGTCGTCGCGAGCGCATCGTCGCAACGCCATCGAGCGGCTCGAGCGCGCGGATGAGAACCGCCTCACCCGTGCCCGCGGCACCGCTGGAGACGTTCAAGCACCAGCTCGTCCCATAGATGCGATAGACGTACGCATGACCGCGCTCGGTAAACATCGCGGCGTTGCGCCGCGTCATGCCGCGAAATGCGTGCGAAGCCGGATCCCCCGTCAGATACGCCTCGACTTCGACGATCCGCCCCGCGGTTCGCTTTCCCCCGATGCTCGACACGAGAATCTTACCGATCAGAAAGCGCGCCAGCGATTCGCAATTGCGCGGCAACATCGTGCGCGCGATGCGAACGCGTCTAGGCTGCGGCGGCGAGCTCGACTTCGGCTCGGGCGCGGATTGCGAGATCCTCGGGCGGAGACCCGAGCGTAACTTCAGCTCGCGCAAACGTGTTGAGCCGGCACTTCAATTGCACGTACAAGAGCGCCAGCGCGGTGGGCAGCGGCCGCCGCTGCGCCAGATCCGTGACCACGCGCTCGTCGGCGATTGCCAGCCGGACCGACCGCACGCGCTGCGCCGCAAGCGCACCCGCTGCGGCGATCAGCGCAGCGTATGCGACTTCGCGGTCCAACAGCGCCGGGCGCCGCTCGCACTGAAAGGGTACGCGGAGCGGCCGCTCTTCGCCCGCGAGCGCGACGTACGCCACGCCGTCCCCGCGCAGGTTCGCCGCATAGGCAATCTGCGTGTCCAGAAAGCGTGAAGCCGGGGCTTTTCTTGCGCTCATCGGTGCGGTATCCTTGGTCGAACATACGTTCGATAGCGGTTTAGGCGGTCCTGCGCTCTTCCAGCAGCGTCTCGTAGATCTCGACGATGCGGCGCGTCTGTACCTCGAGGCTAAACCGTCCCTGTGCCAAATGCGCGGCACTCTGTTGGTTGCGCGGACCGCTCAACGTTGCCTTGAGCGCTGCCGCCATCGCCTTCGGGTCCGGCGGTACGAGCCGCCCGGCGCCCGCGAGGACGTCGCGCGTCGCGGGGGTGTCCACCGCCACGACCGACAAGCCCGCGACCACCGCTTCGGCGAGGACGAGACCCTGGGTCTCCGTGGTGCTTGGAAAGACGAAGGCATCCGCGGATGCGTAGACGTCCGGGAGCGCTTCCCGCGGGACGTGACCGACGAAGTGCGTCCCGGCTGCGATCCCGGCCGCCCTCGCCGCCGAAGCCAAGAGCGGCCGCTCCGGGCCGTCTCCGGCCAGAACGAGATGCACGCGCGGGTCGCCGAGCGCGGCTACCGCGGCGAATGCCAGCTCGATGTTTTTCTCCCGGGCCAGCCGCGAAACGAGCAGCACGATCCGGTCCTGATCGCCGGCGCCCAGCGCGCGCCGCCAGGCCGCGCTGCGCCGGCCCGCGGAAAAGCGGCCGACGTCGATGCCGGTGGGCACGACCGCGATCGGAGAGGTGACGCCGAGCGCGCGCAACCGCGTCTCCATCGGCGGCGTCGGCACGATAACGGTGTCTGCGAGATTCGCGTACGTGCGCGTCAGCTTCGACGCGGCACGCCGCGTCGCGTTGCGTTCGAACGGCACGTAATGGGCGTATTCTTCGAGCCGCGTATGGTACGTGAAAATCAGCGGCAAACCGAATCGCCGCGCGTAGCGCACGCCCATCCATCCGGTAACAAACGGCGAATGCGTATGAATTACGGAGAAGCTCTTGACGTGCGCTCGTTTGCGTGCATCCAACAGCGGCAACACGAGACGATACGCGGTGCGCGTCGGAAGCGGTAAGGACGGCACCCGAACGGCCGGCATCAAGTCTGCCGAGCCTACCGACGGAGCCACGACCACGGCGTCGTGGCCCTCCGCGCGCAAACCATCGCACAACGCGTCGATACTGGCGACGACGCCGTTTTCGATCGGATGATAGCACTCAGAAAAGATACCGACGCGCATTGTTCCAACGAGCCTGCTTTGCGGCCGGCAAGTGACACTCATGCCGGTGCAACGTTCCGATTTGACGCAGGCTTTACGGTGTGCTATCTTTCCGGCGTCCGCCCGGCGCCCTACGCCGCCCGTGGCGTTTCCCGAGAGATTTGGGAAAGAGACTACTCTAAAGGTCGCATTTCATCGGTTCGGCAGCACCCTGCGAGCGCGCGTGGGTGCGTGTGATGATGTCGCCCCGCCCGAAAAGGAGCTTCTACTCTGCACGACGGCACGACGAGACCACTACGATTCTTGGCGACGGGAATGCTCTCGGTCGCCGTGGTTTTGCCGCTGGCCTCGGCCCCCGTTGTAAAGGAGCGGATCGTCGCTCTCGAGCGGAGCATTCAACCCGCACCTGTTATTGTCTACTTCGCACGTAGTGGTGACCAACAACAGATACGAACGAGCGCGGCAACCGTCGCAGATTTGCTCCAACAGCGCGGAATCGACCCGTCGCCGGCGGACGCGGTGCGGCCGTCGCTCGCCACGCCGCTGCGCGACGGCTTGCACGTAAGTTATCGGCCGGCGGTCCCCGTAACGCTGCGCTTGCAGGGCGTCACGCAAAAATTCTCGACGTCGGCCCCGACGGTGGGCGCGCTCTTAGCCCAGCATAACGTGACCTTGGGCGCGAACGATTACGTGCTTCCGCGAGAAGACCGTCGCATTCGTGCCGGAGAGTCGATTCGCGTCGTGCACGTTTCGCGCTGGATCGAGCGCAGGCGCGAAATCGCGAAGCCGATCGTCGAGCATCGGCTTTCGCTGCAGCTTCCTCCGCTTGCATCGAAAACGATCGCGCGAGGGCTTCCCGCCGTCCGCGAAAATGTCGTGCAGTACACGCGCTACGACGACGATTCGCACGTCGATGCCAAGCTGCTCGCATCACGCGTGATTCATCCCGGTAAGCCCAAGGTCGTGCTCAGCGGCGTCGTCGCTTACGACCGATACGCCCAGCTCGCAAAGCGCGGAGTCCACCAAGCGGTGCGGTTCGCCAACGCGGCACTCGACATGCTGGCTACCGCCTACGATCCGCATTGCTACGGGTGCTCGGGCATCACCGCCATCGGCTTGCCGGCCGGTTACGGCATCGTCGCCGTCGACCCGCGGGTCATCCCGCTCGGCACGCGGCTGTATATCAAGGGATACGGTCCTGCCATTGCGGGTGATACCGGCGGCGCAATCAAAGGATATCGAATCGATCTCGGCTTCAATTCCTATGCCTCGGCAATCGATTTCGGCGAGCGCCCCGTGCGCGTCTACGTTCTGAGATAGACGCGCGCGCCGAGCTGCTCGCGCGCGGACTGCGCCCGAAGCGATCGCTGGGGCAACATTTCCTGCTCGATGGAACGATCGCGGACCGCGTCGCCGCGCTCGCGGTCGGCAACGATCGCGGTGCTCGCGTGCTCGAGGTCGGAGCCGGCACCGGAGCGCTTACCGCGGCGCTCCTGCAGCGAGGCGCCAGCGTCACGGCGCTCGAGATCGATGCGAGGCTCGTCACGCTCTTGCGAGAGCGCCGGGACCTGCGCGGAGCCGAGGTCATCGAGATCGACGCGCTGCGCTATCCGTATCAAGAATTTGCTCGGCTGGGCGACTGGCGCCTTGCCGGGAATCTGCCGTACAACGTCGGCACGCCGCTCGTCGCCGAGGTCGTTCGTCTCCAAGCGCCGCCGCAACGCATGGTCGTGATGCTGCAGAAGGACGTCGTCGACCGGCTCGTTGCGAAGCCGTCGACGCCGGCATACGGCAGCCTGACGCTCATCGTTGCTGCGCGCATGCGAGCACGCCGCGCCTTTACCATCGGACGAAGCCACTTTTGGCCCCAACCCAACGTTGAATCCTCGGTCGCCGTCTTGGAACCTGCGCGGCAGGTCGAGATTGAAAACCTCACGAGGTTCGACGAGGTCGTTAGGGCTGCGTTCGCGTACCGCCGCAAGACGCTCGCCAACAGTCTCTTGCGCGCACTAGGCGTTCCCCGCGACCAGACGGTAGCCGTTCTCGAAGCACTTCACCTCGATCCGGAGACCCGTGCAGAACAACTCGATCTTGCAACGTTCGCCACGCTCGCCGCTGCGTTGGGCGCCTGACGCCTTCCCCGGCTGGGCATCACTGGCAGCCGCGATCGGAGGCATCGTCGTTTACATCTTCACGTTGGCGCTGTTGCTGCACGCCTTCCATGTAACGCCGCAAAGCGCCATGTCGGCGCAGCTCACGCCGGCGATCGTCAAAGCGCAGATTCTCGGCTACGTACCCATTCTGGCGTACATCGGGCTCGTGCTGCCGCTGCTGGCGCGCCGCAGCTTCGGCGAAATCCTGGGCAGGGCCGGCGCGACGGAAATCTTCACCGGCTTGGGCGGCGCCGTCGTCATGTGGTTCGTCGTCATCGCGGTCGGCGCTCTGGAAGCGGGCATCTTCGGTAAGCAGCCCGAGCAAAACGCCGTCCGGCTCTTTCAAAACTCCGCGCCGGGTTTGTGGCTCGATCTCATGGCGGTCGTCGCAGTTACCTTGGCGCCCTTCGTCGAGGAACTGGTGTTTCGCGCCTTCGTCTTCAACGCGCTGTGGCGACGCCTTCCGTTCGCAGCCGCCGCCACCATCAGCGGTCTGATTTTCGGCGCGGCGCACGGACAAGTCGCCGGCATCCTGCCGCTGGCTGCAGGCGGCATCGTCCTAGCCGGCGTGTACGCGCGCACGGGCTCGCTGTGGTCGTCGATGATCACGCACGGCTCCTTCAACGCGATTACGCTGATACTGCTGCTGCTCTCGCAAGCAAAGAAGGCGTGAGGCTTGCCGTCGATGCGCTCAACTTGCGGCGCGACCGGCGCGGCATGGGGCGGATCGTGCGCGGCGTCCTGCGGGTTGCGGAGGAGTCCGGCATCGAATTGACCCTGATCGAGAACCGCGGCGACGGAAAGCGCGCGCAATACGACGCGATCTGGTATCCGTGGAATGGCATCAGGTTTGCCGCCCGCGCGCCGTCGCTCGTTCACATTCACGACACGTTCGCGCTGCACGAGACTGGTCTGAACTGGATTGCGCGCCGCCGCGTTCGCGCGCCGCTCTTGCGAGCCGCGCGCGAAGCCACGCGCATCGCTACCGATTCCGAGTGGAGCCGCGCGCAAATCGAGCGTGAGCTCGGAGTGGACGCGCGGCGCATCACCGTGATTCCTCTCGCACCAGATCCGTTTTTCCATACTGAAGAAAGCGCTGGTGCGGAACCGTCGGGACGACCCTACGTGCTGATGGTCGGTGCCGGCGAAGCACGCAAGAATGCGGGATTGCTGATCGAGGCGTTCGCGCAAGCCTTTCCCGAAGGCGATGTCGACCTCATCGTTGCCGGACCGTTCGCAGAAGAATCGGCGCGTGAAGCAGCCCGGCGAAACGTTCGTGTCCTGCGCGAAACGCCCGACGACGAGCGGCTTCGGGCACTCTACCGAGCCGCCGCGTGCGTTGCCGTTCCGTCGCTGGCCGAGGGCTTCGGCCTCGTGGTCGTCGAGGCGCAGGCTTGCGGCGCCCCGGTCGTCGCCTCGAACGCAAGCGCGCTGCCGGAGGCCGCCGGCGATGCGGCGCTCTTGATTTCGCCGCACGACGCCGAAGCCTGGTGCGATGCGCTGCGCACGCTCGTGCGCGACGCGGACGCCGCGTCGCGGCTACGTGCGCTCGGTGCCGCTCGCTGGGATCGCGCCGCCCGCGACGCTCCGGCGCGCTCCATCCTCGCCGCGTTGCACGATCTCGTCGAGCAACGCGCGTAAGCGCGCGATAAATCGCTGCGGGGCAAACTGCTCCGCGTGCTCGCGCAATCGCTGCGGCTGATAGCGACGCGCATCGAACGCGCGCAGCACCGCCGCGAGCGATGCAGCGCTCGGCTCATCGAAGAATTCACCCGTCAGGCCCTCGACAATCGTTTCGAGCGCACCGCCGCGCCGCAGGGCGATGGCCGGCTTCCCGCTCGCCGCCGCTTCGAGCGGAACGAGACCGAAATCTTCCTCGCCGGGAACGATTACGGCTTTGGCGCCGGCGATTAGCGATGTGATTTGCTCGTCGGGGACCCAGCCCAGAATGTCGGCGGCGGTCCCTCGAGCCCGCCGTCGCAACGGGGCGAGCATCGGTCCGTCGCCGGCAACCAGCAGCCGCGCTCCTGCGAGCGCGGCTGCATCGATCGCAACGTCGACGCGCTTGTACGGTAAGAGCCGCGATATCACGAGAAAATATTCGCCGCCGCCCGTCGTGACCGAGAATCGGTCGATATCGACGGGACACGGCAACACGAAGGCATCGCGCCCGTAATACGTGCGCACGCGCCGGGCCACGTTCCGCGAATTGGCGATGAATGCCGTCGGACGGGTGGCCGCCCGCCGATCCCAGGCGGAGAGCATCGCGACCGCGGGACGCGCCAGCGCGCCGGGGCCCAGCCTTCCCACATAGCGGTCGTATTCAAACAAGAACCGGCTCGGCGTGTTGATGTAGCACGCGTGCACGGCGCCGGCGGGCACGATGATGCCTTTCGCCCAGGCCGTGGTCGAGCTCACGATCAGGTCGTAACCCGAGAAATCGAACGCCTCGAACGCCGCCGGATAGAGTGGTGCAAGCGCGCGAAAGAAACGGCGGCCCAGCGGCACGTGCTGCAAGAAGGACGTGCGCACGCGCGCTGCCGCGACCAGATCGCCGCAGACCCGCTCGTCGTACAGCGCGGTATAAACGGGCGCCTCCGGCCATGCGGCGGCGATGTGCGCGAAGACCCGCTCGGCGCCGCCCCGCTGATTGAGATAGTCGTGAACGAGCGCGACGTTCAGTGCTGCGGTTGCTGTTTGGTCGCGCGCGGCAGAATGACGGCGACCGTGTACTTATCGAGATACTTCTTGACGACGCGCTCGACGTCCGCGGGCGTAACCGCCGCGATGTCACCGAGCACGTCGTTCGCCGCGTCGCCGTCCAAACCGAAACGCCTGAAAAGCCCGACCAGCGCGGAGCGGTCTTCGAGCGTCATGTTCTCCATCACGAACTCTCCGGTGGCGAGAGTCCGATAACGTGCTATGACGGCGCGATCCAGCGGCTTCGACGACAAGAGTTCCGTCGCCGCAAAGATCTCGCGCAGCCCCGTGGGCGAACCGAAGCTGCTTCCGCTGGAATAGATGATGAAGTTCGCGGGACGAACGTCGTACTGATAGGCGGCATTGATCGGGCGCAGCGCCGCGGGGCGGCTGACAATCGCATCGGTGCGGCCGAGAGACTCGATGATCGCCCGAACGACGAGCATTGCCGCAAAGTCTTTGGAGCCGATGGCGGGGGCAGCAAATCCGATGCCGATCCACGGCAAGCCGACGTCACGGTGCGTGATGATGCGCGCGGGTGGATTCGTCGGCATCCGCGTTTGCAGCGTGAGGGGCTGCGGCAGACCCTGCGGCAATTCGGCAATTGCCGAGCGCGCGGCGCGCACGACGCGCGCGTCGACCCGTCCCGCAGCTGCAAGCGAAGCACCGCCCTGACGATAATTGGCGGCCCAGAAGCCGTGCAAGGCCTTCGACCCGGCGCCGACGACGATTTCCGGCGAGCCCATCGGCGCGTAACCCGCTCCCGACCCGCGATAATAGCTGCTGCGCAACATCGCAGACACGACGCCGAAAGGACTCTGATCGGCGTCGATGATCCGCAAGCGCAAGGACCGCTTCGCGAGATTCAGCGTCGTTGCTGAAAAATCCGGCGCCGCAAGCGCGGTGCCTAGAAGCCCGAGCGCCGATACGACCGCGTCCGGTCGTCCTTCGACGTAATACCGGATGTCTTCGGGTTCGACCGTCACCGTCAAATTCGCCCCCAGCGCGGCGATGGCGTCGCGCAGCGGCATCTCGGTACCGTCCTCTTGGACCGGCGTTTGCGCGACCACCTCGCCGACCAGCGCGGCAAAGCCGTTTTGAGCGCTGGTCTGGCGGTCCAGACCGGCCGGCAGGAAAATCTGCATGCCCGCAAGGCTGGCATCGGCGTCGATCTGCGCGGGAACGTCCTCAATCAGGGTCGTGGGAGGATAGCGATCTGCCGCGGCGCGCGCCGGCACGGCCGGCACCGCGGCGAGCAGCAACGCGAGAAAAACTCTAGCGATCATTTGGCCTTCAGCCTCGCCGTCGCCGGAGAAGCGCCCAGATATTTCGCGACCGTCCTTGCGACGAAATCCGGCGTGAGCGAGCGGACGGACGCCATGTAGCGCCCGCCGTCGAGATCGGCTCCGGGCGCGTATGCCGCGTCTCCTTCACTCGCGTACCAACCAAAGTTATCGGCTAATGCGAGCGGCGTGGAGACGTCGCTCATCACGTGATACTCAAAAAGCAATCGGGCTGCCTGAAAGGCCTTTGCATCCAGCGGGCTCTTCATGGCCGCAATGGCGTCATCGATCTTCGCGCGCACGGCTTCTGCTTGCGAACCCGTGACCTCAACATAGAACACGCCCGGGTCGTGGTACGTCACGTATTGCGCTTCCAGCCCGACGTCGAGGTTTTGCAATTGATGCGTGACGGCGCCGGTTTCCGGGTTGAAGAGATAGTCTGCGACGAAGTCGAGGGCGGTCGCAGCCCGTTCGTCGCTGATCGGCGGCCCCGCCCAAGCGTAACCGAACCCGGGAACCGGACCCGTGCGCGTGACGCTCTGCGGCTGCGCGCGCAGGTCGGCCGCCACCGTCGCCGGCGGCTCGGCAGCGCCGCCTTCGCCGCGCCCCGGAACCGCGGCATCTGCGGTTGCCGCGTCGACGGCACCGGTTAAGACGACCGTGGCATTCGAAGCCCGGAACGCACGCGTTGCAAAATCTTTGACGTCGGCGAGCGTCGGTTTCTCGTCGTCGCTCAGCTCGTTCGGCGAGAAATGATCGGCGCCGCCGGAGAAGAGCGCGCCGAACAACGCGTCGCGCAATGTCTGCTCGGGCTCGGCGATTTTACGCAATCGTTCGTCGGTGCTTACCTCCGAAAGCGCTTGCGCGAGACCTTCTTGGCTGAGCACCGGCGTGAAATACACGGCGGTCATCGTGCGCAGCACGCTCGCCGCTTCTGCGGCGGGAACCAGAGCCGACACTTCGACCGTCTGCGGATATACCGAAATGCCGAAGCGCCCGCCCGCCTGCGCGACGACCGCTGCCAGCGGCGTGCCCGTGAGCGGCTGCGATGCAGCGACGGCGAGCGCGGCCAGGTTGGCGATGCCGGGATGCGGCGTCGAGCCGAAGCCGATCGACGGCGCGCGAAACCAGAGCTCGACCGCGGCCACCGGCGCGCCGCTTTGCGGACGCACGAGACCCGTCGCTCCCCCGGCTAGCCTCAGCGTCGCGACAGGCGGGGCCGCTGCGGCACCCAGAAGCAGGACGCCCAGGGCGGCGGCCAGCCGCCACGTGCTGCGCAAGAGCGTCCCTAGGCGGGTTCCGGTGAGATGCTCGGCGGCAGCCGCTTGGGTTTGTCGGGCTTGGTCTCCGGCTCCACCGGGGCGGCGGCTGCCGAGGGCAGCTCGACGGGCTCGGGAGCGGCGGAACGCGGGTAAGGCGCGTCGGCCAGAATCGCCTGCACTTCTTCGGCCTCGACCGTCTCGTGCTCGAGCAGCGAGTCGACCATGCGCTGCACCTTTGCCCAGTTGGCTTCCAGAATCTCGCGCGCGTGCCGATAGCACTCATCGATGATCTGCCGCACTTCACCGTCGATCTTGCTCGCAATCTCTTCGGAGTAATTCCGGTCTTCGCCCAGGTCGCGGCCGAGGAAGACTTGATGATTGCCGCGGCCGTACTGCACGGGCCCGAGCTGCGACGACATGCCGTACTGCGTCACCATGCGGCGCGCCAATTCGGTAGCCTTTTCAAAGTCGTTGCTGGCACCGGTCGTGATCTCTTTGAATTGGATCTCTTCGGAGACGCGGCCCCCCAAGAGCCCCGTGATCTGATCGATGATCTCGGCGCGCGTCATCAGATAGCGATCTTCCGTCGGCAGCTGCATCGTTACGCCGAGCGCCATGCCGCGCGAGATGATCGTCACCTTGTGGACCGGGTTCGCGTTGGGGAGCATGCCGCCGACGACGGCGTGCCCGGACTCGTGATACGCGACGATCTCCTTTTCTTTCTGCGAGATGATCCGCGAGCGCCGTTCCGGACCGGCGATGACCCGGTCGATCGCCTCCTCACAGTCGGACATCTCGATGACCGACTTGTTTTGGCGCGCCGCGAGCAAAGCGGCTTCATTCAGAAGATTCTCGAGGTCGGCGCCCGAGAAGCCGGGCGTACGCTTGGCAAGGATCTCGAGCGAAATCTCTTTGGACAGCGGCTTGTTGCGCGCGTGCACGGCCAGGATCTGGGCGCGCCCTTTGACGTCCGCGCGGTCGACCACGATCTGACGGTCGAAGCGCCCGGGACGAAGCAGCGCCGGATCCAGCACGTCGGGCCGGTTCGTCGCCGCGATCAGAATGACGCCGGTGTTCGGATCGAAGCCGTCCATCTCGACCAGCAGCTGGTTGAGCGTCTGCTCGCGCTCGTCGTGACCGCCACCGAGGCCCGCGCCGCGCTGGCGCCCGACCGCATCGATCTCGTCGATGAAGACGATGCACGGCGCGCTCTTCTTCGCCTGCTCGAACAGGTCGCGAACGCGCGAAGCGCCGACGCCGACGAACATCTCGACGAAATCGGAGCCGGAAATCGAGAAGAACGGCACCCCCGCCTCGCCTGCGATCGCACGAGCGAGCAACGTCTTTCCGGAACCCGGCGGGCCCAGCAGGAGAACGCCTTTGGGGATCCGTGCGCCGAGCGCTTGGAACTTCTTCGGATATTTGAGAAACTCGACGACTTCCGCCAGCTCCTGCTTGGCTTCTTCAATCCCCGCAACGTCGTTGAAGGTGACCTTTGGGCGGTTTTCCGACAGCAGCTTTGCCCGGGACCTTCCGAATGAGAGCGCCTGACTACCTCCACTCTGAGCTTGTCGTAGGATGAAGATCAAAAGCAGTCCCATCAACACGAATGGGACCAACTGCAAAATCCAACCTATTATGGGCGTCGCATTCTGCTGATCCACGTTGATCTCAACGTGGTGCTTGCGAAGCTCCGGCAAGTAGTCCGACTCACTGGGCGTCGTGACTTGGAATTTTGCTCCGGTATCCCGATACTCACCGGTAACTTCGTGCCCAGCGAGCGTGACCTTCGAAACTTTGTCCTGCTGGACGTAAGAGTAGAACTGCGAATAGGAGATCCTCGTCATCTGCGTCGGCTGCAGCACCCGCTCGACCACGAAGATGACGAAGACGAAGATTCCCAGGATCAGGAGTATTGCTCTTGCGTGTTTGCCCATAGCCCTTGAGTCAGAAGTGCCAGCGACCAGCCCCTCTGTAGTCGATACCCGCAAAGCCGGGAAAGGTTTGCCGGACGACCGTTTACGGCTCTCCGGGCGCTTCTCTCAACTTTGCCACGAACGGCAGAGTCCGATACTTTTCCTGATAGTCCAAACCGTACCCTACGACGAAAGCATCCGGCGCCACCAGGCCGACGTAGTCCAGCGCCACGTCGACGAGGCGGCGGTACGGCTTGTCCAGGAGAACCGCGGTTCGCAAGCTACGCGGCGCCCGGCTGCGCAGCAGGCCCTGCAGATAATGCAGGGTCAGACCGTTGTCAACGATATCCTCGACCAGCAGGATGTGACGTCCCTCGACGCTCTCGCTCGTATCTTTCAGTAAGCGAACCTCACCCGAGCTGCGCGTGTCGTTCCCGTAGCTCGACACCGCCATGAAATCGAGCGTGCAGCGCAGGTTTGGGTCCGCCGATGCCAGCGAACGGCCGAGATCGCTTACGACGAACATCGCACCTTTGAGAATAGCGATCAGATGCACGTCGCTTCCACGATAGTCGCGCGCGATCTCACGAGCCATTTGCTCGATCGCCGCGGCGATTTCGCGAGCGGTAAAAACTACCTCAAGTTCGTTTCCGTACGACCCGCGGGCTTGCAGCGTTCTCTCCTCTTTTTTCAACCTCGATGCCGTGCTTCACGAAGACGCGTCCCCGACGTGCCCGCAGCGCCGCTTCGATGCGCTCGAACGGCACGTCGGTCAGACCCGCTTCTTCTTCCAAGACCGCCCGCAGGCGCCGGCGGGCGGCGCTTCGCGGCACGCCTTCGAGCTCGTCCGCGACGATGGCCGCGCAGCGCGCGACGGCTTCATCCAGACGAGGAAATTGCTCGCGCAGCCCGCGCAGCGCCGCGCGGACCGCGTTGCGGCGATACGCCAAGTCGTCGTTGGTCGGATCGCGGACGTACGGCAGGAGACCGGCGGCCAGCTCCGCATGGAGCGCGCGGCGCGCGATCCGCAGCAGCGGGCGCACGAGCTCAACGCCCGGCCCCAGGGGCCGACGGGGCGGAATGCCGGAGAGCCCGCGCAATCCGGTTCCTCGAAAGAGGGCCAGCAAGACGCTTTCGGTCTGGTCCTCGGCGGTGTGCGCGGTGAGCACGGTACGAGCGCCTTCCGCGGCAGCGAGGCCGGCCAGCGCGGCATACCGGCGCTCGCGCAGCGCGGCTTCGGCCCGGCCCGCCGGCCCCGCCGGCGGCCGCAGCGCCGCGACGCGCACAGGCAAACCCAGGCGCGAGCCGGCCGCGAGCACGATGCACTCGTCTTGCCACGATGATTCACGCACGTGGTGGTTGACGTGGCCCAGCACGACGCGCCAACGATGCTTCGGCGCAAGACGCGCCATCAGGCCGCCGAGCGCGACGCTGTCGGGGCCGCCCGAGCACGCAACGAGCAGCGTCGCATCGTCGCTCGCAACGCTTCCCTCCTCCAAATGCCGCTCGATTGCCGCGAGCGGACGGGCGCCGCGCATCAGCGCGCTTCGACGCGGGCCAGCTCGCGGCGCATCTCGCGTTCCGCGATCGTCTTGCGCTTGTCGTACAGCTTCTTGCCTTTGGCGAGCCCGATCTCGACTTTGGCGCGTCCCCGCGAAAAGTACAGCCGCAGAGGAACGATCGTCAAACCCTTCTCGGCGCTGCGCTGGGCGAGCCGCTGCAGCTGTAGCTTGTGCACGAGCAACTTGCGCGGCCGGCGCGGCTCGTGGGCTGAAAAGGCGCTCCCGGCCTTATATGGCGGGATATACATGTTGACGAGCCACAGCTCGCCGTCGCGGACGCGCGCGAACGCTTCGTTCAAGCTGACGCCGCCGGCGCGAATGCTCTTGATTTCGGTTCCGGTCAAGGCCAGGCCGGCCTCGAGCGACTCGAGCACCATGAATTCGTGCCGAGCGCGGCGATTGTCCACCGTCGGCGCGTTTGTCTTCTTGGACGCATCGCGTGCGGCTGCGCGCGTCTGGCGCATCTTTGCCATCAGACGTCTCGCAGAACTCCGAGCGTTCCCGGCTCGATGCGCGCTTTGCCGACGAACTTGCCCTCACCGCTGGCCAGCAGGGTGCCGTCGGCATCGAGAATCTCGGCTGCCACGCCGACGACGTTGCGGCGCTGCCAGGTCACGGTGCCCTTGATGCGCAGCGTCGCACCGAGGGGAACCGGCTGCCGAAAACGCGTCGTGCATTCCGCCGTAACGCCCTTCCAGCCGACGGCACTCGCGGCGTAGGCCATCGCCTCATCGATGAGCGCCATGACAATCCCGCCGTGCGCGACGCCCCGCCATCCCTGAAAGACGGGAAGCAGCGCCGTTTCACAGACCGCTGACTCGCCTTCGATGCGAAAGCGCAGGTGCAGTCCGATCGGATTGTCGCTTCCGCATGCAAAGCAACGTCCATCATCGACGGGCTCAGCGCTGTTGCTTGTCGTCGTAGTCGCCTTTCTCAACGGCCCAGCGTCAAACGCCGCGCCAAGACTTCCGGCAAGTGGGCGCATTCGATCTTTTCTTGCACGGCAGTGATCGGATACTCGAAGCGTACGATCTCGACCGTGCGCGCCTGATCGTCGTAGAAGCAAAAGCTCGCCCGGGGATTGAGATCCCTGGGCTGTCCGACGCTGCCCACATTTATGATGTAGCGGCGCGAGGCGTCCAAGCTCGTGGAGCCGCCGTATTGGAAGTGCTGATGCGAGATCGTGTCATCCGGAGCGAGCGCATACAATTCCGCGATATGCGTATGCCCGATGAAGATCAACGCCGCATCGGTAGCTCCAAAGGCACGGCGCGCGGCGTCTTTGTCCAAAATATAGTCGAAATAGTCCGGCTTGGGCGCACCGTGCACGAGGAGAAAATCGGCTTCACGGTGCTCGTAGCCGAGCGTATTGAGCCAATCGGCGTTTTCTCTCGACAGGACGGTCTGCGTCCAACGAATTGCCTCTTGTGCCGCCGAGTTGAACCATTCGATTCCGAAGTTGTCGATTGCCGCAAGGTCATGATTACCCATCACAGCGAGCGAAGCACGATTGCGAACCCTGCCGACGCATTCGTTCGGATTGGGGCCGTACCCGACGATGTCGCCCAGACACCACACGACGTCTTCCGGTTTGAGCAAGCCGAGCGCAACGTCAAACGCTTCGACGTTGCCGTGAATGTCGCTGAAGATCGCATATCTCATGGGCGAATGCCCAGGGCTTTCAAGCCGTCCGCGAAGATCTCTGCGAAACGGGCGCGCTCCTCGGCGGTTCCGACCGTGACCCGGACGTATCCATCCAGCGGCGGCGCGGCCGGCTTGCGCAAGAACACGCCGCGCCGCAGCATCTCTTGCAGGAATGCGTCTGCCTGCGCGCGCGTCCCGATCTCGATGCACACGAAATTCGTGAGCGACGGTACGGAGCGCAAGCCGTGCCGGGCCGCCAGCGCGTAGTATTCTTCGCGGCCGCGCGCAACTTCGGCAACCACGCCGCGGATGAATCCATCGTCTTCGAGGGATGCCAGCGCCGCGATCTGGGCGCTGCGGTTCACGCCGAAATGCTGGCGGATATTTTGGAAGACGCTCACGATCTCGGCGTCGCAGACGGCGTACCCGACCCGCGCGCCTGCAAGCCCGTACGCTTTCGAGAACGTCCGCATCCTCACGACCTGGGGATCCACCAGCGGTGCGAGCAGACCGTCGGGCGCAACGAAGTCGGCGTAGGCCTCGTCGAGCACGAGTACTTGCTCGGGGGCGAGCGCGTCGCGCAGCGCGGCGACGGCTTGCGCCTCGATAAACGTTCCGCTCGGATTGTCGGGATTTGCCAGATAGACGATTTTCGGCCGCTCGCGCTTGGCGACGTCGATCAGCACGTCGATGTCGACTTTGCCGTCCGGCGCGTACGGCACCGTCCGCAGGCGCACGCCGTACGCCGCGACATGATAAGCGAAGGTAGCGTAGGTCCCCTCAGCCTCGAGCGCGGTCGAGCCCGGCGCGCAAAACGTGCGCACGGCGAGACTGTGCAGATCGTCGATCCCCGAGCCGACCGTGATGTTCTCCGCCGCACATCCCAGCCGGCGCGCCAATGCGCTGCGCAGCTCGAACGACTCCGGATCGCCGTACCAGGACGTGCGGGGCGCTTCCGCCTGCATCGCGGCGATCGCCCGCGGCGACGGACCGAAGGCGCTTTCGTTGGCGCCGAGCCGCAACATGTCCGCATGACCCCATCGGCGCGCCAGCACTTCCGGCGCGACAAAGGGCGTCGTTTGAGGAACGGCGGCGATTTGCGGTGCGGGCGGCGGCGGCTTCCTAGTGTCCAACATGCAGCTTGTCAATCACGCGTTTGACGCCGGAGATGTGGCGAACCGTATCGAGCGCCGTCGCCTTGATCGATGCCGACGGCACCTTACCGGTCAAGGTAATCACGCCGTCATCGGCACTGACGCGAATGTGCGCGGCATTGACGCCCGTCTGGGCGGCCAGCGCTGCGGTCGCATGCGCGGCAAGCGCCAGATCACCACTCGACAACGACGGCGCGTGGGAGTCGATACGAATGTCATCGCGCAGCTCGTTCACGCCGCCGACTTTGCGCACGGCCTTGTCGATCCGGCGGCGCTCTGCAGCCGTCCGCACCACACCGGTCAGAACCACGTCGCCGTTGTGGACCCGAACGCCGAGACGCGACGCCGCGTCGAGGTCGACCGCCACGACCTGCGCGCGAACTTTTGCGACGAGCAGGCCGTCCTTGAGGTATTCCTCCGCCGAGGGCGGAACGGTAGGGGCTGCGACCGTGACGGCATGCTTGCCGGAGTGCACGCAACCGCCTAGGCCGGCGAGCGCGAGCGCGGCGAGCGTCAGGACGATGCTTCGGATCAAAGCTCTCCTCCGTCGAATGCATGTACTTCGATTTGCTCGCCTTCGGAAACGTCGGATTTGTCTTCCGAAACCACGACGAACCCGTGCGCGCGTGCGAGCAAGCTCGTGTGCGATGAATGAATGCCCAGCGGCGTCGCAACGCGCGCATCGCCGTCTGCTGCAAGAACCACCGGAACGAACCACGTCCATCCGGGCTTGCCGCGAAACGCAACGCCGGCACGCGCCAACGCGCGCGCGGTGGGGCGCAACGTTTCGCCGGTGAGCCCGCGCAGCACCGCGGCTGCAACCGTCCAGAAGATCATCAGCGCGGAACTCGGATTCCCGGGCAGTCCGATGACGGGCTTCGCTCCGATTGCGGCAAGCACCGTCGGTTTGCCGGGACGAACGCGCAATCCGTGCACGACGACACCCGGCTTGCCCAGACGATCGACGACGCGCGGCGTGAGATCGCGAACGCCGACCGACGATCCGCCGGTGAGCAGCACCGCATCGGCGCGAGCCAGACCGTCGCGCAAGGTCGCTTCGAGCGCGGGTTCTTCGTCGACCGTGCGCGGCAAGTGAAGCGGCTCGCACCCGAGCTGTCGGAGCGCGCCCGCGAGCGCAAATCGATTCGAATCGCGAACTTGCCCCGCACCCGGGCGCTGCGAGACGTCGACGAGCTCGTCGCCGGTTGAGACGATCGCGACGACCGGCTTGCGCCACACGGGGACTTCGGCATACCCGAGCGTCGCCAGCACGCCCATAGCGGCGCCGTCGACGCGGCGCCCGGCAGTCAGAACGCGGTCGCCGGGTTCCATGTCTTCGCCGGCGGGCGTGATCGCATCGGCAGCCTTGGGAGCTTTGGTCGGCGTTACGCGGCCATCTGCTTCTTCCGTATCTTCCACGGGCACGACGGCGTCGGCGCCGTCGGGAACCGCGCCGCCGGTAGGAATGCGCATCGCCTCACCCGGCCCCAGCGGAGCCGGTGCGGGGCGGCCCATGAGGATTTCCCCGACGATGGTGCGCGGCGCCATGCGGTCGGCGGACCGCATCGCGAAGCCATCCATCGTCGAGCGCGGATGCGACGGATAGCGCGCATCCGAAACGGCGTCTGCGGCAAGGATGCGGCCGAACGCCGCGTCCAGCGGGACGCGTTCCTCGCCGAGCGGCGCCAACGTCACGCGCGCGCGATACGCAAGAATCGCTTGCGCCGGCGCGAGCAGCGTTGACGGCTGAAAGGTCTGTCCGGGTAGGAGGGCACCTGATGAGCGCATAACGGCCCCGTTCTGCTCGATATCGGTCTAATCCGTCGCGATCCCGAAGGTGTCCGCCGAGCGGCGGCACGGAAGGGCGACGCGTCGTTCATCGATCGCGTCCTCGCCCTCGATGCCCAGCGGCGGGCTGCACTCACGGACGTCGAACGCCTGCGCGCAGAGAAAAACGCGCTCACGCAGGCTATTTCGCGCGCGCAGGACCGTGCAGCCGAAGCCGCGCGCCTGCGCCCCGAGATCGCGCAGCTCGATCGGCGCATCGAGCAAGCGTCGGGACGCGCGCCGGAACTCGAGGAGCAGTTGAACGAGCTGCTCGCCGACGTGCCCAATCTTCCGGATCCGAGCGTTCCCGACGGCGACGGTCCGGAAGACAATATCGAAGTGCGTCGTTGGGGAGCGCAGCCGGCGTTCGAGTTCGCGCCCAAGCCGCATTGGGAAACCGGCGAGGCGCTCGGCATCCTCGACTTCGAACGCGCCGCAAAACTTTCGGGCAGCCGATTCACGCTGCTGCGCGGGCAAGGAGCACGGTTGTCGCGCGCGCTCGTCAACTTCTTCCTCGACCGCGCCGGCGCAGCAGGCTACACGGAAGTTGCGCCGCCCTTTCTGGTTTCCCGCAGAACGATGTGGGCGACCGGGCAGCTTTCCAAATTCGCGGATGCGATGTTTACCGACACCGAGCGCGACATGTTCCTGATCCCGACCGCGGAAGTACCGCTAACGGCGCTGCGCGGCGACGAAATTCTGTCCGGCGAGGAGCTGCCGCTCAAGTACGCGGCGTATTCTCCCTGCTTTCGCAAAGAAGCCGGCGCCGCGGGCAAAGACACGCGCGGCATGATGCGCGTGCATCAATTCGAGAAAGTGGAGCTCGTGCGCTTGTGCGAGCCGGAAGAGGGTCTAGACAATCTCGAGCGCCTCGTTTCGGATGCGGAGTCGCTGCTGCGCGCGCTCGAGCTGCCGCATCGCGTCGTGCTGCTGTGCGCGGGCGACACGGGGTTCAATTCGGCGAAGACGTACGATCTCGAAGTCTGGGTTCCGTCGCAGGAGACGTATCGCGAAATCAGCTCGTGCTCGCTGTGCACCGATTTTCAAGCACGTCGCGCGAACATTCGTTTCCGGCGCGACCCAAAATCTCGTCCCCAATTCGTCTACACGCTCAACGGCTCGGGGCTCGCCGTCGGGCGCACCCTGCTGGCGATTCTCGAGAATTTCCAGGAACCGGACGGCTCGGTGCGCATCCCGGACGCGCTCGTTCCGTACGCGGGCTTTGACCGCATCGCAGCCGGCACGCTCGTCCCCGGCTGACCCGGAGACGCTCGCACGCGCCGCGCGCCTGCTGCGCGAGGGGGGCGTGGTGGCGTTTCCGACCGAGACGGTTTACGGCCTCGGCGCCGACGCGGCAAACGCGGCAGCGGTGCGTCGCGTCTTTGCCGTCAAAGGACGCCCGCTGGGGCATCCGGTGATCGTTCATCTCGCCGACAGGTCGCAAATCGACGAATGGGCGCGCGCGGTTCCGCCCGCCGCGCGGGTGCTCGCCGAGCGATTTTGGCCGGGACCGCTCACGCTCGTGCTTCCGCGCAGCGCCCGTGCGAGCGATCTCGTTACCGGCGGGCAAGACACGGTCGCGCTTCGCGTCCCTTCCGATCCTGTCGCCCGCGAGATCTTGCAGCGCGCGGGCATCGGCATCATCGCGCCGTCTGCGAATCGTTTCGGCACCGTCAGCGCCACGCGCGCCGAGCACGTCGTTGCGGATTTCGGCGATGCGGTCGACCTCATCGTCGACGGCGGCCCGGCGGCGCTCGGCATCGAATCGACGATCGTGAGCGTTGCCGGCGGGGAGGCCGCCGTCTTGCGCCCCGGCGGCGTCTCGCGCGAGCAAATCGAAGACGTGCTGGGCGCACCCGTTCGCGTCGGCGGCGGCGAGATTCGCGTGCCGGGGAGCCTGCCCTCGCATTACGCGCCCCGCGCGCAGGTCGAAGTCTTCGACGAGCTCGCGCCCGCGGAAGAGCGAACGCGCAGCCTGCGAGCAAACGGCGTGCGCGTCGAGCTGCTCGCTCCCGGCGGCGGTGCCGAGGCGTACGCGCGCCAGCTCTACGAGCGGTTGCGCGAAGCCGACCGGCGAGGAGCGCAGACGATCGTGGTCGTCGCACCCGCCGAAGGCGGCCTCGGCACCGCGATCAGGGACCGCCTCCGGCGAGCCGCCGGTCCCCGCATGTGAACGAGCCCGCCTCCTCGTAGAGGAGGCCACAGGGGGGATACTCAGCCATGGCAACTGCTACGGCAACGATCGCCGCGCGCCTGGACCGGCTGCCGCCGTCGCGCTATTTCCGCGCGCTCGTCACGCGCATTTCGCTCGGAGGATGGTTCGAGTTTTACGATCTCTTCATGACCGCGTACATCGCTCTCGGGCTCATCAAGGCGAAATTATTCGTCGCTACCGGATTCTTCGAATGGCAAGCGTTCGCGAGCTTCGTCGGCGCCGGATTCGCGGGCATGTTCGTCGGCACGCTGATCTTCAGCTATCTGTCGGATCATTACGGGCGCAAGTTCACGTTCACGTATTCGCTGCTCTGGTATTCCGTCGCGACGATCGTGATGGCGTTCATGAACACGCCGTTCGCGATCGACTTGTGGCGCTTCTTGGCCGGCATCGGCATCGGCGTGCAGCTGGTCACGATCGATGCCTACATCGCGGAGATCACGCCCAAGGAGACGCGCGGATATTTTATCGCCTATTCCCAGCTGATCACCTACACGGCCGTTCCCATCGTTGCGCTGATCTCGTATCTGCTCGTTCCGCAAACCATCGGCGGTCTCGAGGGCTGGCGCTGGGTCGTCATCATCGGCGGTCTCGGCGCGGTCTTCATCTGGTTCGTGCGTCTGGGGCTCCCGGAGTCGCCCCGCTGGTACGACATCCACGGGCATCACAACGATGCCGAGCAAGTCATGAGCGAGATGGAGTCCCGAGTGCGCTCCGAGCTGGGACAGGATCTGCCGGTGCCCCATTCGCTTCCGGACGAGTCGACCCGCGAAGGATCTTGGACGGAGATTTGGACCCCGCGCTACATCAAGCGCACGGTGATGCTCGTCGTCTTCAACTTCTTTCAGACGATCGGCTTCTACGGCTTCGCCGCCTGGGTGCCGATTCTGCTGTTCAGCGAAGGCGTGACGTTCGTGCACTCCCTGGAATACACGTTCATCATCGCGATTCTCAACCCGCTGGGGCCGCTCATCGGCATGTATTACGCCGATCGATTGCAACGCAAATGGCAAATCGTCGGGCTCTCGATTGCAATCGCGGTGTTCGGGCTGATCTTCTCGCAGATGCGCACGGCCGGCTTGATCATCTTGTTCGGCGTGCTCATCACGCTGGCGAACAACTGGTTTTCGGCGGCCTTCCACGTCTATCAAGCCGAGCTCTATCCTACGCGCATTCGCGCGCAAGCCGTCGGCTTCGTCTACTCGTGGAGCCGCTTCAGCTCTATCTTCATCGGGTTCTTGATCGCGCTCGCGCTCAAGAACTACGGCGCAGTCGGCGTCTTCACGCTGATCGCATGCGCGATGGCGGTCGTCGCCATCGACATCGCCGCGTTTGGCCCGAAGACGACGGGCGAGCGCTTAGAAGCGATCTCGGCGTAGACGTGTCGTGCGCTGCTTGCGCGGCGAGGCCGGCGGTCGCACCGGCGCGCGGGCATTCGGAGAGGGGGAGATTCGAACTCCCGAGACCGTCGCCGGTCTGACGGTTTTCAAGACCGCTGCATTAAACCGCTCTGCCACCTCTCCGTCGCCGACGGTTTGTTATCGAGCGGCACCCTCCTGGCGCTCCGCCCGCACCGCAAACGAGCAAAAAGTCACTGGCGCGTTACACCAACAGCATCAGCGCGATCGAAGCCAACAGCCCCAAAACCATCGCCACCAGCAGTCCCACGACCACCGCCGTCGCCAGATCCATCCCTGAAGCCATTCGCCGGCGAGCTTTCAGCGTTCCGCTTCGCCGCCGCGCGGCGCGTTCGGCGCTCTATGGGTATGTCTCAGTCGTAACGGATTGCCTTGATGATGAGCGAGAGGTCGCCGATCGGCCGCTTCCAGATGACGCGGTCGCCGACGCGGCTGCCGACCAGCGCGGCTCCGAGCGGCGAGGCGTCGGTGATCTTGCCTTTGGCGACGTCCAATTCGTGCTCGCCGACGATGGTAAAGGTCTGCTCCTTGCCGTCGTCACCCGCAACGGTGACGTGCGCGCCGAAGGCAACGAGGCCGCGATCGTCCGGAGGCTCGACGATCTGCGCGGCTTCGAGGTCGTCCTGCAGCGCTCGACGGCGCTCGCCGTCTGTTTCGTTTGCAAGCAGTGCCTCGAGCGCGCGAAATGCATGAGGCGTCATCGGGCGGGAGCGCTGCGGCGCGGCGACCCTCGGCTCCGGAGCGTCTTCAAGCTCTTTCATAAAAGCGCGGCTCATGCGCTACCCTTTCCCGGCCGCGCCTCGCGTGAACCCGAGCTAGCTCACGCCCTCCACGAGGCGGCTCAGCAGCCGGTAGAGATCGTTCTTGCGCTCGAATCCGATTCCCGGGCTGTCCGGCAGACGGACTCGCCCGCTCCGCACGGGATACCCGTCGGCGAAGCCGCCGAACGGCGCGAACACCTGCGGGTACGATTCGTTGCCGCCGAGGCCGAGGCCGACGGCGATGTTGAGCGCGAACTGGTGGCCGCCGTGCGGCACGCACCGGCGCGGCGACCAACCGTGCTCGTCCAGCATCGCCAGCGTGCGCAAATATTCAACCAGCCCGTACGACAGCGCGGGATCGAATTGAAGGATGTCGCGATCCGGGCGCAAGCCGCCGTGCCGGATCAGATTGCGCGCGTCCTGCATGGAGAACAAATTCTCGCCCGTCGCGAGAGGCGCGCGATATTCGCTTGCGAGCGCACCAAGCATCCGGAAATCGAGCGGATCCAACGGCTCTTCGTACCACCGCAACGCGAGCGGCTCGAGCGCGTTTGCATATTGGACAGCCAGCGGAAAATCGAACCGGCCGTTCGCGTCGACGCATAAACGCCGCCCCTCGCCGACGACGTCCAGCGCCGCTTCGATGCGGCGCAAGTCGTCCTCCAGCGGCATGCCGCCGATCTTCACCTTCACGGTGTCGTAACCGAGATCGAGGTAACCGCGCAGCTCGTCTTTGAGCTCGGCCGTCCCCTTCCCGGGATAATAGTAGCCGCCGGCGGCATAGACCCACGCGTCGGCGTCGGCCTGACCGCCGCGATAGCGGTCCGCGAGCAATTTCCAGAGGGGAACGCCTTCCGCTTTGGCAACCGCGTCCCACAGCGCCATGTCGAGCACGCCGACGGCGACGGAACGCTCGCCGTGGCCGCCGGGCTTTTCGTTGCCCATCATGGCCGCCCACGCTTTGTGCGGATCGATGACGCCGTGCTCGTCGACGATCGATTCGGGGGCGGCGTCGCGCAGACGCGGGATGAAGCGCTCGCGGAGCAGCCCTTGCGGCGCATAACGGCCGTTGGAGTTGAAGCCGAAGCCGATCACCGGCTTGCCGTCGCGGCGTACGTCCGTGACGATCGCGACGATGCTTGCCGTCATCGTGCTGAAGTCGATGAACGCGTTGCGGATCGAAGACGCGATCGGCGCGACGTCCTCGCGTATCTCCACGATGCGCACGCTGCCCTACCGTTTGGACCGTTTGCGCGCGATGAACTCGTCCATCATCTCGAGCTCGCCGGCGTCGCGGAGGATGCCGATCTGCTCCTGCGTGCGATCGACGCTGCGCGAACGCAGCACGGGCAGCCGCTTGCGCCTGCGGTAGACGAGATAGCCGCACAAGCCGACGAGAACCCAGCTCGGCCCGGCGACGCGGCCGACGTCATGCGTCAGGAGCACGAAGATCAGGATCGCGAAGATGCCGAAGAATCCGAGAACGCCGACGATCGGGAATTCGACGGTCGCGCCTCTGTACGGAAACGGAACGTTGATCGGAATCTTGAACGGCCGCGGCGAATCCGGATCGTTGAAGCGCAATGCGATCAGCGCCAAAAACACCAGCGAATAACTCGTCGCCGCGCCGAACGCGTACAGATCGCCGAGAAAGTCGAGCCCCGCAGCACCCTGCAGCGCAGCCCAAATGTGCACGACGACGGCCAGGCCGCAAAAGGTCGCGATCGCGACGGCGGGCGTTCGAAACTTCGGGTGCACGCGCTGGAAGAGGCTGGGCAAGAGCTGCTCGCGGCTCATGCCGTAGGCGATGCGCGACGCGCCGAACACGCCGGAGTTGCTGGAGATCAAGAGAAGAATCGCGCCGAGCACCGGAACGTACAGAGCCGCAAGCGCGCCGAAGTACGGGATGTTCGAAGCGAGAACCGCGATGGCTTTGTCGTTGTTCTGGTCGTTGCCCAGATATGCGAAAAAGGGCTGGGCATGTCCGTGAGCGTCCGGCGGGATCGGCGCGAGCGGATTCATTCCCAAGGCCAGGTTCGAGTACGAGAGCGCGAAGATCAAGATCGTCAAGATCAACGCAACGGACGTGCGCGGGATGATCGCCGACGGCCGGCGCGTCTCTTGCGCGGCTTGCGAAATCGACTCGAGTCCCACGAAGGAGATGATCGCAAGCGATATCCCGTTCATCAGCTGGAAAGCGTTGGGCCAATTCATCTGCATCGTGTGCACGAGGAGTGACGGACTGAATGCGAAAAGAAAACCGAAAAACAGAATCGCTGATTCGCTGACGATATCCGCGGCGCTGACGATGCTCTGGAAAGCCGTGCTCTCGCGCACGCCGATGATGTTGAGGAGCGCGAGCCCGACGATCAGAAATAGAATCGTGAAAAAATGCGTCCACGGGCTCACGGAACCCGAAAGCTGCGGGATCAGGTGGCTGAGGTAGCCGATGCACGACCAGGCGAAGAGGACGATGTCGATCGTGAAGTCGAGCAGCACGGCCCAGCCGGCGATAAACCCGAACACGTCACCGAGACCGCGCGTCACGAAGTATTGGCCGCCGCCGGCAACCGGATAGGCAGCCGCCAGCTCCGTGTACGCCAACCCTACGCAGACGTAGACGAGCCCGGCGAACAGGAACGCAACGTTCGAGGCGCCCGCCGCGGCGCCGAGAACGAGCCCAAGCGCAACGAAGATGTCGGCGCCGATGTCCGAGTAGCCCCACGAGAACGAACCCCAGGGGGTAACCTCGCGCCGTAAACTATGCTCTTCCGTGTCGACCAACTCGGTCGAATGGTCTATTGCGGTAAGGAACCCCTGCTGGACAGATTCCTAACGTTTTGCAAAGCGGAAGGCAACCGGAGCCGCCGAAAAATCCCGCGTGCCCCTTTTCCCGAGGCTGTGCGGGGTTGTGCTCGCGCTGGTTTTGTGCTGGCAAACCGGCGGCACCGCACGAGCCGCGCCGCCTTCGACTTTTGCAGCTGCCGGCAGCAATGCCGTGGCGACGCTGCTGAGCGTGTATTACGCCGGCGGCGGCTACTGGCGCATGTGCAACCGAGAGTCGTGCCGCCGTTCCGACAGCGATTGGGGAGCCGACGCCGCGACCGGCGCGCTGTATCTGCGATGGAAGCTGACGCACGATCCAAAGCTGGAGAAGACCGCCGGCGAGCTTCTCGCGTCCTCACCGCGCTATCCGACGCCGTGCAACCACAAACCCTGTCCGTGGTGGAGCGACACACCGGCATGGGATGCCGTTGCGGCGATGCGCGAAGCGCGGATGCTCCACGACGATGCGGACGCCGTCTCGCGGGCGCAAGCCGCGCTGGCTTACGTCACGCAGTCGCGCGCCTTCATCGGAGGTGCGTGTCCGCAGATTCCCTTCCAGCATCCGCAGCCGCAGACGTCGGGACGTCCCGTCAAGACGCTGGAGACCGATGCGACCGCGATCAAAGCTGCGCTCCTGCTCTACAAAACCACCCTGAAGCGGCGCTATCTCGATATCGCTCGCACGCGCTACCGCGTCGACCGCCGTTTCTTCCTCGATCCGGCCATTCCGCTCTACACCGTGCACGTGATCGACGAAGGCGGAACGTGCGTGCAGCAGCCGCATCGGTTTTTCGCCTCCGTCAACGGCGAGATGATCTGGAACGGTCTACAGCTCTTCGAGCTCACGCACGAAATGCGGTACTTCAACGACGCGCTCGCAACCGCGCAAGCCGTCGATACCCTCCTCTCCGACGAGCGTGGAGTGTTCGCGAACTTGCAAGGCGAGAACGACGTCGTCGAGCCGCTGGTCGAAGCGATGAATGCTCTCGCCGCCGGCTACCACGTGGCGTTTGCCCGCACGTGGATCGTGCGCAACGCTCAGGCTGCGCTCTCGGCGCGCGCCGCCGACGGCAGCTTCGCGCGTTTCTTCGACGGTCCGCCGCAGCCGACGTCCTCGATTTGGGCAACGAACGGCGGCCTCGCGCTCGAGATCGCCGCAGCGGGACTCGACCCCGGCGGCAGGGTCGCCGCGCCCGACGACTGGGCGAGCGGTCAACCCGTGGGCGAGACCCTCACCTCGCTGCCCGCAACGATTACGTTCGACGGCTCCGGAATCGCGCTGGTGGGAACGATCGGCGCATCTTGTGAGACCGCCCATCTCCGCGTGTTCGTCGACGGCAACGAGACCGTCGATCGCACCGGCCTATGGCAGAATCACGACATGCCGGGGGGCAAGGCGGTGCGCTTTGCGTGGCGGTGGCCGACGGCCGGCCGGCATACGATCCGCATCGAAGCGAGCAACGGCGCAAACGGGGCCGACGCTCATCTGATCGACCTCAGCAGCGTGATTATCGGCGGCGGCGCTTAGGCGGCCCGGCGAGGACCGATCTTTTCCAGCCGCTTGAACTCGCGGTCGAGCTGGCGAAGGGCGGCGTGCTGGAGGCGGCGCCAAGCCGCGATGCGGTCGGGTTCCTGCTGCGCCATGAAGGCGATCAAATCGGCATAATCCCGCCAAAATCCATCGCATTTGGGTGCGATGCGCGCAACGAAGCGCGCGCGGTTGACGCGGCGGCGCAGATAGGCCCGCCCGGCGCGATCCCAAAAGTCCAAGACGTATGCCGCCCGCGCGAAGACGTCGTCACGGCCGATGTAGAGGTTCACGAGCTCGCCGTACCGGTCCGGGCCGAGCGAGTCCCACAGCCCTTCGCTGACCGCTTGCACTTCCCGAAGCTCCTTATGAAGCGCGCGCTCGACGAGCGATTTCTGCTCGTCGCGGAGAAGCGCGACTGCCACGATCAGCGCGATGACCAGCGCGGCGAGAATCCACCCGACGTCACCCATAACTCCGATTGCATGGCATACATGAATGCCAGGGGGTTGGCATTGTGCTAGCGGATTTGCTCGTGCGGCGAGGTCTGGAGCTTGAGGCCGGCGGGCATCTCGACGATGCGAAGCACGCATTTTGGATCGCGTTGCGCCAAGCACCCTCGCATCCCGATGCCATCAACGGGCTGGGGCGCGTCCTGTACCGGGAAGGATCGCGGCGCGCGGCGCGCGTGCTCTTCGAACGTTTGGTCGCACGGCATCCGCACGACGCCGCCGGACACGCCAATCTGGGCATCGCGTTGCTCGAAGCGGACGACCTGCTGCGCGCGCGGACGCACCTCGAACGCGCCTTGTCGCTGGATCCGCGGCAGCAGCTGGCACACTTCGGGCTGTCGCGCATCGCCGCAATCCAAGGAGACGATGCCGCATCGATCGCGCATCAGCGTGCGGCGCTCGGGGAGGCTTCGGCACAACGATCGGCCAGGGCCGATGCACGGGCACCGAGATTGCTGCTGCTCTCGTCCGAAGCGCAGCTCGGTGCGGTCGCGGCCGACCGCATCGCGGACTCTGCACTATCGATCGCAACGCTCGTCGTGGAGCGGGCCGGCAGCGCGCCGCTGCCCTCGCATCATGCGATTTGGAACACGATCACCGACGCCGATCGTAACGTGCCGGCCCTGGAGATTGCCGCGCGCATCATCGCCGGCACGGGCGCACCGGTCATCAACCATCCGCAGGCGGTGCTCGCCACCTCGCGCCTGGCATTGGCCGGGCGTCTGCGAGGCATCCCCGATACCGTGCTGCCGCGCGTCCGTTTGATTCCGCGCGAGCGCATCGCCGATCCGGATTTCGGCTGGCCGCTCCTCTTGCGCGCGCTCGGCTACCATTCAGGACAGCATTTCGTGCGTGTCGCCGATCGCGCGAGCTTGCGCGATGCGGCGCAGCGCATTCCCGGCGAGCAGCTTCTCGCAATCGAGTATCTCGATACGCGCGCACCCGACGGTGCCTTTCGCAAGTACCGCGTGATGATCGTCGACGGGAAGCTCTACCCGCTGCATCTCGCGATCTCGGACACGTGGAAAGTCCACTATTTCAGTGCCGGAATGACGGAGCATCCGGAGCGGCGCGCGCAAGAAGCGGCATTTCTGGAGTCGATGGAGCGTGCGCTGGGCGCGCGCGCCGTGGCGGCACTCGAAGGCATCGCGCGACGCCTCGGCCTGGATTATGCCGGCATCGATTTTGCGCTCGACCGCAGCGGCCGCGTGATCGTTTTCGAAGCCAACGCGACGATGACGGTTCCGGCTCCGCCCTCAGATGCGCGGTGGGATTACCGGCGCACCCACGTGAGCCGAATTCTCGCGGCGACGCGAAGGATGCTGTTCAGCCGGGCGCGCGCCGGCGGTTGGCGCTGAACCATTCGTCCCTTCCAGGCAACGGAACCGCGCTGCGCTGAAAGGATCGCCGAAATCGCAATGGCGACGCCGATCGCGTATCCGACCGGAAAGAGAAACGCGTACCAGATGGGCGTCTTGAAGTAGCGTGCCGCGCGCATGTAGGTCGCAAGGAGCGCGATCGAAGCGAGCAACGCCGGCGCAAAGGCAAACGGATTCGCAAACGTCCATAACGGCACCGCCACGGTGCCGACGGACAGAACGATAGCCAGCGCCATCGCCGCAAAGGTCTGGGGCAACCCGCCGAGGGTCTCGACGATGTTCTTGCCGAGTCCTTCGCAGAGCTCGATGAGCCCGCCGTACAGACGCGTCCGCATGAAACGCTCGCCGCCCACGATGCCGAACCGGTAACCGGCCGCCTTCATCCGCGTGGCCAGCGCCGTGTCCTCGCACACATTCTGTGCAACCGCCGCGTGTCCGCCCGCCGCAAAATACGCCGAGCGCCGCACGAGCAAGCATTGCCCGTTGGCCGCCGCTTCCGAGGAATTCGGATCGTTCCATGCGCGCACATCCTGGAAGAACGCAATCATCATGAAGCCAACCGGAAAGAACATGCGCTCCCACAAGGTCGAAATCTCTTGCTGCGGGCAAATCGAATACATGTCTCTGCCGCCGCTCGCCGCATGGCGCACCGCCGCAACGAGAAAGTTCGGTTGCGCGACGGTGTCGGCGTCCACGAAGCAGAGCCACCGGGCGCGCTCGGCATAGCGTGAGCCGGCTCCGAGCCAGCACGCATGCGTCTTCCCCGTCCAGCCCTGAGGCAGCGATCCGGCGTGCAGCAAGTGCAGATTGGGAGCAGAGCTCAGAAAGCCGGTAACGATCTCGGCCGTGTCGTCGATCGAGCCGTCGTCGATGACGACGATGTCGTAGAGCGAGCGCGGATAGCGCTGGTCGAGCAATCCACGCAAGCATCGGCCGATGTTGTTGCTTTCGTTGCGCGCGGGGACGATGAACGCCACGTGCGGCAACGGACCCATCTCGGGCGCGGGCGCCTCGAGAGACGGAAACGAACGGTATTGCCGGAAGGCGCGAACGAGCAGCAAACCGATGAGTCCGGCCCAAAGGACGGCAACCAAGACGTCGAGCACGGTCTGCTCGTACCCATGACGAAGGCCCTTGCCTTGTTTCGTGCCAAAATGCTCACGCTACTGGAGGTTCGCGATGCCTGCAACGAAGCTGGACCACGTCAACATCCGCACCGCAAAGGCCGAAGAGACGCGCGATTTTTTCGTCGAAATCGTTGGATTGCGCGACGGCGAGCGACCGCCGTTCAATTTCGGCGGCTACTGGCTCTACGCAGGTGAGCAAGCCGTCCTGCACATCGTCGACGCGCGCGACGAGGGCGCGCACGGAATCTCCCAAGGGCGCGCCGGCGCCGCGATCGATCACATATCGTTCCGGATGACCGGCTACCAGGCATTGCGGGAAATGCTGTCGCGGCGCAATCTCAAGTTCGAGCTGCGCGTCGTGCCGCGCAACGGCGACGTGCAGGTCTTCGTCGACGATCCCAACGGCGTTGCATGCGAGCTGACGTTTGCAGGCGCCGAGGTTCCCGATGCCGACAAGGCCGCGCTAACGCCGCGCTAGCTCTTACGAGAAGGCGTTCGGGGGAGAGGTCCGCACGCGCTCGAGCTGGCGATGCGCGGCAACCCATCGCAAGACGCTTTCCTGCGTGATAAAGCCGACGAGCTGACCGTTGCGGTTCACGACCGGAAGCTGGTCGTGACCGCTGCGCGCTAAGAGCTGCAGGGCCTCCGTCGCGGGCGTCTCCGGTGCGACGGATTTGAGATCGGCCTCGCGCGTCATGATCGCCGTGACGTACGTGCGCGGGAGCTCCTCCGGCGCAACTTTGCCGATGTCGTCCAGCGCGACGAGCCCGAGCAGCGAGTCGCCGAGCATGACGGGCAGCGCGCGCGTACCGGTCCGCAGCATCATCTGCAGCGCGACATCCGCGGTGGTGTCGGCCGGGATGGGCGTTCCCTGCGTTGCGAGCTCGGCGACGCTGTGGCCGCCCAGCGCGTGCTTCACCTCGGCTTGCAGACCCTCGGCGGCGCCGGCTTGCAGCAGGAACCACCCGATGAAGGTCAGCCAAAGCCCGCCGGTCACGCTGCCGAAGAGCGTCGCGGTAATCCCGAGGGCGATCATCAGCCATGCGAAGATGCGTCCGACGATAACGGCCGAGCGCGTCGCGCGGTACTGATCGCCGGTCGCGCGCCACACCAGCGCTTGGAGCACGCGGCCGCCGTCCAGCGGATAGGCCGGAACGAGATTGAAGACGGCCAGGGTCAAGTTCACAACCGAAAGGTAATAGAAGGCGGTTTGAAACGGGGTGCTCGGTCCGAAGAGCTTTGAGAGCCCGAAAAAAATCGCAGCCAGCGCCAGGCTCGTGAGCGGTCCGATCGCCGACACCCACCCGGCGATCGGCGCCGTTCGGGCCTCCTCTTCGAATTGCGAGACGCCGCCGAAGATGAACAGCATGATGCCGCGGACGGCGATTCCGCGGCTGCGGGCCAGCAGCGAGTGCGCCAGCTCGTGGATCAGCACGCTGAGAAAAAAGAGCAGCGCGCTGAAGACGGCCAGACCGATGCGCTCGGGTTCGGTCAGGTGGAGCTGGAAGAACGGCCCGAGGCCGCTCGAGAGCGACCACGCCACGAGCGCAAAGACGAAGAGCCACGTCACGTGGACCGTGATCTCGATTCCGAAAATGCGTCCGAGCCTCATTGAGCCATCGCCCCTTCGTCTGTACTCCGGCTCGCGCCTAGGGGTTCCGGCGGAATGATCGTTCAGCACGAGGACGTGCGCCGGGCGCTGTGGCGGCTAGGCGCGCCGAACGCGCTTGCGCTGATCGCCGATCAGTTCCTCGGCATCGCCGACACGATCGTCATCGGCGCGCTGGGGACCGCGGCGCTGGCCGGGATCAGCGCCGCGACGAGCGTCTTCGTCATACTCGCGATCGGGCTGTGGGCCTTTCCGAACGCTGCGCGGATCTTGGGCGCGCAGGCGCTGGGCGCCGGCGATCCGCCGCTGTTCGGCAGGATCGTGCGCTCGTCCGCGCTTGCTCCGATTGCAATATCGGCAGGCATTGCGGCCCTTTCATTCGTTGCCGCCGGGCCGCTCATGCGCGCCATGCTGGGCGGCATTCCCAGCCGCGATGAGGCTGCCGGCTATCTTATCCTGCGCTGCGTCTCGCTGGTCCCGATTGCAATAAGCTCGCACGCGATCGCAGCGTTCGGGACGGCCGGCGACACGCGTCTTGCCCCGCGCACGCTCTTCGCGATCAACCTCGTCCACATTCCGTTGCTGCTCGTGCTCGCACTCGGCATCGGCACGCATCATCCCTTCGGGCTCTTCGGCGCGGGCACGTCATCGCTGCTGTCCGAGTGCGGCGGGGCGGCCTACTGCGCATGGATGACACGGTCCCGGCGCGAGTATCGCATCCTGGACACCTGGACCATCGATATCGCGCTCGCGCGCACGGCCTTTGCGCTCGCCGTTCCCGAATTCGTGATGCTCGTGATGCTGCTCGTTCCGGACGCGGTCACGGTCGCGTTTCTGGCGCCGTTCGGCGCGACGGCAGTAGCAGCATTTCGGGCTTTCACGCTCGTCACCGACTTGACGTGGGCCGTGCCTGGATCGTTCGGGGACGCGATCGGGATCGTCGTCGGTCAGCGACTCGGTGCGGGCGATCTGCCCGGTGCGCGCCGTTTCTTTGACGAAGCGCTGAGCCTGGCCGTGCGAACCGGAACGCTCGTCGGTATCGTCATCGCGATACTTGCATGGCCGTTGACGGCGCTCGTGACGCTGAGCCCCGCGCTCGCCGACATCGCCGCCTTGCCGCTCGCGCTGCACATGTGCACGCTGCCGGTCAAATCGTATGCCGCCGCCCTTTTGGCACCGATTCGGGCTGAAGGCGATACGCGGTTCTCGATGTGGAACGGCATCATCGGCGCGGGTGTTGCCGTCGCCTTGATCGCATTCTTTACGCACGTCGTGCCGCTCGGGCTCTACGCGATCGGTTTGTCTTGGATTGTCTCTTGGAGCGCGCGATCGCTGCTGTCGTGGAAAAGGCTCTATCGCCCCAGCCGCTCGCGCATCTCGTCGTGGAGCGCTCCGTTGCTGGCGAGGATTTCGCGCCCGAAGTAATCGAGCGGCGTTCCATCGGCCTTTGTGACACAGCCTCCGGCTTCCCGGACCAGCAAGGTACCGGCGGCGACGTCCCACGCCGAGAGCCCGAACTCCCAAAACGCGTCGAAGCGCCCGGCCGCCACGAACGCGAGGTCCAGCGCCGCCGCGCCGTCGCGGCGGACCGCATGCGCAACGGCCGAGAACGAGCGAAAGTGGGCGATGTTCGCGTCGAATTCGGACGGAGCGAAGCCGGTGCAGAGCAGCGCATCGGCCACTCGAGAGACCCTCGATACGTGCAGCGGCACCTCGCCGAGCCGCGCACCGCCGCCCTTTTCTGCTGCATAGAGCTCGCCGAGCTTAGGCGCGTAGACGACGCCCGCGACGAGCTCGCCGCGCCGCTCGCACGCGAGCGAGACGCAAAACAACGGATAGGTGTGAGCGAAATTCGTGGTCCCGTCCAGCGGATCGATGAACCAGCGCTCGTCCGTATAACCGGCGTGCACGCCGCTCTCTTCCGCAACGATCGTCGCGCCCGGCGAGGCCGCGTTGAGCCACTCGACGATGAGCTGCTCGCTGCCTCGATCGGCATCGGTCACGAGGTCGGCGCGCCGCTGCGATTTCTCCTCGTATGCAAGGTGCTCGCCGAAATACCGCAGCAGCAGTTCACCCGCAGCCCGCGCAACCTCGATCGCCAAAGAAAGCGGTTCGGCTTGACGCATCCTGCGAAGGTCCATAAGATGGGTGTGGATTCCTCGTTAGGTGAGGCGTCCACACGAAGACACGCCGCTGCCCGGAAAGGTCGAGAGACCCCAATGGGTGACCAGGCACCGTCGAATCAAGGCGGTACCTAACGCGGCTGAGGACTCGGGCCTCTATAGCGTGTGGTGCCAAAACTTGGGGGGTTTTGATTTAGATGCAGCCCGAGGCGCGCGAGGGCGAAGTTTGCTGACGCAAATGAGCCCGAGCGCACGAAGGGATGCGCTGAATCGAAGCCACCCTCGACATAGAGGAGATCGCAGGTCCAGCGTCTGCGGTGTTCGTCGACCGTCGGTACGAGGAAAGCCGCGGTCGTTTTTGTTTTCGGCGAAGGTGGTGTGGCGTGACGTTTCATGAAGGGTTTCTTTCCGACATCGTCGGCAAACCGGCCGTGGTCAACGACAAGGCCATCGGCAAGGTCGCCGATTTCGTCGTCACGCAGCCGCACGAAGTCTTCCCGAAAGTCGATTCACTCGTCGTAAAAACGAAGAAAGGCACGTTCCTCGCGCCGGCGGAAGCACTGGTCGACATCGATCCGCGGCGCGTCGTGCTGAGCGCCGAACCGTCGCAGCCGGCGCCCCCCGAAGACCAGGCGCTCTACGTCGTCGAGGACTTGCTGGACAAGCAAATCGTCGACGTCGACGGACGCAAGCTCGTTCGCATCAACGACATCGAGCTGGCCAAGACCGGAAACACGCTGCGCGTCGTGGCCGCCGACATCGGCGTCTCGGGGCTGCTGCGCCGGCTGGGTGGCTCGCGATTGACGAAGCCCGTGCTCGATCGCATCCCTCGTTCCCTGATTTCCTGGAACGACGTCGCACCGATCGAGAATCTCACGCCCTCGGACGTCCGTCTTTCCGTCTCGCAGAAAAAGCTGCCCCGCCTGCATCCTTCCGATCTTGCAGAGATCATCAGCGATCTCTCCACCAACGACGCGGCCAGCGTCATCCGCCACCTGGACGACGAGACCGCCGCAGACGCATTCGAGCATCTCGAACCGGAGAGACAGCAGGCGATCATCGAGGAAGTCGGGGCCGAGCGAGCTGCCGACATCATCGAAGAGATGGATGCCGACGACGCAGCGGACGTGCTCGCGGATCTTCCAGACGAGCAGCGAACGCAAGTGCTCGCGGCGATGGAGCCGGAAACCGCCGTCGAGCTGCGGGAGCTGTCGTCCTACGAAGAAGGCACAGCCGGCGGCATGATGACGACCGACTACATGTGGATCTATCCGCATCGCACAGTCGCCGCCACGATCGACAAGATCCGGGAGCTCGCGCCGGAGACCGAGTTCATCTATTACCTGTTCGTGCTCGATCAATCGGAAAAATTGCTCGGCGTGCTCTCTTTGCGCCAGCTGCTGCTGGCAAAGCCGACCGACACGATCCACTCGATCATGGAGACGGACGTGGTTCACGTGTCGCCCGACGCGAGCGCGCAGGACGTCGCGGGCACGATCGCGCGCTACGATCTGCTCGCCTGCCCGGTCGTCGACGAAAACGGCTTCATGCTGGGGATCGTCACCGTCGACGACGCCATCGACGCGATTCTACCCGAGAAAGTCAAGCGAACGCTGCCCCGGTTTACGCGCCGCCACAAAAAACAGACCGCAGGCGCGGCATGACGTCGCAAAGCCGGAGCGCGGAGCGCATCCGGGCTGCGGCGCCGGGCCGCCCGAGCTTGTGGCGCTCGGCCGTCATGTTTCTGTCGGTCGTGGGACCCGGCATCATCACCGCGAATGCCGACAACGACGTCGGCGGGATCACGACCTATTCGCTCGCGGGTGCGCAGTTCGGCTACGATTTGCTGTGGCTGCTGGTGCCCGTGACACTGGTCCTGATCATCACGCAAGAGATCTGCGCGCGCATGGGAGCCGTCACCGGCAAGGGCCTCGCCGATTTGATTCGAGAGAACTTCGGCGTCAAGGTTACGTTTTGGGTACTCGTCGTGTTCGTCATTTGCGACCTGGGAAACATCGCCACGGAGTTTGCCGGGATCGCCTCCGTCGCGCCGATCCTGCAGACCTATGTCCCGGAGCTATCGAAATTCTTGCTCGTCCCGCTGGCGGCGGTTTTCGTCTACGCCGCCATCGTCCGTGGAAACCAAAAGATCGTCGAGCGCATCTTCTTCGTTTTCTGCTCGGTGTACCTCACGTACGTCGTCAGCGGTCTCATGGCCCATCCCAATTGGAGCGTCGCGTTGCCGGCAACGATCGTACCGCCGCACCTCAGCTCGTCGAAAGCTTACTTGATCATGGCGATCGGTGTGATCGGTACGACCGTTGCGCCGTGGCAGCAGTTCTACATTCAGGCGGCGGTCGTAGAGAAAGGCGTCCGCATCAAAGATTACCCGCTCACGCGTCTCGACGTGATCATCGGCGCTTTCTTCTGCGACTTCATCGCGTACTTCATCATCATCGCGAGCGCCGCGACGATCTTCGTCTTCAACCAGCAGCACCCGGGGCATGGGATTCAAATCAACAGCGCCGGAGACGTAGCGGTCGCACTTTCACCGCTCGCCGGCAAATACGCAGCCCTGCTCTTCTCACTTGGATTGCTGAACGCCGCGATCTTCACGGCCTCGGTCTTGCCGCTTTCAACGGCCTACTACGTCTGTGAAGCCTTCGGCTTCGAGGCCGGGGTCGAGAACCGCTTCCGCGACGCCAAGTTCTTTTACCTGTTCTATCTCGCCTTGATCGTCGCGGGCGCAGGCTTCGTTTTGATTCCGAACGCGCCGCTGCTGGGGGTGATCTTCTACTCTCAGGTGCTCAACGGCATCTTGCTCGCCCCGATTTTGATATTCATGCTTATCCTGGTGAACAACCGGCGGCTGATGGGCGAGCACGTCAATGGCCTTGTGTACAACGTACTTGCGTGGGCGACCGTCGTAATCGTCGGAGTGCTCACGCTCGTTTCGGTCGTCGAAACCGCTTTTCCGCAGCTTGGGTCCTAAGAGCCAAGTGCACGCCCCGCGACGTCTTGCGCCCGAGCCGGACTCGTCGGAGCTCCTCAGCTTCGCCGACGCTTTGACACGGGTCGCAGCCGGGGGCGGCGGCCCGAAGGCTCTGTGCGCGCAGCTCGCGCAGACGCTCGCCGCACCGGTGCTTCTCGAAGACGCGGAATGGCGCCACGTCGCGATCGTCGGCTCCGGGACGGGAGCGCTGCCGGCGTCGGCTCGCGATCTGGTGGCGCGCGCGGGCTCACCGAACGAGGACGGCGTCGCCATCACCGCGCCGGGCGATCGCGCAGGGCGTGCCTTTCCCGTGCGCGCTGGCGAGACGCTCCTCGGATGGCTCACGGTGTGGGACGCATTGGAGGGCCGCACGGCCTTCGTGCGGCTGTGTGCGAATCTCATCGCAGTCGAGCTCGCGCGCGACTCGACGGGCAATCGCGGACGGCAGCGGTCGTTTTGGGAGCGATTGCTTGCGCGCGCGTACGACGATCCTTCGGAAGCGCGCGATGACGCGGTCGCGCGAGGCATTACGCTGGGGACGCATTACGTCGCGGTCGTGGTCGAGCCGGAAGGGCTCGACGAGAGCAGCGCGGCGCAGCGCAGCGCCGACATTCGCAAAGTCGCCGGTGACGTGCTGGGCGCACGAGGTGGGACGGAGCTCGTCGTGCTGGAGCGCGGCGGCGGGTTCGTCTTTCTCGTGCCCAGCGCGCTCGAAGTCGACGCGGCGAACGCGCGAACGGCCGCAACGATGCTGCCGCGGTCGCTCTCGAAAGCAAAGGTCGACGTCAAAATCGTCGGCGGCGTCGGACGGCGCACCGACGTAGCCAACGTCGCACTCTCCGTTGACGATGCGCGCGAGGCGCTGCTCATCGCCAGGCGCATCTTCGGCGGCGGACGCGTCGTCTCGCACGACGAGCTGGGGGCCTATCCCTTGCTGCTGCGCGGAGGAGTCTCGCGCGAGGAGATGTACCACTTCGCGCAAGGCATTCTCGAGCCGCTGAGGATGTACGATGAAAAGCACCAAACCGAATTGGTGCGTACGCTGCGGCTCTTCTTCAACGTAGGGCAAAACATCAAAGTCGCCGCCGCGGAGCTCAACGTGCACCGTCACACCATCTTCTATCGTCTCCGGCAGATCAGCGAAATCGGAGGCTTCGACTTGGATTCCCCGCACGACCAGCTCACGCTTCGAATGGCAATTGCACTCGATGCTCTCGGCAGTTAACGGCAAAGCCGTCACCAAGCGCGACGTGCTCAAAGCCGCAAAAGAAGGCGGCGTCGCCTACGTGCGGCTCAATTTCGTCGACATTCTCGGCATCGAGAAGTCGGTCAGCGTGCCCGTCGCGGAGCTCGACGGCGCGCTCGAGGGCAAGGTTAGCTTCGACGGCGGGTCGATCGACGGTTTCGTGCGCGATCTCGAAGTCGACATGGTGCTGCAGCCGGACCTCTCGACGTTCGCGATCTTGCCCTGGACAAAAGGCACCGCGACGGAAGCGCGTATGATCTGCAACATCGCCAATGCCGACGGCTCCGATTTCGAGGGCTGCCCGCGCACTACGCTTCGGCGCGTTCTCGACGACGCCAGCGACGTGCTGACGCGCGTCGAAGCAGCGATGGAAGTCGAATTCTATCTGCTGGCACGCTCGCCCAACGGTCCAGTCATTCAAAGCAGCGATACGGGATCGTATTTCGATTGGTCGCCGAGCGATCGCGGCGACGAAGCGCGCGGCGCCATCGTCGCCGCGCTGGGCGAGATGGGGCTCGGAATCTCGAGCGCGCACCACGAGCACGGGCCCGACCAGCACGAGATCGACCTTGCCGAAGCGCCGGCGCTGCGCTGCGCCGATAATTTCGTCACGCTGCGCGGAACGGCGAAGCATGTTGCGAGCGCGCTCGGGCTGGAGGCGACGTTCATGCCGAAGCCGTCCGAAGACGTCGCGGGCAGCGGCTTGCACGTCTACTTCGGGCTGGAAGGGCTCGATGAAGACCAGCGCCTGAACGCTATCGCAGGGCTGCTCGCGCACGCACCCGCTACGACCGCCGTCTGCAACCCGACGGTGAATTCGTACAAGCGGCTGGTCGCCGCCTGGGACGCTCCGATCTACACCGTTTGGTCCGAGGCGAGCGCAAATGCCCTCGTGCGCATCCCGAACGCGCCCGGGATGGAAACGAAGATCGAAGTGCGCAGCCCGGATCCGTCGTGCAACGTCTATTTGGCGCTGGCCGTGCTCGTCGAAGCCATCGCCGACGGTTTGCGCAGGCGGCAGCTGCCCGGTGATCCGCTAACCGGCTCGACCTACGAGCTGACCGACAGAATCCGCTCGGAACGCGGTATTCGCACGCTGCCGAAATCGCTTCGGCAGGCGATCGACGAACTGGAAAAGGATACCGTGCTGCGCGGCGCGCTGGGCGATCACATCTATCATGCGTTCCGCGATGCCAAGCTCGCCGAGTACGAGCGTTATCGCCGCGCCGTGCATCCCTGGGAACGCGAGCAATACTTGACGAGATTCTAAAAGCTCGCTATGCGGTCGCGGGCTTGCGTTTTCCGTAGCGTTTGATTTCTGCTTCGAGGTTCAATGGGGCGGTCGGCGCGTTCCGCTCGTACTCGCCCCAATCTTCGCGAGGCACCATCCACATGATCTCGAATTCGTTACCGTCGGGATCGTAGCCGTAGACCGATTTCGTCGCGCCGTGATCGCTCGCGCCGCTGATCGCGCCGTGGCGCTGCAAGACATCGGCGGCTTCACGAAGCTCTTCGATTTCGTCGACTTGCCAGGCAAGGTGCATGAGCCCCACGCCCGCCTCGTTCGGCGCCGGCGCGTCGGGGCCGACCCTGAAAAACCCGAGATCGTGATGGTTCGACGAGCCGGGCGCGCGCATGAATGCCATGACGTTGCCGTTGCGCGCGATCGGATCGAGACCGAGCACGTCGTGGTAGAACGCCAAGCTCCGGTCGAGGTCGCGAACTCGCAATACCGCGTGATTCACCTTCCGAACCTTCATCATCGATAAACCTTTCCGTTGACGTCCACATAACCGTCGGCTGCCCCGCGATGGGTTGCGGGATGCGTGTCGTGGATGAGCCCTTCGTAGTCTTGCCGGTAGTTCGGATAAACGAACTGACCGAGTGCCGTGATCTGGTCCCCCTTGCGCACCACGATCCGGCCATCCAGCTTCTCATTGGAGATTACCTGGGTCAGATAGGTCGCGCCGCCGGGCGCCTGGACGCGCACCGGTATGTAGACATGCAGACCATGTGGCCCGCCGCGCTCGTACGGCCGCCCGGAAACGATGCCGCAAACCATGACGCCCTCGACGACCCTCCTGCGGTTCATCAGGCTTTGTTGAAAATTCGCGTTGTCCCGAGGCGTGCAGGTTCGGGGCGGTGCGGAGACGCACGCCGTCAGCGCAAGAAAAAAGACGGCGCTACCGAGCGCCGACTTTGGTCTTCGCATGTTCGCGCAAGAGATGCCACGCCACCACGACGTCGTCACGCGTGGTGCGCTCGTTACCGATGGCGACGCGCAGCACGAGCCGCCCGTGCAATCGAGTCGTCGAGATGAAAACCTCCCCGGTCGCGTTCACGTCGTCGGCGATGCGCTGGTTGCGCGCGTCCATCTCGTCGGGAGTACCACCGTCACCGGCATAGCGGAAGCAGACAACCGACAGCGGATGCGGCGCCATGATCTCCCAGCCGTGCTCGCCTGATATCCACTCGGCGAGCTCCTGCGCGAGTGCGATATGCGAGCGCAGTTTGCGGCGAATCGCCTCAGCGCCGTAATAGCGCAGCACGAACCACATTTTCAGCGCTCGAAATCTGCGGCCGAGCTGCAAGCCGTAGTCCATATAGTTGTGCACGCCGGTTTCCGGCGTCTGCAAGTAGTCGGCGACCAGCGAAAACGCCCGCCGCAAGATCTCCGGTTCTTTGACGTAGAGAACGGAGAGATCGACCGGGACGAAAAGCCACTTGTGCGGATTGACGACCAGCGAATCCGCGTGTTCGACGCCGTCGAGCAGAGGGCGCACCTCGGGAAGAATCGCAGCCGAACCGGCATAGGCGGCGTCGACGTGCAGCCAGACGTCATGCTTGCGCGTTATTTCGGCGATACCCAAAAGGGGATCGCTCGAAGTCGTCGACGTGGTCCCGACGGTCGCGCACACGCACATCGGTTTGTAGCCATTCGCGACGTCATCGCGAATTTGCGCATCGAGAGCGTCCGGTCGCATCGCGAAACGATCGTCGCAGGTAATCTTGATGACGTTCTCGCGGCCGATACCGAGCGCGATCGCGCCTTTTTCGATGTGCGAATGCGTTTGTTCCGTGATGTAGACGCGCAGCGGCGCGAGCTCGCCGCGCCCTGCCATGCCGCGCACGCGGATCGACGGGTCGGTACGTTCGCGCGCGGCCGCGAGCGCGGTAAAACCGCTGATCGACGCAGTATCGTAAATGATGCCGCGCAGATGCTCCGGCAGGGCCATGAGACGCGCGAGCCAGCCGGTGACGACATCTTCCAGCTCCGTCGCCGCCGGCGACGTGCGCCACAGCATTGCGTTCACGTCGAGCGCCGAGGCCAGCATTTCGGCGAGAACGGCGACCGGCGCGGCACTGATCGAAAAGTACGCGAAGAATCGCGGATGATTCCAATGGGTGATGCCCGGAATCACGACACGCTCGAAGTCTTCGAAGATCTTCTCGAACGGCTCGCCTTGCTCGGGTGCTTGCGCGGGAAGCCGCCCGATCAGGTCGCCTGGCTTGTAGCGGGAAAGCACCGGATAACGCCGCGCGTCCTTGTAGTAGCCGTCGACCCAGTCGGCGACGCGCTCGAGTTGGCTCCGGAAGTCGTCAGGCATGCTGCCGCTTACGCCATCCGGGGAAGCCATACCGCCCTGCCGAACAGCTATCCCCATGAAGTACCGAACGTATCCGAAGACCTCGATTACCGTCAGCGAGGTCGGTTTTGGGCTGTGGACCACCTCGACCGGATGGTGGGGCGAGATGTCGGACGCTGACGCGGTGACGATGCTGCGCGCAGCTTACGATATGGGCATCACGCTATTCGACGCCGCCGACACGTATGGGAACGGCCGCAGCGAGGTCCAGCTCGCCGCCGCATTCGAGGGCAAGCGCGACCGGGTCGTCTACTCGACGAAGTTCGGCTACGACTTCTACAACTTCACGGGCGAGCGCAAGGGACAATCCGAGCTGCCCGCCGACTTCTCGCCCAAGCACGTGCGCTTCGCGCTCGAACAGTCGCTGAAGCGTCTCAATACGGACTATATCGACATCTGGCAGATGCACAACGCGCATCTCGATCAGGTCCGCGACGATGCCCTGTGGGAGCTCCTGGAGTCGTTGCGGCAAGAAGGCAAGATCCGCAGCTACGGCGTCGCGCTCGGGCCGGCCATCGGCTGGCTCTACGAAGGGATCGAAGCGGCGACGCGCCGTAATGCGACCAGCGTCCAGATGATCTGGAACATTCTCGAGCAGTTCCCCGGGAACGCGATGCTGCGCGCGGCCTACGAATGCGACGCCGATACCGGCTACCAGATCCGCGTTCCGCACTCGAGCGGCATGCTGGAAGGGAAATATACGGCGGACACGATCTTTCCGCCGAGCGATCACCGCTCGCACCGCCCGCGTTCGTGGCTCACCAACGGCGTCAAGAAAGTCGAGACGCTGCGCTTTCTCGAATTGCCGAACCGCACCCTCGGGCAAGCTGCGATCCAGTGGCTGCTCGCCGAGCCGCGCGTGATGACGGTGCTGCCGAACATCTACGATATGGATCAGCTGCGAGAGTTCGCGGCTGCGCCCGACACTCCGATGCTGACACGCGACGAGCTGACCCGCATCGCGGAGCTGGAAAAAACGAATTTCGGCGTCGAAGAGCCGCCGATGCAGTATAAGGGCACGATGACGACCGAGCAGCTCGCCGGCGAGAACGCGCGACTCGCGCACGCGTGAAATCGCCGATCCATAGCCCGGCTGCACCCAAGCCGCTCGGTCCCTACGTGCAGGCGACGGCAGCCGCCGGCATGCTTTTTTGCAGCGGGCAGATCGCGATCGATCACACGACCGGAAAGCTGATCGACGGCGACGTCGGCGCGCAGACGCGGCGGGCGCTGCTCAATCTCGCGGCCGTGCTCTCCGCCGGCGGCGCCAGTTTGCACGACGTCGTCAAGACCACCGTCTTCCTCGTCGACATGAACGACTTTGCGGCGATGAACGAAGTCTACGCCGAGGTCTTCAGCGACGCGCCTCCCGCGCGCTCGACCGTCGCCGTGGCGGCCTTGCCGGCCGGCGCCCGCGTCGAAATCGAAGCGATCGCCATCCGCCAGTAGATTTTCGCGCTAATGCAGTCCTGAGAGCTTGCGGCGCGCGGCGCTGACGACGACATCTTCGTCGCTGTTGGTGATGGCGCGCTGGTATTCTTGCCGCGCGAGCTGCGTCTTGCCTTGGAGACTGTACGTCTCGCCGAGCATGTAGGCAAGCCGCCCGTCATGAGGCGCCACCGCCAAACCCTTGAGAAAGGCCGCCTCCGCCTGTGGATAAAGCTGCTGCTGGTTGTAGTCGTAGCCGAGGTCCACGTACGCGTCCCGCCACAGCGGATCGATGTCGATCGCCTTTTGGTAGTACGTCACCGCGGATCTCCATCGGCCCGCGGCGTCCTCGATGAAGCCGATGTCGACGTAGGCTTCCGGCCGGTACGGGCTCTCTTTGACCGCTCGTTGCAGGAAGGGACGAGCGGTATCGTACCGCCCAAGATCGATATAGGCGGCGCCGATGTTCACGAGCGCGAAATACGTTCGCGCATTGATTTGCAGGCACCGCTGCAAGAGCGGAATCGCGTCCTGGGCGCGGCCGCTGTCCATGTAGGTGTTCGCGAGATCGTTCAGAGCCGGGCAGCGATCCGAGTCGTTGAGCGCCAGCGCTTGCTGAAACACCGAAATCGCGGCGGCATATTCGTGCACGGCGCGCAGCACGTTGCCGTAGTCGAGCAGGATGCGTTCGTTGCCCGGGTTGCGCTGCGCCTCCGCCGCGACCCGATCTTCGAAAGCCCGCAGGTCACCCCGGCGCCGATGGAGCTCGACGAGGCTCGGATACGCGCTCGGTTCCGGAACGCTCCGATCGAAAGCGCTAATCGCTTCGTTGATGCGGTCTTCGGCCGCGTAAAGACCGCCCAGACGGTTCCACGTTTCGCGGTCGTGCGGGAATCGCGCGACGATATTCTTGTACGTGCGCTCGGCGGCCGCCATGTCGGCCTTGCGATAATAGAGGTCGCCGAGCAAGCGCGCCTCGGGGACCGCGTCGGGGTGATTCTCCACGTAGTCGGACAGCTCGGCGATGGCCGCCTCCAGCTTGCCGTTCGCCGCCTCCGCTCGCAAACGGTCCATCATTTGCGCCGGCGTCTCGCCGAGATACAAATCGATCGTTTCGCCCCGCGCGGCATTTGGCACCGCGAGAAGCGGCAGCATCGCGAAAACGAGCAAGGCGACGATTAGGGTGCGCATCCCGGGCTCCGCAGCGACAAAAGCAGGAGTAAACCAAAGTATAGAACCGGCGGCGAACTCACGCAACGGGGGACCGCTTTGGGCGGCGCGAAGCCCGCGGCGGTATGAGTACGGCGAACGGACCCGGCGCCCGGATCGAGCGCGATACGATGGGCGAGATGAGCGTGCCCGCGACGGCTCTCTGGGGCGCGGGCACGCAGCGCGCCGTTCTCAACTTCCCGATCAGCGATAAGCGATTCCCACGCCGCTTCATCAAAGCGCTCGGTTTGATAAAGAAAGCAGCCGCGCAAACAAACGGCGAACTGGGCTTGCTGCCGAAAAACGTCGTCGAAGCGATCGTCGACGCGGCGCAGGAAGTCGCGGACGGACGGCTGGACGAGCATTTCGTGCTCGACGTCTTTCAAACGGGCAGCGGAACGTCGAGCAACATGAACGCGAACGAGGTCATCGCGAATCGCGCGATCCAAAAGCTCGGCGGTGAGCTCGGCTCGAAAAAGCCGGTCCATCCGAACGATCACGTGAATTTCGGGCAAAGCTCGAACGACGTCATCCCTACGGCGCTGCATCTCGCCGCGTTGCTCGCCATCGATGAAGTGCTGCTCCCCGGCTTGCGAGAGCTGCACGCCGCCCTCGACGCAAAAGCCAAGGAGCTATGGGGCGTGATAAAGACGGGGCGCACGCACCTGCAAGACGCAACGCCGATTCGCCTCGGACAAGAGTTTCGCGGCTACGCGGGCCAGGTCGAGGGCGGCATCAGGCGCGCGCAGCGCGCGCGCGAAGAACTGGCGGACGTCGCTCTCGGCGGCACCGCCGTCGGCACCGGAATCAATACGCATCCCGAATTCGCCAAGCGCGCCACGGCGAAGCTCTCAAAAGAGCTCGGCACCGAGATTCGCGAGACCTCGAATCATTTTCAGTCCCAATCCACGGTCGACAATGCCGTCAGCGCGAGCGGGGCGTTGCGCGCGATTGCCGTTTCGATTTACAAAATCGCCAACGACATCCGCTGGCTCGGCTCGGGCCCGCGCGCCGGCATCGGCGAGATTACGCTTCCCGAAGTGCAGCCCGGAAGCTCCATCATGCCGGGGAAGGTGAATCCGGTGATTTGTGAATCCGCCATGATGGTGTGCGCACAAGTCGTCGGCAACGACGCGACCATCGCATTCGGCGGCACCCAAGGCAATTTTGAAATCAACTTGATGTTTCCGATCGTCGCTTACGACCTCGTCGAATCGGCGGAGCTGCTGGGCAGGACGGCGGCAAACCTGGCGAAACAGTGCGTGCGCGGCATCGCCGCGACCGATCGCGGGCCTGCGATGGTAGAGCGCGGCCTTTCGATGGTGACGAGCCTCGCCCCGATCATCGGCTACGACGCCGCAGCCGCAATTGCAAAGGAAGCCGCGAAGACGGGCGAAACCGTGCGCGAAGTTGCGCTGCGCCGCACCGATCTCGGCGCGGAGAAGCTCAAAGCGATTCTCGATCCGATGCTGATGACCGAACCGAGCGCCGATCGCGTCGGCGCGGGCGGCGGCTAGGCCGGCGCGGTGGAGCGCCGGCTTTCCTCCTCGATCGCACGCCGCTGTGCGGCGGGGCCGGGGCGGCCCCCTCGGGGGCAGGCCGAAGAGCGCCGCGCCGTTCTCGGCCGCGACCTTCGTTGGCGAGCGCCTGCGCGGGTCCGGTCCGCGGCGCAGGGAGGCCTGCAACCGCGTCATACTTGGAGCCGTCACGAGAGGTGGAGGATAGAGGCATGCTGACGGTCGGGACCAAGACGGAATTCCACAAAGCGTTCATCGACGGGAAATGGGTGGAGACGAAAAAGCGCTTCACCGTCACGAGCCCGGCGACGCTCGAATCCTTTGCGGAGGTTGCGGATTGCGGTCCCGAGGAGGCGCAGCGCGCTGCCGACGCGGCGGTGCGCGCGTTCGAAAGCTGGTCGCAAACGACGGCGCACGAGCGCGGAGCGATTCTGATGCGCTGGTACAACCTCATCCTCGAACATCAAGATGAGATCGCCCGCATCATGGCGCGCGAGATGGGCAAGCCCGTCGTCGAAGGTCGCGGCGAGTCGAAATACGCCGCCGGTTTCGCGCAATGGTTTGCGGAAGAGGGCAAGCGCGCGTACGGCGACATCATCCCGACGCACGACAACAAGAAGCGTCTCTTCACGATGAAGAAGCCGGTCGGCCCCGCCTACGGCATCACACCGTGGAACTTTCCCGCCGGAATGATCACGCGCAAAGCTGCCCCTGCGCTCGCGGCGGGGTGCACCTACATCAGCAAGCCCGCGGAGCAGACGCCGCTCACCGCGCTGGCACTCGCGAGTCTCTGGGAAGAAGCCGGCGGACCGCCGGGAACGCTGCAAGTCCTTCCGGCTCTCGACCCGATACCGGTCACGGAAGTCTTTATGCGCGATGCCCGCATCCGGAAGGTAACGTTCACCGGCAGCACCGAGGTTGGAAAGAAGCTCTACGCGCAGGCCGCTGCCACGATGAAGCGCATCTCCTTCGAACTGGGAGGCCATGCGCCGTACTTGATTTTCGACGACGCCGATTTGGAGCGCGCGGTGAAGGACGTCATCGCATGCAAGTTCCGCAACGCCGGTCAAGTGTGCGTCGCGACGAACCGCATCTACGTTCAAGAAAAAATCTACGACGAATTCGCCGAGCGGCTGTCGGACAAGGTGGTCGGCTTGACGGTCGGCGATCCGCTCGACGAAAAAACGAACATCGGCCCGCTCGTCGACCGCCAGGGCTTCGACAAGGTGCGCGCCCATGTCGAAGATGCGCTCTCGAAAGGCGCGCGCGCCCACACCGGCGGAAAACCGAAAGGCGATCGGCCGGACGGCCTCTTCTTCGAGCCGACCGTGCTCACGAACGTCAGCCGCGAGATGCGGCTCTTGCGCGAGGAAACCTTCGGACCGGTCGCGCCGCTGCTCACGTTCAAAGATGAGGCGGAAGCGGTGAGGCTCGCCAACGACACGCCGTATGGTTTGGCAGGCTATGCCTGGACGCGCGATCTGGGTCGCGCATTCCGCGTTGCCGAAGGGCTCCAATACGGCATCGTGGGGATCAACGATCCGGTACCGTCGACGCCGCACGCACCCTTCGGCGGCATCAAGGATTCCGGCATCGGGCGCGAAGGCGGCTACGAAGGCCTGCAAGAGTTCTTGGACGTCCGCTATATCTCGATGGGCTTGCCATAGCGGACGAAATCGCGCGGCTGCGCAACGTTCCGACCGCGACCGCGAAGCAAGTCCTTCGCGGTCTCGGCGTCGACCGGACCTTCATGCACGGTTTGCGACCCCTCACGCTCCCGCAGCGGATCGCCGGGCGCGCGCGCACGCTGCGATTTCTGCCGCTGCGCGAAGACGTCTCGCCGCCGCGCAAGAGCGTCAACCGCGCGTTGATCGATGCGCTCGAGCGCGACGACGTGCTGGTGATCGACGCGATGGGAAACCTCGAAGGCGCGGTGCTGGGCGACATGCTGGCGGCGCGCGCGCATGCCCGCGGTGCCGCCGGAGCCGTAGCCGACGGCGTCATTCGCGATATCGACGGCATTCGCGAAATCGGCCTTGCGGTCTGGGCGCGCGGCACGCATCCGGACTCGAACGCTCGCGCGCTCCTTGCTTGGGAATCAGGTGTCTCCATCGCATGCGGCGGCGTGCTGGTGCAGCCCGGAGACTACGTCGTTGCCGACTCCGACGGCGCCGTCGTCGTTCCGCCCCAATATCTCCAAGCGATGCTGGACAAAGCGGAAGAGATGGCGCTCGAGGACGAATTCTCGCAGCGGCTGTTGCGCGGCGGAGCGCCGCTGGACGACGCTTACCCGCTTTCCGCCGCGCGGCGCTCGGAATTCGAAGCGTTTAAGCACGAGCGCAGATAGACGTGCCGCAACGCGCAGCCGTCATTCCGGAATGTTCGCGAGCTTGCAAGCCAGCTTCGCCAGGACGTCGGCGCGGTTCGCGCTGTACGCCGCCGCGTTCGGGTCGGCCGCGTTGCCGCGGCGGGCGCGATCCTCGATACCGGCAAAGATGACGGCGAAGCGAAAGAACGCGAACGCAATGTGAAACGGAAGCAGTTTTCGTTCGCGACCGGCGGAGCGATTGTAATCCGCAAGCAGCTCGTCTTGACTGGGAATGCCGAGCGTGGTCAGGTCGGCATCGGCAACGCCGCCGCGCGCGGAGCCAACGTAATACAGCATGCACAGGTAACCCAGGTCCGCGAGCGGATCGCCGAGCGTCGAAAGCTCCCAGTCGAGCACGCCGACGATGCTCGTGCCGGCCGGCGCAAACATCAAGTTGCCGAAGCGATAGTCACCGTGACAGATCGTCGTCTCTTGCTGAGGCGGCAAATGATCCGGAAGCCACGCGATTAGCCGGTCCAGCTCGGGAATCGGCCGCTGACGCGACGCTTCCCATTGACGCGTCCAGCGGTGCAGCTGGCGCGCAAAATACGCATCGTGCTTGCCGAAATCGGCCAGGCCGGCTGCGTTCCAATCGACCGCGTGCAGCCGCGCGAGCATCTCCGCCGCGGCCCGATACATCTCCCGCCGCTCGCGTGGGCCGATGCCTTCGAGCATTGCGGAATGAAAGATCCGGCCGTCGATCCGGTCCATCAGATAGAACGTCGTGCCGACGACGGAACGATCGTCGCTATAGCACAGCACGTGCGGAACCGCAACGCCGGTGCCTTCGAGCGCCCGAAGCACGCGCGATTCGCGGTCGAGGGCGTGCGCGCTGGGCAGCAATTCTCCCGTCGGCTGCATGCGCAGCACCAGCCGGCGCGTGCCGACGTCGACGAACCACGTTGGATTCGACTGTCCGCCCAGGACGCGCCGTGCCCTCAGTTCGCCCTCGAGACCCAGCTCGCGCGCGATAAAATCCCGCAAGCGCGGCAACCATTCCGGACCGGGGGCTGCGGCAACGATCACAGCGAGCTCACGAGATGGCCGCCGTCGATCGGCACGACCGCTCCCGTTATGTAGTCCGACGCATCGGACGCCAAGAGCAGCACGGCTGCGTCGAGATCGGCCACCGTCCCTAAGCGCCTCTGAGGAATGCGCTTGATCATCGCTTCCCCCGCCGGTGAGGCTAGAAACTCGGCATTGATGTCGGTTTCGATGTAGCCGGGCGCGATTGCGTTGACGCGGATCTTGTAACGCGCCCATTCGAAGGCAAGCGCCCTCGTGAGGTGCAAAATCGCGGCTTTCGATGCCGAGTAGGCCGCGACGGCAGGCGCGACGCGCAAACCGAGCACCGATCCGAGGTTGACGATCGAACCCGGAGCGTTGCGCGCGACGAGCCGCCTTGCGCAGGATTGTGCGGTCAAGAACGCGCCGCGCAGGTTGGTCGCGATCACCGAGTCCCATTCGTCGATCGCGATCTCGAGCGCCGGCTTCCCGATCGCGATCCCGGCGTTGTTGATCAACACGTTCACGGTGCCCAGTGCGTCTTGCGCATCGTCGAACGCGTTTTCGATACTCGCGGCATCCGTCACATCCATCGCGATCGCAACGGCTTCGCCACCGGCGGCCCCGATCGCGGCGACGACCTCGGCCAGCCGAGCTTCGCGCCGCGCCGCTGCCGCGACGCGCGCACCGGCGGCCGCGAGGGAGCGTGCCAAATGCGCGCCGATACCGCCGGAGGCGCCGGTTACCAGCGCCACCTTCCCCGAGAGGTCGCAGGTGAACTGCGGATGCGTCTGTGAATCCATCAGCATGGCCCTTCGCGCGACCGCGCCTCTCGCCTCGTGAGGCCGACGCTATCCGACGAGGTCTACGAACGCCTCCGAGACGAGATCGTCAAGGGGTTGATTCGCCCCAACGAGCGCCTCGTAGAAGTCGATCTTGCCGAACGTCTGGGCGTGAGCCGGACGCCGATCCGTGAGAGCCTCAAGCGGCTTTCGGCGGACGGCCTCATTCACGGAGGCCGGCATCATCTCGTCGTGCGCGAACACGCGCCTCAAGAGATTCGCGAGATCTACGAATCGCGCGCCGCGCTTGAAGGATATGCGGCTCGGCTGGCCGCACAGCGCGCCACAAAGGAAGAGCTCGTTCGGATCGCGTCGTTCCACGAGCGCGATATCACGAAGCTCGTCCGCTCTCCGCGCGAGCACATCGCAGATGTCAACGATGGCTTTCACGATGCGATCATCGCCGCCGCCGCCAACATCCGGCTGCTCGATCTCATCCGCCGCAATCGCGAATTTTACTTCAACTATCGCATCGCGCGCATGTACACGGACCCGGAAGCCGCGGCATCGCTGGAGGGGCATTCGGCAATCCTCGACGCACTGGAATCCCACGACCCTGATGCCGCGGAAGCCGCGACGCGCAAGCACGTGATGCAAGCCCTCGAAGTCACGCTCGGCAAGCTCTTCACGAACTGATAGATACTCCATGGCAACCATCGCCTCCGTGCCTGCCGTCCACCTGCGCCCGCTGACGCCGCTCGATTACCTCGAGCGCGCTGCCTACGTCTTTCGTGAGAAGACCGCCGTCGTCGACGGCGACGCACGGCGCACGTACCCGCAGTTCCGCGAGCGCGTCTACCGCCTGGCGGCGGCGCTTCAAGCACTGGGTGTTCGCGACGGCGAACGCGTCGCGATCATGGCGCCGAACAGCTCCTCGATCTTAGAGGCGCACTTCGGCGTCCCGCTCGCCGGCGGCGTGCTTTGCGCGCTCAACATTCGGCTCAAGGTCGAAGAGATCGATTACATCCTCGGACACTGCGGCGCAAGCATCTTCATCTACGACGCTGACTTCGATGAGTTTGTGCGCGAGCTCAAGCCCAAGGCACGCTGCATCCGTGTCGCGCCGCAGGACGGCGACACCGAGCCGGTCCATCCGCAGAACGGCGCACACGACGACTACGAGAGGCTGCTGGCTCGCGCCGATTTAGCCACCTTGGAAAAACGTGAGCCCGACGAGGACGCTACGCTCTCGATCAACTACACCAGCGGCACGACGGGGCGCCCCAAAGGCGTCATGTACACGTATCGCGGCGCGTTCATCAACGCGCAAGCCGAGATCTTCCACGCCAACATTCGGCCCGAGAGCGTGTACTTGTGGACCTTGCCTCTCTTCCACTGCAACGGCTGGATATTTCCGTATGCCGTCACCGCCGCCGGGGCGACGCACGTTTGCCTGCGCCGGGTGGATGCGAAAAAGATTCTCGAGCTGATCGACACCGAAAACGTCACGCACGCGTGCGGCGCGCCGACCGTGTGGATCATGGTGGCCAACGACCCGGACGCCAAGCCGTTCTCACACCCGATCCACATTACGACCGCGGGAGCGCCGCCGTCGCCGACGATCATCAAGCAGATGGAGTCGCTCGGCGCGACGATGACGCACGTCTACGGGCTCACCGAGACGTACGGACCGATCACCGTTTGCGAATGGAAAGCCTCCGAATGGAACGATCGGGACGAAGCGGAGCGGGCGCGCCTCAAGAGCCGCCAAGGCGTGGCGATGCTCACAATGGATGCGCGCGACGTGCGCGTCGTCGATTCGAACCTGATCGACGTGCCGGCCGACGGGGTCACGCCGGGTGAAATCGTCATGCGCGGCAACAACGTCATGAAAGGCTATTACAACGATCCGGAAGCGACCGCCAAAGCGTTTGCCGGCGGCTGGTTCCATTCCGGCGACGTCGCCGTCGTGCAGCCCGACGGCTACATCGAGATCGTCGATCGTGCGAAAGACGTCATAATCAGCGGCGGCGAGAACATTTCGACGATTCAGGTCGAGAAGGTCATCGTCACTCACGATGCGGTGCTCGAATGCGCCGTCGTCGCGATGCCGGACGAAAAATGGGGCGAGGTGCCGAAGGCATTCGTCACGCTCAAGCCGGGGCGCGAGCTGAGCGCCGAGGAATTGATCGCTCACTGCCGCGTGCATTTGCCCGGCTTCAAGACGCCGAAGGCGGTCGAATTCGGTCCGCTGCCGAAAACTTCGACCGGAAAGATTCAGAAGTTCGTGCTGCGCGACCGGGAGTGGAAGGGCCGGGAGAAGCGCGTCAACTAGCCGCGCCTAGCTTCCGTTTCGGCTCAGCTCGGAACTGCACCGAACCGCGCCGGCACCGTAACGGCACGCCAGCACTTTCGCGCCGGTACGGTCATAGACATCGAATGCGTGCCGGTCGACGTGGAATATCGCGAAACCGAAGGCGTGCCGGATAGAGCCCCCGGCAACCTGCGTCCCATCGATGCGCTCGCCGATGAAGTGGCCAGGCAGGTCGGAGAGCGTGTCGCCGCCCGTCCCAACGATGATTTGCGGCGGGCGACGGTCGGCAAACGTCAGCGCTTCGAATAAATGGATGTGCCCTGAGAGCGCGAGCGCAATCGGCAGCGTGCGTGGATTGCCTTCGGCCGCCTCCAACGTGCGATTGATGGGAAGCGTCACGCCCATCGGCGTTCCGGCGATGCCCCACAGTGGACGATGCGTGAGCAGCCACGTCGGCGCACGCGGCAGCGCGCGCAATCGCGCGAAATCACCGCGAAAAGCCGGGACGAGGCGCGCGCTCGGACGCGGATCGATTGCGCTCGACGAATCAATGACGAAAAAGCGCAAGCCGCCGACGTGCGCCGGGTAAGCGGGCTCGTGCGCCGCGCAAGAGCCGTATGAATACACCGAAAGAAAACGGTCCCACCCGAGACCCCCGCGCGCGCAATCTTCGTGATTGCCGCGCACGAAGAGCATCGGCGAGGCGGCGAGCATCGGCGCCGCCGGAACGAAGAAATCCGCAGCCCAAACGGGCCAATTGTCGCCGTGGGGCGAGCCGGCGCAGCCGGGTGCGATGCACGCCGTCTCCCGATAGTAGTAGTCACCTACGTGTATGACCAGATCGGGATGCGCCGCGGCGATCGATCTTGCGAGCGTGGGAAACGGCCACTTCGCCGGATCGTTGCAGGCCTGAATGAAAATGATCTCGATCCGGCAACCCGTGTCGCCCAGCACGGCGATCGTGCGCAAATGCGTCGGCGGCAGCGGCAAAGCTCGGGCTTGCAAGGAGACTCTGTGCGCCCCGCTCGGAATCGCCGCCTCGCAGCTGCTGACCGCGAAGGCCGGCCCCGGAGCGGCGCGCAAGTGCATGGGAAGCGTTCGCCCGTCGATCGCGATACCGGGACAAGGTCCGCGAACGATCGCCCGCGCGAGCAGCGTTCCGCCGCGACCCACCTGCGTCCACGCCGCAAGCAGCGAGCCGTTTCGTGCGGATGCCGGCAGCGTTAGGACGGCGGCCAATACGGCGACGAGCGTTGCTGCTCTCAGCCGCATCGCTGCATCACTTCGGCTTCTTCCTGCAGGAAAAACCGGAATATCGCATCGCTGAAGCTCGGACCGGACGGTGCCGTGTAGGAGCCGCGCAAGCTGCCGCCGCTCCAGGCATGCCCGATTCCCGTGATTTCGCGCAGCTCGATGCGCGCCCGATCGCGACCAGTGCGCCAGCGCAACCGTCGACCGTCCGCAAGCGCCTCTTCTTCGTTCGGCTGCGTATCCAGGCCGTACAGCCGCGCGAACTGCTCTGCGAGCCGGCGCGCATTGCCGGGCGCGACGCGCCGGTCGTTCGTTCCCGTCCAGAACATCGCGCGCGAACGGCGAAACGCACCGCGAAAATGCCGTTCGAGCGCGACATCGTTCCCTTCCCGCTCGCCGCGCATCGCGGCGTAGGCGCTGTCGACGTCGTGCGCTGCGTGCAGCGCGACGCCGGCCATGGACGCGACGCCGGAAAAGACGTCGGGAGCTTGTTCGGCCAGGACCGCCGCAAGCGACGCACCCGCGGAAAGGCCGGTTACGAAAACACGGCCGCGGTCGACGGCCTGTTCTACGATCGTGCGCTCGACAACGTCTAAGATTTCTCGTACCTCGCTACCGTCGCGCTGCTGGTTCTCGGGCAGGAACCAATTCCAGCAGCGATGACCGTTGGCACGTTCGTCCTGCTCGGGATAGAGGATGACGGCGCCGTAACGTTCCGCGAAAACATCGAAACGGGTACCGTGCGCGAAATCTTCGGCGTCCTGCCGGCATCCGTGCAGCGCGACGAGGAGCGGGGCGCCCATACCGTGCCGCTCGGGAACGTACAGCCGGTAGTTCACGAGCTCATTGACCCGCCAAAGGGGCTAGGGAGTTTCCTACCGGATGCGCGGAAGCACGTCGTGGAGCGCGACCGGATAGAACTCGAAGACGAACGTCGCGAGCGAACAGACGGCGACGCCGATCCACGGCAAGTGGCTCAGCGGCCGGATTTCCCGGATGTGCGCCAGATCGACGGGAACGTACATCGCGCGAATGATCTTGACGTAGACATAGATCGAGATCGCGGTTCCTAAGATCAGCAGGCCCGCCAACCACAGGTACCCGGTGATGACCGTGCTGGAAAGAATGAGAATTTTTCCGATGAAGCCGGCCGTAGGCGGCAAACCTGCCAGCGACAGGAGAAAGAACGCCATCGCTGCCGCCAGCACAGGATGCCGCGTTCCTAGGCCGGAGAAGGCAGACATGTGCGCGTCTTCCTCGGAATCGCGCGCCACCAGCGCGGTGACGCTGAACGCTCCGATGTTCATGAACATGTACACGCCGAGGTAGAAGATTGCATAGCGCATGCCCAATGTCGACGTTCCGGCAAGCGCTGCCAAGATATAGCCGAGCTGCGCGATGCCGCTGTACGCCAGCAGTCTCTTCATGTCCGTCTGATGCAGCGCGCCGAGATTGCCGACGATCATCGAGATGCCTGCAACCGCCCAGATCGGCCAAACCAACGCATCGTCGTGCGACGGCGACAAGATGCCGAAGAGAAACCGCGCGAAGACGGCAAGCATTCCGGCCTTCGTCACGACGCTCATGAAAGCGGTCGCCGGAAGCGGCGCGCCCTCGAACACGTCCGGCATCCACACGTGGAAGGGCACGAGGCCGATCTTGAACGCGACGCCGATCAGGAACAGCCCGACGCCCATATCGAAAAGTGGGTTCGAGAGAGGCACCGCTTGCAAGGCGACGAGATCGATCGAACCGGTCGCGCCGAACAAGAGCGCCATGCCGTAGAGCATGAAGCCGGTCGCCATCGAGGAGAGAATGAGGTACTTGAGCGCGGCTTCGCGGGCCTCTCGCTTGCGCACGTCGCTGGCTCGCGCAATCATTCCGCAGAGGCAATAGAGCGCAAGCGACAGGATCTCGAGACCGAGGAAGATCATCATCAAGTCGGCGGCGCCCGCCATGAGCATCGCGCCGAGCGTGCTCCACATCATGAGCGCGCAGATGGGGCCTTCTTTGTCGTCGTCGCGCTGCGTCGGAACCATCAGCAGCGAGAAGATCGCCGCCGCGCAGACGATCAAGTTGAAGGCTATCGAGAAGCCTCCCAGGATGAAGCCGTAGCCGAAAGCCGGACCAAATTGGTGCGAGACGTATTGCCGCACGAGCACGTAAATCGCGCCAAGCAGTCCTGCCACGGAAATTCCGATGACGATGCCGCGTCGCGGCTCGCCGGCCGGCATGATCAAGTCGGCAAGGAGTCCGATGAGCGGCGTCACGGCGACGATGCCGAGCGGCAGCAGCGCGGAGTAATCGAAGCTCCCGAACGGTGGAACCAGCGCTTGGACCGGCATTAGCGGCTTTTCTCCAGCATGACGAGCGGCGTCGTTCCGATCATCGCGTACGCTTGATCGGGGTATCGCGCGATGCCGGGAAAGACGCCGATGAGAACGAGCGCGGCAAAGAGCGGTGCGAGCGCGAGGAGCTCCAGCGGACGCAGGTCCGGGCGCTGCGGCAAATCGGCCTGCTCGGGACCGTGCATGAATCCCTGATAGACGCGAAGCATGTACGCGGCCGCGAGGATGATCGCGATCAGGGCGACCGCCGCGAGCCAGCCGTATCCCGCTTGATAGATTCCGACCAGGATGAACAGCTCGCCCACGAACCCGGCCAGACCGGGTAGACCCAGGGTGGCGAGCGCTGCGATCGCCATCGCGCCCGCCAGCTTCGGATTGCGGCGGGCAAGGCCGCCGATGCGCGATAGCGCGCTTGTCTCTTCGCGCGCCTCGACGAAACCGAGCAAGATGAACAGCGCTGCCGTAAAGAGCCCGTGTGCGACGATGTAGACGACGGCGCCGCGCAGCGCGTACTCGTTGAAAACGAAGATCGCGGCCAGGATCAGTCCCAAGTGCGAGAGCGAGCTGTACGCCACGACCTTTCGTGCCTCGCCTTCAGTCAGCGCAACGAATGCGCCGTAGAGCAATCCGACGTAACCCAGGGTCAGCAGCGCGGGTGCAAACTGATGCATCTGCGCACCAAACAACGGCAAGCCGATCACGATGAAGCCGTAAAGGCCGGCCTTCGATTGTACGGCGCCGACGACGGCCGCCACGGGAGCGGGAAGCTCGGCATACGTATCCGGCATCCACGTGTGCAGCGGCCACACCGGCGTCTTCACCAGAAATGCGACGGCGAAACCGGCAAGAATCCAGGGCGCCCAAGCGTCGGAAAGCGGAGGCAGGATGCCTTTGCCGATGACGTCGGTCGTGCCGTAAATGACGCCGTACGCCGCAGTCGCCAAGAGGAGCAGCAGGCCGCCGGAGACGTTGTAGATGAGAAACCGCCATGCCGTAGCCGGATGCACGCTCCATCCGATCATCAAAAGGAAGACCGGAATCAACATCGCGTCCCAGAGCAGCGCGAAGACGAGCAAGTCCCGCGTCAGGAACAACCCCAGCATCGAACCCTCGAGCATCAGCATCAGTCCGACGAAGTTACGCTGGCGCGGAACTTTCGTCGCGAGTAGCGCACAGGTCGTGCAGAGCGCCAACATCTCGACGATCGCGTACGAGATGCCGCCGATCCCCAAATGATAATCGGAGCTGAAGGGATACGAGAGCCAACGCGTGCTTTCATCCGGCGGCGGTGACCACGGGTTCATGAAGAGGATCAAGATGAGCCCGGCCAGCGCAACCGCGACGCCGTACCATTTCGCGGTGCGTTCCGCCGACGGCGGCAACGCGAAGGTCAACAATCCGAGGATGAGGGTGCCTCCAACCAGTGCGCCGAGCATCAGCGGACAACCACCACTGCGTAGTAGACGATGAATACCGCAGCGCCGAAAACGATCGTCAGCGCGTAAGCGCGGACCATCCCGGTTTGAAAGCTGCGGAAGAGATGCCCGAGCCAACCGGCGGAGATGCGCGCTTCGCGCACCGCGCCGTCGATGATCAACGGATCGAATATGCGGCCGAACGCGAATCCGAACGCGCGGGCCGGTCGCACGAACAAGGCGTCGATCGCGATGTCGAAATAAAAGAGATTGGTGAGCACCGCGGGCATCCGAATCGATTCCTGACGAATCCGGGTAATCGCGTCACGCAATGCCGCGGCGTTCCCGTAGCGTAGGTATGCGATGCCGATTCCTATCAGAACGAGCGCCAGCACGATCGCGCTGGAAACGCCTTCGGAGATCGGCGCGTTGCCCTCCGGAAAAATCAGCGTGCCGCCGAATACCGGCTCCAAGAGCCGGTACCACGGGCTGCTCGTACCGCCGACGAAGAGAAACCCGGCGAAGATCGAGCCGATCCACAGCACGGCAACGGGCGCCGACATCAGCCAACCGGGAACGTGATGCGGCGAACCTTCGTCGTGCGGACGCGCGGCGAGCCCGGCACTCGTTCCCGCAAGCTCGGGATGACGAATGCCGAGACTCGAAGGATCGACGTCCCCGCGATACGTTCCGAAAAACGCGACGAACAGCAAGCGGAACATATAATAGGACGTGATTCCGGCCGTGACCGCGCCGACGGCATACAATAGCGGATGCCCGAGCACCAGCGCGTCGTACACGATCGCGTCCTTCGAGAAAAACCCGGCGAACGGCGGGATTCCGCAAATGGCCAGCGTTGCGACCGTCATCGACCAAAAAGCAAACGGCGCGCGTTTATGCAGGCCGCCCATCCGGCGCACGTCCTGCTCGTTGTCCAGGGCGTGGATTACGATGCCGGCAGTCAGAAAAAGCTGCGCTTTGAACCAGGCGTGCGCGAAGAAATGCAGCACGCCTGCGCCGTCGGCCAAGATGCCGACGCCCATGATCATGTAGCCGATCTGCGACATGGTTGAATACGCCAGAATGCGCTTGATATCCCATTGCCCGACCCCCAGGATCGCGCCCAACAGCGCCGTAACGGCGCCGATCGCGCCGACGAGCGCGCGCGCATCCGGCGAGGCCTGCCACATCGGCCAGCAGCGGGCGATCAAGTAAACGCCTGCGGTGACCATCGTTGCGGCGTGGATCAGCGCCGAGACCGGCGTCGGGCCCTCCATCGCATCGGGAAGCCATGAATGCAGCGGAACCTGCGCCGATTTGGCCGCGCATCCGATGAATAGCATGGCGCAGGCGAGGTAGAGCAAACCGGGCGAGAACTTGTGGGCCGCAACGCCGGCAAATGCATCGCCATACGATACGGAACCGACGGCGACGATCATGATGAAGATCGCAAATAGGATTCCGACGTCGCCCACGACGTTCATGACGAACGCCTTCGTCGCCGCAGCGACCGCCGACGGACGCTCGTACCAAAAGCCGATCAAGAAGAACGACGCAAGGCCGACGAGCCCCCAGCCGATCAAAAGACCGACGAAGTTGTCCGAGAGCACCAGCGTCAGCATGGCGAACACGAAGAAGTTCATGTACGCGAAGAACCGGGCGTAACCGCGATCGCCGGCCATATAACCCATCGAATAGAAATGGATCAGAAAGCCTATGCCGGTGATGACGAGAGTCCACACCAGCGAAAGCGGATCCCACAGCAAGCCGAGATTGAAGCCGGACAGCCACGTGCCGAGGGTTTGATGCGCGCCCACGACGGTGGTGGCGCCTTCCGGCGTCCGGCGTATCGCATCGCTCCACGAAGCGAGCGTCGCGAGGAACGATACCGCGATCGTAGCGCAGCCGATCGGTCCCGCCCAGGTCCGCAGGCGGGGACCGAATGCCCAAATCACGACCGCGCCGACCAGCGGCGCCAGCCAGATCAGAAACAGGAGCGGATATTGACCTTCGAGGCCCATCACGTGCACCGGCATCGCGCTAACCCCGCAACGCTGCGACGTCGTCGACGTCGACGGTGTCGGAGCGGCGGAACACGGCTACGACGATCGCGAGCCCTATTGCGGCCTCTGCAGCCGCCACCGTAATCACCAAAAACGCGAAGATATGTCCCGCGTTGTTGAGATACGCGCGCGCGTACGCTATGAACGCCAAATTAGCCGCGTTCCACATCAGCTCGATGCCCATCAGCATGACCAGCGGATTGCGGCGTGCCACGACGCCGACGGCACCGATCAAGAAAATCAACGCCGACAGCGTAATGTAGTACATCAGAGGAACCGCCATCAGACGCGCTCCTTTAGGATCGGCTCCCGCGGCTTGCCCGGCGCAGCCCGGCGACCGGGGCCCTTCCGGGGTGGATCGACGTCACCCGCGAGGGCGATCACACCGATGACCGCTATGATCAAGACGAATGCGGTAGCCTCAAACGGCAGCAAATACGTCGTGAACAGCGCGCGGCCGAAATCGGCGACGCTTCCGAACACTCCGGCTGTGCCGGCCGGCCCGAAGATAGAGCTCACGTCCGATGCATGCTCCGTAATCGGGCTCGTGTGCGCGAAGGTGAACATCAAACCAGCGAATGCAATCGCCGCAAAAATCGATACCGGGATGAGGACGTTGGGCAGGCGGTTCTTGCCGGGAGCGAATGGCCGCACGCCGCTGGAAAGCAGCGCGATGACGAACAGGAAAAGCATCAAGATCGCGCCGCTGTAAACGATGACTTGGATGACCGCCAAGAACTCGGCATCAAGCGTCAGATACATTACCGCGAGACAAAAGAAGTTCGCGAGCAATCCGATGACGCCGTAGACCGTACGCGGAGCCGAGACGACAAAAACCGCACTCGCGATGATGAGCACCGCTAAGATGACGAACGTGGTCAACCGGCGAGCCCTTTGCGCTGCGTCTTGAGGATCGAGCCGCGCCACGTTGCGTCGTAGCCGGTTTGGATCTCGACCGTCGATTTCATCTGCGCGACGCTGCCGAGATCGGGCGGGATGCCGCCGGGACGCTCATCCGGAGGCGAGCCGACGCCGGCTTCGGGCGGCACCAGCAGACGATCTTTCGGATAGATAAACGAGCCGCGCCGATAGTCCGCCATCTCGAAGCGCGGCGTCAGCACGATCGCATCGGTAGGGCACGCTTCTTCACAAAGCCCGCAAAAGATGCAGCGCAATTCATCGATCTCGTATCGCGCCGCGTAACGCTCGCCGGGCGAGCGGCGATCGTCCGGACGGTTTTCCGCGCCGATGACGGTGATCGCATTGGCCGGACAAGCGATTTGGCACAGCTCGCAGCCGATGCAGCGCTCTTTGCCGTCGCCGTAGCGGCGCAGCTCGTGCAAACCGTGGAATCGCGGCGCATGCTGCTTTTTGAGCGTCGGATACTGCTTCGTCGGCTTCTTTCGAAAGACGAATGACAGCGTCGTTGCAAAGCCTTCCAGAAACGCCGGAATATTGAACAAATTTTTGCGCACTAGATGCCCCTTACCGCGATGACGGCCGACGTGACGATCAGGTTCAACGTCGCGACGGGCAGCAAGAACTTCCAGCCGAACGCCATCAACCGGTCGTAGCGCAAACGAGGAAGCGTTGCGCGCAGCCACATGTAGACGAAGAGAAAGAATCCGGCCTTGACGAGGAACCACACGATGCCGGGAATCGGTGCAGGGCCGCCCCAGCCACCTAGAAACAGGAGCGTTGCCAAGCACGAGACGGTGATCATGTTCAAATACTCGGCGATGAAGAACAGCCCGAAGCGAAGTCCCGAGTATTCCGTGTGAAATCCGCCGACGAGCTCGGTCTCCGCTTCGACGAGATCGAAGGGGGCACGGTTCGTCTCGGCCACGGCAGTCGTCAGGTAGATGACGAACCCGACGAACTGCGGCACGATGAACCACAAGGTCGCCTGGGCGTGTACGATACCGACGAGCGACGTCGATCCCGCCAGAATCAGCACGCCGACCACGGACATCGTCATCGCCAGCTCGTACGAGACCATTTGCGCGGTCGAACGCACCGAGCCGAGCAGCGGATATTTGGAGCTCGAAGCCCAGCCCGCGAGAGAGATGCCGTAAACGCTGATCGACGTCAGCGCAAAGATGTAGAGGATGCCGGCGTTGACGTTCCCCACCGACCAGATTCCGGCAGAGGTTTCGTTGAACGGGATGATGGCGAACGCGCCCATCGCCGTGATCAACGAGATGAACGGCGCGAGGCGGTAGATCAGCGGGTCCGCCGTTCTCGGCGTCAAGTCTTCCTTAAAGAGCATCTTCACGGCGTCGGCTGCCGGTTGCAGCATTCCCCAGGGTCCCACGCGGTTCGGTCCGGGGCGCAGCTGCATCCAGCCGAGTATCTTGCGCTCGAAGAGCATCGCATATGCGAAACACGTGATGACGACGAAGAGCACGACGGCGGATTTGATCAGCGCGATCAGCCACCAAGAAATCATCGAACGGCTGCCTCGCCCTGACGAATGCCGGTGAACGTGACGTCGAACGCCGACGTGCCGAATCCGCCGAACACCTCGTCTTCGACCAGCACGGGGACGGGTTCGTCGGCGCGGAACAGCGCGGCGTTGACGAGACCGGTGCGGGGGGGCGCCGCGAGCGCAGCGGTAACCGCGGCGTCGATGGCGCCGGGTTCCCCAACCGGAACGCCGGCCGCATCGGCAAGCATGACGAGCATCTCGAGATCCGAACGAACGCCGTCGGGTGCGCGCAGGCCCGCATCCACTGCGAGCCGCTCGCCCGTCAGGTTCGTCGTGGTACCGGTTTTCTCGAAGGGACCGCATGCCGGCAGCACCAGCGTTGCGGCTTGCGCAGTCGCCGTCGGAAAGAGATCGGCGACCGCGAGAAACTCGACCTTCGCAAGCGCTGCGCGCACGAGCTCGCGGTCGGGGTAGCTCTCGAGAGGATTCGCTCCGAAGATCGCGAGGCTGCGCAGCTTGCCGTCGCGCGCCGCTTCCAGCATGCCGCGCACATCCAGACCTCCGTCACGCGGAACGCAGCCCATCGCTTCGGCGCCGCGCGAATTCGGCTGCTCGCCCGGAACGAACACGCTCACGTTTCTGTCGTGCAGCGTCCCGATGACGCGTTCCAGCTCGTCGCCGGTCGACTTGCGGACGCCTCCCCAAACGAACGCGACCCGCTCGGCCTTGGCAGGCAGCACGTCGGCAAGACGCTCGAAGGAGCCGATGCGGGTCTCTGCAACCGCAGACCCGGCTTCGACCTCGCCGACCGAGATGAGCGTTGCGCCCTTGTGCTGCACGGCTTTGCGAATGCGCAGATCTGCAATCGGCGCGGTTCGCGAAAGCGGCCGCCGCAGCGAGACGATGGCTTGCGCGTTCTCGAGATCCACGAGGCTGCCGCCGTAGGCCCCCGGCGTCGCTTGTCGCTGACGGCCGGCGCGCCAGTCGATATTTTGCACCCCGAGCTCGCGATACACGTGCTGCAGCAGCCAGGCTTCTTCGTTCAGCAACCTGCCGCCGCCGATGACGCCGACCGCACCGGCGCCGTATTGCCCGATCGTGCTGCGAATGGAGTCCGCCCACATGGCGATCGCATCGTCCCACCCGATTTGGGTTGCCGAGCCCTTCGTGTCGCGATACACCGGCGTCGTGATGCGCCGCTCGTCGTTGTAGAAGCCGATGTTGTAACGGCCTCGGTCGCACAGCCAGCCGTCCGAAACCGGATCCGCCTGGACCATCATCGTCCGGAGCGGCAGATTGTAACGGGCGTCGAGATATTGGCGGCAACCGACGCTGCACTGCAAGCAGGTGGTTTCCGTGCGGTGCAAATCCCAAGGCCGCGCCTTGAAGCGATACGTCTTCGAGGTGAGGGCGCCGACCGGGCACAGCTCGGTGACATTCCCGCTGAAGCGGGAATGGTACGGCTCTCCCGTCGCCGTCGCGATGATCGCCCGCACGCCGCGATCCTCCGTGCGCAGCGACCGCTCGCGCGTAATGATGTCGTCAAAACGCACGCAGCGCAAGCACAGAATACAGCGCTCTTCGTCGAGCACGATGGTCGGTCCCAAGTCTACTGCTTTCGGCTTCTGCATCTTGGGATCGGCGAGCCGCGACGCGCCCTGACCGTAAGCCATCGAATAATCCTGCAGATCGCACTCGCCGCCCTTGTCGCAGATGGGGCAATCCAACGGGTGATTGAGCAGCAGAATTTCGAGCACCGCGCGCCGGCCCTCTTCGGCCTTCTCACTCTGCGTCGAAACGATCATGCCGTCCGTCACCGCGGTATTGCACGCGATTTGGAGCTTCGGTATGCCTTCGATCTCGACGAGGCAGATGCGGCACAAGCCGGCCGGCCCGAGCTTCGTATGATAACAGTAGACCGGAATGTCTTTCTGAACACGTTTGGCTGCTTCGACGAGCAGCGTTCCCGCGGGCACCGTGACCTTGACGCCGTCGATCGTGACCGCGGCCATCTTGACTTCAGGCATTAGGCCACCACCGGCGTCTTGATGTACGAACGAAATTGATGTTCAAAGCGCTTCACGACCGAGCTCAAAAACGGCTCGATCGAGTCTCCGAGAGGGCACAGATTCAAGCCCGTGATCTGATGCGAGACGTTGACGAGCATATCGACATCGCTGGAAACGCCTTCACCTGCGAGAATGCGCTCCAGCATGCGCTCGAGCCAGTGGCCTCCTTCGCGGCAGGGCGTGCACTGTCCGCACGACTCGTGCGAGAAGAACCGCACGAGCGCGAGCGCCGCTTTCACAAAATCCGTCGTGTCGTCGAATACGACCATCGCGCCGGAACCCAGCATCGTTCCGTTCTTCGCCATGCTTTCGTAGTCGTACGGCAGGTCCAGATGCTCCTCAAACAGGCACGCAGAGCTGCCGCCTCCCGGCTGCACGGCCATGAACTTGCGGCCGTCGCGCAATCCACCGGCACAGTCGTCGATCAATTGGCGAAGCGTGACGCCGAGCGGGACTTCGTAGTTGCCCGGTTTCTTTACGTGACCGCTGATCGAGACGATCTTATAGCCCTTGGAACGCTCAGTCCCGACCGCCGCAAACCATTCCGCGCCATGGCGCAGAATCGGAATCAAATAAGAAAGCGTCTCGGAATTGTTGACGACGGTCGGCTTGCCGTACAGTCCCTTCACCGCGGGGAACGGAGGCTTGAGGCGCGGTTCGCCGCGTTTACCTTCGAGCGAGTTGAGCAGCGCTGTTTCTTCACCGCAAATATAGGCTCCGGCGCCGCGATGGACCGTCAACTCCAAATCGTAATCGCTGCCGCAAATTCCTTTACCGACGTAGCCGGCGGCGCGCGCCTGCTGCAAGGCCTGCATGAAGATTTCGTAGCCGCGCTGGAACTCGCCGCGAATGTAGATGAACGCGTGATGCGAGCGAATCGCGTACGCGCCGATCAAAATCCCCTCGATGATTTGATGCGGCGTCTCCTCTAGGAGCATGCGATCTTTGAACGTTCCGGGCTCTGCTTCGTCCGAGTTGCATACGAGATAGCGCGGCTCGCCGTTGTCGGGCAGAAATTGCCACTTGCGGCCCGTCGGGAAGCCGGCGCCGCCGCGCCCGCGCAAACCGGACTTGTCGACGATCGCCACGATCTCCGTCGGCTGCATCGTCTTTACGGCGCGCTCGAGCATCTCGTAGCCGCCTTGTTTCTTGTAGACGTCAATCGACCGCAAATCCAGCTCGCCGATTCCCTTCATCAAAACCGGCTTAGTGTCCACCGAGGTCTCCCTTCGGAACGCCGTCAGCGTGCTCCAAGATCGCCTTGCCGTCGCGCGCCAATCGTTCGCGCGTTCGCCCGGCCGGAATCTCACGCACGAAACGATCGAGCATGATGACGCCGCTGCGGTCTCCGATACCGCCGGGGTCGTTGGGACTCGGCACGTCTTGCGCGCCGGGTGCTTTCGTATTCACATCTTTGGGAACCGTCCATGTCCGCTCGGGCTTTTTGGTTTGGGCCAGCGGCGCGACGGGATACGATCCGCCGCGCATGGCTGCCAGCATGTCGTCGATCGCTCGCGGCGTGAGATCGTAGACGAACTGCAAATTCACTTGCATGCACGGCGCGCGATCGCATGCGGCCAGACATTCGACCTCTTCGTAGGAAAAGAGACCGTCCTCGGTCGTTTCGAGGTGCCCGATCTCTAGGCGATCGCGAAAGTGCCGCATGATCTCCTCGGCGCCGGCCAGCTGACACGAGAGATTGCGGCAAACCTGCAGCATGTAGCGCCCGACCGGCCGCCTGAAGAACAGCGTATAAAAGGACACGGTGGATTCGACGACCGCGAGCGGCACACCGATCCACTCGGCGGTCTGACGCATCGCCTCATCGGAAACGAATCCCTGCACCGATTGAAAACGGTGAATGATGGGCAGCAGCGCCGAGCGAGCGTCCTCGTATTGCGCGATGATCTCGTCGGCTTCGACCTTTACGCGCGCGGCAAGTTGCGCAAAATCAGACATCGGCGTCGTCATCCTGAGCGCAGGCGCACGACGTGCGCTGAAGTCGAAGGACGATCATCGATCGACCTCGCCGAATACCGGATCGAGCGAACCGATGCATACGACCATATCGGCGATAAGCTCGCCGATGGCCAGCTTCTTGAGCACTTGCAGGTTATACATGGACGGCGGACGCGTGCGAACGCGCCAGGGCCGATTCTCGCCGTTGCTCACGATATAGTAGCCCAGCTCTCCACGCGGGCCCTCGACGGCTTGATACACGTCACCGGGCGGGACGCGAAAGCCCTCCGAAACGATTTTGAAATGATGGATCAGCGCTTCCATCGAGAGCGCGATTGCTTCCTTCGGCGGCGGAGCGACTTTGGTATCGTCGATCATCACCGGCCCTTGGACGAGCTGCTTGCGCACTTGCGCGACGATCCGCATGGCTTCATCCATCTCGTCGAGACGCACCAGGAAGCGCGCGTAGGCGTCGCCTTCCGTGCGTGTCGGCACATCGAACTCATACTTCTCGTAACCGGAGTACGGGAACGCTTTGCGCACGTCGTACGCGATCCCGGAACCGCGCAGAACGGGTCCGGATACGTTCCAGGCAAGAGCCTCCTCGGGTTCGAGCACCGCAACGTCGATCATGCGGTCTTGGACGATGGGATTGTTCTGCAAGAGGCGGCGCAGCTCGCGCATGCGGCCCGGAAATTTCTTGATCAGATCGTCCAGACGATCCAGAAAGCCGTGCGGGATGTCGTCGCGCAAGCCGCCCACTCTCAGGTAATTCGGATGCATCCGCGCGCCCCCGGAAGCCTCGAAGAGATCGAGGATGTTCTCGCGCATGTCGAATGCGTAGAAGAACGGCGATATCGCGCCGAGGTCGATCCCGCCGGTTCCGAGCCAGACGCAGTGGGATGCGATGCGCGACAATTCGCATAGGAGGACGCGCAGCTGCTGGGCCCGCTCCGGAATGCGATCCGTGATGCCGAGCAGCTTCTCGACACCGAGCACGTAGCACATGGCATTCGTGAGCGGCGAGAGGTAGTCCATGCGCTCGATGACGGTTGAAGCCTGAGACCAAAAGAGATTTTCGGCCGACTTCTCGATGCCGGTGTGCAGGTAGCCGATCTCGGGATCGGCCTTGGTGATGACCTCACCTTCGATCTCGGTGAGCACCTGCAGCACGCCGTGCGTCGACGGATGCTGCGGGCCCATCGAAAGGACCATCTGGTTGCCGGAAGTCGCTCCTTCCATCACGCCCAGCGGGCCGTGCGTCGTGGTCACGAGGACTGGCCCCTGATCTTGGCGATCTGTCTGGCGAGCGCAGCGGCGGTCTTCCCCGAAGGCGGCGTTCCCGCGAGCACGTTGCTCTTCAACGCAAAATCAGGCCGCGGCGTTTTCTCGAGCCCGGGGCCGCGGAGCGGATAATCCTTGCGCAGCGGGTGTCCCTCCCAATCGGCCGGCATCTGAATGCGGCGCAGATCGGGGTGCCCTTCGAAGGTGATACCGAAGAGATCGTAGACTTCGCGCTCCGCCCAATTCGCGGACGGCCAAATGTCCGATACCGTCGGCAACGCGATGCCGTCATCGATACCGCACAGCACGCGCATCCGAACAGGCGTACCGATCGCCGCGACCGACGCGACCGTCGCCGGAAGCTTCAACAAATGATAGACGACATCGAAGCGCGGTTTGCGATCGAGATAATCGACGCCGCCGATGTCGAGCAGGACGGTGAAGCCGTCGCCGCGCAGCGCTTGCAAGCGCGAGCGCAGCGCCGACGGCTCGATGCGCTCGATGAGCGCATCGTCAATCGCAGGCCGTACCGCGGTCGGATCGAGCGCGCGATTCCCCAGCGGCGGCGCTTGGGGGCTAGGGGGCATCCAAATGCCTACGCACGCGCCAGGACGCCTCCGCGGCCGCCTTGCCGGATTTGCTGCTGAATCAAATTCACCGCGTACAGCAGACCGTCGGGTGTCGGCGGGCAGCCCGGCACGTACACGTCGACCGGCACGATCGTGTCGACGCCTTGGACGATGGCGTAATTGTCGAACACGCCGCCCGAGCTGGCGCAGGCTCCCATCGAGATCACCCACTTCGGATCCGCCATTTGATCGTAGAGCCGCCGAATGACGGGACCCATCTTTTGCGCGACCCGTCCCGAAACGATCATCAGATCCGCCTGACGCGGCGATGCGCGGAACACTTCCGAGCCGAGCCGGGCGATGTCGTACTCGGGCGCCGTGACGCTCATCATTTCGATGGCGCAGCAAGCCAAGCCCATCGTCAACGGCCAGACGCTGGATGCTTGCGCCCAGCGCGCGACGTCGTCGAGCTTGGCTAAGAGGAACTGCTGGCCGGCGTTTACCTCCACGTGAACCCTCCGCGCTTCCACACGTAGGCATAGCCGATGCCGAGCACGATGACGAACGTGATCATTTCGAGCAGCCCGTATACCCGCAGCGCCTTCATCTGGACCGCCCACGGATAGAACGAGGCAGCCTCGACGTCGAAGACCACAAACAGCATCGCGATCAGATAGAAGCGCACGGGAAAGCGGCCGGAGACGTCGGACGTGGGCTCCACCCCGCACTCGTAGGGCTCGGATTTGACCGGGTTGGGCTTTTTGTGGGCAAGGAGCCCCGGGACGATGCAGAAGGCCAGCGAGGCGACGAACGCTAGCGCCAAGTAAATGGCAACAGGACCGTACGGAGTCATCTGTGGGCCACTTTTGGCAGATGGCGTACGGGACCCTCGATACGACTTTTGGAGGACCGGCCTTGCGCATCGTGACCCGAACCCTCTTCTGCCTGCTCAGCGCCTCCGTCTTGGTAGCCGCCGGCTGCTCGAATCCCAACGGGCAGGGCGTCCAGCAGTTCGGAACGATCACCGGACGGCTGCTCGACGACCGAACCGGCGCTCCGGTCACGACATCGCCGATCTATATCTCGGTGGGATCCAACGTCGTGTCGCAGGTCGACAACCAAGGCGGCTTTACGATCCCGCACGTGCCGATCGGAAAGCAAACCGTTCAGGTCAACGCAATCGGCTACCAACCCTACTCCTTTGAGGTGAACGTCGTCAACGGCCAAACCAGCGACGCCGGTTACGTCAAGCTCAAGTCGACGCTTGCACAGTAGCGGAGTCATCACGCCACTATTTTACCCGCTCATGCGCGCGAAGGAACGGCTTGATGATTTCCATGGGCGTCGCAAAGCCGATGGCGTGCTCTTCGTCGAAACGTGATTCGACGATACCGACGACTTTGCCGTCAGCCGTAAACACCGGGCCCCCGCTCTCTCCGGGAACGATCGGCAGGTCGAGCTCGATTGCCGCGTCGGGGGTACCGGCGTCACGAATGCTTGCGACGTGGCCGATATAGATGGACGCGGTTCTCCCCAGCCCTTCATCGGCGAACGCATCGGGAATCGGGTAGCCGAGAAGCGCAATTTCTTCACCGGGGACGACGGCGTGCGAATCGCCGAGCGGTGGAACGGGCACGTCCTTAGCCGACGGCGCTTCGAGCAGCGCGAGATCCTGATCTTTATCTTGCGCGATCGGACGCACGCTCAAGGTCTGACGCGAATCGCCGATGCGAGCGCGCAGATTTCGGCCACCTTCGATGACATGCTCTGCAGTCAGGATGCGTGAGCCCCAGTCTCCACTCTCGACCACCAATCCCGTTCCGTACGCATCGTCGAGCTTTCCGTGCATCTTCGGATCGTCCGAAGGCGCACGCATCGAGAGGAATACGATGCTCGGATGCAGCTCGCGATACAGGCCGGCAAAGCGCTCCCGCGGCGTCGTCGCCGGCCGCGAGCACGCCGCCAACAGGGTGACGGCAAGGAGAACCGGCACGGCTTTCATCGGAGTGCGGCCGTTCGCTTTGCGATCGCGCCGCGCAACTCCGCGATGCCGCTGCCCCTCAGCGCGCTGGTTCGCAACGCGCCCCGCGGAACGGAGCGCACGGCTCTGTCGGCCTTGTTGAAGACTTCCAAGGCGGGCTTTTCATCGAGTGCCAGTTCGTGCAGCGTTGCTTCCACGCTCTTCTTTTGGCGCGCCCAATCGGGATTGGATGCGTCGATCACGTGCACCAGCAGCGATGCGCCTTCGAGCTCCTCGAGCGTGGCGCGAAATGCCGAAAGCAGCTCTTCCGGAAGCTCCGTAATGAATCCGACCGTATCTGCCAGCCGCACGGATTTCCCGTCGGCCACCCAAACCCGGCGCACGAGCGGATCGAGCGTCGCAAACGGCTGGTCGGCAACGTACGCGTCGCGCGCACCAGCAAGGCGATTCAGAAGCGAGCTCTTGCCGGCATTCGTATAGCCGACGAGCGCCACGAGCGGCTGGCCCTTCGGGGATGCCCGGCGGTTGGCGCGCTGACGCCGCACGCCCTCTAGCGCCTGCCGCAATGCCGCGATGCGCCGTCCGATTTGCCTGCGGTCCGTCTCGAGTTTGGTCTCACCGGGACCTCGCGTCCCGATCCCGCCGCCGAGCCGCGAGAGCGCCGTACCGACGCCGATCAGGTTTGCCTGGCGGTAGCGCAGCTGCGCCAGCTCGACTTGCAGCTTGCCTTCGCGGCTGCGCGCGTGCTGCGCGAAAACGTCGAGGATGAGCATCGTCCGATCGATGATACGGAGCGGCACCAGTCTCTCGAGATTGATGCGCTGGCGCGGCTTGAGGTCGTTGAAGACGAAGAGCGTATCGGCGCCGAGCGCTTGCGCTTGCTGCGCGATCTCGCCCGCTTTTCCGCTTCCGACAAGCGTTGCGGGGTCGATTCGCGCGCGCCGCTGCACCACGGAGCCGGCGATGTCGGCGCCTGCCGCGCGTGCCAGCGCCATGAACTCTTCGAGCTGGGGCTCGAGCGGCATGCGCGGGTCTTGCAGATCGACCGCAACGACCAAACCTCGCTCCATCGTACCACTATAACAACATGCGCCGCGCGGGCGGAGCGGCGGGCCCGGCCAGCAGCATGCCGTCGATACGGCGCACGACGATCGGCGTCGAGTAGGCCGTCGACAACAAGTCCTCGACGAACACCTGCTCGGGAACGTCGCACGCCAGCATGCGGCCGGTGCCGAGCAGCGCGATGCGATCGGCGTGCGCCGCCGCGAGATTCAAATCGTGGACGACGATGACGACGGCCGCTCCGTCGCTCGCGAGCTCGCGCAGCAACGAAAGCATGCGGGTCGCATGGCGCAGGTCGAGGTGACTGGTCGGCTCGTCGAAGAGCAGGTTCGGCGCCTGCTGCGCGAGGGCCAGCGCGACCCACACCCGCTGCCGTTCCCCGCTGGAAAGCGCCTCGATCTGGCGGTCCGCCTGGGCCGCCAGATCGGTGCGTTCGAGCGCACCTGCGACGATGGCTTCATCGTTCGCGGCCTGCGACCAACGCCACCACGGCCGGTACGGCAGGCGCCCCAGCGCCACGGCCTCGCGCACGGTCATCTCGCCCACCGTCACCTCGTCGACTTCCACCAGCGTGACGTGCTTGGCGCGCGTTTGCGGCGCCATGTGCGCGATGTGCTCGCCGTCGACCGATACCGTGCCCCGCAGCGGCGTTTGTATCCCCGCCAGCGCGCGGAGCAGCGTCGATTTTCCGGCACCGTTCGGTCCGACGATCGCCAGCAGCTCACCGGTGCGCACTGACAGCGTCACGTCTTCGAGGACGACGCTCGTGTACGCAAGCGTCAGCGCGCGAGCTTCGATCACGCGACTTTGGCCCGTCGCGTGGCGAGATACAAGAACGCGGGCACGCCGAGCAGCGAGAGCAAGATTCCGAGAGGAAGCTCCGTCGGAGGCGCCACCGAGCGCGCAACGGCATCGGCGACGATCAAGATTGCGGCGCCGGTCGGTACGGCCGCGACGACGTTCCAGCGAACGTCGTGACCGATCGCAGCGCGAACGATGTGCGGAACGATCAGGCCGATGAAGCCGATGATTCCGGAGACGCTGACCGCAGCCGACGTGAGCAGGCACGTCGCGATCACGACAAGCCATCGCGTGCGATCCAAATCGACTCCCAGTGCTTGTGCGCGCCGCACGCCGAGACGCATTGCGTTCAGCGCCGGAATGGCGGCAAGCGCGAGAACCATCCCCGCTGCGGCATACAGCGCTGCCCAGCGCAAATCGCTCCAACCGTGCCCGGCAAGGCTCCCGCCCAGCCAAGCTAAGATATTCAGGGAAACCGGCGACGACGGCGTCCACAAGATCACGAGCGTCGTCAAGCCCGCGAAGAGCGATGACAACGCGATGCCCGCAACGATCATTCTCTCTACGGAAAGACCGGTGCCGGTGCGCGACAGCGCCGCGACGAGGAGCGTGGTTGCGAGCGACGCACCGAGCGCAACGGCAGAATACGCGGCTGCAGGTATGCCGCCCGCAATTGCCAGTGCGATCGCAAACGCCGCCCCCGCGCTGGCGCCGGTGAGGTAGGGATCGACCAGCGGGTTCCCGAGCAGATCCTGCATCAGCGTTCCCGCAACCGACAGGGCGCCGCCGACGAGGGCCGCGATTGCGATTCGCGGGAAACGCAAGGACCACAGCACGAGCGAGGCCTGCCCGGACGCATGCGGATGCAGAACGGTATCGACGATCGTCGCGGGTGAATACGCGACGGAACCGGATGCCGCACCCACCGCAACGGCAACGGCGAGCATGACCAGCATCGCCGCGAGCACGATCGGCCGGCTTCGCGTCATTTCGTCGACAACTCGACCGCGATCGCCCGTCCCGGAGCCGGATAGCCGAGAATGGGAGCATAGCGCTCGTTCGTGATATTCCAAGCGCGCAGGCTTGCGATCAGGCTCCGAGCGAGTCGCGCGCGAACGTACGCATCGATCGTCGTCGCGCCGTCTCGTGCGACACCGCCTTCGTTATGCGGGCCTTTGACCTCGGCATCGATCCCGAAGGCGATCGGCGAGGAACCGAACGCTTTCTGCAAACCGAGCACGGTCGTCATCACGGGCTCGAAATCGAGCCGCGCCATGGGCTGTCCCGGCGTGGTATTGAGGGCACGATAGAGGTTCGTAACCCCCAAGGTCGTGACGATCCCGTGATACGGCGCGGTATGCGCGGCGACGACGAGCCCCGCAATCGACGCTTGCGCGATGTTTTGCGGGACGAAGTTTTGGTCGAGCGCGATCAAATTCGTCGCAGCACGGTCGAACCAATCGACTGAGAAGGCGGCGGCGCCGAGCGGCACGCTCAAGTCCGCGTCGAAATTCTTCGATCGTTCGGGCACGAGCGACGGGTTCGAAAAGCCCGGATAATATAGATCGTCGAGCGTCGGAGCGCGAAACGTTCCCGCGTAATTAAGCGCGAGACGCGCGGCTCCGAGATTGACCGAAGTACCGACGGCCGGTACGAGAACCGACCCTTCCGGCGCGTCGTGCTCCCCGCGCAAGCCCACCGTGACGATCGCGACGGTGCCGAGCGTCGCGCGATATTGCGCGTAGGCCGCACCTTGCGACATCGCGGCGGTTGCCGTCGGAGGAACGTTCGCGGAGCCGAGGTTGAGCAGCGCGCTCTCGCGTGAAAGATCGACGCCGGCGACCAGCGACGACCCGCGGCTGCCGACGACTTCTCGCAGCGACAGCTGATCGCGCGCATCGTAGGTATCCGTTTCACCGCCGTTTTGCGGGTCGTTGTAGGACAGCGCGCCCCGCGCACCCGACAGTGACAAGGTCAGGGCCGAGTTCCTGCCGTGGCGCGTAACGCTGAGGTGGGCGTCCGTCTGCGCGTCGGCCTGCAGGGCCTGCGGCGTGAGAAATCCCAGAGCTCCCGGGACGCCGTTCGTCACCGCTTGATCGCCGGCGCCCGCATCGATCGTGTACGCACCGTTTGAACCGGAGCGATAATCGAACCGCAGTGCCGTCGATGCGGCTTGCGCGTTGACGCGCGTGCCTGCCGGAAAGCCGTCCATGGCCGGATAGTCGTATACGTTCGTCGCGATGTGGCGCTCGTACGCGATGCCGGCTCCCCCGAACCCCAGGGCGACGCGCGCGTCGCGGTCACCGAGCGTCCCGTCCGAGAGCTCGACGTACGGCTTTGCCGGTTCATTGCCCGTGATGATGTTGACGATCCCGCCGACGGCGCTGCTGCCGTACAGCGTCGAGCCGGCACCCTCCACGATCTCGATTCGCTCGACACCGGCGGTCGAGAAGGTTCCCAGGTCGATGCTGCCGGTCGAGCCCGCGGCGACCGGAAAGCCGTTGAGCAGCACGAGCGTTTGCGCCGACGTCGCTCCGAGCACGCCGTAATTCGTCAGCGCGCCATACGGCCCGTACGAGAAGAGCGAGATCCCGGGGACATCCTCGAGCGCCTGCGCGATGGTGCGCGCGCCTCGCTGCTGGATCTGAGCCCGGTCGACGATGAACGTCGGCCGCGTCGTCAGCGTGATCGGCTCGTCTTGGCGATCGGCCGTCGTCACGTGCACGATCTCAGAAGGTTGCGGGCTTGGAGTCGGATTGGCGCTTTGCGCGAACGCCGCTGACGAAAGGGCGAGTGTGAATGCCGCGCCGAGCAGCGCGCGGGTGACAACGTGCATGATCTCTACCTTTACGCGAGGTGATGTGATCAGCGCGCACCCACGCGGTCTCCTGACTTGCGGATCGTTGCCCTCGTGCCGGCGCCTTCCCGGTCATCGACCCGTGGCGCTCGGCGGCTCCCCGCTTACAGTGGCGCGACCGTCCCGGATTTGCACCGGGTTCCCGTCGCAGGCTCGCGGACGGATCGCCGTTCATCGGGAGGAGCCGGCTCCCCTTTCCCGCATCTGCAGGGCGTGATTCGCGCGCTTGCGTTCATCGTTGCCGCCGTGCTGCTCGGTGCGCAGCCCGCACCGCGCGCGTTGCGCATCGTCTCGCTGATGCCGTCGCTTACCGAGGATCTGTTTTCGCTGGGCGTCGGCGACGAAATCGTCGGCACCTCGCAGTTCAGCGACTATCCACCCGCGGCTGAGAAGCTGCCCCGCGTCGGGTCATCGTCGAACGTCGACGCGGAGCGCGTCGTCGCGCTGCATCCCGATCTCATCGTCGGCATCCCCGCGCAAGCCGCCGCAGTTGCGCCGCTGATCCGCGCGCATCTTCGCGTCGAGCTTCTGCGCGATGACAGCATTGCGGACATCTATTCAACGCTGAGCCGCCTGGGAGCGCTCGTCGGACGCCGGGCACAGGCGGCATCCCTCGAAGCACGCATGCGGCAGCAAACGGTGCGCCTGGAGCGTTCCCTTCCGCGGGGGAAACGGCCGACGGTGTTCGTCGTTCTCGACGTAAACCCGATTTACACGGCTGGGAAACGCTCCTATCTGACGAGCCTCATCGAAATGGCCGGCGGCCGGAACGCGGCGCGTCTGGATGCAGCATACGGGCGCTACAGCGCCGAGTCGCTGCTCGAAGCCCAGCCGGATGTAATCGTCGTCGATCCCCTCGTCGGATTCACCTCCGTCGAGCATAAAGAGCCGTGGCGCTCGTTGCGCGCCGTGCAGAACGGAAACGTCGCGCTGATTCCCGATCCGGATACGCTGTTGCAGCCCGGTCCTCGCTATAACGAAGGCCTGCGATGGCTGATCGCCGCGGTGCACCGCTCGGCGGCACCGATTCGACATTCGGACAACGCGCGAACGCACGGCTAACCAAAAGTCCAAGGTCGCTCGCGCCTCGCCATCCGAATGCCGCTGGCTGGGTTTTTCGTCCAGGGCGTTTGCATTTCGCTTTTCCAAAGGAGAAAGCATTGGCTCGTAAAGCGCGCGAGATCGTCGATCTCATCGCTGAACAAAACATCAAGATGGTCGACCTCAAGTTCGTCGACGTACCGGGCATCTGGCAACACACCGGAGTTCCTGCCGATCAGATGGACGAAGGCGCGCTTACGGACGGCATCGGATTCGACGGATCCAGCATCCGCGGATTCCAATCGATTCACGAATCCGACATGCTGCTCAAGCCGGATTTCTCCACCGCTCGCGTCGACACGTTTCGAAGCGTCCCGACTCTGTCGATGATCTGTGACGTCTTCGATCCTATTTCAAAGTCGTCGTACGATCGCGATCCGCGCAACATCGCGCGCCGCGCGGAGGCCTATCTGCAGAAAACGGGGATCGCCGACACGGCGTACTTCGGTCCGGAGGCGGAGTTCTTCATCCTCGACAACGTCGTCTACGAGAACGCACAAAACCGGGCCGGCTACGAGATCGATTCCATAGAGGCGCATTGGAACAGCGGGAACGTCGAAGGTCCTAATCTCGGATATACGATCCGCCCCAAAGAGGGTTACTTCCCCGTCTCCCCGAGCGATAAGTACAGCGACCTGCGTGCGGAAATGGCGCTTACGCTCAAAGAGTGGGGCATCGACGTCGAGATGCAGCACCATGAGGTTGCAACGGGCGGCCAGGCCGAGATCGACATGCGTTTCGACAACCTGCTGACCATGGCCGATAACTTGATGACGTACAAATACATCATCAAGAACGTTGCGGCGCAACACGGCAAGTCCGTCACGTTCATGCCCAAGCCGCTCTTCGGCGACAACGGAAGCGGCATGCACGTTCACCAATCGTTGTGGAAAGGCGGTAAGCCGCTGTTCTACGACGCCAAGGGCTATGCGGAATGCTCGCAGATGATGCTGTGGTACATCGGCGGCTTGCTTACGCACATCAACACGATTCTCGCGTTTGCGGCGCCGACCACGAATTCGTACAAGCGCCTCGTCCCGCATTACGAAGCGCCGGTCAACGTGGCGTTCTCGGCGCGCAATCGGTCTGCGGCAATCCGTATCCCGATGTATTACACCGGCAATCCGAAGGCGAAGCGCCTCGAATTCCGTCCGCCCGATCCCAGCTGCAACCCGTACTTGGCGTTCTCGGCGATGCTTTGCGCCGGCATCGACGGCATAAAGCGGAAGATCGATCCCGTCAAAGCCGGTTTCGGTCCCCTCGACAAGAACATCTACGAGCTGTCGGAGGCGGAAGCCGCGAAGCTCAAGACGGTTCCCGGTTCACTGCAAGAAACGCTCGACGCCCTGCAAGCAGACCAGAGCTTTCTCACGGAAGGCGGCGTTTTCTCGAAGGACTTCATCGCAAATTACATTGCGTACCGCGAGGCGGAAGTCAAAGCCGTGTCGATTCGCCCTCACCCCTATGAGTTCGCGCTCTACTACGACTGCTGAGCGCTCCTCGTGACGCGGTCAGGGGGTGGACGTCGTCGGAGGCGACCCACCCCCAATGGTTTCTGAACGGGCCGGCGGTGACCTTGATGCCGACGGCATCGTATGCTTCACGCACGTATCGCCAACGTACCGATCCACCGTGGCACATCGCCACGATCGCGCGCGTTCCCGGAGGAACCAATGCGGCGTGACGTACGACCGCATCGAGCGCTTTGAAGCGTCCTGCCGCGTAGGCGATCAGGCGCGCGCGGCTATCCCACACGAAAACGTTGGGGTCCGAGGATGTTGCCGCAAGGAGTACCCGCTCGCCAACCGCAACGCCGCACGGGGTCGCCGCAGCCCGAAGCGGCAGCAGCGCAGCGACGAGAGCTGCCGCTAGGCATCCTTTCTTTTGGAACACTCGCGCGGCAGTTCGCGTGCTCGGCAGAGAGGCCTTTCGTCCTTGACGAAATCTCCGGCGTGCTACGCAAGCTCGCCCGCCCGTTCGTCGCCGGAGTAACCGCGGCAGGCGCGCTCGCGCTTTGGAACCGCGGCCTGGCCGGGCAGCTTCCGATCAACCACTTGCCCGGGACGCCGCACCCTTGGCGCTGGCACGGGAGCGAGATCTTCGCGGTGGAGTCCGGCAGCGGCAGTGCGATCGTCCTCTTGCACGAGCCCGGCCTCGGCGGTTCGTCGTACGAATATCGCAAACTGCTGCCGCTGCTGGGCGCGCGGCACCGGACGATCGCATTCGACTTCCTCGGCTTCGGTCTGTCGGACAAACCACGCGGTGATTATTCGAGCGAGCTGCTGGTCGAACAGACGATGGCGGCGTTGGACGAATTCAAGCTGGAGAGCGTGGTGCTCGTCGGGTCGGGGCTCGCGGGCTCGTACGCCATCCGTGCCGCCGCGCGCGGCGGTTCACGGGTGCGCGCGGTGGTGAGCATCGTCCCCAGCGCGACCGGTGCAATGGAAAACCCCGCCGTCGCGCGCGTCCTGCACGCGCCGCTCCTCGGCGAATCGCTCTACAACGTGCTCGTCGCGAAACGATTGCTGCGAAGCCGATTGGCGACCACGATGTACGCCGACCCGCAAAACGCCGGCAAGGAGGTCGTCGACGCATACTATGCGGTCGCGCATCAACCCGGTGCGCGCTACGTCACCGCGGCCCTTGCTAGCGGACGGTTGGACTGCGACGTGGCAAGGGATTTGCCCTTCGTCGAGGCGCCGCTCTTGCTCGTTTGGGGAAAACGCGCGAAGAGCAACCCGGCGCGCAATGCCGTCGAATACGCGGAGCTCGCCAAGCATGCCCAAGTGGCATATTTCGTTCGCTCGGCGCTGCTGCCGCACGAGGAGGAGGCGCAGGCCGTTGCGGACCGCATCGAGGAGTTCTTGGAGGCCTGAATGCAGCAGCGCAGCAAGTTCGATCCGTCGATCTTCAAGAGCTACGACGTTCGCGGAATCTATCCCACGCAGTTCGGGGACGACATCGCGTACCGCATCGGGCGAGCGTTCGTCGATCAGTTCGCGATGAAGAACATCGTCATCGGGCGCGACATGCGGCCTTCGGGACAAAGCCTCTATGAGGCCTTCGCTGAGGGAGCGACCGAAGGCGGGGCCGACGTCACATACGTCGGCTTGGTGTCGACCGATGCGCTTTACTTCGCCGTCGGCAAATACGGCTTTGACGGCGGCGTGATGATTACGGCATCTCACAATCCAGCCGACTACAACGGAATGAAATTCACGCGCGAGCAAGCGCAGGCGCTTTCTCTCGAGCATGGTCTGGCGGCGGTGCGCGATCGCGTCGGAGCCGGCGAGATGCCGCCGCCCGCAGCACGAAAGGGTACGGTATCCACCAAAGACATTCTCGACGACTTTGCGCGCCATTGCATCTCGTTCATCACGGACGTCTCGAAAATAAAACCGTTCAAGATCGCCATCGATGCCGGGAACGGCATGGCCGGAGAAACCGTTCCGCACGTCTTCAAATATCTGCCGTGCGAGGTAGTTCCGCTCTATTTCGAGCTGGACGGCACGTTCCCCAACCATCCTGCAAGCCCGATTGAACCCGAAAACAAAATGGATTTACGCCGCGCCGTCCTCGAGAAGAAGTGCGACCTCGGCGCAGCCTTCGACGGTGACGCCGACCGCATGTTCCTAGTGGACGAGGCCGGAGGTTTCCCCGGTGGCGACATGATAACGATGCTCTGTGCCATCGCGACCCTCAAGCGGTTTCCCGGAAGCAAGATTCTCTACAATCTGATCTGCAGCCGCAGCGTCCCCGAGCAAATCGCGGCACACGGAGGCGTACCGGTGCGCTCGCCGGTGGGTCATTCGATCATAAAGCCCATCATGTGGGAGCAAAAGATTCCGTTTGGCGGCGAACATTCCGGGCACTTTTACTTTCGTGACAACTGGTATGCCGATTCCGGCATGATCGCGCTCATGCAGTGCCTGGAGATTTTCAGCGAGGCCGGGGCAAAACCGGTCAGCCGGGTGATCGGCCAATACGATACGCGCTTTCGCTCCGGCGAGATCAACTCGCACGTCAACGACGGTCAAGCCAAGCTCGATGAGATCGCGGCACACTACCGCGACGGAGAGATCGACTACCTCGACGGCGTTACCGTGCAGTACCCTGACTGGTGGCTCAACGTGCGTCCCTCGAACACGGAGCCGTTCCTGCGTCTCAACGTCGAGGGCGACACGCGACCCCTAATGGAGCGCTACCGCGACGAGACGCTGGCGCTCATCCGAAGGTAAGGCTGAAGGTAAGGCGCGCTTGCGCCGAATACGAAAAGCGTGATCGATACGTATACGCTCGGTCCGGTGCGCGTGGCGTTCGGCGACGGCACGGCGCGCGACGTGCGCCTGCGGATCGAGCGCGGCCGCATCGCGGCTATCCTCGAGCCTCGCGGCGCCAGCGACATCGACGTCGCTGCGGAAATCACCCTCGCGCCGGGGATGATCGACGTCCACACGAACGGCGCAGAGGATTGCCTCTTCAACCGCGATCAAGGCAACGCCGTCGAAGTAGCGACGCGCTCTTATGCGAAACAGGGCGTCACCGGATTTGTCGCGGGCATCATCACGGCTCCCTGGGAATCGATGCTCCACGCGGCAAGCGAGATCTGCGAAGCCGCGAACCAGGTCGAGGAACGAGGCGTTTCGGGTGCGCGCTGCCTCGGGATCCATTTCGAAGGCCCGTTTCTGAATCCGAAATTTCGGCGAGTGCATCGCGGCGACTGGGTTGCGCGACCGACGCTCGAGCGCGCGCGAGAGATGGTCGACGCCAGCCACGGCGCCCTCGTCATGGTGACGATGGCGCCGGAGATCGAAGGCGCGGAAGAAGTCGCTCGCTTTCTCTTCGATCAAGGGATCGTTTGCTCTGCCGGGCACACGGCTGCCAAGTATCGCGAGGGCATGCTGGCCATCGGGCTGGGGTTCCGCACGCTTACTCATGCCTTCAATGCGATGCCGCCCTTGGATCACCGTGATCCGTCGCTGCTGCTCGCGTTCATGCAAGAACCCCGCACGACGGTGCAGTTGATCTGCGACGGTTACCACGTTGCGCCTCCGATGGTCGATCTGCTGTACCGCACCGTCGGCGAACGTCTGGTGCTGGCAAGCGACAACATGCCGCCGGTCGGCTCCGGTTACCGCATCGACGGCGGCGTCGTGCGCAGCGAAGATGGGACGATCGCGGGGAGCGCTCTCCACTGCGATCAAGCCGTGCGCAATCTCATGTCCTACGCCGACCTTCCGTTCGAACGTGCGATCGTCAACGCCACGGCTGCACCGGCGCGCCTGCTCGGGCACGAGCGCGAGATCGGCCGAATCGCCGAAGGTATGCGTGCCGATTTTGCCCTGTGGGACGAGGAGCTTCGCGTCGTCGCAACGGTTGTCGCCGGGCTGCCGGTCTACGGCGCCTCGCATCTGCGGCAGCGCGGCACCGCCGAGATCGGCGGCTAACGCAACCACTCTTCGGGCACCGGAGGGAGCGTGAGCCTCCTGGAAGGGATTGCCGCATCTGCCATCGTCGTGCTTGCGGCAGCCGCGTCGCTCGGCGCTACGTTCGCCGGTTCGCACGTCCTCGCCGCGCCTGCAGCGCGAGATGCCACGCTCGTGGCGGCTCGCAATGCCGCCGTTGAAGCGCGCGCCGCGTCCGCGTACGACGCGGGCGCGGCGGCGGCGATCCTCGCGGCACCCCCGACGACATGGACGTGGGGAGGCATGACGCTTCGAAGCTCCGTCGAGGCGCAGACGCTTGCGATCGTGGCGACGAACGGGACGCAAAGCACCAGCATCGCGTATCCGGTGATTCGCGAAGCCGTGCCGCAAGGTGCGATCGTCGACACCTCCGGCAACGTCGTCGTCCCCTAGAGTGGCCACGAGATGCTGGCTGCGTCGCTCTTCTTCGTCGCCGTGATGGCGCTGGCATGCGGGGTCGTTCTGGAAGGCAGCTTGGGCTATGCGCGCGCGAGCGCAAAGCATGGCGCGCAGCATTACGTCGAAGCCGGCCTTGCGCAAGCCCGTGCGGCACTGACCCAAAGCCTCGCTTCGCAGATCGCTTCGGGCGCGGGTGCGCTCAACGCTCCGGATCCGCTCGCCGCGGCACCCGCCTGCGGCGGCATATCTGTTGCCTGTCCCTTCACGACGTCGGCGACGTTTGCCATCACCGGCGAAACCGCCGGCGCGCAAACCGGGAACGTCAGCGCGATGGATTTGCAAACGCATCCGATGATTGCCGAAGGCCGCGTAGCCGCGACGATCGTCGAGAGCGTTCGGTCGCGCGGCGGTGCGCTGCTGGCGACGCGAACCGAATACGTGACGCTGCGCACCTTCGACGTGCCGCCGTTTGTGACGATCGACGGCGCGACGGACGCCGCCGGCGCTCGTGATGTCCCCTTTGAGGCGGACGCCGGCGGCTGCGATCCGGCGACGCCGTCGAACTGCGATGAGAACAATCCCTCGGCACCCGCAACGTCACCGCCGGCCGGCGCCATGAGCTGGAACGACACCCGCATTCACGCGCTCCGGCAGTGCGTGAACGGTGGGAGCGGCGGGTGCGCGTCGCAGCCGTTTACCAGCGCCGATCCCGCGGACATCGCCGCACAGACGCCCTGGTTCAACGCTAACGCGCAAAGCGACGGCTGGTCGCGATGAAGCTGCTCGAAACCGTCGTTGCGGTCGCCGTCGCCGCCATGCTCGTTCTCGCCGTTGCGGCGCTCGCGCTGGGGCGCAAGCCATACGCGCTGCGCTCCGCCGTGACGTCGCTGGCGTCGTTCGTCGCCGATGCGCGCAGCGTGGCGCGAACGAGCGGTTCGGGCGCAACCATCGTGATCGTGCCGCGCGACGGGGGTTTCGCAGCCGCGCTCTACCCGTATCGCCCGCTCGCGGGCGCCGATCTTTCGCTGCCGGCAGTCCGCACGCTGACCGGAAGCGCCGCCATTACGGCAACGGCGATCTTCATCTCCAGCTCCGGCACGACATCCTCGTCCACGACGTGGTTACCTGCGAGCGGAACGCTGTCGACCGAACCCGGCTGCACGAGCGGAACGCAGCTCACGTTCAGCGACGGCTTTGCCACGGAAACGCACTGGATTCCCTGCGCGTCGGCGGAGCTGCAATGAGACCGCTCAGCATCTCCAGCGAATCGGCGGTTGGCCGCGTTCGGGCGGCCTCGGCTCGACCGTTCCGCGCTCGCCGAGGTAGACGACGGCAACAATGCGCTCGCGGACGTCGAGGCCCAAGAACTCCTTGACCTTGGGGTGGTACGCCATGTCGCCGGTTCGCCACATCGCGGCATAGCCGCGCGCGGTCGCCGCAAGCAGCAGATTTTGCACGGCGGCGGCGGTTGCGGCGAAGTCCTCGGCCGCGACGACCGGATCGTCGTCCGTGCGCGCGCTGACGATCACGAGCACGGGCGCGCGCAGCGGCTTTTGGGACTCGCCCGCGACGAAGCCGTCCCGCTGCGGGCCGGCTAGACCCAGTTCGTCGGCTCTCGTTCGAGCCCAAAAATTGCCGAGATCTGCCCGCGCCCGGCCACGCACGACGGTGAACGTCCACGGCTGGGTCAGGTGATGGTTCGGAGCCCATATCGCCGTTTCGATCAGCTCGCGAATCGCATCCGGCGACGGCTCACCTTCGGAGCGGCCGACGCTCCGCCGAGCGCGAATCGCCGCGGTAATCGCTTCCCCCGTGTTGGGCTTCATCCGCGTGCGGCGTTCCCTGAGAGGCGCACTCGGTCCCTCGCCGAATGAGGCGGGCCTACGTCACGACGTGAAGGGAGCCGCATGCGAATTCGTCACGCCCTAGGTCCGCTCGTCATCCTGCTGACCGTTGCGATCGCACAACCCGTCGGTGCCGAGACGGCATATCCCATCCCGCTCGCGACGCCGATCATTCCGCCCGGCATCGCGACGCTCACCGTGACGAGCACCTCGTTCACGAACGGTGCCGAGATGTCGACCAAATACTTCACGTGCCCCGGGCTGCCGAATATTTCACCCCAGCTGAGTTGGACGCCCGGGCCTCCCGGAACCAAGAGCTATGTCGTCGAGGAATTCGACACGGACGCGCCGACCGGTGTCGGGTTCCATCAGTGGGTGGTCTTCAACATTCCGCCCGACGTCACGAGCTTGCCTGAAAACGCGGCGAAGAACATGGTCGAGGGCGCCGTGCAAGGTTATAACGACGGCGGCTACACCGGATACCGCGGCGGATGCGCACCGGTCGGCGACCCGCCGCATCACTACTTCTACACGGTAACGGCAATGGACACCGTCTTCAAGGGCGTCGGTCCGAATACGACGGGAACGTGGATCGACTTCATGATGAGCAAAGCCGGCCACATCCTCGCTCGCGGTCAGATCGTCGGCTTGTTCCGGCACCCCTAAGGACTTTACGGCATCGTGGTTTAGGCCGCGCCGCCGAGATAGGCGGCCTGCACTGCCGCGCTCGCGAGCAGAGCGTCGGCGCGGTCGGCGTGCGCGATCGTTCCGACCTCTAAGACGTACCCGCGCGAGGCGATCTGCAACGCTTGCCGCGCGTTCTGCTCGATAAGCAATATCGTCGTGCCGGCTTCGTTGATCTCGCGAATGATCCGAAAGATCGTCTGCACCAAGATCGGCGAGAGGCCGAGCGACGGCTCGTCCAGCAGCAGCAATCGCGGTCGCGACATCAGGGCGCGCGCGATTGCGAGCATTTGCTGTTCGCCTCCGGAGAGCGTGCCGGCTTTCTGATCGATCCGTTCTTTCAGGCGCGGAAAGATCCCGAAGACGCGCCCGAGGTCGGCATCGACTTCGGCGCGGACGCTCCGCGTAAACGCGCCCAGCTCCAGATTTTCGCGCACGGTCATCCGCGCGAACACGCGCCGGCCCTCCGGAGAGTGGCTCAGCCCGTGCCGCACGATCCGGCTCGCCGGCGCCGTGCAGCAATCCATCCCGTCAAAGACGATACGTCCCTTCGTGGGCCGCAGCAAACCGCTGATTGCGCGCAACGTCGTCGTCTTGCCGGCACCGTTGGCGCCGATCAACGTGACGATCTCCCCCGCGTCGACGTGCAGCGAGATTCCGCGCAACGCTCGGATGCGCCCGTACGTGGCCTCGACGTCGCTCAACTCGAGCAATGCCATTACGCCGGCTTTCCGAGATATGCTTCGATGACGCGCTCGTTCGTGCGAATCGCTTCGGGAGGGCCTTCGGCGATCTTCTCGCCGTAGTCGAGGACGGCGATGCGTTCGCTGATTCTCATGACGAGGCCCATGTCGTGCTCGATCAAGAAAATCGTCACGCCGCTCTCACGAATGCGGCGAATGAGCGCGATGAGCTCGTCTTTTTCGATGGGGTTCATTCCGGCTGCCGGTTCGTCCAGCAGCAGGAGTTTCGGATCGCCCGCCAGGGCACGAGCGATCTCCAGCCGCCGCTGCGCACCATACGGTAAATTGGAGGCGAACGAGTGGGCGTCACGCTCGAGGCCGCAAAACCGCAAAATCTCGAGCGCGCGCTCGCGCACCAGCCGCTCCTCTCTCACCGCAAAGGGCGTACGAACGAGCGCATCGGCGAGCGTTGCCCGCATGCGCGAGTGACGGCCCGTCATGACGTTGTCGAGCGCCGACATGAACGCGAACAAACGAATGTTCTGGAACGTCCGGGCGATGCCGAGCGCGGCGATATCGCTGGTCTTCCGTCCTTGAATGACCTTGCCGTTGAACTCGACGCTCCCGGCCGTCGGCCGGTAGATGCCCGTGATCACGTTGAAAACCGTCGACTTGCCGGCGCCGTTGGGACCGATCATCGCGACGATCGTACCCTCTTCGATCTGAAAGTCCAGATCTTTGACCGCGACGAGGCCGCCAAAACGCTGCGTGAGACCGTGTAGTGCGAGAATGCTCACTCGATTGCCTCCGTGTACATGCTCTGCTCGTGTGCGGCGATCGTCTCATCCGTTTTTCCGGCCGTGAGCTCGGCGGCGCGCTGCCGGCTGGGGAACAGTCCCGCAGGCCGGAAGAGCATGATGCAAGCGAGGATGAGCCCGTACATCAAGAAGCGGAAGTTCGAGAAGTCGATTTGCGAGAAACCGAGGTCGTGCGCAAAAATCGTCGCCTGCGGGAGGATGAAGCGCTCGAGCGAGGAGAGCAAGAAGCTGCCGGCAATCACGCCGTAGATGTTGCCCATCCCGCCGAGGACGAGCATCGAGAGCACGAAGATGCTCACGTTGAACTGGAATGCGTCCGGCGAGACGAGATTCAATTTTGAAGCGTAGGCCACGCCGGCCAGACCGCTGAAGGAGGCACCCAGGGCAAAGGCCGAGAGCTTCGCCTTCGTCGTGTTGATGCCCATGTGCGCCGCAGCCAATTCGTCCTCGCGTATCGCCATCCAAGAGCGGCCTAGCCGGCTGTCTTGCAAGTTGTGAACGACGACGATCGCAAGCGCCACGAGTGCCAAGCCTACGTAAAAATACGGCAAGGTCTGCAGACCGAAGCGGTAATTGAAAAGCACGGGTTGATCCAGGGCTGAGATCCCATTGGGGCCGTTCGTCCATTGCGAGAGGTTCAGGAACGTCTGCGGCACGATCTCGCCGAAGCCGAGCGTCACGATCGCAAGATAATCACCGCGCAACCGCAGCGTCGGCGCGCCCAGCAGGATTCCGAAGATCGCGGCGATCGCCGATGCGACGAAGAGCATGACCCAAAACGGTATGTGAATGTTGAATTGTCCGCTCGCAAGCATCGCATACGAGTAGCTGCCGATCGCAAAGAATGCGGCATATCCTAAGTCGAGCAGGCCGGCGAATCCGACGACGATGTTCAAGCCCAGCGCGAGCAAAATGAAAGTGCAGGCGTCGGCTAGGAAATTGAGATGAGCCGGATTCTGATCGAACAGCGGATAGAACGCGCAGAGCCCTAGTATGACGAAGCCTTTGAGGCGTGGATCGAGCGATGCCCAGAGCTTGCGGGGACCAGTCAACGTCACACCTTGTTAGGCAGCGACTCGCCGAGTAGGCCGGAAGGCCGGAAGATCAGAACCAAGACGAGCAACGAGAACACGATCACGTTGGTCCATTGGTCCGAGATATATTGCGCGCCGAATGCCTCGACGAGCCCGATGAGAAATCCACCTAGCATCGCTCCCGCGAGATTGCCGATGCCGCCGAGCACGGCTGCGGTGAACGCCTTGAGACCCGCATTGAAGCCGTTGAAGAACCACGTCGTGCCATAGTAGACGCCGGAGACGAACCCGGCCGCGCCCGCCAGCGCGCTCCCGATGAGGAAGGTCACGGCGATCGTGGTGTTGATGTCGATCCCCATCAATTGCGCAGCGTCGCGATCCTGGGCGGTCGCCCGCATCGCCTTCCCGATCTTCGTACGGTAGACGAACAGTTGCAGCGCGATCATCATGACGATCGCCAGGGTCACCACCATGATTTGCTTGATCTCGATCGTGACGCCGCCGAGCGTATACGTGGGGTCGGGCATGAACGTCGGAATCGGTATCGGCGACGGTCCCTGCCAGAGCTGCATGATATTCTCGAGAATAAACGAAACGCCGATCGCGGTGATGAGCGGCGCAAGCCGCGGTGCGTTGCGGAGAGGCCGGTAGGCCAGCCGCTCGATCAGGACGCCGACGACGCCGCAGAACAGCATCGAACCGGCGATGATCCCCAGCAGCGCGGCAACGAGCGGCGCCCCATGCAGCTCGTTCTGAATTCCGAACAGCGTCAGAATCGTAAGCGTGAAGAACGAACCGAGCGTATAAACGTCGCCGTGCGCGAAGTTGATCAATTCGATGATCCCGTAGACCATCGTGTAACCCAACGCGATGAGGGCGTAGATTCCGCCCAGCGAAAGCCCGTTGACGAGTTGCTGCAAAAAGAGTTCCACGAGTTCGGAGCCTTCTCAGAAAACGAAACGCCGGAAGGCGAGGTTTGCTTTGGCAAATCCACCCTCCGGCAACTTCGTCATTGTGCTATGGAACTTGATCTCCTAAGTTGGCTTGATCGTGATCTGCCTGAGGAACTGCGCCTTTCCGCCCACGATCTTGTATTCGCTGATCACCGGACTCGTCGTATCGCCGTTCTTGTCGAAGCCGACCGGTCCGATCGGGCTTGCGAGACCCTTCGTCTCTCGAACGTACTTGAGCACGTTGGCACGGGTCACGCCGCCGTGAGCCTGGGCTTCCTTGACCGCGTTGATGATCACCAGCGCCGCAGCGTAGGCACTCGCGCTGTACGCGCCTGGATCCTGTCCGAACTTTGCCTTGTATTCTTTGTTGAACGTCTGCGCGCTCGCGAGCTTGGCCGTGTTGGGAGCAGCAACCGTGTAGTAGCTGTTGTTGGCCAGGCTGCCGGCGTCCTTGAGAAATTCCGTGTCGCTGATTCCGTCGCCGCCGATGTACGGGACGTTGGACATCCCGGCGTCACCCATCTGCCTGCGCAGAAGACCGCCGCCGGTCGCGGTAACCCCGCCGAAATAGACGACGTCGGGATTCGTTGCTTTGATCTTGGTGAGCAGCGCTTTGAAGTCTTGCTGGTTCTTCGTCAGATGATCGTGCCCGAGGATCTTGCCGCCGTTAGCCGCAAAATCTTTAGCGAAGACATCGGCAAGGCCCTTACCGTACGTCTCGTTGTCGTCGACGACGTAGGCTTTCTTGAAGCCCAGCGATTTCGCAAGACTGGCACCGGCCGCGCCCTGATTCGAGTCGCGCGTGCACACGCGGAAGTACGTGATCTCGTCAGGGTGCGTCGTGCGCAGCTTCTTCGCGGCTTCGCCGATCGTCAAGCCGTCGGCAGTGTTCGAGGGACTGACGAGAGCGAGTCCCGCGTCGTTGCTGACCGGGATCTCGGCCTGCGCAACGTTCGAGTTGAACGGTCCGACGACACCCACGACCGACGAGTCGGCGGCAAAAGTCTTGAGATTTTGCGCGCCTTGAGCCGGATCGTGCACGCCTTGAACCGCGTCGTCGAGCGGCTCCGCCTGCAGTTTGATTCCGCCCGGCAAACCCTTGGCGTTGGCATCATCGATTGCCAAAACCGCGCCGTTCTTCGTCGGGATACCGTCGCTCGCGTCGGCGCCGCTCATCGGCAAATCGATACCGATTTTATATGTTGGATCGGCCGCTCTTGCGGACATGGAAACCGTGCCGAACACGGCGAGGACCGCAATCGCTGCAATCGCCCGTCTCAGCACGCGAAATGAATGCATCGACAAAAACCTCCCCTACAGTGGTTGAGTCGCCCTGTACGCCGGGGCCCCGGCCTTCCCTTTGTTACGCGGTGACGAGCTCCCGCGTTGCTGCCGCGTTGAAATATGCCGCCTGCGGATGGTGGATGATGACCGCGGCCGTCGACTGCTCCGGAACGATCTGATACGCACTGGTCAGCCGCGCGCCGATCGCGTCCTCGACGCCGAGCAGGCGCCACACGATTTCGTGTTGAGCGAGTTCGGGACAGGCTCCGTACCCCCACGAATAACGCTTCCCGCGCTCCGCGAGCAGCCCCAGTTCCGAGCGAATCCGCCGATGGGTGTGCTCGGCGAGCGCCTCCGCCGATTGCACCGAGAAGCCGTGCAAGAAGTAGGCCTCGCTGTATTCGTTCTGCATTTGCAACGTTTCGATGCGCTTCGCGGCTCTCGAACCCACCGTTACGACTTGGAATGCCACGATGTCCGACGCCGCGCCGTCCTGCGGCTCGCGCAGATAGTCGGCTAAGCACAGGTGTTCGCCCCCAGCCTGGCGCGCGAAGGTAAAGCGCGCGATCTCCCGGCGGAGGTCCGCCGGATCGTATACGATCACGTCGTCGCCGTGGCCGGCAGCCGGAAAGTAGCCGTAGACCACGCGCGGCTCGAGCAGCTCGCCGCGCAACGCCGCCGCCTGGTAGCGTGCGAGGCGCGGCGCGAACTCTTGGGCGATTACGGCGTCCCAGGCCTCACCCTTGATATTGCCGCCGCCCCACGACAACCGGTAGAGGCTGCGGAGATCAAAGCAGTCCCATAGCTCGGCGAGCGGAATCTCCGACTCGCCAAGCGTGCGCGCACCGGCGAACGGCGCGCGGGGAACGTCGGCCGTCTGCAGAGTCGAGCGGGCATCGGTCTGCGCGGTGCCGGACGCTGCAACGTGCCGCGATGCCTGACGTGCGGCAAAGGCTTCCTTCTTGCGCGCCTCGATGAATCGTTCGCGGCGCGCCGGGTCGCCGGTGAGGGTGTCCATGATTTCGAGGCCTTCGAACGCGTCGCGCGCATAGAACAGTCCGGCCTCGAACCAGCGCTTGCCGTCGTCGAGCAGCGCGATGCGGCGTCCGAAGTCGCGGTTGATTGCCGCCCCTCCGACGAGGACGGGAAATCGCAATCCGCGAGCATCTTGCTCTTGCACGCAAATCGGCATTTGCTTCGACGTCGAGACGAGAAGCGCGGAGAGACCGATGGCATCGGCGCCGACTTCGGCAGCGCGCTCGAGGATGGTGTTCATCGGCACTTGCTTGCCGAGATCATAAACCGTATAGCCGTTGTTGCTGAGGATCGTGCCGACCAAGTTCTTTCCGATGTCGTGGACGTCACCGAACACGGTGGCGATCACGACCTTGCCTTTGGTGAGGCCCTCCGTGCGCTCCAGGAACTGCTCCAGGTGCGCGACGGCCTTCTTCATTACTTCCGCCGACTGCAGGACGAAAGGCAGGATCAACTCGCCGCGGCCGAAGCGGTCTCCGACTTCTTTCATCGCCGGCAGCAGGATGTTATTGAGCACGTCGACGGGGTCGCGAGTCTGCAGCGCCTCATCGATTTTTGCTTCGATCCCGTCCTTGCGGCGATGCAAGATCGCGTTTTGAATGCGCTCGGCGACCGGCGCGGCAACGTCTTCTTCGGCCGCGACATCTTGGGTTCGCGTTGCGCTTCGCTCTTCAAAGTGCTCGATCAACCGCTGCAGAGCATCCGGCCGGCGGTTGAAGACGAGATCATCGCACAACTCGCGCTCTTCTGTACCGATTTCAAAATACGGCGTAATCTCTTTGGGATTTACTATCGCCATATCGAGGCCGGCTTCGACACAGTGGTGCAGCATCACAGAATTGACCGCAGCGCGCGCTTGCGGCTTGAGACCAAAGCTGACGTTGGAGACGCCCAGCGACGTAAGAACACCGGGCATCTCGCGTTTGATCGCGCGAATGCCTTCGATCGTCTCCTTCGCGGAGTCCAAGAATTCTGCGTCGCCGGTTGCAAGCGTAAACGTCAACGCATCGAAGATCAGCGCCCCTTCGGGAAGGCCAAATTCCTCCGTGACGATCTTATGAATGCGGCGCGCGACCTCGAGCTTGCGAGCCGCCGTCTTGGCCATGCCCTTCTCGTCGATCGTGAGCGCGACGACGCCTGCGCCGTGGGTTCGCACGAGCGGCATGACGGCATCGATGCGCTCGCGTCCGTTCTCGAGGTTGATCGAGTTGACGAGCGCACGGCCGGGGTACATCTTGAGCGCTCGTTCGACGACGCGCGGTTCCGTCGAGTCGATCATGAGCGGCGATTCAACGGACTGCGCGAGCTTCTTGACGACGGTCTCCATCTGCGCGTCTTCGTCCGCGCGCTCGGTCAGCGCCGTGCAAACGTCGAGCACGTGAGCGCCGCCTTCGACCTGCTCGCGAGCTACGAGCGCGATCGCATCGTAGTCCTCTTCCAAAAGCAGCCGTTTGATCTTGCGCGAGCCTTGCGCGTTGATGCGCTCACCGATCAGCAGCGGTCGCGGCTCCTGCTCCAAGCAAACCGCGCTCATCGCAGACGCAGCCCACTGCGCGCGCTCGACCTGCGGCGTGCGCCCGCGCAACCCGCGCGCCACCTCGACGAAGGCGCGAACGTGCTCGGGCGTCGTCCCGCAGCATCCGCCGATCGCGTTGACGCCGAAATCGCGGATGAACGCCCCGAGCTCCCGCGCCATCTCGTCCGGCCGCTCGGGATAGATCGTCTCGCCCTTCGGCCCCATCAAAGGAAGGCCGGCGTTCGGAATGACGGCAATCGGACAGCGCGACGTCTCTCCGAGGTAGCGCACGGGCTCGCGCATGTGCTGAGGACCCGTGGAGCAATTCAAGCCGATGACGTCGATCGGGAGCGCTTCGAGCGTCACGCGCACGGCGCGAATGTCGCTGCCGAGCAGCATGCGCCCCGTGACATCGAGGGTCGCCTGCGCCTGGATCGGCACGCGGCGCAGTCCCCGCTCGAACTCACGCACGATGCCGACGATCGCGGCCTTCATCTCTAAGAGGTCCTGGCTCGTCTCGATGAGCAGCAAGTCGACGCCGCCGTCCACCAGCGCGCGCGCCTGCTCGCCATAGATCTCTGCCAGCCGATCGAAGCTGATCTTCGATAGCGTCGGATCGGACGAGGAGATCAGCATGCCCGTTGGTCCCAGCGATCCGGCGACGAAACGCGGTTGCGACGGCGTCGCGAAGCGGTCGGCGCAATCACGCGCGATCTCGGCGGCGCGGCGATTGACCTCCACCGTGCGCTCGCCGAGCCCGTACTCGTCGAGCTTGAGGCGCGATGCCGTGAAGCTATCGGTTTCCAGCACGTCCGCGCCGGCCTCAAGGTACGAGAGATGGATCCCGGCGACGACGTCCGGCCGGCTGAGCACCAGGGCTTCGTTGCAGCCGTGGTACGGGGCGCCCCCGAACGCGGCATCGTCGAGCTCCAGCGCCATGATCTGCGTGCCCATCGCTCCATCGAAGACCAGGACACGCTCGGCCAGCGCCTTCATATATGACGAGCTCATCTTGAAGATGAGATCGATCGCGCCGCCGGATGTTCCCCCGGAGAATTGTCCAATAAGGCGAATAATCAAGAGACAGGGACAATGACCGTTCACGACCTGCGCTCTGAGATCGAGACCCGCCCGGCGGATGCGTCCGTCACGCGGCGCTTCGAGCGCGCGCGCCGGGACGTCGTGTATGGCGAGATCGCGGCATCCTGCGCCATCGCCGGCGCCAATCTGTCGCCCGCAGCGATCCGCCGTCTCCTGGAACGCGACATCACTGCCACCGGAACGCTCGCAGACCATCTGCTCGTCCTGGGGTACGCCCGCGCGGCGCTGGCGATCGCGCGCGAGCGCCCGCCGGCCGCCGCCGTGCGCCGTCTCGTGACGGTGCCGGAGATCGAACGGCTGCACCTGACGATCACCTCGCCGCTGCAAATCGCGCGCTCCGTGCCGACGCCCGCCGGATGGCGCCGAGCGAACTTGCCCCCCGTGCGGGAGGGAATGGTGACGACACCGCACTGGCTCATCGAATTCGAGATGTCGGCGCTGGCCGACCGCATCGGCGGCGGGCCGCGCAGCGACGGCGAGATGTTCGCGTGGCTCGCCGGCGCGTACGAACGTCTGGAGCGCATTCGGCCGTTCGTCGAGGGCAACGGCCGCGTGGCGCGGCTCGTCGTGAATTTGCTGCTTGCGCGGCTCGGTTTTCCTCCGGCAACGATCGCGCCGCCGCTCGTCGGCGCATTTCGCGACGCACTGCGCGCCGCCGACGCCGGCAATCGCGCACCCCTGGCTGCCGTTCTGGAGCGCGCCGTGCGCGCCAATCTCGAGCGGCTCGCTGCAGCGGTCGTTGACAGCAACGCTCTTCGCCCGCTCGCCGATTTCGTTCGCCCGCAGCTCGGCGCCGACGCCTTGCGCAAAGCCGCGCAGCGCGGACGTCTGCAAGCGGTGAGGCGGGGCCGTAGCCTCGCGACGACGCAAGCCTGGATCGACCGCTATCTCGCCGGCAAATCCGCTGCCGGCCGCCCGCCCCGGGCCGTTATGCCGGCGGTTCGATGACGTCCGGCGTCAGCTCGGAAATCGACCCAAGGACGACGTCGGCGCGGCGCAACGCCTCGGGCTGCGGTGGATAGTGCGCGTTGGGGATCGCGACCGCACGCATCCGCGCGTTGTGCAACGCCAGGATGCCGTTGTGCGAGTCTTCGATGCCCGCACATCTACTCGGCTCGCAGCCGAGCGCGGTGGCTGCGCGTAGGTAGACGTCGGGATTCGGTTTCCCGCGCGCCACCTCTTCGGACGACACCGTAACGGTAAAACAGGGGCCAAATGGCGTCGACATCATCACGCCGTCGATGACTGGCCGATCCGATGACGACGCCAGCCCGA
>Ga0209061_1000479_pt1 | contig 100950 bp, 91 predicted proteins | sample Coa_R1_10_FD_187157 | JGI IMG/M metagenome (GOLD analysis project Ga0209061, IMG submission 187157) | Surface soil microbial communities from Centralia Pennsylvania, which are recovering from an underground coalmine fire - Coalmine... | ecosystem: Environmental > Terrestrial > Soil >...
CGCTGCGGCACCCGCAGCCCCTCCTCACGCCACAAGCGCTGCACCCGCTTGCGGTTCACCTGCCACCCCTCCTCCCGCAGCCGGTGATACGCACGACGGTACCCCCACCGCGGCCGCTCGGCGGAGAACTTGCGCAGCTCCGCACGCAACGCCGCGTCATCGTCGGCCGGCTTGGGCTCGTGCCGCTGCGTGGAGCGATGCTGCCCGACCACCCGGCACGCGTGAGCGCTCGCTGACGCCGAGACGATCGCGGAGCATCGCGACCGCCCGACGCCGGCGGGCTGGGCTCACCAGTTTCCCGGCATGACAATGGCCGGAGAGACCCGTCCGGCGCCGGCCCCACGGTCCGACGCTCCGGGATATGGGGCTCTGGTCGGAACACACGTGCGGGCAGGCCGCGCCTTGAAGGGATGAGCTTTGAGCTCGACAGGTTCCATGGCCGCCCCTGCGACTGAACCCGGGTGTGCCCAGAGCACGAATCCGTCAGTGTCGTGTGCCCGCCTCCGACCGACAGCGAACAACCGTTGATCTGAGAGGAGACGAGATGGAGGGACAAAGCATCGGTCTGGACGTGCATCGCGACTTCTGCGAAGTCGCCGCCGTCAGCGCCGGCAAGGTCGAGCATTGGCCACGCGTGTCCGCTAGGCCTGGCCCGATCAGCGAGTTCGCCCAGCAGCTGCGCCCGACCGATCGGGTGGCGCTGGAGGCCACGAGCAACGCGCTGGCGATCGGGCGGATCATCCGCCCGCACGCAGCGAGGTCGTGATCGTCAACACCCGCCAGCTGCAGGCAATCGCCAACAGCAAGCAGAAGACCGACCGCCACGACGCCCGCACGCTCGCGCAGCTGCTCGCCGCCGGAATGCTCGAGCACTCCTAGTTGCCTGACGAGGACACGCGGGCGACACGCCGACGGGTGACGCGGCGAGCGAACCTCCTCGTCGCACGCGCACGCTGCAAGAACGAGGTCTTGGCGGTGCTGCACCGCAACCTCAAAAACCGTCCGCCGATGACCGACGCGTTCGGTGTCGCCGGTCGCCAATGGCTCGCCGGTCAGCCGCTGCCCGCCGACGAGCGTGACACGATCGACGCCGCTCTGCGGCAGATCGACTTCCTCACCGAGGAGATCACCACGATCGAGCACGACCTCGCAGCGTTCGTTCTCGCCTCGCCCGATGCGCGGCGGCTGCTCACTGTCCCGGGCGTGGGGATGATCACCGCCGCAGTGTTCCTCGCGCAGACCGGCACCGCCCGCGGGGACATCAACCGGTTCACCTCCCCGCAACGCCTGGTCGGCTACCTCGGTCTGGACCCACGCGTCCGCCAATCCGGCAACGGCCCCGGCTACACCGGCCACATCTCAAAGGAAGGCGCCGCCGCCGTCCGGCACGTGCTCGTCGAGTCCGCGCTCACTGCTATCCGCTCACCCGGTCCGCTGCGCGCGTTCTACCAGCGGATCCGCGCCCGCCGCGGGCACCCGACCGCGATCATCGCCGTCGCCCGCAAGATGGCCAAGCTGTTCTGGTACCTCCTCATCCGCGAGCAGGACTACGCCTACACGCTCCCCACCGCGCTCGCTAAGAAGATCCGCACCATCGAGCTCAAAGCCGGCCACGAGCGTCGCCGGCCCGGCGGGAATCGCACGCCGTTGAATCGCGACCAACGCCGCGCTGCCGAGCGACAGATCGCCGAACACGCCCAAGCCGCCTACGAACGGACCGTCACCGACTGGCAACGGGCCGCACAAACACGAAAGATGCCTGCGCGAGCTTGACTTTCATCCGTCCCTTCGCGACCTCCTTCAACGCCCTGACCTCAAGCGCCTGATCGGCCACGATCGCCCTCAGCTGCGTGTTCTCGCGCTCGAGCTCCTTCAACCGCTTGACGTCATCAGCCTTCATGCCCCCGTACTGGTTACCCCACCGGTGATAGGTCTCTCGCTGATCCCCAGCTCCTTCGCCGCCTCCGGGATCCTCTTGCCCTCGCCGAGCATCCGCTCGGCCCCCCGCAGCTTGCAGATGATCTGCTCCGGCGTATGCCTGGATCGCTTCATCGTGGAGTTCCTTCCTCGCCCATGATCGTGGGCGCGAGAAACTCTCACAAGGGTCGGACCGATCCTCCGGGGTCAGGCCAGTCCGGCAGATGAGCGCGACCTCGAAGCGCTGGCGGTGCTGATCGACGAACGCGCTCACTTCGGTCGGTCTGGGTCGAGCTCCCGGGCAAAAAACAGGCTGGCCGACTTGAGGATCTCGTTGGCCCGCCGCAGCTCGTAGTTCTCCTTGCGCAGCCGGCGGATCTCCTCGCGCTCCTGCGTGGTCAGCATGTCGGCACGCGCGCCAGCGTCAGCCTGGGCCTGGCGCACCCGCCGCCTCAGCGTCTCCGGGTGCATGCCCAGCTCGTGGGCGACGTGGGCCACCGGACGACCGGACTCCAGCGCCAGCCGGACACCACGCTCGATCTACTCGATGGAGTACCTCCTCGGACGTGACATGAACGCGGAGTTCCTCTCCCGAGGGCCAAAACCCTCGTACCAAGGTCTCCGCGAAACCCGGGATGGCTCACTCAGCCGCTCAAGCGCGCTCACAAAGCGCGCGCACCGCCGCCCACGTCTGCCGCCGCCAGCTCATCCGCTCGCCCCCCCTCGGGCTCACGCCACGCCGGCGCGTCGCCGCGCTGGGCGCCACCGGCCGGGGCCACCGCCGGGGGATCGGGCGACGAGGCATGGGTTGACAAAAGCCCATCGCGGACCAGATCCGCCGAGGGCCAGCATGGCTCCCGATTGCGGCTCGAGGGAGAGTGGAACCCGAATGCGCGTCGCGTGATCAGACGGCTTGTGCCCGTCACTCTGCCAAGTGACACAACCCCCGGTTCATGCAGGAGGTCCGCTTTCCGCTGGCGCCACCGCCATCCTCTGCCACGAACCGCAACGCTCTGACTCCCGCCGACGCTGAGCGGTCAGCTGACTGACGCCACACCAGGCCTCAGATGGCGTCCGATACGCAGCCGTGATACAACTCCGGCAATGTTCCAAGATACCGAAGGGCATTCGCTATCTTCGAATCCGAATCCCAGAGCGGTTCCTATCCGTCACCGCCAGGCGGACCTGCTCGCCAACGCCACAAGGGAGGCGGAGGAGCGGGGGCTGCGGGAGATTCCGATCGTGGACGTCGACTGTCACATCCTGGAGACGGTCAAGTTCCGGGAACTGGCTCCATACATCGACCATCCCGTGATCAAGCGGGTCTTCGAGAAGTACGCAGTGCCCGGCATGGTTCTCCCGGGGAGCGTCGGTGATAGAGACGTCGCCGGCAGGATCTTCCGGGGCGAACGGCACATCCTTACCTCGGGCCACGCCGATCTGCCGCTGCTCATCTCCGAACTGGACGCAATCGGGATTGACTACGCGTCAATTTTCCCCACACCAATGCTCAGCCTCGGCCTGCACCCCGAGGTCGAGATGGAGGTGGCCTTGGCGCGTGCCTACAACACGTGGGTGTGCGAGGAGTGGCTCGCCCGCAGCGATCGGCTCCGGGCAATGCTATATCTGCCGTTCAACGACCCGGAGGCCAGTCTGGCGGAGATCGAGCGGATGGCCGACCGGCGAGGCGTCGTCGGCTTCATGGTCACGAGCGTGCGCAAGGTGCCGCTCTACCACAACCGCTACATGCCCGTCTACGCCGCGTTGCAGGAACGACGACTGCCGATCGGCTTCCATACTGCGGTGCAGTGGCGTGACGGGCCTCTGGAGCAGCTCAACCGGTTCCTGTCGGTGCACTCACTTGGATTCCCACTGCACAACATGGTTCAGGCGACGAACATCATCGTCAACGGCCTCCCCGAACGGTTCCCGGATCTCAAGTGGGTCTTCTTCGAGGCTGGGCTCTATTGGATCCCGTTCCTCGGGGCCCGGCTGGACAATTCGTACATGATGCGTGCCTCGGAGGCACCTCTGCTGCAACGGCGCCCAAGCGAGTACCTGCGTGACTTCTACTACTCTACGCAGCCCATCGAGTGGCCCGACGACCTCGAGCACCTGCAAGCCGTGTTCTCGATGATCGGCGGCGCCGACCGGCTGCTGTACGCGTCGGACTGGCCGCATTGGGACTTCGATCTCCCCAGCCAGATCTACGATTTGCCGTTCCTCTCCGAGCCGGAGAAGCGCGCCATCCTGGGCGGCAACGCGATGCAGCTGTTCGGTCTGCCCGAGCCAGCGCGGGTCGCCGACCCCTCCCCCGCCCCGCAGCCGATATGAGCGGCACGCGCACAACGTCCCGCGGTCGGTACCCGATCGGCGCGGCCGCCGACATCCCCGAGCGCGGCGTGCTGCTCGTCCGCGTCGGCGATCTGCAGGTGGGCGTGTTCCGCGTCGGTGGGAAGTTCTATGCCTACGAGAACCGCTGTCCCCACCAGGGCGGCCCGGTGTGCCGCGGGGACGTCGTCGGACGTCTCGAGGAGGTACTCGGGGAGGGAGGCGTCACCCTAGCCCTAATGGAGTCCAAGGAGCGGATCGATATCGCCTGTCCCTGGCACGGCTGGGAGTACGATCTGCGGACCGGCACGCACATCGGTAACCCGTCGATCAGGCTGCGTAGCTTCCCTGTTCACGAGCAGGATGGTGCCGTCTACGTCGATCTTGGATGAGCGACAGCGACGGAGCTGACCCGCAGTCGCTGACCGACGCCGAGCTGCGCGACAAACTGAGCGCCTTGGTGGCGGAGTACTCGCGGCGCGCCCAGACCGCGCGCATGGACGCCACGACGGCCCCCCAGCCACTGAATCCCTCCGTCATCACCCCCACCGATGTCGTGCTGACCACCCGGGCGATGCTCGACATGTTTGATATCGCCGCCTTCGAGCTCGGCATGCTCGGCTGACAATCAGGCTGGTTCAGCGGCACGCAACCGCTCCGTGATCCGCTGTGCGGCAGCCCGGACGGCGCTCGCCATGCGCTCGATCGCCGCCTCGTCGATACGGGTGCTCGGTCCCGCAGCCGCCAGCGCAGCTCGGCGACCCCGCTCGAGATCCGGAATGGCAACCGCCACCGCCACGAGGTCCGGCTCATTCTCCGCACGGTTGACGGCGTACCCGAGCTCCCGGATCGTGTCGAGCTCACGGCGCAGCCGGCGGTGGGTGGTGATCGTCCTCTCGGTGCGCGCCGCCAACGGCTCAGGCCCCAGCAGGTCGACGACGGCTGCCATGGGGAGCTGGGCGAGCATCGCCTTACCCGAGGCGGTGACGTGGGCTGGCAGCGAACCGCCGATCCGCGAGCTGACCCGAACCCGACGCTGAGACTCGATCGAATCCAGCACGTAGGTGTAGGCACCTTCGAGCGTGATGAGGTGGATCGTTTCGTCCAGCTCCTCTCGCAGCCGCTCCATCTCCGGCCGCGCCGCCGCCCGCAAATCGATGCGCCCCAGTAAGCCGACACCGATGTCGATCATCATCCGACCCGCGCCGTAGGCGCGCGAGCGAGGATCCTGGAAGGCGAAGCCGTGCGCGCGCAGGATGTTCAGCAACCGGTGGGCGGTAGATGGTGCCACGCCAAGCGCCTCGCTGGCCTGTGTGATGGTGACCCACTGCCGGTCCCGCAGCAATACCAGCAGCCGCAGGGCCTTGTCGACCGAACTGTCCCCGGCTGTCGTCGTCTCGTCAGGCATGCGCCGCGAGAATCTTATGAGCGCCCGGTCCCCGGCTTGGATTAGACGCGGCCGAGGCTCATGCTCAGCGTCGTGTCAGCGAGCTCATCGAGCACGTCGGAGTTCTGCTCGACGACCACCATCGACATCGTGCCCCTCAGCTGCCTGAGCGCCTCCACCACCAGCGCCACCACGTTGACCGACAACCCCTGGCTGGGCTCGTCGAGCAGCAGCACGCGCGGCCGCGTCATCAGGGCGCGACCGATGGCCAGCATTTGCTGCTCGCCTCCGGACAGCGAGGATGCCGGCACGCCCATCCGCTCTCCCAGCCGGGGAAACAGCTCCAAAACGTCCTGCATCCGCCGGCGGTGCTCGGAGTCCAGTCGCATTCGCCGACGCGCCATGACCGTCACGTCGAGGTTGCAACGCACCGACAGCGAGCCGATCACCTGGCGCCCCTCGGGCACGAGCGCCAAGCCGTCGCGAACCCGCAGGTATGGTGGACGGTCGCCGAGCACCGTGTCATCAAGCCGGACGGTGCCGCGGCTGGGCGTGATCAGGCCGGCGAGCGTGTTGAGCAGCGTCGACTTCCCAGCTCCGTTGGGACCAGTGATGCCCAGCACCCTGCCAGGCCGGCACTCGAAGCTGACACCGTGCAGCACGGTGACAGGACCATAGCCGGAGTGCAGATCCTCCACAGTCAGGGTGCCACCGGAACTCATGACTGCCCCTTCGAGGAGTCCAGGACCGCGGCCCGTGCCTCCCGCGTGCCCAGCAGCTCGTCCGGACACCCTGAGCGGACGATGCGTCCGAGGTCCATCACGTACACGGCGTCGGCCAGCTTGCGGACGAAATCCAGGTTGTGGTCGATGACCAGGACGGCCGTGCCGGCACGCCGCAGCCGGTGGATCCACCCGTGTAAATGGTCGATCTCCTCGAGTGACAGGCCGACGGCCGGCTCGTCGAGCAGGCACACGGCCGGCTCCTCGTCCAGCGCGCGGACGAGCTCAACGAACTTGCGCTCGCCGGTTCCCAGCGACTCGACCCGCCGCTCGGCAAGGTGGCCGAGCGACGCCGCCTCCAGGCGCCGGCGGGCGATGGCGCGATGCTCGCGCTCCCGTCGCGCCGACCGGCGCCACAGCGACGCCTCCCCGGCCTCCCGGCCGAGCATCACGTTGTCGAGTACCGTCAGTTCCTCCACCAGCCGCGGCACCTGAAACGTGCGCGCGATTCCCAAACGAGTGCGCTCTGCCGCACGCAGGCCCGTGATGTCACGGCCGCCCAGCAGGATGGATCCGGAGTCCACGGTCTCGACACCCGAGATCAGGTTGACTAGCGTCGACTTACCGGCGCCGTTGGACCCGATCAACGCGGTGATCTGAGCAGGCGCGAGGGTCAGCGACACGTCATTGACGGCCGCGACCCCGCCGAAGGATCGCTTGGCCCCACGGACCTCCAGCGCCGCTCCGGTCAGCTGCCGGGCGGGCGCCACCGCTTCGGCGGGTTCACCCGCAACGGCGCCGGAGTCGACGCCGACATCCGTACCCGGGGTGCAGCCGGCAGCACTCCTCTGGGGTGGGAGGCCGAGCCGGGCAGCAAGCCTGCGCCAGCCCCGGGCCAGCGTGCCCCCGATCCCGCCGTTGAAATAGAACGCGCACAACAGGAACACGACTCCGTAGACGAGCAGCGAGTAGTCGCCCGATGTATCCACCAGCGCCTCCAGCCACAGGATGATCAACGCGCCCAAAAATGAGCCGTAGCTGTATCCGACACCGCCGATGATCACCAGCGCCACGAGCTGCACCGATTCGATTGCGCCGACGGTGTCGGGCGTGATCAGTCCCTGGAAGGGGAACAGCAGCGCCCCGGCCAGCGCTGGGAAGAAGCAGGAGATGACGAAGATGCTCAGACGGGTGCCGAACGTCCGCACCCCCAGCACGCTGGCGACCAGCTCGTCCGCGCGCACGAGCTTGAGGATGCGCCCGCGTCGGCCCGCAACCGCCCAATGGAACACCGCCAGCGATATTGCGACGGCCACGAGCGCCACGACGTACCAGCTGAGGTTGGTGTCGATCGTCGTGAAGCCGAGCTTGAGTTCCCGCAGCGTCGTGAGGCCCGACGTGCCACCCGTCGTCGCCGGGTAGGCCGTGATCAGACCAGCGAAGGCGGTCGCCAACCCCAGATTGGCCACCGCGAAGTAGTGCGAGGACAGTCGCACGAGAACGAGGCCGAGGAAGACAGCGATGAGCAGTGAGACCGCGATCGCGGCCAGCATCGCCGGCAGCATCGGCCAGTGCCACAGGGTCGTCGACAGCGCCACCGCGTAGGCCGACGTGCCCAAGTAGAGCGCGCTGCCCAGCGACAGCATGCCGCCGAAGCCCAGCAGCAGGTTGACTCCGGCGCACGCGATGCCGAACAGGCAGATGGTCGTCGCCAGGTTCAGCGTCAGACGGGGCAGCCCGAACGCCGGCGACATGACCGCCACGACCACCAGCGCCAGGGCGACCATGGCCGGCGGCCAGGGCCGTCGCTCCGTCCGACGCCTCCCGCCCGAGCGGGATTGCGTTCTGACCGGCAGAATGCTCACCGCGTCGCCCGCCTCATGCCCGCACCGCTCCGGCGAAGCGCTGACCGCGCCCCAAGTAGGCGACACCCAGAACAAGCAGCACGCCGAACACCAGCGGCGTCTCGAGCGCCGGGTTCAGATAGGACCCAACGATCCCCTCGGCGACCGCCAAAAACATGCCGGCGCCCAGTGCCCGCGCGGGGGAGATCATGTTGGCGAAGGCGGCGGCAGCAAACCCGTTGAGCGTCAATGGCAGGCCGACGTTGTAGCCGATCCCGCTCTGGGGAACGAGCAGCAGCGCCGAGATCCCTCCGAGCAGGCCCGCCAGCCCGTAGGAGATCTGGCGCATCCGTCCGACGTTGACGCCGAGCAGCTGGCTGACGCGCGGATTCTCGGCCACGGCCGTCATCGCGTGACCGAGCAGAGTGGAGCGGAAGAACAGGATCAGCAGGACTGTCGCTGCCAGGGTGACGCCGACCAGCAGCAGATCCTGCTGGCTGATGGCGGCGCCGTCAAGCTGCAGCGGAGCCCCGTTGACAAGGTTGGCAAACGAGAGCTGGTCGGCCCCGATCAGCCGGTCTGCCACCCCCTCGGCGAGGATCGCAACGCCCACCGTGACGATGATCAACCGGCTTGGATTCCAATGCATGCGGCTGCGCAGCACGAGGCGCTCGAACACCATCGAAGCCACCACGGCTGCCGCGACCCCACAGACCGCCGACAGCCATAGCGGAGAACCCCACTCGATCATCTTCGCGCACAGCACGCCGCTGACCATGTACGTCTCGCCCTGCGCCAGGTTGACGATCCGCGAGCTCCGGTAGCAGAGCACAATTCCTACGCCGATCAGGGCATACACGGACCCGTTGACCAGCGAGGAGAAGATCGTCTGCAGCAACAGGGTCATCTTTCGTCCCTCCCTCTCATGCATCATCGGCTCAGCGCCAGCCGGTGCGCCGTCAAATTGCGGAGGCGCTCACCCGGCGGCCTCCGCGTCTTTCTAGCAAACGAAAGACCGGAACCCTTAAATTCTGGATGATGCCAAGTTGTCATCGTGACACCTACTCCATGAGCGGCACGTCGATCAACCGAGGGCCCGCGCCGGTAACGGTCTCGGCGACCGCCATGTGCAGGTCGTCCTTGCCGTCCACGCGCACCGCCGCGACACCCAGCGACCGGGCCAGCATAAGCCAGTCGATCACGGGCGCGGACAGATCGACCCCCGGCACAGTATCCGGATCGATGTCCAGCCCCAGGCGGGAAAGGCCTACGCGCAGCGCGTTGTAGCGGCGGTTGTTGAGCACGACGAAGGTGACGTCCACCTGTTCGTGGGCGGCACTCCATAGCCCCTGGATTCCGTACATCGCGGCGCCGTCGCCGAGTACGGCGACGATCGGGTCGCCCGGGGAACCCAGCGCAAAGCCGACGGCAGCGCCGACCCCCCATCCCAGGCCTCCGCCGGCCGATCGATGGTAGGTCCCGGGACGGTCCGGCGCCAGCGCGTGCCGCAGCGCCGCTGCGCTCGTGACCGCCTCCTCCACCACAACCGCCCGCTCCGGCAGCGCGGCGGCCAGCACAGCGGCCGCCGCGCGGACGTCGAGGCACCCTCCGTTCGGCGCGACGCCCGCCGACGCGGTGACCCGCGTCTGCCCCGCGCCCCGGTGCGCCTGAGCGGGGAGCTCGTCGCCGGAGACCGCAAGCGTCAGTGCCTGGAGCGACGGTCGCAGGCCCCCTACCAGTGCATGGGCGACCGGATAGTTGCGGCCGACCTCGGCCGCGTCGGAATCCAATTGCAGCAACGTCACGTTGGGCGGAACGGCGGCCGACGGGGTGTAGTAGTGGGCCGCAAACGCGTGCGTGCCGACGATCAGCACGACATCGTGGTCGCTCAGCGCCCGCGCGATCGTCGCGTTCACCGGCTCCAGCGCACCACGGAACAGCGGATGGCGCGGGGGAAAGCCAACTCCGTCGGCAAACGGCTGCTGATAGACGGCCGCACCCAGCGCCTCCGCGAGCGCGACGGCCTCCTCGACGGCATCCTCACGAGCCACGCCATCACCGATCACCAGGGCCGGGGCGGCAGCGGCGCGCAGCGTGGCCGCCGCCGACTCGATGCCACCGGCGGGCCCTGGGACGGGGAGCGCCGAGCGGGCCGGCAGCTCGGATCCGACCTCCTCCTGCAGGAGGTTCATCGGCAGCGATACAAAGACCGGCCCAGCGGGTGCAACTGCCGCATCGCGGAACGCTCGCCGCAGGACCATCGGCACGTCGGCGGCGCACCGGACCTCAACGGCGGTCTTACACACCGGGGAGGCAAGCGTCACGAGGTCAGCGGCCAAGAACGGGTCCTGGTCGAGGTGACGGAGGTCCTGCTGGCCGGCGGACACCACCAGCGGCACATGCGAGCGCAACGCGTTGAGGATATTCGCCAGCCCGTTGGCCAGCCCGGCAGCGACATGCAGGTTCACGAACGCCGGCCGGCGGGTGGCGCGAGCGTAGCCGTCGGCCATCGCGACCACTGAGGCCTCCTGCAGCCCGAGGACGTAGGACAGGTCGGGCGCGCCAGCCACCTCCGCGAGCAACGGCAGCTCCGTCGTGCCGGCGTTTCCGAAGACCCGGTCGACGCCCTCCGAGCGGAGCAGCTCGACGACTGCCGTTGCCGCGCGCATCGCATCCCGTCCGCCAGTCAGAATCGGCCAGAGACCGCCACCCAGCCGTCGGCCGCCGAGCGGCCCGCCTGCACCAGCTGCGCCCGCTCACCGCTGGGGACGTTCAGGCGGGGGACGTCGAACCGCAGCGAGGACCCGAGGCAGCTGACGGGCTTGGCCTTCAGGTACGCAACCATCGCCTGTGTCGATGGCCCGGCGGCGCGAAGCGCGGCCAGCGCCACGCACGCGTCGTAGACAGCAGACGTCGTCTGCGTGTCCGGTGGCTCGCCCTCCTGTGCCTTGAACTGGCTGACGTAGGTACGGAAGACGCGGGCCGTCTGCGGCGGTATTCCGCTCGAGCTCAGCAGCAGGTGCGAGACCCCGTACAGGTGAGCCGGGATGCTCGACAGGCTGTGCAGGAAGCCGTCGGTCACCGCCGCCGCACCCACCACGACCGGCTGCGACATCCCCAGCGTCCGGTACGAGTTGACCGCCGCGGCCGTGTTCGTCCCCACCGAGGCGAGAAAGATCACCTGGGCACCCGCCGAACGCAGCTTAACCAGCTGCGGGGTGACGTCCGTCGAGCTCGGATCCTGGGCCTGTGAGACGACGGTCAGCCCCGTGCGGGAGGCTGCCTCGCGCATCGCCGCCAGCTGCGCGGTGCCCGACGTGTCGGTCGTGTACAGGACCCCGACCGTGTGCATCCCCGCCGCCCGCACGGTGGTGGCAAGCGCCTCGGTCAGATCGAGCGGCGGCGTCGTGGACTGGAACACGCTGGTGCCGGCCTTGGGCAGGAGCACGGGGTCGACCGCCACGACCAGATCGTTGGTCAGATAGGGCAACGCTGCTCGCGTCGGCGGATCGATCGCCTGGGCGAGCACGACGTGGCTGTTGACGCCAGCCAACTGCTGGGCACACTGGCTGCCGCCCCCGGGCGTGCTCATGGCGTCGCAGTACTTGACGACGACCTTGCGCCCACCGACGCCGCCGGAGCCGTTGACCTGCCTGAGCAGGTACTCGAGGCCCTTCTGCTCGGCCGCACCGCCCGCGGCATCGCTTCCAGTCAGATCGATGATTGAGCCCATCACCCAGTCGTGCCGGCTACCGACTGTGACCGCAGCCGTCGAGGTGCCCGATCCGCTCGCCGACCCGGCGGACGCCGCGCTCGAAGACGTGTTGACCGTGGAACCGCCGCCGCAGGCTGCGATCCCTGAGGCGACCGCCGCTGCGGCCACCGCGGCGCCCAACCGTCGCAGGCTGGGCCGGCCTGCCCCGACGGCACGGCCAGTGCGAATCCGCTGCTCAGTGATCACTCTCATGTCCCTCCCCGCGCTAGAGCTTGCCCCTGACTGGACCCCAACCCGCCGCGGCCGACGGACCCGCCTGCACCAAGGCTGCGGGCTGGCCGGAGACGACGTTGAGACCCGGGATGTTGAACCGCATCGTCGATCCCAGGCAGCTGATCGGCTCGGTCCGCAGGAACGCGGCCATCCCCCTGACCGATGGTCCCGCGGCCTTCAGCGCGGCGCTCGCCACGCAGCCGACGTAGACCGCAGAGGTATTCTGGGTGTCGGCTGGCTCACCCTCTTGTGCCTTGAACTGCGCCAGGAAGGTGGAGAACGCTTTGGCCGTCGCCGGCGGCAGCCCGGCCGAGCTGGCGAGCAGCTGCGAGACGCCGTAGAGATGGGCGGGGATGCTCGGCAGGCTATGCAGGAACCCATTGGTGACCGCGGCGGCGCCGACGATGACCGGCTGCGAAATCCCGAGTGTCCGATAGGAGTTGACCGCCGCAGCGGTGTTCGTCCCAACGGAGGCCAGGTAGATCGCTTGGGCACCGTCCGACCGGAGCTTGACCAGCTGCGGGGTCACGTCGTTGGCGCCCGGGTTCTGAGCCTCGGAGACGACCTTCAGCCCCGCCTTTGCCGCCGCCGCCTGGGCCGCCTGCAGCTGGTGGGTGCCGGAGGTGTCGGTGGTGTACAGGACGCCGATCGTGTGCAGACCGGCCGCCTTGACCCCGGCCACCATCGCCTGGGCGACCACCGACGAGGCGCCGGTTGCCTGGAAGACGTCGGTGCCTGCCTTGGGCAGCAGGATCGGATCGACCGCGACGACCAGGTCGTTCGTCAGATACGGCAGCGCGCCGCGGGTCGGCGGGTCGATCGACTGAGCCAGGACGAGGTGAGTATTGACGCCCGACAACTGCTGGGCACACTGCGCGGCGCCGCTGGGCGTGCTCTGGGTGTCGCAGAACTTGATCGAGATGTGGTGTCCGCGGATGCCGCCGGAGCCGTTGATCTGCTTGACCAGGTACTCAATGCCCTTCTGCTGGGCGGCGCCGCCGTTGGCGTCCGTTCCGGTCTCGTCGACAAGCGACCCGATCACCCACCCGCCCTGGGTGGAGGCCCCGGCCGACGTCGCCGATCCGCTCGCCGCCGTGCCGGTCGAGGACCCGCTCGAGGCCGATGAAGTGTTGATCGTGCTACCGCCGCCACATGCGGTGACGGCGAGTGCCAGCGCGACAACGGCCATTCCCAGACCGCTCCGCCGGCGCTGTGCTGCGCTGAGCCTCATTGGTTGTTCTCTCCTCGTTGCGGGCTTGCTTGCATACGTTGAAATCGCGGACCGATGCCGTCAGGGCGATGTATCCTCCAGCAGCCACTCGGTGGGGATCTGCTGGCCCAGTCCCTCCCGCTCGGCCCGCTCCAGCACGTGGGCACCAACGGCAGCGAACTGGAGTCCCATGCCCGTGTTGTTGGCAAAGACGGTGATCTGCTCAGGGTCCGAGCGACCAAGCGAGGGGTCAAGCAGGAGGCTGCCGAGTTCGACGATGTCGTCGAACCGCTTGTGCCCCCTGTCCACCGGCCCCAGGATGTCGACCTGAGAGTCGTGGTGGACCTGCTCGCGCGAGAGCACGACGATCACGTCCGCCCGATCGAACGTCGTATCGTCGAGCTCGCGCCGCATCGCAGTGCCGTCCGGACTGGTGATGCACGTGACGTGTGTCCCTGGCTCCAGCGCGGCGCCGTCGAAGCAGGGATCGAAGCCCGCGGTGGCGCAGGTGACGATCCGGCAGCCCACGACGGCGTCCTGGGGGTGGTCAACCGCGACGATCCGCCTGCCAGTCCGCTCGCTCCACTCCTTGGCGAACGCGCGCCGATGCTCCGGGGTGGGGCTGAAGACACGCACCTCCTCGATGCTCGGACGGACGTGCAGCATGTACTGCAGATGGCTCTGCGCCTGCCACCCAGAGCCGAACAGCCCGGCCACCGTCACGTTCGGAGCGGCGAGCTCGCGGATGCCCAGGGCGGACGTCGCGCCGACGCGCATCTTCTGGATGTAGCTGTCGTGGATGATCGCCAGCGGCTCCAGATGGCGCATCGAGTACAGCGTGATCAGCCCGCAGTAGCGATCGCCAGTTGCCACCGGCAGCAGCCGCCGACGCTTGACGCCGCCCGGCAGCATCTCGGTCCCGGCCATGTCGGAGGTGATCCGCAGCGCCCACACCCCGCTGGAGACGTTCCCACCCTCCTGAGACTTGAAGCGAAAGCGAAAGCCGGGGAAGCGCTCGTCCTCCAGCGGGAAGTACGTGTGGCTACGGGGCCGATTGGCGGCGGATCCGGTCGAGTACTCCTTGTAGGCGAGTTCGAGGACCCGCAGGCACTCGTCCGGATCAAAGACCCGCTCCACGTCGTCGTTGGTCAGAATTCTCATGCTCCGCGTCTTCTCCTCAGGGACAGTTCTGGGCACAGGCGCCGCAGGAACGGGTCAGGCATCGAACTCGAACAGGACCCGCGGGGTATGCAGCAACGGCTCCCAGCCGTCGTCGGTGACGACAACCGGATCGCCGAGCACGTGATAGCCGGCGAGCGGCGTATACGTGTTCGGATGCACGATGACGACGGCGTTGCGCTCCAACACGGTCTCGACGCCCTCGACGATCGGCACCTCGTCGAGGTGAGCGCCGAGGCCGTGGCCGCGCACGCGCGTGAACTTCGCCGTGCAGTAGTCGCCGAACCCGCGTGCCCGGAACACGTCGTTTTCGGCCTTGGCGACGTCATGCACAGTCACCCCGGCGCGCAGCGCGGCCAGCCCCGCCTCCATCGCCTCGCAAAACAGCTCAAAGGACTCGCGCTGGCCCTCGTTGGCGCGCCCGAGCACGACCGAGCGACAGATCTGGGTCCAGTACCCGTCGCACTGGGGAGTGAGCTCTGTGCGGACCATGTCACCCCGCCGCAAGCGTCGCTCAGAGGGCGGCGTCATGCCCCGGACCTCGTCGCCGCCGGAGGCGATTAGCATGAAGTTGTCGGTTGCGCCCATCGCCTTCAGGCGCGCCTCGGTGTGCGCCACCAGCTCGTACTCGGTCACCCCGGGACGCAGGGCCGCCACGAGCGCCTCCCAGCCTGAGTCGGTGATCCTGCCGCAGTGGCGCATCCGCGCCAGCTCCTCGTCGGACTTGACCATCCGTATGCCGCTCATCAGCCCGGTGGCGCTCTGCAGCGCCGTGGATGGCCCAAGTCCGTCCTGAAGGGCTCGGCGCAGAGCGACAGGCAACAGCTCAGCATGGGAGATCCCCAGCCGCGCGGGCGGCTTGCCGGCGGACCGCAGGCGGTCCAGCACCTCCTCCAGCCCGAATGGGTCAAGCGCCCGCACGTCGGCCACCCACCCCGCGGCGGCGACGGCGTCGCGGTCGATGGGCAGCGTGAAAGCGGCGGCCTCGCCCTCGCGAGGGAGGTACAGCAGGGCGAAGCTGCCGCGCAGCTGAGCATCGGCAAGGTAGCGCAGATCCTCACGCCGCCAGCCCGGTGCGTAGGCGAGGATGCCGTCAAGGCCGGCCTCGTCCATCGCCGCCCGGACTCGGCTCCAACGCCAGTCGCGCTCAGACAGAGTCATGCCGTAACCTCCGCGGCAGCGGTCAGCGGCAAGGCGCCCGCTGCGGAGATGTGAAACGTGTCGCCGGCAACCGCGCCGTCACTACGCACGGTCACGGCGACAACCTCCCCGCCGGCCAGCGACCGGCCGACGTCCGTGGCCGGGCGGTAGTCACCGGCGCTGCCCAGATCGCAGTGGTGCACTAACGCCAGCTCCACCTCGCCGGCGGCGCGGGCGATCTGCAGCGGGGAGCTGCCAGCTACGAGCGCCGCCCGAGCCGCCTGAAGGCCCGCGTCGGCGCTCTCGGACCCGCCGAACGTCCGGGCGGCCGACGCCCACACGTTGGCGTACTGCACGGTCAACTCCAGCGCGAGTGCACCGTCCCCGAGCGAGTGGGCGTGCACCAAGACGTCGCGCGCTCCGGCGCCGCGGGCCGCGAACTCAAGCGCGGCGATGCGCTCGGTGACCGCACCCTCGGCATCCTTCGCGGCGGCCAAAGCGCCGGCAACGATCTCGCCGGCGCGGCGCAGGTCGGCAAGATCCCGCTCGTCCGGCACGAGCCGCCCCTCGCGGATGGCATCGACAAGCGCCAACGTGGCGCGATCCGGGGTGGCGGCGCGCACGTCGGCCACTAGGTCGGCCGGCCACCAGTCCTCGTCGACGAGGGCCACCGGTCCTGCCCCTAGCTCGTCCAGGTAGGAGGCGATTAGCTGCGCCAGCTTCTGGGAGGCGCGCAGGTCCTCGAGCACCGAGGTTCGCCTCATCCACGGATGCACGCGCGCCGAGAGCTTGGCCAGGAACGCAGGCGGGCCCTCTGCCGGGACGGCGAGCACGCCCTCGTTCCAGTAGATGCAAAGGTTCGTCAAATGCGCGATGTCGTCAGAGCGATAGACATCGCCGTAGACGAGGGCCGCCACCGCGCCCGCCTCGCGCACCCGCGCCCGCATCCGTTCCAACCGCGCCGCGTACACCGGCGCCGACTCGCCGGCCGCCGCCACCAGACCGCGCTTCATGGCTGCTCGCCCGCCAGCGCCGGTGCCATGGGGATGAGCCCACCGGCCCGCAGCATGTCGAGCAGGAAGGGATGAGTGGGCTGGCCTTGGATGGTCTCGCCGGTGCGCTCGTTGCGCACGGTCCCGGCGACGACATCGACGCTCAGCTCGTCGCCGTCGGACACGTGGGCGCGGATGTCCCTCACCTCCAGGATCGGCAGGCCGATCTCAAATGCGTTGCGGTAGAAGGTCCGGGCGAAGTACTCGGCCACGACGCAGCCGACGCGGGTCGCCTTGATCGCCTTGGTGGCGATCGCGCGGCCGGACGATTGGCCGAAGTGTCGGCCGGCTACGAGCACGTCACCGGGAGCCACGCCGGCGGCGAAGCCCGGATGGGCGTCCTCCAGTACGTGCTTGACGATCTCCTCCATCGGCCAGAAGACGCGCTGTGCCTTGACGATCTGGTCGGATGGGATGTTGTCGCCGACCACCCAGCAGCGACCGCGGGTCTGCAGCGAGACGGTCATCGACGACCTCCTGCTGTCAGGCTGGCGAGCTCGCGAGCGTCGGCCATCACCTCGCGCGGGTCGGCGATCCTCCCCTGGGTGGCAGACGCCGCCACCGTGAGCGCCGAGGCCAGATACATCTCGGCCGCGGTCGAGCCGTTGCGGCCGGGGAAGTTGCGCGCGTGGGTGGATATCATCGCCTCCCCGGCGCCCATCGCCCCCATGTTGACCGCCTGGTTGGAGCCGGTGGAGGGCGGGAAGAACGTCGCCCCGGCGGCGTGCAATTCGGCCACCAGCCCCTCCTGGAGCGCCTGAGCCATCACCTGACGGCTCGACGGAACGATGTTGAAGCGCACATCCGGGTGCTTGGGCGCGCGGCGGAGCACCGCGGCGGCCAGCCGAATGTCCTCTAGCCGTCCCCCGCCGTGGCCGCCGAGCTCGGCCCAGCCGATCTCACGTCCGGCGGCCTCGCTCGCCGGGCACAGGTTGCCGACCGTTGGCGGGCGGGCGACCTGCGGCGTGAGCTCCGAGACGTCGAACGTCCACCGCTCGGAGACGTCGCCGGGATCCCCGTGAAGAGGCTCGGGGCCCGGCCGCTCCGGAACGCCGGCCATGAACGCCGCCGTCGTGGCATCCGGTTCGATGAGCCCGCACTTGGCGCCGACGTCGACGGTAATGAGCGGCAGCAGCCAGCGATCCCAGAAGCTCAGCGAGTCGACGAACTCACCCTCGAACTGAAGCGCCTTGTAGACGGCTCCGCCCTCACCGATCTCCCCCACCAGCCAGAGTGCGACGTCGCGCGCGGTGGTGCCGGGCGCCAGCCGCCCGGTCAGCGTCAGGTGCACTGTCTCCGGCACCCGGAACCAGGCCTTGCCGTACGGCAGCACGGTGCCGGCGTGCGAGTCGTTGCCGAGTCCAGCGGCGAACGCGCCGAGCACCCCGTAGACCGGTGTATGGCTGTCGGAGCCGACGATCACGCTCCCAGGCCTTGCGAAGCCGCCCTGAGCGACGACGTGGTGGAGGTTGCCGTGGCCGCAGTCGTAGAGGTTGAACCCGTGCCGCCGTGCCCAGGCCCGGACGTGGATGAGGACCTCGGCCGTTTCCTCGGTGGCCGGACAGAACGTGTGGTCGAAGACGACTGTTACGCGCTCGGGATAGCGGACGGGCAGACCGACGCGCTCCTCGAACACCTTGGACGTGAGAAAGCTCGAGAGGTCGTGCATGACCAGGCCGTCGACCTCGGCGACGACGATCTCACCTGGTTCCACAGAGTCGCGCCCGCTGGCGCGGGCCAGGAGCTTCTCGGCGAGCTTCATGTCGCGGACCGCGTCAGCGCCCGGGTTACAAACGGGCGCGGATCGGTGATCTCGCCGGTGATCGCCGAGGCCGCCGCGGTCGCCGGGCTGGCCAGGAAGATCTCCGACTCGTAGCTGCCCATCCGCCCTCGGAAGTTGCGGTTGGCCGTCGACAGCGTGCGCTCGCCATCAGCCATCACGCCGCCGTCGCCCGCGCACGCCCCGCAGCCGGGGTTGGTCATGAGCGCACCGGCGTCCAACAGCTTGGTGATGATCCCGTCGGCGATCGCGCGGGTGAGGATCTGCTTTGACCCGGGTGTGACGATCAGCCGGACGCTGGGGTCGATCCGCCGCCCGTCGAGGATGGCGGCTGCCTGCGCCAGGTCGTCATACTTGGCGTTGGCGCACGAGCCGATGAACACCTGGTCCAGCTTCGTGCCCGCGACCTCGTCGATAGGCCGCACGTTGTCGACCGTATGAGGGCAGGCGACCTGGGGCGGGAGCCTGGTCCCGTCGATCCTCACCGTCTCGCGGTAGCCGGCGTCGGGATCCGGGAGCGAGGGATCATAGGCGTCGCGGAGCACGCCAAGCTCGGCCAGGTAAGTTTCGGTGACCGTATCGGCGGGGACGACTGCGTTCTTGGCGCCTAGCTCCATCGACAGGTTGCAAAGCGTCGAGCGCTCGGAGACCGACAGTCCGCGCACCCACTCGCCGTGGAATTCCAGCGAGCAGTACGTGCCTCCGTCGGCACCGAGCTGGCCGATGAGCCGGAGCATCACGTCCTTTGGGAACACCCCCGCCGGCAGTGGCCCGTCAATGATGACCCTGATCGACTCCGGGACCTTCATCCACAGCTTCCCCGTCACCCAGGTCGCCGTGATCTCACTGAAGCCGACGCCGGTCCCGAACGCGCCGAGGGCTCCGTAGATTGTGGAGTGCGAGTCGGTCCCAATGACGAGCATCCCGGGACGGATGTGTCCACGCTCCATCAGCACCAGGTGGGCGATCCCAGCGTCGACGTCCCAGAACTTCTCGATCCCGTGCTCGGCGGCGAACCGGCGGCAGAGTTGGTGGTGGGCGGCGGTGCGCGACGTCTGGGCCGGCGAGAGGTGGTCCATCACCATCGCGATGCGCTCCGGCGCGTACAGCTCGCGGCCGGGCATCCGCTCAAGTGTCTTGATGCACCGCCAGCTTGCGGAGTGGCTCATGTACAGATCCGGATAGGCATCAACGATGTCCCCGGGCTTCAGGCCGGTTTCGCCGGAGGCCCGCTCCAGGACCTTCTGCGCAAACGTGCGCGGCGCGCTCATCGTCCCCCTCCAGCGGTCGTCTCCAGATAGGGCAACAGGCCGCCGGCCTCCAGGATCGCCCGCAGGCCCGCAGGATACGGAGTAAACGGATAGCTCCCCTCACCGACCGTCACGGATCCGGCGGTGTAGTCGACAGTGACGACATCTCCGTCACCAGCGGCGGCAACCGCCTCCGGGCACTCGACGGCGATCAGCCCGGTGTTGATCGCGTTGCGGAAGAAGACCCGGGCGAAGGAAACAGCCACCACAGCCTGGATCCCGGCGCCGATGAGGCACGACGCCGCCTGCTCACGCGCCGAACCGCAGCCGAAGTTACGTCCGGCGACCACCACCTTCGATCGGCGCAGGCGCTGCTGGACCTCCGGGCCGAGGGGCTCGAACGCGTGCTCGGCCAGCTCCACCGGGTCGATCGAAACCAAGTAGCGGCCCGGAATTATGACGTCGGTATTGACGTTGTCGCCGAACTTGATGCACCGTCCTTGGGCGGGGGCTCCGGCCGAATCAATTTGCGTCTGGGCTGTCATGGAGCTGCTTTCTATCACAGGAAAGTTACCCCCTTATTTTTTCTGTAGAGTAGAAAGCCTGCTCGGCGGGAAGCGCCGCGACCGCCTCGATCTCCACCAGCTGGTCCGGCGACACGAGCCGCGAGACCTCGAACATCGTCGAGGCGGGATACGGCGACGAGAAGAACCGCGCCCGCGCCTCGGTGACCTCGTCGAAGCGCTCCATGTCGCAGACGAAGACGGTCAACTTGACGATGTCGGCCATCGTCCCGCCCGCCTGCTCGACGATCTCTTGGATCGACTCCAGGATGCGCGTCGCCTGCGCCCCCACATCCCCAGGAGCAAACGTCTCGCCCCCCGGGGACTTCGCCGTAATCCCGCTGATGAACAGCAGCCTGTCGCCCGGAGCCACCTCAATCGCGTGCGAGAGCGAGGCGCGCAGCCCCAGCGACTCGACGTTCAGGCTGCGGAACGCCATGGCATCTCCCGCGTGATCATCGAGCCGGTCATGGAAGCGGCATCCGAGAGCAGGAACATGAGCGCGCCCACCGGCTCCTCCGGCCGATCAAGGCGCGAGGTGTCAACCCCCGGGTTGGCGGCGCGGAACTGCGGCGTGTCGATGATCCCCGGCCGGCACAGGTTGACGCGGATCCGCAAGGGCGCGACCTCGCGCGCCAGCGTCTTGGCGAAGGCCGCGACCGCTCCCTTGGAGGTCGTGTACGGTGCCGATCCGGCCTTGCCTATCTCCGCGGTGCCGGAGGAGAACATCACGATCGCTCCGGAACGCTGCTCGGCCATCACCGGCAGGACCGCGCGGCTGGCCCACACGACTCCGTTGAGATTGATCGACAGCACACGCTGCCACTCGCCCGGGTCCAGTTCGGCTACCTCTCCAATCGGCTGCACGATCGCCGCGCAGACCAAGCCGTCAATGCGGCCGTGGCGATCGCGGACAGCGGCGACCGCCCGCGTGACATCCTCCTCGCGGGAGACGTCAACATGCTCGAACTCGATCGTCCCGGGCCTGTGGTCCTCGGCGGCGAGCGCCTGCCCAGCCTCGTCCTGAACATCGGCGATGATGACGGCGGCGCCTGCCTCGGCGGCTCGCCGGGCCAGGGCCGCACCAATCCCGTTTGCTCCCCCTGTGACGATGACGACACCACCTGAGAAGTCGAACTTGGCGTGCATCAGCGGCTGCTCTCCTCTCCCGGTCCCCCGAAGAATGCCCGGAGGTGTCGAAGGCGAGGCGCTCCGCCACTGCTCCGTTCCCTGTGAAGCAAATACTACAGGATGCAATATCATTGCCTAAGTTTTCTTGAGGAGAGAATTTGAGCGCCGAACCCGCATACCGCATCGAGTCGGTCGACAAGGCCCTGCGCCTCCTTCATCTGTTTCGCAAGAAGCCAAGCTGGACGGTTTCGGAGGCGAGCGGGGAACTCGGCGTCGCACCTTCCACTGCCCACCGACTGCTGGCGATGCTGCAGTGGCACGGCTTCGTTCACCAGAACCCCGGGTCGAGGGCCTACTTCGCGGGCCGGGCGCTGCTGTCGATCGGCCTGGCGGCGCTGCACGAGCTGGCGGTCCGAAACGTCGCACGGCCGGAGATCGAGGAGCTCTCCCATGCAGTCGGTGAGACCGTGCACCTCATCATCCTGCAGGGCAGCCGAACCCTGATTGTTGACGCCGTGGAGGGCGAGCAGGTGGTGCGCGTCGGCGCCCGTATCGGGGGCTCGGCCCCGCCCAACTGCGTGTCGGCGGGCAAGGTGCTGCTGTCGGCGATGACCGATCGCCAAGTGGCCGCGCTCATCGGTCCGGATCCCCTGCCGCAGATGACCGAGCGGTCGATCGGCACCCTTGCCGAGCTATACGAGGAACTGGAGGTGGTCCGGCGGCAGGGCTACGCGACCAACTTCGACGAGCACGAGTTAGGCGCCACCGCCGTCGCCGTGCCGATCCCCGTCCCGCCCGGCGTCATCCCTGCGGCGGTGACTGTCAACGCACCGTCAGGGCGACTCCCCAGGGAGCGCATCCCGGAGGTCGTGGCAGCAGCGCGCCACTTCGCCGACCGGATCGCGGCCAAGCTCCTTGACGAGGAGCGTCCGCCGGAGGCACGGGCAGCCGTGTGACCTGGGAACGCGTGCCACGCACGCACCAGACGGTGACGGTCACCGGCGCGGGTGAGATGAGGACTTGGCACACGGACGGCTCGGGCTACGCCGATGCCTACTTCTACGCCGGTCGATCGGCGGCCGGGGAGCATGTCGCCGTAAGTGTCGGTGCGGCCAACTGCTCGATGACGCTTTGACGACGGTTCGAAGCGTTCAATCCCTTGCTCGCTCAGGACCCGAGAGGTCGCCGTCGAACACTCCAGCCCGAACGAACGCTGATCGCTGAAACCCAGCTCGCCCTGCCAGTCGGCGAGGATCTGCGTCCTCTGGCGGCCAGCGTGCTCGGGCGCATCGCAGAGCTGGCCCCCGACGCCGCCTCGCTCGTCGAGCGGGCGCTCCTGGCCCTGAAGCGCACGCCCGCCCGCCTCTCAGCGCCCGAGCCCACCGGGCCCGGGCCCGTAGTAGTAGTACTGCAGCCCGGCCGCCGGGCCGCCGGATGGCGCGGCGCTGAGGTTGGGCCGGTTGGGTACCGCCGCCGCCAGCAGGTGCGCGAACAGCAGCCACAGCACCACCGCCACGAGCGCCGCCCACGCCAGGCCGAGCGGCTGCGGGCCGCGCCGCCGCGCCGGTGGCCGACCCAGACCGGCGAGGGAGCCAGCCGACGCTGGGGTCGCGGGTGGCCGTCGCGGCGGTGCCGCGGCCACCGGAGGCTGGACGGCCGGCTCCGGATAGCGAGAGCTCAGCTCGGGATCGGCCGCCAGCTCCCGCAGCGCCCGCTGCCACTCCCCCGCCGCCGGCCGTCGCGCCGGCTCCTCCCCGAGCGCCCTGGCCAGCGGCTCCCGCAGCTCGACCGGAACGTGGCGGAGGTGGGGCCTCAGCGCGCGGGCGTCATGTGAGCGCGCCAGCAGCCGCAGGACGATCAGCCCCAGCTTGTAGGCGTCGGCGGCGCGGGTGGCGGATGGCTCGCGAAAGCCTGCGGGCAGCTGCCAGTCGGCGGTCTCCACCGCCGGCAGCGCCCGACGACCGCGGAACACCATCGAGTCGCAGTCGATGAAGCACGCCCGCGGCCCGGCGGGCGTGAGGGCGATGAGCAGGTTGCTGGGCGCGATATCGCCGACCGCGATCCCATGCCGGTGCAGGAAGGCCAGCGCCTGGCTGATTGCCTGCGCGACGCGCAGGCGCGTGGCGGTGTCGAGGCGCACGGGCAGGCCACGCAGCTCGAGGTAATGATCGGAGCCGAGCAGATGCTCGAGCGTCAACAGGACCCGCTGCCGTCTCCCGCTCGGCATCACGAACGGAACCTCGAAGCGCCCCCGCAGGTCGTGCATCAGGATGCCCGCCGGCTGCGGGCCCCGGCATACCAGCGCGAGCGGCCACCCGGTCAGCTCCCGGAGACGGCTGCGCTGTTCGGGATCGAGGCGCCGGCTCCAGGTCACCATGCCCGACAGCACCTTCGTCGCGTCGCCGGCGGGCGGGCGGCGGTAGAGCTTGACCACCACCGCCGAGGCGCCCAGCGCGGGAGGCACGTGATCCGGCTGATACACGCGGCCCTGTCCGCCGGGCCGACCGATCGGCGTGAGCTCCCCCAGCTCCTCGATCGCCACTGCGCCGGCCACCGGCGGCCCCATGCGCTCCGGTGCGGCCACGGCGGACACGGCTCACTCCTCCCGGTGGCGTGGCGCGGCCGGGCGGCTCGGGCCACCCGGCAGCCAGATGGCCACCAGCGTTCGGTCATCGTCGTAGGTGGCGCGGCTGAAGTCCAGCAGCCGGGCGAAGTCGACGATGTCCGGGGGGTGCGCGAGCTCGCGGGCCAGCGTCCGCCCCACCTCACCCCGGCCGTCGGCCAGCGGCAGGGCGAGCCCGTCGCTGCAGGCCAGCAGCACGCCCGCCTGAGCGAAGGTGCGAGCGCCGGCCGCCATCGGCGCCGTGTGCCGGGGCAGCGCCCGCACGCCGCCGTCGATCAGTCCCGGGTCGGTCGCGCCATCCCCGGCCAGACGCTCGAACCTGCCGCGGGACAGCCACAGCAGGTGCGAATCGCCCACGGCAGCCGCCTGCAGCCGATGGCCGCCGTCGCCGCCGCAACTCAGCGCGAGCACGAGCAGCGTGGTGGCCAGCGTCGCCGCCACCTCCCCGATCCCGGCGCCGGCCCGTCCGTCCGCGCGGCGGTGCTCCTCGATCAGCGCCCAGGCGGCGTGCTCGAACACCCGGGGCCAGTCGAGCTCGGATACTCCGTCGTCGAGCTGGCGCGCCACCGCGGCCACCGCCTGGCGCACCGCCAGCGCGGCGGCCAGGTCCGCGCGCGCGGCCGCGGAGACGCCATCGGCCACCGCCACCACCAGGGTGCGCGTGGCCGGATGGACCCGCAGGCACAGATCATCCTGTCGCGCTCCCCCCAGGTAGCGCTTCTGCAGACCGCGGACCGAGGCGGCCCTGATCGTCAGGCCCAGCGCCTCGCCGCCGTCGGCCACCGTGTCCGGCCGATAGGGGTCGGCCAGCGCCAGCCGGGGGCCGATCCGTGCCGCCGGCTCGCCGATCGTCAGCGGACCGCGGGCCAGGCGCGCACGCCGCGTCGGCGTCCGCGCCCGCCCCGGCTGCTCGGCCGTGCGAACGCTCACACCAGCGGCGCGTCGAGCTGGACGAAGCCCTCCGGCTTCTCGAACTCCAGCCGCTGCTCGCCCCGCTCAAGCCGCTCGGCCGAAGAGACCATCGAGTTCAGCATCGAGGCGGCGAATTCGGCGATCGCGCCGGCGGTCGAGACGCCCTCGCGCATCATGAACGCGTGCGCGGGTGAGCTGGCCAGCTGCTGGATCACGGCCGGATCGGCGTCGCCCACGCCGAACGCGAGCACGTTGGGGCGCTCCCTGAAGGCGGGATCCTTCAGCTCGGCCAGACCCTCGCGCCAGCGCGACTCCCGCTCGGTCGGCCGGCCGTCGGAGAGGAAGAAGACCGCTGGCCGGTGGACCTGAAAGCCGCTGACCTTCAGCAGCGCCACGTCGGCGGGCAGCGCGTGCCGCAGCGCCTCGAAGGCGCTCGCGTAGCTCGTTCCCCGACCGCGCGTCGAGAGGGTGGGCAGGAGCATCTCCTCGCTCAGCTCGCAGAGCTCAAGGCGCGTCTCGGCGGTGTCGGCGAAGGTGATGATCCCGAAGCGGACCTTCTTGCCGATCAGCGGGTGCTTGGCCACCTCGTCACGGAGGTCGAGAAGCCCCTGGTTGACGGCGGCGATCGGCTCGCCCCGCATCGAGTGGGATTCATCGCCCACGAAGTAGATCGGCAGCACCTGACCGACCACGGCGCCGGCGGCGGGGACGGGCGGGGGCGTGGTGCTGTGGACATCCGGCGGCGCCGGGCTCGGAGCCTCGGCGCCGCTCAAGCTGATCTCGGGCTGCGCTGTGTCCTGCTGGCTGCGAGGAGGGTGTGTGAGTTTCATGCTCGTAACGGTGAGGGTCGTTGATGAGAGGCGCGTACGAGGCAGCTAGGAACTCCGTAAGAGCTGGGCGCGGGCGCCCCCGTTGGGCACGGGCTCCGGTGCCGGCAGCGGCTCGGCCAGCTCCCGACCGCGTCGGGGGCTAGAACCGGGCCCGCAGCTCGAAGTAGAGGACGGAGGCGCTGAGCGCGGTCAACGGCGCCACGGCGGCGTTCACCGCCCATTGCACCACCGCGCGCCCGGCGGCCCCGAGCCCAGCCGAGGCGACGCCGACGACGATGCTGACCGCCACCACGGCCAGGAACACCAGCACGAGCACGCCGAACACGCTCCAGCCATGGCCGCGCACCAGCTCCCGGCTGCGCCGAAACGCCGCCAGCACCCCGGGGCGCTCGACCACCGTCACCGGCGCCACCACCGACCAGATGACCATCAGGATCAGGCCGGGGATGATCAGCAGCACAAAGCCGATCGCCACCCCGATGCCGAACAGCACGGAGACGACGAGCAGGCGCCAGAACACCGGCTCGACGCTGCGCAGCAACTCGGGGACGGAGTGGTCGCGGCGCCCGTCCTGCACGTCCTCGACCAGCGTCACCACCATGCCCTGATAGAGGACGCTGAGGGCCCAGAACAGCGCCGCCAGGGGCAGCGCCGCGATGCTGGCGAGCACCAGGTAGACGACGAACTGGACCGCGAACAGGATCGCCGCCGTGCCGAACAAGACCGGAAACTGGTCGCGATAGATCATCCAGATCCGCGAGACCACCGCACCCGGGCTCACCGGTGCCCCCCTCATGGCCGCACCCTCCCGTCGCGGCGCCTCAAGCGCGTCTCCCTCACCGGCCCGGTGTCCACCCCGCGGCTGACATGGCGCCATCATCGCAGGTGCGCCAGCGGGTCCGGAAGGTTCGCCCCGGGGCGGTCAAAAACGGAGCTCCTACCCTGGGGGTCATGACCGAGCGAAAGCCGGCCGGGCAGTCGTGGGAGAGCTGGATCGACCGCCAGGTCCGGCGGGCGCGCGAGCGTGGCGCATTCGACAACCTGCCCGGCGCCGGCGCCCCGCTTCGGGGCCTCGACCGGCCGTTCGACGAGCTGTGGTGGGTGAAGAACAAGCTCCACCAGGAGGGGCTGTCCTACCTGCCACCCTCCGTCGCGCTGCGTCGGGAGGCGCACGAGGCGCTGCAGTCGGCCGCCCGGGCCGACTCGGAGGCCGAGGCGCGGGCGATCCTGGAGGCGATCAACGACAGGATCCGAGAGGCCAACCGCAGGGGCATCCGCGGCCCCTCGCTGATGCTCGTTCCGTTCGATGTGGAGCGCCTGCTGCAGGAGTGGCGGGCGCGCCGGTGAGCCGGTCGCCGCGTCGCCCGGCGAGCAGCCCAGCGGAGCCCGCCCCGCTCAGGCGACGCCCGGCTCCTGGCGGGTGGGCGGGGTCATGCCCGCCGCCAGATCGCGCACCCGCGACTCGACCGCGGTGAGCGGCCTGGCGATGCCCTCGAGCCGCCGACGCTCGGCCCTGACGCCGAAGGCAATCTCGACCAGTCCGCCGACGATCATCAGCCCGGCCCCCAGGGCCAGGGCGGCGAACACCGGACCGGTGGTGTTCTTGGCCACCAGCGGCCCGAACAGCTGCGGCCCGATGATGCCGCCGATCCCCGTGCCGAGCGCGTAGAACAGCGCGATCGCAAGCGCCCGGGTCTCCATCGGGAAGACCTCGCTGACCGTCAGATAGGCGGCGCTCACCCCGGCCGAGGCGAAGAAGAACACCACGCACCAGCCGAGCGTCAGCGTCGCGGCGCTGAGCTGGTGCTGCTCGAACAGGTAGCCGGTGATCAGCAGCAGGATTCCGGACAGGATGTAGGTGCCGGCGATCATCGGCTTGCGCCCCACGCTGTCGAACAGCGGTCCGAGAATGATCGGGCCGAGCAGGTTGCCGGCCGCAAACGCCACCAGGTAGTAGGGGGCATCGGCCTTGCTGACGTGGAAGAAGGTGGCCAGCAGCGTCGCGTAGCCGAACAGGATCGAGTTGTAGAGGAACGCCTGGCCGATGAACAGGGCCATGCCGAGGACGAAGCGCTTGGGGTAGTGCTCGATGATGCCCCGCAGCACCTCCAGCAGGCCCAGGGAGGTGCGCTGGCGCACGGTGATCGTCTCGTCGGGCTGCTCGAGCTCGGCGCCGGTGGACTCCACCACCTGGCGCTCGATGTCGCGGGTCACCGCCTCGGCCTCCCCCTCGCGGCCGTGGATGAACAGCCAGCGCGGGCTCTCGGGCACGTGGCGGCGGACGATCAGGATGCCGATGCCGAGGATGAAGCCCAGCCCGAAGCACACCCGCCAATCCAGGAACGCCGAGAAGATGTGCAGCGCCGCCACCGACAGCAGCGCACCGGCCATCGCGCCCGCCCAGTAGGTGCCGTTGATGAGGATGTCGATCCGGCCCCGGTGGCGGGCGGGGATCAGCTCGTCGATCGCCGAGTTGATCGCGCTGTACTCGCCGCCGATGCCCATGCCGGTGACGAACCGGCAGGCGAAGAAGAACAGCGGCGTCCACGCGAACGCGGTGGCGAACGTGCCCAGCAGGTAGACGCCGAGCGTGATCATGAACAGCCGCTTGCGCCCGAACATGTCGGTCAGGCGGCCGAACAGCAGCGCGCCCGCACAGGCCCCGGCCACGTACATGGATGCCGCCCAGCCGGCGATGTCGGCGGCGGAGATGTTGATGCCGCTGCCCTTGGCCGAGATCGCCCCCGCGATCGATCCCACGATCGTCACCTCGAGCCCGTCGAGGATCCACACCGTTCCCAGTCCGATCAGGATCCGCCAGTGCCAGCGCGACCAGGGAAGCCGGTCAAGCCGGGCGGGGATGTCGGTCTCGATCGTGCCGAGCTGGTGCTCGGCTGCGGTGGCGGTTGCCATGTCTCCTCCTCTCCGCCGGAATCTGCTCAGCCGGCATCTACCCGCTGGCCGGCGCCTTCAAAAGGCGCCGGCCGGCGGTCGGGGACGCGCAACCTGCCCGGCCACCTGCGCGCGCCGTCTACACCGCGCCCTGCCTGACCCCCGGCTGGCCGCCGGTGTACTCGGTGGGGAACTCGATCCGCTGCCCGGGGATGTTCGCGCGGCGGGTGAACTTGCCCAGCGGCAGGATCACCCTCCGCCACGCGGAGGCCAGCATCGTCATCGCCCCCACGTACCAGGCCGCGCACGCGCCGACGATGAAGAACCAGGCGGCCACGTCGGTCCAGGTGGTGTTGCCGGTCCACAGCCCGATGCAGAACAGCCATGAGCCGATGCCCACGGTGAACAGCAGCAGCCACAGCGCCAAGCCGCCGTGCCGCGGCGAGAGGGCGGCGATCGAGCCCACGAAGGTGAAGATCCCCAGGGGGATGAACCAGATGGCGAACGCCGGCTGGGGCGTGGTGAACGGCGGGATGGTGATCGCGTGCGTGGCCCCCAGCGCCTGCACGATGCCCCACCCGACCCAGAACGTGCCCCACATCGTCAACAGTGACGAGGCCACGTAGTCGCGGGCGCGGAACGACCAGATCCCGGCGGCGAACTGCACCACGCCGCCGATCACCGCGTTGAACACGAAGAAGTAGCCGGGATCCTTGGGGCCGGGGGCGCCCCACCAGCCGAGGATCCAGGTGGAGATGACCATCGTCGAGCCGAAGAACCCCCACAGGCCGAGGGTCACCGGGGGTGCGATCGGCTGCAGGAACACCCCGAGCGGCGGGCGGGGAGTGGTGGCACCGTCAGAGGTGCCGGTCGCGGCGGAGGTCTGTCTGAGGCTTGCCATCTTCATCTGCTCCTTTCCACCTACTGTCCGACCTTCACGCCCGGCTCGGCGTCGGGCACCTGGATCGGCGCCAGCGGCTCCTCGCCGAACACGTTCTCCGCCCGCCGCCAGCTGAAGTGCGGCAGCACGATCTGACCGAACAGCGCGTTGAGCATGTAGGCGGTGCCGTGGTACATGAACAGCGCCGAGGCGGCCACGAAGATCCAGCCCGCGGCGTGCTGCCAGCCGGCCGACCCGGCGATCAGCCCGGCGCAGGCGATGGTGGCGGCCACGCTGGCGACGGCCTGGCTGGCGAACTGAAACGGGCTGCGGCCGAGCGCGGCGAACGCGGTGGTCCAGGTGATCACCGCCATGTAGATGAACCACTGGCCGAGCGCCCCGAAGCCGTGCGCGAACAGCGGCAGGGCGAGCACGTGCGCGGTGTCCAGCAGCCACAGGAACCCGTAGGCGATCCAGAACCCGCCCCACACCCCGAACAGCGACGCGCCCACCGCATCGCGGGCCCGGTAGCTCCACAGGCCGGCGCTCAGCTGCCCCACCCCGGAGAACAGGAGCAGAAAGGGGAACAGCACGGTCGCGCCCTTGGCACCGCCGAGTTCGCCGGCGAACCACACGCCGAACAGCAGAAAGCCGCTGGCGGCGGCGAAGTACCCGAGCACGGCCGGCGCCGCGATCGGCTGAAGGAAGATGGTGGCTCGCACCGCCTGGCGCGGAGGGGCGGAGGACGCCGGTTGCTCAGCTGTTGCGCTCATTGACCACCTCGCTGGCTTCGAGTGACAGACCCGAGCTACCCCCGCCAGCTCGTGACGGCCCGCACCTGTAAGAGCGATAACCGGCGCCGAGGTGAGCGCGGTCGGGTGGGCGACTACCCCGCGGCGGCCCGCTCGCGCGCGTAGGCCTCAAGCCGCATGAGCTCGTCCTCGTACAGGCGGCGCATCACCCGCGGCGCGAAGGTGCGCTCAAAGAAGCCGCCGAACCCTCCGGCCCCCTCCCAGGTGGTGGAGATCCTCACCCGCGAACGGGATCCCTCGCCCTGCACGCTGAAGGTGGTGACCAGGCTGGAGGCGGTGTCTGACTCGGTGAGCACCCTTCCGGGCTCGGGCTCTGACACCTGCATGCGGTAGTCGCGGCGCCGGTGGCCGGCGTTGAGCGTGAACGCCACCACCGTGCCCGCCCCCACGCCGCCCGCCTCCACGCGGAAATCCTCAAACGCCGGCGGCAGGAACCGCGGGTGGTGCTCGCGCATGTCGGCCAGATAGCCGTAGACCGTCGGCGCCGGAGCGTCGATCACCCGCTCGGCCGATACGTGGATGGGCGCCATGTCCTCACCTTAAAGGAATCGCGCCCCGGAAGCCGACGGGATATGAGGTCGGCTCGAGCGGGGCGCGATTAGGGAGGAGAGGGTGTGACCGGCATTGTGGCCCCTCCGCCTTTAGAAGTCCAAGACCAGTATCTACATAGTCTTATAGTTATTCCTTATGGATCTCCGCCAGCTGCGCTACCTGGTCGCCCTGGCCGACGAGCGCCACTTCACGCGCGCCGCCGCGCGCGAGCACGTCGCCCAGCCCGCCCTCTCCCAGCAGATCCGCCGCCTGGAGGACGAGGTGGGGCTGGCGCTGGTGGAGCGGACCACCCGCCACGTGGCGATCACCGACGCCGGGCAGCTGCTGGTGGCCCGCGCCCGGCGGATGCTGGCCGAGCTCGAGGCCGCCCAGGCGGAGCTGCTGGCCGTCAGGGGCATGGAGAGCGGCCGGGTCAGGGTGGGCACGATGCACACGATGGGGCCGATCGACGTGTCGGTGGCGCTGGCCGTCTTTCACGAGCGCCACCCGGCGATCGAGCTGACGGTGCGCGAGCAGTCCAGCGAGGAGCTGGCCGCCATGCTGCGCGACGACGAGCTGGACCTGGCCTTCCTGTCGGTCACCGAACGGGTGGAGAGCCACGGGCTGGCGCTGCACCAGCTGGTGCTCGAGGAGCTCGTGGCGCTGCTCCCGCCCGAGCATCCGCTCGCCGCCAGCCAGCCGCTGGACATCGCCGAGCTGGCCGGCGAGGAGTTCATCAGCTTCCGGCCCGGGGCCAGGCTGCGCGAGCTGCTGTTCTCCGCCGCCCGGCGGGCCGGCTTCGAGCCCCGGGTGAAGCTCGAATCCAACGAGAGCCAGCGGATTCGCCGCCTGGTGGCGCGCGGGATGGGGGTGGCGATCCTGCCGCGCTCGGACGCCGTCGCGCCCGGAGCGGAGGTGGCGGTGGTCGGTCTGAGCGGCCCGCCGCTGGTGCGCGACATCACCCTCGCCTGGCGGCGCGACCGGCGCCAGCCGCCCGCGGTGGCCGAGTTCCTAAGCCTGTCGCGGAGGATCTTCCAGCCTGAGGCGGGCGGGGGGCGCGCCCACGGTCAGCCGGAGGAGGCCGGGCCGAGCGCCGACGGTCAGCCGGAGGCGGGCGGGGCGGACGCCGGCGGTCAGCCAGAGACGGCCGGGGCACGCGCCAGGGGCGGCCGCTCCCCCGCCCAGGGCCTGGCCGCCTCCAGCTGGGCGGCCAGCGAGTAGAGCGTGTCCTCGGCCCCCGGGCGGCCGACCAGCTGGACGCTCAACGGCAGTCCGTCGGCGCCAAAGCCGGCGGGCAGCGTCACCGCCGGCTGACCGGTCAGGTTGAACGCCGGGGTCCAGGGCGTGAATCGTGCCGCCAGGTTGAAGGCGACCACCACGCTCCGGCGAAACCCGCCCTCGGCCGCGATCGCCGTGCTGGTCAGGCCCGGGGTCAGCAGCACGTCCGCGCGCTCCCACAGGGCCAGCAGGCGAGCGGTGATCCGCGCCCGCGCCGGACCGCGCAGCCGCCGCGCGCGACGCTCGGACACCAGCCGGCCGGCGGCGGCCATCCACCGGCTGGCGGGCTCGAGCGCGCGGCGGTCGGGCACGTGCAGGGAGTCCTCGTAGATCCCCCGCACCCACGTCTGGGTGAACAGCAGCGACGCGCTCCCGTAGTCGGGGTCGCGCTCGCTCACCTCGTGTCCGAGCTCGGCCAAAAGCCGCGCCGTCCGCTCCCACGCCTGGCGCTGATCGTCGGCCAGCCGGGCGATCAGCCCCGGCGGGATCCTGCGCGAGATGGCGATCCGCAGTCGCCCCGGCGGACGCGCCGCCGCCTGCACATAGCCGCCATCGGGCGGCGGGGCGAGCTGGGGCGCACCCGGCACCGAAGCGGGGCCGTCGCCCCCCACCGCGGCGCTCATCACGTCGAGCAGCAGGGCGCTGTCGGCGACCGTCCGCGCCAGCGCGCCGAACGTGCTCAGCCCCAGCCAGGGGTCCTCCAGCGGCTCCGTCGGCACGCGGCCGCGGGTCGGCTTCATCCCCACCAGCCCGCAGCACGCGGCCGGGATCCGGATCGAGCCGCCGCCGTCGGAGCCGGTCGCGCAGGGCACCATGCCGGCGGCGACCGCCGCCGCCGAGCCGCCGGAGGAGCCGCCCGGGGTGCGCTCCGGGTTCCATGGGTTGCGCGTGATCCCGGCCGCCTCGCTGGCCGTCCACGGCCAGATCGTCAGCTCGGGCACGTTGGTGATCCCGACCGGGATCGCGCCCGCCGCCCGCAGGCGCCGCACCACCTCGGCGTCCTGCGCCTCCGGCGGGCCGTGACTGCGCGAGCCGCGGGTGGTGGGCTGGCCGGCCACCGGGGTGTCGGCCTTCACCGCGATCGGCACCCCGGCCAGGGGGCGGTCTCGGGGCGCGCGCTCGGCCGCCGCCAACGCCTCCTCGGCCAGCGTGGTGCGGAAGGCGTTCAGCCGCGGATCCAGCGCCTCGATGCGCCGCAGCGCCAGCTCCACCAGCTCCCGCGGATGCACCTCGCCGCGACGCACGCGCTCGGCGAGCGCGGCCGGGCCGGCGAACAGAAGCTCTTCACCTCCGCTCTCCACGTGCGTACCATCGCATTAATAGATGGCAGAGCAGGTCCAGAGCGTGAGCAGCAACGGCGCCGGCGCCGACCTCGACGCGGCCGAGACCAGCGAATGGCTGGAGGCGCTCGACGCGGTCGTCGAGCACGACGGGGTCGAACGCGCGCGCGAGCTCCTGCGCCGCGTCGTGGAGCGCGCGCAGCACGCCGGCACCGGCCCGATCGCCAGCCTCAGCACCTCCTACGTCAACACGATCCCGCCCGAGCGCGAGGCCAAGCTCCCCGGCGACCCGAAGATCGAGCGCCGGCTGCGGTCGATCATCCGCTGGAACGCGATGGCGATGGTGGTGCGCGCCAACAAGCACTCCTCCGAGCTCGGCGGCCATATCGCCTCATACCAGTCGCTGGCCACGCTGTATGAGGTGGGCTTCAACCACTTCTGGCACGCCCCCAGCGATGAGCACGGCGGCGACCTGGTCTACTTCCAGGGCCACTCCTCCCCGGGCAACTACGCGCGGGCGTTCCTGGAGGGCCGCCTGACCGCCGAGCAGCTCGACGGCTTTCGCCAGGAGGTGTCGAAACCCGGCGGCCTGAGCTCCTATCCGCACCCGTGGCTGATGCCCGAGTTCTGGCAGTTCCCCACCGTCTCGCTGGGCATCGGGGCGATCACCTCGATCTATCAGGCGCGCTTCATGAAGTACCTGCAGGCGCGGGGACTGGCCCAGACCGAGGGGCGCAAGGTGTGGGCGTTCATCGGCGACGGCGAGGTCGATGAGCCCGAGACGATGGGCTCGATCGGCCTGGCCGGGCGCGAGCGGCTGGACAACCTGATCTGGGTGGTCAACTGCAACCTGCAGCGGCTGGACGGCCCGGTGCGGGGCAACGGCAAGATCATCCAGGAGCTGGAGTCGGACTTCCGCGGCGCGGGCTGGAACGTGATCAAGGTGATCTGGGGCTCGCGCTGGGATCCGCTGCTGGCCCAGGACACCGACGGGCGGCTGCTCAAGGTGATGGAGGACTCGCTGGACGGCGAGTATCAGACCTACAAGTCGCGCGACGGCGCCTACGTGCGCGAGCACTTCTTCGGCAAGGACCCGGTGCTGCTCGAGCGGGTGGCGCACATGTCCGACGAGGAGATCTGGCTGCTCAACCGCGGCGGGCTGGACCAGCAGAAGGTGTACGCCGCCTACCACGAGGCGGTGCGCCACCGCGGTGAGCCGACGGTGATCCTGGCCAAGACGATCAAGGGCTACGGAATGGGCGCCTCGGGCGAGGGCCAGATGGTCACCCACCAGGCCAAGAAGATGACCGAGGAGGCGCTGCTCGCCTTCCGCGACCGCTTCGAGCTGCCCCTGAGCGACGAGCAGGTGCGCGCCGCCGAGTACTACAGGCCGCCCGATGACTCGCCGGAGATGCGCTACCTGCGCGAATGCCGCGCCCGGCTGGGGGGCTCGTTGCCGGTCCGCCGCCGCACCGCCGAGCCGCTGCCCACGCCCGACCTGCAGCTGTTCTCCTCCCAGCTCGGCGGCACCGATGACCGGGAGATCTCGACCACGATGGCGTTCGTCCGGATCCTGGCCGCGCTGCTGCGCGACAAGCGGCTGGGCCCGCACGTCGTGCCGATCGTCCCCGACGAGTCGCGCACGTTCGGCATGGAGGGGCTGTTCCGCCAGGTGGGCATCTATTCGCCCGTCGGCCAGCGCTACCAGCCCCAGGACTCAGAGCAGCTGATGTTCTACAAGGAGGACGAGCACGGCCAGATCCTCGAGGAGGGGATCACCGAGGCCGGCTCGATCTCCTCGTTCATCGCCGCCGGCACCTCCTACAGCGCCCACGGCGTGCCGATGATCCCGTTCTACATCTACTACTCGATGTTCGGCTATCAGCGCGTGGGCGATTTGGTCTGGGCGGCGGGCGACAGCCGCGCGCGGGGATTCCTGCTCGGCGGCACCGCGGGTCGCACGACGCTCAACGGCGAGGGTCTGCAGCACGAGGACGGCCACAGCCACGTGCTGTTCTCGGTCGTCCCCAACGTCCGCGCGTATGACCCGACCTTCAACTACGAGGTGGCGGTGATCATCCGCGAGGGCCTGAGGCGCATGTTCACCGAGCAGGAGGACATCTTCTACTACCTGACGCTGATGAACGAGAACTACCGCCACCCGCCGATGCCGCCGGACGCCGAGGAGGGCATCCTGCGCGGCATGTACCGCCTGCGCGAGGTCGACTCGCCCCAGGTCCACCTGCTGGGATCGGGCACGATCCTGCGTGAGGTGCTGGCCGCCGCCGACCTGCTGGCCTCCGACTGGGGGGTGGCGGCCGACGTGTGGAGCGTGACCTCGTTCACCGAGCTGCGGCGGGAGGGGATCGAGGTCGAGCGCTGGAACATGCTCCATCCCACCGCCGAGCCGCGGCGAGCCTACGTCAGCCAGCTGCTCTCCGAGGCCCCCGCGGTGGCCTCCACCGACTACATCCGCACCTTCGCCGACCAGATCCGCCAGTGGGTGCCCGGGCGCTACCGGGTCCTCGGCACCGACGGCTTTGGCCGCAGCGACTACCGCTGGGCGCTCAGGCGCTTCTTCGAGGTCGATCGCCACTATGTGACGGTCGCCGCCCTGCGCGAGCTGGCCGAGGAGGGCAAGGTGAAGCCCGCCCGGGTCAAGGAGGCGATCGACCGCTACGAGATCGACCCCGAGGCGCCGATGCCGACGACGGTATGAGCACCGGCAACGCCGTCGTCGTCGAGGTGCCCGACATCGGCGACTTCGAGAACGTGCCGATCATCGAGATCCTGGTCGCGGAGGGCGATGAGGTGGCGGCCGAGGATCCGCTGCTCACGCTCGAGTCAGACAAGGCGACGATGGACGTGCCGGCGCCGCTGGCCGGGGTCGTGCGCGAGCTGCGGGTCAAGGTCGGCGACCGCGTCTCGCAGGGCACGCCGCTGATGGTGATCGAGCCCGCCGACGAGCGGGCCGAGCCGGCGGCGAGCGCCTCGGCGGGAGCGCCGAGCGAGGCCGCCGCCCCCACCGCGGTGAGCTCGGCCACGAGGGCTGAGGCGCAGGCGGACGGCGGCGCGCCGGCGGGCGAGCGCGCCGTGGCCCCGGCCGCAGACAGCGCCGCCGGCGAGCGGGCGCCCTCTCCCGAGCAGGCGCCCTCCCCCGCTCGGGCGGACACCTACCCCGCTCAGGCTGACACCTCCCCCGCTCGGGCGGACACCTCCCCCGCTCGGGCGGACACCTCCCCCGGCGAGCGGCCTTCCCCCGGCGAGCGGCCTTCCCCCGCCAAGCGGACGGCGGAGACCTCCGCCGCCGAGCAGCCCAGCTCCCCCGCTCACGCCGACGGGGGGCCGATCTACGCCAGCCCGTCCGTCCGCCGTCTGGCCCGCGAACTGGGCGTCGACCTGCGCGGGGTGAGCGGCAGCGGACGCAAGGGACGGATCACCCGGGCCGACGTGGAGGCGCTGGCGGCGGGTGCCACGACCGCGGCCCGGCCGGGCGCGCCGGCGTCGGCGGGCGCCGGGGATGGGCGCGTGCTGGGATTGAACCTGCCGCCCTGGCCGTCGCTCGAGTTTGAGAAGTTCGGGCCGGTGGAGCGGGTGCCCCGCGGGCGCATCCCGCGCATCTCGGCCCCCAATCTGGCCCGCAACTGGGTGATGATCCCGCACGTCACCCAGCATGACGAGGCCGACATCACCGAGCTCGAGGCCTGGCGGCGCCAGCTGAACGAGGAGCAGCGCGACTCCGGCGTGAAGGTGACGATGGTTTCGTTTCTCGTGCTCGCCTCGGTGGCGACGCTCAAGGCCTTCCCGGAGTTCAACTCCTCGCTCGACGGCGATGAGCTGATCCTCAAGCGCTACTACAACATCGGCTTTGCCGCCGACACCCCCGGCGGGCTGGTGGTGCCGGTGATCAAGGATGCCGACCGCAAGGGCCTGCTGGAGATCGCCCGCGAGCTGGGCGAGCTGTCGGCCAAGGCGCGCGCGGGCAAGCTCTCCCCCGGGGACATGGCCGGCAGCACGTTCACGATCTCCTCGCTGGGCGGCATCGGCGGCACCGCGTTCACGCCGATCGTCAACGCCCCCGAGGTGGCCATCCTGGGCGCGACGCGGGCGGCGATGAAGCCGGTGTGGAACGGCGAGCAGTTCCTGCCACGGCTGATGCTGCCCCTGTCGCTGTCCTACGACCACCGGGTGATCGACGGCGCGGCCGCCGCCCGCTTCGTCGTCCACCTGGTGCGCGTGCTGAGTGACCTGCGCCGGGTGCTGCTGTGAACGGGGCGCAGGCCGGGCAGGGCGCGTCGGACGCCCCCGTGCTGGAGGTCCGCGTTCCGGACATCGGCGACTTCACCGACGTCCCGGTGATCGAGATTCATGTCGCGCCCGGAGACGAGGTGGCGGTCGAGGACCCGCTGGTCACGCTCGAGTCAGACAAGGCGACGATGGACGTTCCCGCCCCGTTTGCCGGGGTGGTCAAGCAGCTGAGCGTGAAGGTCGGCGACCGGGTGTCGGAGGGGAGCGTGCTGCTGACGCTGCAGACCGATGGCGCGGCGCAGGGCTCCGGCGCCCGCGCGGATGCCGGCACCGGGGCATCCCCCGCCCCCGCTGCCGGAGCGCCGACTGAGGCCGCTGCCGGAGCGCCGGCTGAGGCCGCGGCCGGAGGGCCGGCTGAGGCCGCTGCCGGAGGGCCGTCCGCGGTCGCTTCGGGAAAGCCGTCAGCGGCTGCCGAAGCGCCGACTGAGGCCGCGGCCGGACCGTCCCGCGCCGCGGTGGGTGATGAGGCTCCTCCCCCCGCCCCGGCGGAGGGAGGCCACGACGTGCAGCTCCTCGTGCTGGGCGCCGGCCCGGGCGGCTACACGGCCGCGTTCCGCGCCGCCGACCTGGGCCTGAGGACGATGCTCATCGAGCGCTACGACCGCCTCGGGGGGGTCTGCCTGAACGTCGGCTGCATCCCATCCAAGGCCCTGCTGCACGCCGCCCGGGTGATCGCCGAGGCCGAGGAGATGAGCGAGCGCGGCATCTCCTTCGGAGCTCCGCAGATCGACCTCGACCGGCTGCGGGAGTGGAAGGCATCGGTGGTCAGGAGACTCACCGACGGGCTGGCCGGCCTGGCCCGCCAGCGGCGGGTCGAGGTGGTGCAGGGGGTGGCCCGCTTCACCGGACCGCACACCGTCCAGGTCGGCGAGCGCACGGTCTCCTTCGACAGCTGCATCATCGCGGTCGGCTCCAGCCCCGCCTCGCTCCCCGGCCTCCCGGACGACGCGCGCATCTTCCACTCCACCGGCGCGCTCGCGCTCGACACGGTTCCGGACCGCCTGCTGGTGATCGGCGGCGGAATCATCGGCCTCGAGTTGGCCACCGTCTACGACGCCCTGGGCGCTCGGGTGACGGTCGTCGAGCTGCTGGACCAGCTCCTGCCCGGCTGCGACCCGGACCTGGTCAGGCCGCTGCACGAGCGCGTCCGGGCCCGCTACGAGGCGATTCACCTCCAGACCGAGGTCGCCGGCGTGCAGGCGCGGGAGGACGGGATCGAGGTGCGGCTCTCGACCGGCGAGCCGCAGGTGTTCGACCAGGTGCTGGTGGCGGTGGGACGCCGGCCGAACGGCAGCATGCTTGAGGCCCAGGCGGCCGGAGTGAAGGTGGACGAGCGCGGGTTCATCCCCGTCGATCGGCAGCTGCGCACGAACGTCCCCTGGATCTATGCGATCGGCGACGTGGTCGGCGGCCCGATGCTGGCCCACAAGGCCTCGCACGAGGGTCGGGTGGCGGCGGAGGTGATCGCCGGCCAGCCCGGCGCCGCCTTTGACGCGCGGGCGATCCCGTCGGTCGCCTACACCGACCCGGAGGTCGCCTGGATGGGGCTGACCGAGACCGTGGCCCGCGAGCGGGGAATCGAGTACGAGAAGGGCGTGTTCCCCTGGTCGGCGTCCGGACGGGCGCTGGGGCTGGCACGCCCAGAGGGCATGACCAAGCTCCTGTTCGAGCCCGGCAGCCGGCGCCTGCTCGGGGCGGGCATGGTTGGGGTGGGCGCGGGCGAGCTGATCGCCGAGACGGTGCTGGGGCTCGAGCTGGGAGCCGACGCCGAGGACATCGGCCTGACCATCCACCCCCACCCCACGCTCACCGAGACGACGGCGTTCGCGGCCGAGATGGCGGCCGGCACCATCACCGACCTGATGCCCCCCCGCCGCGCCCGCTCCGGACGCTGATCGCCCGCGTGAGGTCGCCTCGCAGCGACTCGCGCTCGCGCTCGATGCGCCGCTGGGTCACGCGCATCGTCATGCAGCCGGCGAGCTGGAGCCGGGTGTCGCGGCGGCGATCCTCCTCGAACCTCCGGCGGTCCCTGTGGTAGCGGTAGCCGTCGAGCTCGACCACGAGCCGCGCCTGCGGCCACCAGAAGTCGACCAGAACCCCCTCCACGAGCACGTTCACCTGAGGCTCGGGTAGGCCCCAGTCGCGGACCAGCTCGTGGAAGGTCCGCTCCAGTTCTGACTGCGTCCAGGGAGCAGGGCCGTGCAGCTCCGCGACCGCCGCTCTGAGCGGCTTGAGCCCGTGGCGGCCGCGGGCCCGCTCGTAGAGGGCGGCCAGCTTGAGGCCGTCGAGCAGGTCGCGGCGCTCGGCCGCCTCGAGCGCCGAGCGCAGCTGCTGGAAGCGGGCGACCTCGGCATAGTCGAGCAGCGTGCGGTGCACCGAGGTCACCGGGATGCCGTCGAGCACGGCGCGATCGTCGGGGTGCAGTCGGCGCACGGTGTGCACGCGGATGCCCCTGCGCGTGCAGCGCGTCCGCCTGGGCACGGTGACGTCGACGGGACCCCCGGGCGCCGGGCGCAGGTCCCACAGGGCCAGCGCCGCCCGATGGCTGAGCACCGCGCCCGGGCCGGCGGCGAGCACCGCCGCCATCCAGGCGCCGCGCACCGTCAGGCGCCGATGGCCCACGGCGTAGACGCCGCGCGAGAGACGCTGGAGGTGGCCGCGGGCCACAAGACCCTTGATCGCGGTGGACGTATATCCCAGCTTGAGCAGCTGCCGGTGGGCCACGGCGCCGTGCTGCCGCGCGGCCAGCGCCGCCAGGCGCCCGCCACGTGGCGGGATTTGAGTGTCTCCAGGACCCCTAAATCCCGCCACGTCCGCCACCCCGCCCACGCTGACAGGAAATGTGTGACGCGTGGGTGACGGAAGTTTCAGTTTTGCCTCAACCGCCTCCCGAGCCAGAGCAGCCCGAGCGCCAGCGCGAGCGCGCTCGCCCACCGGGGCCGAGACTCGGTGGTGGCGCGGACCGGCGGCGGGCTCGCGGCCGGCAGCGCGAACTCCTCGGCGGCCAGGACGTCGTGCGGCTCAGAGATGCCGGTCGGGTCGTCGGGGAGCACGACCGGCCGAGTCGCCAGTTCGGGGTCGGGGGCCGGGAGTGCGAACTCCTCCGCGGCGAGAACGTCGTGAACGGGCTCTTCGTGGGGCGTCCGGTGCGGAGCCATCCGTATCGATGATCTCAAACTGCACGTTCCGGGGCGAGTGCGCCAGGGGTGCCTGCGGCGGCTGGGTGGGCAGGGCTCCCGGGGTGGCACGGCCCCGCCGGGCCCCCCGGCTTCCCCCCTGAGCCGATCGGCGCTTTGTCGCCGAGCCCCCGACTTCCCACTCAGCCCACCGGCGCACTGTCGCCAGGCCAGCCGAACTCTCCCCTGAGCCGACCGGCGCACTGTCGCCAGGCCAGCCGACTCCCCCCTGAGCCGATCGGCGCTTTGTCGGGCGAGCCAGCCGACTCCCCACTCAGCCGACCGGCATTGCCCCCCGGACCTCTCCCCTGAGCCGACCGGCGCACTGTCCCCGGCCCAGCCGCTAATCTAAGCGGGCAAGACTTAGATCTTGGCCGATCCCTTCGGTTCCGGTGGTATCCTCGACTTATCAAACATAAGTGGCTACAGAAAGCGAAGAACTGATCGTGTCTACTCGTCTTCTTCTCGTCCCGCTGGAGGACGCCGTCGTCTTCCCCGGCATGTCGCTGACCCTCACGGTGGACGTCGGCGATGAGGAGCGCGTCCTGCTCGTGCCTCGCCACGAGCAGGAGTACGCCAACGTGGGCACCGTGGCGGAGGTGGCCGAGCGGGTCAGGCTGCCAGGCGGAGCGCGGGCGGTCGCCCTGCGGGGCCTGCATCGGGGGGTGGCCGGAGCGGCCCACACCCTGCCGGACGGACGGCTGTACGTGGAGGTCGAGGAGCGCCCGGACGAGACGCCGGTGGACGGACGCACCCGCAACCTCGAGCGGGAGTACCGCGCGGTCGTGGAGGAGATCCTCGAGCTGCGCGGCGACGACGGCCGCGTGGCCGCGTTCCTGCGCAGCATCACCGAGCCGGGGGCGCTGGCCGACACCAGCGGCTACTCGCCCGACATCCCCTACGAGCAGAAGCTGCAGCTGCTCCAGACCCTCGACGTGACCGAGCGGCTCGAGCTGGCGGTCAAGTTCCAGCGCGAGCGGCTGGCCGAGCTGCAGATCCGCAAGCGGATCCGCGAGGACGTCGAGTCCGGGGCCGAGAAGCAGCAGCGCGAGTACTTCCTGCGCAAGCAGATGGAGTCGATCCGCAAGGAGCTCGGGGAGGACGACGCCTCGGTGATCGAGGAGTACCGGACGAAGATCGAGGAGGCCGGCATGCCCGACGCCGTCCGCGAGCAGGCCGAGAAGGAGCTCGGTCGTCTGGAGCGGATGGGCGAGCAGACGGCCGAGTCGACGGTCATCCGCACCTACCTCGACTGGCTGATCGCCGTCCCCTGGAGCAAGCGCTCCGAGGAGCGGCTGGATCCCGAGCACGCGCGTGAGGTGCTGGACGCCGACCACGCCGGCCTGGACGACGTCAAGGACCGGATCGTCGAGTACATCGCGGTCAAGAAGCTCCGCCAGGAGCGCGGCATCAGCGAGGACAGGCGCTCCGGCGCGATCCTCACGCTGATCGGGCCGCCCGGAACGGGCAAGACGAGCATCGGCGAGTCGATCGCCCGCGCCACGGGCAGGAAGTTCGTCCGGATGTCGCTCGGCGGCGTGCGCGACGAGGCCGAGATTCGCGGCCACCGCCGCACCTACATCGGCGCGCTGCCCGGTCGCTTGGTGCGGGCGCTGCGCGACGCGGGGACGATGAACCCCGTGATCATGCTCGACGAGGTCGACAAGGTCGGCGCCGACTGGCGCGGCGACCCAAGCGCGGCCCTGCTCGAGGTGCTCGACCCGGCCCAGAACCACAGCTTCCGTGACCACTACCTCGACGTCGAGCTGGACCTGAGCAACGTGATGTTCATCGCCACCGCCAACGTGGCCGACACGATCCCCGGCCCGCTGCTTGACCGCATGGAGGTGATCCGCTTCGACGGCTACACCACCTCGGAGAAGGTGGCGATCGCCCGCGGGTACCTGTGGCCGCGCCAGGTCGAGCGCAACGGGCTGCGCCCGGATGAGGTGGAGATCTCCGACGAGCTGCTGCGCACGATCGCCACCGAGTACACGCGGGAGGCGGGGGTTCGCCAGCTCGAGCGCGAGCTCGGGACGCTCTTGCGCAAGACGGCGACCCGGATCGCCTCGGCCCAGATCGACACCCCGGTGAGGATCGACCTCGATCAGATCCGCGAGGCCCTCGGCCGCCAGAAGCACTTCCCGGAGTCCGCCATCCGCACCGCGGTGCCGGGCGTGGCCACCGGGCTGGCCGTCACCGGCACGGGCGGCGACGTCCTGTTCGTCGAGGCGGCGAGCATGAGCGCCCGTCCCTCGCAGTCGAGCCTGACGCTGACCGGACAGCTGGGCGACGTGATGAAGGAGTCGGCGCAGATCGCGCTCTCCTACGTCCGCGGCCACGCCGAGGAGCTGGGGATCGAGCCCGGAGCCTTTGAGGAGCGCGCGTTCCACGTGCACGTGCCGGCGGGCGCCATCCCCAAGGATGGCCCGAGCGCCGGGGTGACGATGGTCACGGCGCTGGCCTCACTGCTGAGCGGCCGGCCGGTGCGCCACACGGTCGGGATGACCGGAGAGGTCACCCTCCAGGGCCGCGTGCTGCCGATCGGCGGGGTCAAGCAGAAGGTGCTGGCGGCCCACGCCGCCGGGCTGACCGAGGTCGTGTTGCCCGAGCGCAACCGGGGCGACCTCGACGATGTGCCCGCCGACGTGCGCGAGGCGATGAAGTTCCACTTCGCCATGACCGTGGACGAGGTGCTGAACGTGGCCCTCGAGCCGACACCGCTGGCCCAGGCGGCCTGAGCGCCAACGCGATGTGAAGCCACCGCGGCCGGGACCCCGTGCCCGGCCGCGGCCAACCTGGCGTTGCTCGGCGGCGCGGGCGGGGTACGTTTCTGAGCATGAGCACGATCACCGCCCCAGAAGAGCAACGCATCCTCGACGAGGTCCCCAAGCAGCTGTACATCGCCGGCCAGTGGCGCGACGGCGCGAAGGGCACGATCACGGTGGAGGATCCGGCCACCGGCGAGCCCCTGTGCGAGGTGGCCGACGCCTCGGCCGACGACGCCCGGGCGGCGCTGGATGCCGCCGTCGAGGCGGGGCCGGCCTGGGCGGCGCACCCCCCGCGCGAGCGCGGCGAGATCCTGCGGCGCGCGTTTGAGGCGATCATCGCCCGCACCGACGAGCTGGCGCTGCTGATGACGCTCGAGATGGGCAAGCCGATCAAGGAGTCCAAGGCCGAGATCGCCTACGGCGCGGAGTTCTTCCGCTGGTTCTCCGAGCAGGCGGTGCGGATCGACGGCCGCTACGCGGTGGCTCCCAACGGCGCCGGGCGACTTTTGACGATGAAGCAGCCGGTGGGGCCCTGCCTGCTGATCACCCCCTGGAACTTCCCGCTGGCGATGGGCACCCGCAAGATCGGGCCGGCGATCGCCGCCGGCTGCACGATGGTGGTCAAGCCGGCCCAGCAGACGCCGCTGTCGATGCTGATGCTGGCCAAGATCCTGGCCGAGGCGGGGCTGCCGGACGGGGTGCTGAACCTGATCACCGCCTCCTCGGCCGGCGAGACCACCGGACCGCTGATCGCCGATCGCCGGCTGCGCAAGCTGTCGTTCACCGGCTCGACCGAGGTGGGACGCAAGCTGATGGAGCAGGCGTCGGGCAACCTGCTGCGACTGTCGATGGAGCTGGGCGGCAACGCCCCGTTCATCGTGTTCGAGGACGCCGACCTGGACGCCGCCGTGGAGGGCGCGCTGATCGCCAAGATGCGCAACATCGGCGAGGCGTGCACGGCCGCCAACCGCTTCCACGTGGCCGCGCCGGTGGCCGAGCGGTTCGCGCAGAAGCTGGCCGAGAGGATGGGTTCGATGAAGGTCGGGCGCGGGACCGAGGAGGGCGTCGAGGTGGGCCCGCTGATCGATCAGAACCAGCGCCAGAAGGTCTCCGAGCTGGTCGAGGACGCGCTCGGCAAGGGCGCCCGGGCGATCGTCGGCGGACACGCCCGCGACGGCGCCGGCTACTTCTTCGATCCCACGGTGCTGACCGACATCCCCGACGGCGCCCGCCTGCTGGAGGAGGAGATCTTCGGCCCGGTGGCGCCGGTGAAGGGCTTCGCCGACGAGCAGGAGGCGATCGCCGCCGCCAACGACACCGAGTACGGCCTGGTGGCCTACGTGTACACCAACGATCTCAAGCGGGCCCTGCGCGTGGTCGAGGGCTTGGAGACCGGCATGGTCGGGCTCAACCAGGGCATGGTCTCCAACCCGGCCGCCCCGTTCGGCGGGATCAAGCAGTCCGGGTTCGGCCGCGAGGGCGGGCCGGAGGGGATCGAGGAGTACCTGGAGACCAAGTACGTGGCGGTGAATCTGTAGGCAGCGCCGCGCTCTCCGCCGCCAGCTCGCGCGTGTGACGGGCGCACGTACCGGCTTGGGCAGGCGTATCGCTGGGCCGGCCCGCCCGTGTGACGGACGCCATCACTGGACTCCCGGGGCGCGGCAATGCCGGGCGCCGCGCCGCCCGGCGGAGCACGCTCGCACGGGGCTCCGTCACGCGGCGGCTCGAAGCACCGCGCGATCGGACGCCGGGGCCAGCCGCGTGATCTGGACCCCGGCAACCGCCCGATCTGGACCCCGGGCAACCGCCCGATCTGGACCCCGCGCAACCGCCCGATCTGGACCCCGGGCAACCGCCCGATCTGGACCCCGGGCAACCGCCCGATCTGGACCCCGAGCAGCCGCGCGAGCTGGCGCCCCGAGCAACCGCGCAACTTCCACCCGCGGCCAGCGTTACACCCCACCAGTCTGGGGTCAGCGCGAACACTGGCCCAGGTACATCCATACGAGGAGGAACGATGCGAAGAATCCTGCTGCTGGCGGTGGCTGGCTCGCTGGCGCTGGCCGGTGCCGCATACGCCGCCACAACCGTCACCCCGAAATACATTCTCCACGTGACCGTCCGACCCAAGGCGGGGGGCAGCCCGGCGCATCCCGTGCCGATCGGCTCGACGTTCGCCTACACGGTCAGGACCTCGCCGCCCAACCAGCGCCCGCCGGTCGTCTCCCACTACCACATCTACTGGTACGGGCTGCAGCAGAACGTGCGCTACTTCCCGGTGTGCTCGACCTCGACCCTGAACAGCCGCGGCCCGAGCGGCTGCCGGTCCGGCTCGCAGGTGGGAAGCGGCTACTTCATGGCCGCCATCGGGCCGTCCTCCACAACCAGCGTCAGCCTCACCTGCCGGGCGGACATCCGCGTCTACAACGACGGCGGGCGGTCGCTGATCTTCTACGTCTATCGGGGCGCCGAGGCCAACGCCTGCCCGCTGACCAGCACCTACACGATCCTGGTCCACCTGACGCCGGCCCACGGTGGTCGTGACCTGGCCATCGACTTCGCGGCCCCCCAGGCGCTCCGCCATCCGGCCGCCGGCTTCGACGCCGCGGTGGTCAGCTCGAGCATCACCATCCAGCGGCGGGTGCGCCGGGTGAAGGTGCACGGCGTGAGCCGGATGATTGGGCTGTTCGCCTCCGACTACTGCCCGCCCAACCACGAGCGGACGATTCTGGCCAGCTTCCGCGCCGAGGACGGACACACCCGGACGGCCAGCACGCACGTGGCCTGCAGCTGACGGTCAGGGGAGGACCAGAACCAGCTGACGGTCAGGGGAGGACCAGAAACCGGAAGCGGGGCGGCCAGCCGGCCGCCCCGCTTCTTCTCCATTAGCCTGCCCGGCCATGCGCACACTCAGCACCCGCCTGCAGGGGCCGCTGCTGATCGAGCCGAGGGTGATCGGGGACGAGCGGGGCTTCTTCTGCGAGACCTACCGTCGCAGCGTGTTCGAGCAGCTCGGGGTCCGTGAGGAGATGGTCCAGGACAACCACTCCCGCTCGCGGCGGGGGATCGTGCGGGGAATGCACTTCCAGATCGGAGCGGGCGCGGCCAAGCTCATCCGCTGTGCCCGCGGCACGATCCTCGATGTGGTGGTGGATCTGCGCCGCGGCTCCCCCACCTACGGGCAGTGGGAGGGGTTTGAGCTGAGCGACGAGAACATGCGGCTGGTGTACTGCCCGATCGGGTTCGCCCACGGCTTCTGCGTGCTCTCCGAGCAGGCTGACGTGGTCTACAAGCAGAGCAACTACTACTCGCCGGAGACCGAGCGGGGGATCAGGTACGACGACCCCGACGTGGGCATCCGCTGGCCGGCCGGGCTGGAGCTGACCCCCTCGCAGCGCGACGCCACCGCCCCCCGCCTGCGCGACGTGGCCGACGAGCTTCCGTTCGTCTACGCGGGCTGAGCGCCCCCGGGGCCTCGGGGCGGCGGACCGGGGCAGGCGGCGGGCAGGCGGCGGCCGGGCGGACGGGGGCCGGCGGCCCGGCGGGGCGGTCCCGCCGGCGGCGGACGGAGATGCCGGGCGGCCCGTCGGACGGGAGCCGCAACCCCACCGGCGGAGCACGTCTTTTACCTTCGCCGGTCGGGCTGTACCCTCAGGGCGAGAAATGGCCTACGTGGAGGAAGGGAGCGCGTCGCACCGCGTCGGCTTCGACGCGACGATGCTGGCCGGGGAATGGCGGCGGCTGCGCCGCGCGGCCACCGCCGTGGCGCTGTTCACCAGCCCGATCTTCTTCGTCGTGCTCTACGACCGCCTGCGGCTGTCGCTGGGGCTGGCCGTGCTGGCCACGGTGGCCGGGGTGATCGCCTTCCGGGGCCTGGTCGACGTGGTGGCGCGGCGGGCGCTGCCCTGGCCGAGCATGTACGGCGTCAGCCGGGAGGTGGCCGAGGAGGACGTGGTGGCGCGGCGGCGCACCTGGTTCTGGCGCTCGCTGTACCGCAAGGCGCTGTTTCTGATCGCGCTGCTGGCGGCCGTGGGCGCGATCGTCGCCGTGGCCGGCCACCACAGCTGGTGGGGCGGCGTGCAGTCGATCTTCAGCTTCCTGGGCACGGTCGGCTCCGCCCTCCCGAGCCTGGCCGTCAGCATCCTGATCCTGCTGTTCGGCAACCTGCTCATCCTGTTCGGGCCGCTGCTGGCCGCCAACCTGCGCCAGGTGCGGGCCTACGAGCCGGGGGACGCCCGCTGGGGGGTGCAGATGGAGGACGTCCGCGGCCAGGCCGAGCCCAAGGAGGAGGTGGCCCGCGTCGTACGGCTGTGGCAGTCGGGCGAGGAGTTCGAGAAGGCGGGCGGCAAGCGCGAGCGGGGGCTGCTGTTCCTGGGCGCCCCCGGCACCGGCAAGACGATGCTGGCCAAGGCGATCGCCACCAACTTCAACTCGCCGTTCGTGACCATCCCCGGCTCGGGGTTCGCGGCCACGTTCATCGGGATCGACGTGATCGTGGTCATGTACCTGATCCACAAGGCCAAGAAGCTGGCCCGCAAGTGGGGCGGGCAGTGCATCGTGTTCATCGACGAGATCGACGCCGTGGGCAGCCGGCGGCAGAGCCTAGCCGGCGGCTCGCCGGGCATGGGCGTGGGCTCGAGCAGCTTTGAGGACTACTGCTTCTTCGGGCCGTGGGGCGCCCTCACCCCCACCGGGGACCTGATCCTCGAAACCCGCCAGTGGCGCGAGCGGCTGTTCGCCTCCCGCCAGGAGCGGCGGGGGCCGGCGGTGCCGCCGCTGCTGGCCAAGCCGGCCGAGTGGGCGCAGCGCTACATCTTCCCCGGCATGTTCGGCGGCGGCTACGGCGGACTGGCCCTCAACCAGCTGCTGGTGCAGATGGACGGGATCGGCGAGGCGCCGTTCCTGCGCCAGCAGCTGACCAAGCGCGTGAACGCGCTGCTGGACGCGGTGTACTTCATCCCCCGCCGGATCGGACGTGTCTCGCTGCGGCTCCCGCCCGCCCGTCCCTCCACCGAGCAGGTGTTCTTCATCGGCGCCACCAACGTGCCCATCGACCGGCTCGACCCGGCGCTCATCCGCCCCGGTCGGATGGGGCGCCATGTGTGGTTCCGCACCCCGACGCTCGAGGACCGCAAGGACATCTTCAACCTCTATCTGTCCCGGGTGGCCCACCAGCCGGACCTCGACACCGAGCGCCGCCGCGACGAGCTGGCGCGCATCACCAACGGCTACTCGCCGGCGATGATCGAGCAGGTCTGCTCGCTGGCGCTCACCTACTCCCACGCCGACGGCCGTCAGGAGTTCGGCTGGTCGGACATCGTGGAGGCGATGACGACGGTCGAGGCCGGCACGGCGGTGGCGATCGACTACGTGCCGGAAGAAACGCGGGCGGTGGCCATCCACGAGGCCGGCCACGCGATCAACGGCCACCTGTACATGAAGGACGTGCTCTCCACCCGGCTGTCGATCCGCAAGCGCGGCGAGTCGCTCGGCCACCATCAGGCGATCCAGACCCAGGAGCGCTTCTCCTCCTGGCGCAGCGACGAGTTCGCCAAGCTGGTGTGGACGCTGGGGGCGATGGCGGCCGAGCACGTGTTCTACGGGGAGAACTCGACCGGCGTCGGCGGCGACGTGATGAGCGCCACCGCCCGGGCCGCCTGGATGGTCGGCTACTGCGCGATGGGACCCAACCCGATCGACCTCGGCGGCCGCTTCGCCACCGCCGAGGAGGAGCGCGAGGCCCGTCAGCGGGTGTACGCGCGGCTCGAGGACATCGGCGTGCAGATCATGCGCCGGGCCGGTGGCGGGGGACCGTTCGACGAGGATCCGATCGGCGGCACGCTCAATGACCGCGACAAGCGCCGGGCGGTGGCCGCGCTGCTCGGGCAGGCGTACGTCACCGCCTACGCGACGGTGGCCGCCAACCGCCAGCCGGTGGAGCGGATCGCCGAGGAGCTGATCCAGCGCCGCGAGATGCACGGCGACGAGGTGGTCGAGCTGCTCGACAGCGTCGGGCTCGTGCGCCCGCAGATCGATCTGCTCGAGGAGCGGACGTGGCCTCCGGTGTGAATCGCGCCGAGCAGGTGGCCGATCCGGCGGTGAGCGCGGGCGCTCACGAGCTGATCGCCCCGCGCGAGCCGGGATACGCACCGCGGGTGCGCCACCTCGAGCGCTTCCGCTGGGCGCTCGGGCTGCTCATCCTGCTGGCCGTGGCCGCCGTGGCGGGGGCGGTCGTGCTCGCGGTCTCGGGCCGCCGGGCGCGGACGGTCAGCGCCGCCGCGGCACCCTGGTCGGCCTGGCGCCCGGCGGACGGCGGTCTGGCCGGCGCCCAGGAGATCGCCGACTACGTGGCGCCCTACTACCGCGCCACCCCGGCGCAGCAGCTGGCGGTGGTCACGGTGGTCAACCTCAACAACCCGCTGGCGCCCGTGCAGGTGGTGGTGCCCTCGAGCGCCTCCGGCACCGAGGTGCCGCTGCCGGCCACCGAGACCGTCGTCTACAACCTGTGCGGCGAGGGCAGCTCCAACTGCTCGATCGGGGTGGGCCGGCCGTCCTCCGCCCGGCTCCTGCTGCTGCGGCGAGAGGCGCTCGAGCTGGCCCTCTACACCTTCAAGTACGTCGCCGGCTCCCAGGCCGTGGTGGCCCTGCTGCCGCCCGGCTACACCACCGTCGCCTGCACGGGGCCGTGTCCCGCGGGACGCCGACGGCCGGTGAGGACGCCGCTCGATCTGGCGGTGGTGTTCGAGCGCAGCGAGCTGGCTCCCTGGCTGTCCAGGCCGCTGCGCGACACGCTGCCCGAGGACCTCCCGCCCACCGTCGCCCAGATGCCCGCCGCCCCCGAGGCCGAGCTGGTCAGCGTGCTCACCGCCCACGGCCTGTTCGCCGAAACCACCCAGACGGCGCAGGACGGCAGCACGGTGATCAGCCTCAGCCCGCTGGCCCCGCAGTAGCGGCGCCGGCCCGGCGGGGCGGCGACTTGCGGGCGATACCGCGGGTGGGCTTGGCTGGGCCCGCGGGCGGGCGGCCGAGTGGGCCCGGCGGGGCGGGCGGCCGAGTGGGCCCGGCGGGGCGGGCGGCCGAGTGGGCCCGGCGGGGCGGCGGGTCAGCCGGCTGAGCCCCTCCCCGCGCGCGGCTGCAGATCGCCGTAGCCCCGCTCGGCCACCGCCGCGGCGAACGCCGCCTGCTCCTGGGCATCCAGGCTGCGCGGCGAGCCCACCGCGGCCGCATGCCAGTACAGCTGACAGCCCCACTCGAGCAGCAGCGCCCGCTCGGCGGCGCTCTCCACATCCGGCCCGTGCACCACCGCGCCGTGGTTGGCCAGCAGCGCCGCACTGCGCTCCTGCAGGGCGCTCAGCACCGCCTCGGCCAGCTCGACGGTGCCGAAGGTGGCGTAGGGGGCGACGCGAATCGGGCCGCCGAGCTCGAGCAGCTGGTAGTGGATGATCGGCAGCTCCTCGAGCACGCAGGCCAGCGCGGTGGCCAGCGGCGAGTGGGTGTGCACGACGGCGCCGGTGCCGTAGCGGCGGTAGACGCCCAGGTGCAGCTGAAGCTCCGAGGTGGGCGCGAAATCCCCCTCCACCGGCTCCCCGTCCAGGTCCACCACCACCACCTGAGCGGCGGTCAGGTGCTCGAGCGCGGCACCGGTGGCGGTCACCGCCACGAGCTCACCCACCCGGGCCGAGAGGTTGCCGGCGGTCCCGAGCACCAGCCCCCGCTCGGCCAACCGGCGGCCGGCGGCGGCCACGCGCTCGCGCATCGACGCCAGCGGCTCGTTCATCGCCCGCGGGAGGCGATCGCCGCCTGGGCCGCGGCCACCCGCGCGATCGGCACCCGCGGCGGCGAGCAGGAGACGTAGTCGAGCCCGGCCATGTCGAAGAAGGCGATCGACTCCGGGTCGCCGCCGTGCTCGCCGCAGATGCCGAGCTTGAGGCCGGGATGCGCCTCGCGTCCCACCCACGCCCCGAGGCGGACCAGCCACCCCACCCCGGGCTCGTCGATCGTCTCAAACGGCGAGCGGTCGACGATCTTCTGCTCGATGTAGGCGGGCATGAACTTCGACTCGGCGTCGTCGCGCGAGAGCCCGATCGCCGTCTGGGTCAGGTCGTTGGTGCCGAAGGAGAAGAAGTCGGCGTGGCGGGCGATGCGGTTGGCGACGAAGCAGGCTCGGGGCAGCTCGATCATCGTCCCCACGGTGTAGTCCTCGCGCTCGCGCAGACCGTGCTCGGAGCCGACGCGCACCACCAGCTCGCGGAGGATCTCAAGCTCGTGCTCGTAGGCCACCAGCGGGATCATGATCTCGGGGTGCGGCGGCTCGTCGACCTCCTGGGCGGCACGGAAGATCGCCTCGACCTGCATCTCGTAGATCTCCGGGTAGAGGATCCCCAGGCGGCAGCCCCGCGTGCCCAGCATCGGGTTGCCCTCGTGGATCTCCTCCACCCGGCTGAGCAGCGCCTCCAGCTCCTCGAGCTCGCCCTCCTCCTCCAGCCGCGCCCGCTCCACCCGAGCCCGCAGCTCGGGCAGGTTGGGCAGGAACTCGTGCAGCGGAGGGTCGAGCAGCCGGATCGTCACCGGCAGGCCGCGCATCGCCTCGAAGATCCCCCGAAAGTCCCGCTGCTGGAGGGGCAGCAGCTCGCGCAGGGCGGCGCGGCGACCGTCTCCGTCGCGGGCCATGATCATCGCCTGCATCTTCGGCTGCCGGTCCTCGGCCATGAACATGTGCTCGGTCCGGCACAGCCCGATGCCCTGCGCCCCCAGCTCGCGGGCGCGGGCGGCGTCCCGGGGGGTGTCGGCGTTGGCGCGCACCCCCAGGCGGCGAAGCTCATCGGCCCACGAGAGGACCTGCTGGAAGCGCTCGTCGATCTCTGGCTCGAGCAGCCTGGCCCCCGGCTCGACCACCGCCCCCTCGCTGCCGTCCACCGCGATCAGGTCGCCGCTGTGAAACACCCGGCCGTCGATCCGCAGCTCGCCCGCCTCCAGGTCGATCGCCACCCCGGCGCCGGTGACCGCCGGCACCCCCATCCCGCGCGCCACCAGGGCGGCATGCGAGGCCTTGCCGCCCTCGGAGGTGAGGATCCCGCTGGCCACGTGAAAGCCGGCCACATCCTCCGCCTGGGTGAACGGCCGCACGAGGATCACGCCGGTGCCCTCGGCCGCCCGCTCCACCGCCTCCCGGGCGGTGAACACGATCGCCCCCACCGCCGCGCCGGGTGAGGCGGCCACCCCGTGGGCGAGCACCTTGTAGCCCTCCCCGTGGTCGAAGGTGGGGTGAAGCAGGGCGTCCAACGAGGCCGCGTCGATCGTTTGCAGCGCCTCCTCCCGGGTGAGCAGCCCCTCCTGCACGGCGTCGACGGCGAAGCGCACCGCCGCCTGCGCCGGACGCTTGGCGTTGCGCGTCTGGAGCATGTACAGCCGCCCCTCCTCGACCGTGAACTCCACGTCCTGCATGTCCTTGTAGTGGGCCTCCAGCGTGCGCAGCACCTCCATCAACCGCGCGTGAACCTCGGGCATCAGCTCCCGCAGCTCGCGCAGGTCGCGCGGCGTGCGCACGCCCGCCACCACGTCCTCGCCCTGAGCGTTGATCAGAAAGTCGCCCGAGGGCTCGGGCGCCCCGGTGACCTCGTCCCGGCTGAAGGCCACGCCGGTGGCGGATGTCTCGCCCTTGTTGCCGAACACCATCTGCTGGACGTTGACGGCGGTCCCCCAGTCGTCCGGGATCCGGTTGATCCGCCGGTACTGGACGGCGCGCTCGCCCGTCCAGGAGTCGAACACGGCGCGGATCGCCTGCTGAAGCTGGGTCTGGGGATCCTGGGGGAAGTCGTAGAGCGCCTTGAAGCGCTCCACCAGCTCCTTCAGCGCCTCGACGGGCAGCTCGGCGTCGGTGGCCGCGCCGTGGCGCTCGCGCAGCTCCTTGATCACCTCCTCGAAGCGCTCCCCCGGGATCTTGTGGACCACGTTGCCGAACATCTGGATGAGCCGCCGATAGGCATCCCAGGCGAAGCGCTCGTTGCCCGTGGCCCGGGCCAGCCCCTCCACCGCGCGGTCGTTGAGGCCGAGGTTGAGGATCGTGTCGAGCATTCCCGGCATCGACTCGCGCGCGCCGCTGCGCACCGACACCAGCAGCGGGTCGGCCTCATCGCCGAAACGCTTGCCGGCGCGCTCCTGCAGGCGGGCCAGCGCCGCGGCCACCTGCTCGTCCAGCCCCTCGGGCTCGCGACCGGCGCGCATGTACTCGACGCACGCCTCGGTGGTGATCGTGAACCCGGGCGGAACCACGTCCTCGCCGAGCACGCGCGTCATCTCGGCCACGTTGGCCCCCTTGCCGCCGAGCAGATCGCGCATCTCCTTGGAGCCCTCACTGAACTCATACACCCACTTGTGCGCGTTCACGGCCCGGCAAGCCTAACGCTCGCGGGGTGCCTCTGTCATGGGGGCAAGGTCGGCCGGGCGCGGCGACGGACCGGCGAGCGGAGGCGGGCGCGTGGTCGGGGGCGGGCGAGTGGCCGGGGGCGGGCGAGCCCCGTCGCACTATATTTTGTGAAGCATGGCGACCTTCTGGCGGCTGCTCGGTTTTCTGCGTCCCTATCGGGCCGGGGTCGCGTGGTCGTTTCTGCTCGCCTCCGGCGCGATGGGTGCCACCGTGGCCATCCCGCTGCTGGTCGACCAGGCGATCAACGCCATCCACGGCCATCACCGCCACGCCCTGACCGGCTGGGCGCTGATGATCGTGGCCGCCGGACTCGGCCGGCTGGCGCTCAGCGCCGCCCGGCGGCTGGTCGCCGGACGGGTCTCGCTGGGCGTGGAGGTCGACCTGCGCAACCGACTATACGGCCAGCTTCAGCGTCTGGAGCTGGCCTTCTTCGACCGTCAGCAGACCGGGCAGCTGATGTCGCGAGCGACCGTCGATCTGCAGTCGGTGCGCTTCTTCCTCGGCTACGGGCTGATCTTCATCGCCCAATCGCTGCTGTCGATCCTGCTGGCCGCCGCCGCCATGTTCCTGCTCCAGCCCGAGCTGGCGGCGCTGTCGCTGGCCCCGGTGCCGTTCGTGGTGCTGATCGCCCAGCGCTACGGAAAGCATTCGCGGCCCGCGCTGCAGGAGGCCCAGCAGCGGATCGCCGAGCTGACCGCCGAGGCGGAGGAGAACATCTCCGGCGTGCGGGTGGTCAAGGCCTTCGCGCAGGAGGCACGTCAGCTGGCCCGTTTCCGCCACTCCGTCGGCCGGGTGTTCGACCAGCAGCTGTACGCGACCAGGATCCAGGCCCGTTACACGCCGATGATCAGCTTCCTCCCCAACCTCGGCCTGGCCGTGATCCTGCTCGTGGGCGGGCGCGAGGTGATCGACGGAACGCTCAGCATCGGCGCCTTCACCGCCTTCTACGCCTATCTGCTGATGCTCATCTCCCCCATGCGCACGCTCGGCTACATGCTCAGCGCCGCGCAGCGCGCCACCGCCTCCGGGGCACGCATCTTCCAGGTGCTCGACCGCGAGCCGCAGATGCACGTGCCGCACGACGCCCCACCGCTTCCGGCCGGCAACGGCCACATCTCGCTGCTCGGCGTCGGCCTCACCTTCGCCGGCTCCACCCGGCCGGCGCTGCACGACGTCGATCTGGAGATCGAGGGCGGGGCGACGGTGGCCCTGGTCGGGCCGATGGGCTCCGGCAAGACGGCGCTGGTGTCGCTCCTGCCCCGCCTCTACGACGTCAGCCGCGGCAGCGTGCGGATCGATGGTGCCGACGTGCGCGCGGTCGAGCTGTCCAGCCTGCGCCGACAGATCGCCACCGTGACCGACGACCCCTTCCTGTTCTCGGCCACCGTGCACGAGAACATCGCCTATGGCCGCCCCGAGGCCACCCGCGAGGAGGTGGAGGCGGCCGCCCGGGCCGCCCAGGCCGACGGCTTCATCCGCGCGCTCCCGAGCGGCTACGACACGCTGGTGGGCGAGCGCGGACTGACGCTGTCGGGCGGCCAGCGCCAGCGCATCGCGATCGCCCGGGCGATCCTCACCGACCCCCGGATCCTGATCCTCGACGACGCCACCTCGTCGGTGGACGCCTCCACCGAGCAGGAGATCAAGCTCGCGCTGCGCGCGGTGATGACCGGCCGCACGACGCTGATCGTGGCCCACCGCCTGTCGACGATCTCGCTGGCGGACGAGATCGTCGTCCTGGAGGCGGGCACGGTGGCCGCCCGGGGCAGCCACCGCCAGCTGCTGGAGGAATCCGAGCTCTACCGGGAGATCGTCGAGAAGGGGATGCCCGAACAGGTGTTTCTCACCCGCAAGCCGCTCGAGGCCGAGGTGGCGGGGCTGTGAGCCGGCGATCGGAACTTCGCCGCCGGCTGCGCCAGACCTCCGGGCGGCGGCGCAAGCTCCGGGGCCTGGTCGAGCTGCTCGCTCCCTACCGCTGGCGGGTGGTGGCGATGTTCGTCTCGCTGGTGAGCGCCACCGCCGCCTCGCTGGCCCCCGCACCGTTGGCCAAGCTGGCCATCGACAGCGGCATCAAGCACCATGACGTCGCCACGCTGGACCTGGTGGTGGGCGCCTTTTTGGCCTCGGCCCTGATCTACGGCCTGGCCTCCTACGCCCAGACGTATCTCGTCGGCTGGGTGGGGCAGCGCGCGCTGCAGGATCTGCGCCTGCGGCTGTTCGCCCACCTCCAGCGCCTGTCGCTGGGCTTCTACTCGCGCAACCGGGCGGGCGTGATCATCTCCCGCATCACCAACGACGTGGAGGCGCTCGACCAGCTGGTCGAGGATGGCATGGCGACGCTGTTTCAGTCGGGGCTGACGCTGATCGGGGTGGTGGTGATCCTGGTGGTGATGGACGCCCACCTGGCGTTGCTGACCTTTCTCGCCCTCCCGGTGCTGGCGATCGGCGGGCTGGCCTTCCGGATCGCCTCCGCCGACGCCTACCGCCTGACCCGCGAGCGGATCGCCGCGATCACCGGCTATCTGCAGGAGACGCTGTCGGGAATCCGGGTGGTGCGCGCGTTCGCCCAGGAGCGACGCCACATGACGCGCTTCGCCCAGCTCAATGACGAGAACCGCGCGGCCAACATGACCACGGTCAACCTCAACGCCGCCTACTTCCCCGGCGTGGAGTTCCTCTCCTCGCTGGTGACCGTGGAGATCCTGCTGGTCGGCGGCCTGGCGGCGATCGAAGGCCACACCTCGACCGGCGTGGTGTTCGCGTTCATCGCCGCCCTCAACAACTTCTTTGACCCGATCCAGCAGCTCTCCCAGCTGTACACCACCTACCAGTCGGGGATGGCCGCGCTCGACAAGATCTTCGATCTCCTCGACCAGCAGCCCGAGCTGGTCGATCCCGACCATCCGGTGACGCTCCCGCGCCTGCGCGGCGAGCTGCGCTTCGAGCACGTCTGGTTCCGCTACGACGGCGGGGGCGGCGCCGTGGATGAGGGGCCCGCCGGCGACGCCCATGGCGGCGACGATGGCGGCTGGGCGCTGCGCGACATCGACGTCACGATCGCGCCCGGGGAGACGGTGGCGCTGGTCGGGGAGACCGGCGCCGGCAAATCCACGCTGGCCAAGCTGGTGGCCCGCTTCTACGACCCCACCGAGGGTCGGGTGCTGGTGGATGGCCACGACCTGCGCGAGCTGGCGATCCGCTCGCTGCGCACCCAGATGGGCATCGTGCCCCAGGAGGGCTTTCTGTTCAGCGGCACGGTGCGCGAGAACATCGCCTTCGGCCGCCCCTCGGCCACCGATGAGGAGGTGGCGGCCGCCGCCCGGGCGGTGGGCGCCGAGGACTTCATCGCCGCGCTCGAGCACGGCTACGAGACGCAGGTGGGAGAGCGCGGCGTGCAGCTGTCGGCCGGGCAGCGCCAGCTGCTGGCCTTCGCACGGGCGCTGATCGCCGACCCGCGGATCCTGGTGCTCGACGAGGCCACCTCGAACGTGGACGTGCGGACCGAGCGGGTGATCGAGCAGGGACTGCGCCGGCTGCTGGCCGGCCGCACGGCGATCGTGATCGCCCATCGGCTCTCGACGATCCAGCGGGCGACCCGGATCATCGTGCTCGAGCACGGCCGGATCATCGAGCAGGGCAACCACCGCGAGCTGCTCGAGGCGGAGGGGGCATACTGGCGGCTGTACCGTGACTGGGCAGAGCAAGCAGCGGCCTGAGGGTCCCACCGGTGAGCGGGCCGCTGGCCCGGCCGGCGAGCGGGCGGTCGGTCCCGCCGGCGAGCGGGCCGCTGGCCCTGCCGGCGAGCGAGCGGTCGGTCCCGCCGGCGAGCGGGGGCCGGACGGCCCGCGGATCAGCGGCCTGGCGATCGCCCCGGTCAAGGGAACGCGCCTGCTCTCCGTCGAGGCGCTGGCCGTGGGGCGCTGCGGGGTGCGCGAGAACCGCCGCTTCTTCCTGGTCGACGAGCGCCGGCGAATGGTCAACGCCAAGGACCTGGGGGCGCTGCAGAGCATCGTCAGCGCCTACGATGACGACCGCCGGCGGCTGTCGCTCACGTTTCCGGACGGGCGCACGCTGGAGGGCGAGGTCTCCCTGGACGGCGAGCTGACGGCGAGCTTCTACGGCCGGCCCCTGCCGGCCCGAGCGGTCGCGGGCGAGTGGTCGGCGGCGATCAGTGAGCACGTCGGCCGCAGGCTCCAGCTGGTGGAGGCGGGCGAATGCGGCGCGGTCGATCGTGGCCGGGCCGGGGCGTTCACGCTGATCTCCCGTGGCTCGCTCGAGCGGCTGGCCGAGCGGGCGGGGTGCGCGCGCGTCGACGTGCGCAGGTTCCGCATGCTGATCGAGCTGGACGGGGTGGACGCCCACGCGGAGGACGGCTGGGTGGGCCGCACGATCCGCGCGGGAGACGCCGTGCTGCGCGCCCGCGGCCACGTCGGGCGGTGCGTGATCACCAACCGCGACCCCGACAGCGGCGAGGTGACCCTGCAGACGCTGCGGATCCTGTCCGATTACCGGCGTCAGGTGAACACCACCGAGCCGATCGCGTTCGGGATCCACGGGGAGGTGCTCGAGCCGGGGACGATTCGGGTGGGCGACGCGGTCACGCTGGCATGAGCGAGCCCGAGCCGGCGGTGGCGCAGCGGGTGCGCGTGACGGTGAGCGACCACGTCGCGAGCGTCGCGCTGTCCCGCCCCGAGAAGCACAACGCGCTCGACCAGGCGATGTTCGAGGCGATCGTCAAGGCCGCCGAACAGGTGGCGGCCACCGAGGGAGTGCGGGCGGTGGTGATCCACGGCGAGGGGCCCAGCTTCTGCTCGGGGCTTGACCTGGGGAGCCTGCTGTCGGCTGGACGGGGCGTCGAGCGGCTGCTCGAGGAGCTCGACGGCGGGGTTCCCAACCGCTTCCAGCGGGTGGCCTACGAGTGGGTCCTCTCGCCGGTGCCCGTGATCGCTGCGATCCACGGCAACTGCCTGGGCGGCGGGCTGCAGATCGCGCTCGGCGCCGACATTCGGATCGCCTCGCCGGACGCGCGGCTGTCGGTGATGGAGGTCAGGTGGGGCCTGGTTCCCGACATGTCTATCACGCAGACCCTCCCGCGTCTGGTCGGGATCGATGTGGCCAAGGAGCTCACGTTCACCGGGCGGGTGTTCAGTGGCGAGGAGGCGCTCGGCCTCGGGGTGGTCACGCGCCTGGCCGCTGACCCGCTGGCGGCGGCCCGTGAGCTGGCGGGGGAGATCGCGGCCAACTCGCCGGACGCCGTGCGGGCGGCCAAGCGGCTGCTGAACGAGGCCTGGACGGCCCCGCCCGAGCGCGGCCTGGCGCTGGAGGCAAACCTTCAGGCTGAGCTGATCGGCAGCCCGAACCAGCTTGAGGCGGTGACGGCCGGCCTGGCCAAGCGGCCCCCGCGGTTCACCGACCCGTGAAGGCGGGCGGGTCGATTTGGTCGGGGGACAGGCCCCTCGACGCGTCGCTTCTATACTTGCCCGCGCGATCGGTCCGGCCATCCCCGGGTCGATCGACTGCGCTCTGCGGGGTAGTCCAGTGGCAGTGACGCCCGGCTCTGGACCGGGAGACGGAGGTTCGAATCCTCCCCCCGCAGCTGCCCGCGCTTCGGCGGCGCCCTACAGGGTGGCCAGGTCGGTTCCCGGGTCGGCCAGCTCGTCCGCCCGCTCGCCCACCTGCGCGTGGGAGCTGATCAGCCGGCGGGCGTGCTCGAGATCGTCCGAGCGTCCCACCGACAGCGCGGCGGCCACGCGCCCCTGCTCAAGGTAGAAGATCGCGAACTCGCCCTCCTCGAGCGAGCCGCGCACCACCTCCTGATCCCAGCTCAGCGCCGGGCCGACGTACTCGAGCGAGACCCAGTCGGAGAGGTCGGAGAAGAAGTAGGGCACCACGTCGTGGGGCTGGTCGCGGCCGAGCATGTTCAGCGCCGCCGTCCTGCCGTGGTTGAACGCCACGTCCCAGTGCTCGACGCGGATCGGCCGCCCGTGGATCGGGCTGTCGTACTCGGCGATGTCTCCGGCGGCGTACACGCCGGGCACGGAGGTCTCCAGCCGCGAGTTGGTGCGAACGCCACCGCTGTCCCCCAGCGCCAGCCCGGCCTGGCGGGCCAACGTCACGTCGGGCAGCACGCCGGCGCCCACCACCACGGCGTCGGCCTCGAGCTCGAGTCCACCCCGGCTGATCACCCGGGTGACGCGTCCGTCGGCTCCCTCGAAGCGCTCGAGCGCGTCGCCGCCGTGAACCTGGATCCCGTGCTCCTGGAGGCGCTCCTGGAAGAAGCGGCCCGCGCGCTCGCCGAAGGTCCGGCTGAGCGTCACCTCCTCGAGCATCAGCAGCGTGCACGAGCTCCCCTGCTCGGTCAGCGAGGCGGCCACCTCGCAGGCGATGTAGGAGCCGCCGATCAGCACCACCCGCTTGCCGGCCGCGTCCTGGCGGATGGCCTCGCTGTTGGCCAGCGTGCGCAGGTAGTGGATCCCCGCCAGCTCGCAACCGGGCACCTGAAGGCGGCGGACGTTGGCGCCGGTGGCCAGCAGCGCCCGCTCGAACACCACCGAGGAGCGGTCCGAGAGCTCGGCCCGGCGCTCGCCCGGCGACAGCCGCGTGACCGACACGCGCCTGAGCAGCTCGACCTGCTGCTCGGAGTACCACTCGAGCGGACGGAAGAACGTGTCCTCGCGCCCCTCCTTGCCCTGCAGGTAGCCCTTGGAGCAGTCGGGACGGTTGTAGGGCGGGTCGGGCTCCCGCCCCACGAGCAGGATCGAGCCGTCCGCCCCCGACTCCCGCAGCCAGCGGGCACAGTTTGCAGACGCCAGGCCGCCTCCGACCAGCAGGTAGTCGACATGGCGGTCGGCCATCGCCGGCTCAGGCCTCCGAGGCCACCCCGGCCCCGTTGGGCGCAAAGCGCGGGGTGATCTGCGACTCAAGGCCCGGGTCGAGGATCAAGAGCACCTGGTCGCCGGGCTGGATCACCGAGTCGCCCTTGGGCACGAAGCCGGTGCCCTCCCTGAGCACGGAGATGATCAGCGAGCCCTCGGGCAGGGGCACGTCCTGCACGCGCACGCCGGCGGCCTGCGACCCCTCGCCCACCTCCACCTCGATGATCTCGAGGTGCTCCTCCTCCAGCGCCAACAGCTGCACGAGCCCGTACTCCGGGACCTCGTGCTCGATCAGCCTGAGGATCAGGTCGGTGGCCGACACCGCCGGCTGCACGCCCAGCAGCCGGAAGTGCTGGAGGTTGCGCGGGTTGTTGACGCGGGCCACGATCCGCTGCACGCCGTACTTCTCCTTGGCCACCTGGCAGATGAGGATGTTGTCCTCATCGTCGCCGGTGACCGCGATCACCAGATCGGCCCGCTGGATGCCCGCCCGCTCGAGGATCCACAGCTCGGTGGCGTCCCCGTACTGCACGGCGTGCTCGAGCTCCTCCTCCACCACCCGGTAGCGGGCGTGGTCGGATTCGATCAGCGTCACCTCCTGGTCGCGCCCGATCAGCTCGCGCGCCAGGTTCCAACCCACCTTGCCGGCCCCGGCGATGATCACGTACATCTCTCACAGCCTCCTGTCAGCGCCGCTCAGGCCGCCAGTACCACCTCGGACGCCTGGTCAATCGCCACCTGGGTGGGGCACACGGTGATCAGCCCCTGCTCGCCGTACCAGGCCGCGCGGGCCGGATCGGCCACGCGCACCACCACCCGCGGCACGTTGAACCGGCGCTGGGCGATCTGGGCGATGACCAGGTTGGTGTTGTCTCCGCTGGTGGCGGCCAGGAACACGTCCGCCTCCTCGATCCCGGCCTCGATCAGCGCGTCCACCTCCAGCGCGGTGCCCACCGTGAAGCGCCCGCCGGCGTCCTCCCAGGTGGTGGTCTGGTCCTTGTCCAGCCGCTCGTGGGAGAGGGGGTCGCTGTCGAGCACGGAGACATCGTGGCCGGCGTCCAGCGCCCGCTTGGCCACCGCCGAGCCCACCCGACCACTGCCGACGATCAGGATCATCATCGCCGCTTCACTGTAGCTCCGAGCGACGCCGGAGGGGTCAGGTGATCAGCGGGATGATCAGCAGCGCGACGATGTTCGCCACCTTGATCATCGGGTTGATGGCCGGCCCGGCGGTGTCCTTGTAGGGGTCGCCCACGGTGTCGCCGGTGACCGCCGCGGCGTGGGCCTCGGAGCCCTTGCCGCCGAACTCGCCGTCCTCGATCAGCTTCTTGGCGTTATCCCAGGCGCCACCGCCCGAGGTCATCGACACGGCCACGAACAGGCCGACGACGATCACCCCGATGAGCAGGCCACCCAGCGCCTCGACGCTGATCACGCCGACGATCAGCGTGATCACGATCGGGATCAGCGCCGGCAGGATCATCTCGCGCTGGGCGGCCCGGGTGACCAGGCCCACGGCGTTGCCGTACTCGGGCTGCTCGGTGCCCTCCATGATTCCCGGCTTCTCCCGGAACTGGCGGCGCACCTCCTCGACCACCGAGCCCCCGGCCCGCCCGACCGCCTCCATCGACAGGGAGGCGAACAGGTAGACCATCAGGCCGCCGATCAGCAGCCCGATCAGCACCGGCGGATTGCCGAGCTGGAAGTTGGCGATCGTGTGGCGGTCGGCCAGCTCCCGCTCGAAGGCGTCGAACAGCACCAGCGCGGCCAGCGCGGCGGAGCCGATCGCGTACCCCTTGGTCACCGCCTTGGTGGTGTTGCCGACCGCGTCCAGCGGGTCGGTGACGTTGCGCACCTCCTCGGGCAGCTCGGCCATCTCGGCGATGCCACCGGCATTGTCGGTGATCGGGCCGAACGCATCCAGGGCCACGATCAGCCCCATCAGCGACAGCTGGGCCATGACCGCCACGCCGATCCCGTAGATCCCCTGCGTGCCGCCGCCGGCCAGCTTCCAGGAGCCGAAGATGCCCAGCGCGATCACCAGCGCCGGGGCGGCGGTGGCCTGCTGGCCGGCCGCCAGCCCCTGGATGATGTTGGTGGCGTGACCGGTCTGGGAGGCGCGCGCGGTGCGGCGCACGGGCGAGAAGCGCGTGGAGGTGTAGTAGTCGGTGATCACGAACAGGCAGCCGGTGACGGCCAGGCCGATCAGCGCGCACAGGTAGAACTTCCACCATTCGGGCGCGCTGGCGCCGTGGGCCAGCTTCAGCGTCAGGTCGCGCATCATGTAGTAGGTGGCGGGGGCGAACGCGGCGGCGGCCAACACCGCGGAGAGGATCAGGCCCTGATACAGCGCCCGCTCGACGTTGCCGGCCCGCGAGCGCACGGCGAAGGTGCCGATCAGCGAGGCGACGATCGAGATCCCGCCCAGGATCAGCGGGTAGATGGCCACGTTCGACTGCTGGCGGAACAGGAGCACCCCGAGCAGCATCACGGCCACGCCGGTGACCGCGTAGGTCTCGAACAGGTCGGCGGCCATGCCGGCGCAGTCGCCCACGTTGTCGCCCACGTTGTCGGCGATCACCGCCGGGTTGCGGGGGTCGTCCTCGGGGATCCCCGCCTCGATCTTGCCCACCAGGTCGGCGCCGACGTCGGCCGCCTTGGTGAAGATGCCGCCCCCCAACCGGGCAAACACCGAGATCAGCGAGCCGCCGAACCCGAGGCCGACGAGCGCGTTGACCGCGTCCCGCTCGCTGTAGCCGAAGATCCAGGTCAGGATCCCGTAGTAGCCGGCCAGCCCGATCAGCGCCAGCCCGACCACCAGCAGCCCGGTGACCGCGCCGCCGCGGAAGGCGGTGGCCAGCGCACGGGGCACGCCCTGGCGGGCCGACTCGGCCACGCGCGCGTTGGCGCGCACGGAGACGTTCATCCCGATGTAACCAGCCGAGGCCGAGAGCGCGCCGCCGATGGCAAAGCCGATCGCCACACGGATGTTCTGCAGCGGGATCAGCAGCGCGAAGACGATCACCCCGACTCCGGCGATCGTGATGTACTGGCGGTTCAGGTACGCCCGCGCCCCCTCCTGGACGGCGGCGGAGATCGCGCGCATCCGCTCGTTGCCGGGTGACAGCGCCAGCAGCGCCCGGGAGGTGACGGCGCCGTAGACGAGCGCGGCACCCGCACACACAAGCGCGATCCACACGCCGTGATGCGTCAGATAGCTAGGCAAGAAGGTCCTCCGAAGTGCTCAGTATTCGCGAGGCGCCGATCGGCGCCCACAAACGGCAATCCGGGCCGCCACCCGCACGGGTCGAGTGGAGCCCGGAGACAGAACGCCGCGAGTGTACCGTGCCGCGCCTGGCAAGGGGGTGACGGGAGCCGGTAGCCGCGCCCACGCGCGGCTACCGGAGGGTGACGGGCGCCGGTAGCCGCGCACTTGACCGTCGCGCCCGCCGCCCACCCGCGCCTGCTGGCCGGGCACCCCACCCGCGCCTGCTGGCCGGGCACCCCATCCGCGCCTGCTGGCCGGGCACCCCATCCGCGCCTGCTGGCCGGGCACCCCATCCGCGCCTACTGGCCGGGCACCCACAGGCGGCCGCTGCGCTGCGCCGGGCCCGGCTCGTTGGGCCTGGGCGCCGAGGTGGGCGCCTCAGCCGGCGCACCCTGCGCTCCCGCCGGCGGGGGCGGGGCGGGCGCGCCGCCGATGCGCACGAACGCCAGCTGCAGCTGGGAGAGCGCATCGCGAATCGGCCGCACCTGCTGGGGAGCGGCCGTCTCCACCAGCGGCAGGAGCGCACGGATCGACTCGATCGCCAACCGCACCTGCTCGGGGTCGCGCTCCTCGGCGGTGCCCGGCGCCAGCCCCGTGCGCCGCATTCCCAGGTTGGCCAGCGTGACCACGGTCTCCAGCACCACCTGGTCGACCCGCAGCCGCTTGATCTGGGCCTCGAACGCGGCCCGCAGCTCCTCCTCGCTCGGCTGGCGTGCCTCCTCGTTCGCCTGGCGTGCCTCCTCGTTCGCCTGGCGTGCCTCCTCGCTCGGCTGGCGTGGCGGTGCCTGCCCGGTGGGCGGGTGTGCCTGATCGGCCGGCGTCTCGCCCTGCTGACTGCTCATCGATTCACCTCCTGTGCTTCCAGGCTCCCAGCATATGTTCGTCGGGTCTCGGCCACGCTGGCCGCGTACACCTCGGCCAGGGTCAGGCCCGAGCGCAGAAGCTCACGCTGGCGCTGGGCCCCGTTGCGGGGCGGAAGCTGGACCTCGATGCCGAGCGCTGCCCGGGCCGGCGCCGTCCAGGCCAGGAGACGGTCGAGCGCCTCCGCGGCGGGGTAGGTCTCCCCGCGCTCGAGATCGATCAGCCTCCCGTCCAGCCCGTAGCGCACCGCGCGCCAGAAGTTCTCCTCGATCATCGCCCGCGGCAGGTCGACGTGCGGCACGCCCTCGTCATGGTCGCGGGCGGCCTGGGCGACGCAGGCGACGATCAGCGCCGCCAGCGCCTCCGACTCCGCGGCGGTGATCTGACAGTCGCAGATCCGCACCTCGACGGTGCCGAACGCGAAGTGGGGACGGATCGACCACCACACCTGGGTGTACTCGACGATCGAGCCGGTGCGCACGAGAAACTCGATGTAGCGCGCGAACGCGGGCCAGCCCCCGAACGCGTCGGGGATCCCGCAGCGCGGAAAGCTCTTGGTGAAGATCTGGCTGCGGGCGCTGTGCAGCCCCGAGTCGCGGCCGTCGAGAAACGGCGAGCTGGCCGAGATCGCGAGCAGGAGCGGCAGGACCGGCCGCAGCCGGTCGCACACCAGCACGGCCCGATCGGCGCCCCGGACGCCCACGTGGACGTGCAGCGAGAAGGTGTTGTTGCGCCAGGCGACGTACTTGAGCCCCTCCTCCACGCGGCGGTAGTGCTCGGTGTCGATGATCCGCTGCTCACGGTAGTCAGACCAGGGATGGGTGCCGGTGGCGCCCAGCGCCACCCCCCGCTCGGCGGCCAGGGCAAACAGGCGCCGGCGGCGCTCGCGCTGCGCTCCGGCGGCGGCGGCCAGATCCTCGCCCCGGCCGGAGCGGATCTCGATCTCCGAGGAGATCAGCTCTCCGGAGATCGACTCGGCCAGCACCGGGTCGGCGGCGGCGGCGCGAGCGAGCTCCTCAAAGCGGGGCACCAAATCCAGCTGCGAGGGATCCAGCAGCGCGAACTCCTCCTCGAGGCCCACGGTGAAATCGGTGGACAGCTCGAAGGCCGCACGAGCGGTGTCCAGATCGAGATCCACGGGGCGCGCGGGTGGCTCAGGTGAGGTAGAAGTAGAGGGCGTAGAGCAGGTCGACGGCGGGGCTTGAGGTGTGCACCGTCACCTCCGGGGGCACCTGCAGAAGCGCGTCGGAGTAGTTGAAGATGATCTTCACGCCGGCCGCCGCCACCTCGTCGGCCAGCCCCTGGGCGGCGGCCGCGGGCACGGCGAGGATCGCCACCACGATGTCCTCGGCCTCGATCACCCGCCGCAGCTCGGACTTGTGGCGCACGGTCAGATGGCCGATCTGCGTGCCCACCTTCGCCTCGTCGACGTCGAAGATGGCCACGATCCGGAAGCCGTGGTCGGCGAAGATGTCCGAGGTGGCGATCGCGGTGCCCAGATGCCCGGCGCCGAACAGCGCGATGTTGTGCTGTCCGGCCGTACGCAGGATCTTGCGGATCTGGTTCAGCAGCGAATCGACGTTGTAGCCCACGCCGCGCTTGCCGAACTTCCCGAACCCCGACAGGTCCCGGCGGATCTGCGTGGAGTTCACGTGCGTGTAGTCGGCCAGCTCCTGGGAGGAGATGGTCTGCTTGCCGATCTTGCGGGCCTGGGTGAGCACCTGCAGGTAGCGCGACAGGCGCGCGGCGACGCCCAAGGACAGCCTCTCACCCGGCTTCTCGCCCCCGTCCTGGGGAACCGCCAGATCATGGTCGACGGTGTAACTCATCTGCCGGTCACGATACCGAGGTGCCGGCGCAATCCCGCCTCCTCGACGGTCAGCGAGAAGCGCTCCACGCCGTCGATCGTGACCACGGGAATGCGCTCCACATACGCCCGCAGCAGCGCCTCGTCGCTCTCGATGTCACGCTCCTCCAGATGAAAGGCGGACGGGTGCTCGGCCCGCAGGCGCTCGAGCACGGAGCGCGCCGCCTCGCACAGGCAGCACCCGGGTCGGCCGTAGAGGACGACGTGCCGCATCAGGCCGCCAGCGCGCGCTCGCCGGTGGCGTACACGTCCAGCCCGAGGTAGCCCGGATACGGGATCGCCGGCACATGGCGGGCGGCGCTGGCGATCATCGCCGCGTTGTCGGTGCACAGCTCGCGCGGCGGCACGTCGAGCTCGACATCGAGTCGCCCCAGCCGCTCGCGGAGCGGGCCGTTGGCGGCCACCCCACCCCCCAGCGCCAGGCGGCGCAGCCCCGTCTCGGCGAGCGCGCGCTCCACCCGGAGCGCCAGCGCCTCGACGATCGCCCGCTGGTAGGAGGCGGCCAGGTCGGCCCGACGGCGCGCCGCCTCGGCCTCCCCCAGCTCGCGCACCCTGTACAGCAGCGCGGTCTTCAGGCCGGCGAAGGAGAAGTCGAGTCCCTCCATGCGTCGCCCCACCGGGAAGGCGAACGCGTCCGGGTCCCCCTCCCTGGCCAGCCGCTCGAGCGCCGCTCCCCCCGGGTAGCCCAGGCCGAGCAGCCGCGCCCCCTTGTCGAACGCCTCGCCCGCCGCATCATCGACCGTTTGCCCGATCACCCGGAAGTTCGGGCCGTGATCCTCCACGCACGCCAGCAGCGTGTGGCCGCCGCTGGCCACCAGGCTCAGGAACGGGGGCTCGAACGGCTCGGGCGCCAGGAAGGCGGCGGCCACGTGGCCGTGGAGATGGTCGACCGGGGCCAGGGGAAGTCGGTGCAGCGCGGCCAGCGCCTTGGCGGTCGCCACCCCCACCAGCAGCGCCGCCACCAGTCCGGGGCCCTGGGTGACGCCGATCAGCTCGATCTCATCCAGACCCACCTCCGCCCGGGCCAGCGCGTCGTCGACCACCGCCCCCACCAGCTCGAGGTGGTGGCGGGAGGCGATCTCCGGGACCACTCCGCCGTAGCGGTCGTGGACGCCCTGCGAGGAGATGACGTTGGCGCGGATCTCTCCCTCGCGCGTGATCACCGCCGCGCAGGTGTCATCGCAGCTGGTCTCGAGCGCGAGGATCACCGGCAGGTCCCTGGCGAGCTGTGTCGGACGGCGGGAACGCCCCGGTCGGCCAGCGCCGCCTCGGCCTCGGCCACCGACTCCGGGGTGCGCCACATGATCAGCGCGTCCTCGCCGGTGTCCTGGTAGTAGTGGGGTCGTGAGCCGGCGGTGCGGAAGGCGAACCGCTCATACAGGGCGATCGCGCCGGTATTCGACGGTCTGACCTCCAGCGTGAGCGACTGCTCCGGGCCCGCCCGCTCGATCACCCCCGTCAGCAGCGCGCTGGCCACCCCCCGCCTCCGGCAGGCGGGGTCGACCGCGATGTTCATCAGGTGCCACACGTCCGCGTAGCGGGAGCAGATCGCGTAGCCGACCAGCCTGCCCGGCCGGGGCGAGGCGCCGTCGACGGCGGCCAGGCAGATGCTCGAGGGCTTGGACAGCTCCAGCACGAACATGGCCAGCGACCAGGGGGTGGGAAACGAGCGGCGCTCGATGGCGATCACCTGCGGGAGATCGGAGTAGCCGAGAGATCGGATGCTGACCGGCTGTGTATTCATGCTCCACCTGCTTGCCGACGGGCGATCTCGGCATCCGGGAGGCGCAGGTAATGCGGGATCACCTGGTCCGGATCGGTGGGGGATAGTCGCCGGGCGATGCGGCAATGCGCTGCAGCGCTGACCCGGTGAAGCTCCGCCTCATCTTCCGGGACGAACGCCCCTGAACGCTCGAGAACCTGACGAAATGCTATCGCCCCCTCTCCCACCGCCAGCACCGGGGGCTCGAGGGCGCCGAGCGCCGTGGCCAGGTCCTCGGGAGCGAACGCCGCCGGGGCGATCAGCGGCCCGGCCAGCGGCTCGCCCGCCTCGCTCGCCCACGCCGCGGCGAACGCCTCCCCGCGCCGCGCGTCCAGCACGGCGGCGATCGACCGGCCTTGCGCGCGGGCCGCCTCGAGCGCCCCCAGCGCCAGGGCCTCGAGCGTGGAGACGCCGAGCAGCGGCAGATCGCCGGCGCGGGCCAGGGCGCGCGCGGTGGCCACCCCGATGCGCAGCCCGGTGAAAGTTCCCGGCCCCACGCCCACGGCCAGGCGGTCCAGCTGTTCGAAGCGCAGCCCCGCCCGGTCGAGCAGTTCGGCGCACAGCGGCAGGAGCCGGGTCACGTGCCGGGGTCGCGCTCCCCGCGGGGGGTCATCGCGCGCCTCAAGCACGGCGCCCCGGCCGTCGGCCAGCGCCACCGCGGTGGCCCGGGTGGCGGTGTCAAAGCCGAGGATCCACCCGCTCATGGGACTCCGCGCGATCCGCTCATCGGACGCCGCGCGAGCGGGCGCCGCCGCCCGCCTTCTCGCCGCCCGCCTTCTCGCCGCCCGCAGCCGCCTTCTCGCCGCCCGCAGCCGCCGTCTCGCCGCCCGCAGCCGCCGTGCCGCCGCCCGCAGCCGCCGGCTGGCTGCCCCCCCTCGTGGCCGCCTCGCCCGCACCCGCCGGCTCGATCCGCACCCGCCGCCGATCGCCGCCGGCGTGCTCTATCGCCACCCGCGCCGCCACCCGGCCCAGCGCGGCGAGCGCGTCCCCCCCGTGCGCCGGCCACTCGACGAACGCGATCGTGTCCGGCCGCAGGTACTCGGAGAGCAGATCCGGGTCCTCAGCGCCGATGTCCAGAACCCGAAACAGGTCCACATGGGCCACCGTCACCGGCGCCGGATAGCGCTGCCCGATCGTGAACGTGGGACTGGTGATCGGCACGCTCACCCCGAGCGCCCGCGCCGCGCCGCGGACGAAGGTGGTCTTGCCGGCGCCCAACTCGCCCGCCACCAGCACCACGTCCCCGGGCACCAGGCCCTCCGCCAGGCGGGCGCCCAGCCGCTCCGTCTCGTCCGGATTCTGGGTGTGATGCACGCTGCACACAGGGAACAGCCACTGTATTCGGTACCGTCAGAGACGACGATGAGCGCATCCCGGCGAGCAAGCTCGCTCGGCCCGATCGCCTCGGCCAGGGGCCGGCTGGAACCGCATATGGCCAAGCTTCGGGGCTCGGACACGGCCAAGGCGGCCGGTCTGGCGGGGGCGATGATCGCCAACAACGTGATCGCGCTGGGCTCGACGATCGTCTTCGCCCGGCTGCTGACCGACTACGGATCGCTGGGCGCGCTGATCAGCTACCTGCTGATCCTCACCGTGGTCGGGCAGGCGATGCAGGTGGCCACCGCGCGCGAGGGCGTCCTGGGTCACCTGGGGGTGGGGCCGGGCCTGACCGCGACAATGCGCAGCTGGACCCGGAGCATGGTGGCGGTGACGCTCATCCTGGCCGTGGTCTCGGTGCTGCTCCGCGACCCGATCGCCGCCGCGGTCGGAGTGGGCCACCGCTGGGCGTGGGCGGCGGCGCTGGGGATTCCCGCCGGCTGCATCTACCTGGAGCTGTCGCTTTTGCGGGGCGCCCTGCAGGGGGTGGGCGACTACCGGGGGGTGGGATACAGCCTGATCGGCGAGCAGGCGGCCCGGCTGCTGACCGGCGCGGCGTGCGCGGTTCCGTTCGGGGTCACGGGCGCCTACCTCGGATCGCTGCTGTCGTACGTGGCGATGTGCGCCTACTGCGCCCGGCGCCTGGGCGGCCACACCCAGACCCAGCTGCCGCCCGAGGCGGAGCGCGCCGGGGCGCCCGAGGCGGAGCGCGCCGGGGCGCCCGAGGCGGAGCGCGCCGGGGCGCCCAACACGGAGCGCGACGCGGCGAGGGTGTCGCTGTGGCATCACATCCGCGGGGCGCTGGTGCCGATCGCCGGACTGGCGGTGATCGCCGTGCTGCAGAACATCGACCTGATCGCGGCCAAGCACCGCTTCACCACCGGCACCGCGTCCTCGTACGCCGCCGTGGCGGTGGCAGCCAAGGTGCTGATCTGGGTGGCCATCGGGGCGGGCTTCTACCTGGTCCCCGAGGTCTCCCGCCGCCGCACCGAGGGCGAGGACACCCGGCCGGTGCTGCTCAGGACGCTGACGATCATCGCCGTAGCCGCCACCCCGTGCCTGCTGATCTACGCCTTCGGCGCCCATCCGCTGATCAGCAGCGTGTTCGGCCCCCGGAAGGCCACCGCGTCGGACTCGCTGCTGCCGCTGGGAGCGGCGTTCACCGTGCTGGCCTGCACATATCTGGCCATCCAGTACATGCTGGCGCTCAAGCGGACGTGGTTCCTGCTGGCGCTGGGGGCGGTGGCGGTGGCCGAGCCGGTGCTGCTGCTGCAGGCCTCGCGCCAGCCGGCCAGCTTCGCCATGGTCGTGTTGGGCATCCAGGCCGTGGGCGCGCTCATCGCCTTCGCGCTCGCGCTGCGCGGCGGCCAGCCGCGGCGCAGCGCGATCCGGGTCGAGCCGGCCTACGACTGACGGGGCAGCGCCCGAGCGGGCACGGATCCGCCGGCGTCGACGCCGCCGCGCGTGAGCGGCTTCTCAGCCTGGATTTAGCCTCGCCTTGGCCAGACCGGGACGATCCCGGTGTGCCACCCGACGCGAGATTTCCGAACGCCCTGGGGAGGGTGGGCTGGCCGCTGGCGGGCCTGGTGGCCCTGGCGGCGGTGGCGGTGGCGCTGTTTGTGATCGGCGCCACACGGCGCGCAGCGCCCCCATCCCGCATGGCGCCGGTGCCCGCCCGCACCTCGCTGAGCGCCGCCACGACCCTGCGTCCCGCCCACGTGGCGGTGATCGTGATGGAGAACCAGGGCTATGGCAGCGTGATCGGCAACCGGGCGGCGCCGTTCATCAACCGGCTCGCTCGGCGCTACGCGCTCGCCCGCGCCGCCTACGCGGTCGCCCACCCGTCCCTGCCCAACTATCTGGCGCTGACCGGCGGCTCGACGTTTGGCGTCGACGACGACTGCGGTGGCTGCATGGTGAGCGCCGATAACCTGGTCACCCAGCTTCAGGCGGCCGGCCTCTCCTGGAAGGCCTACATGGAGAACCTGCCCCGGCCCTGCTTCACCGGCGCCGCGGCGCGCGACTACGCCAACAAGCATGATCCGTTTTTGCACTACACCCAGATCGCCCGCAGCCCGGCGCTGTGCTCGCGGGTCGTGCCGCTGATGCAGCTGGCTCGGGACGAGCGGTCCGGACGCCTGCCGCGGTTCGTGTGGATCACCCCCGACCTGTGCCACGACATGCATGACTGCAGCGTGTCCACCGGCGATCGCTTCCTCGCCCGGCTGGTGCCCCCGCTGCTGCGCGCCCTCGGCCGCCGGGGCGTGCTGTTCCTCACCTGGGATGAGGGGGATGACGACCGCGGGTGCTGTCGTGCCGCCCACGGCGGTCATGTGGCAACGATCGTCGCCGGGCCGGGCGCCCGGCCCGGGGCGCGGCTGGACACCCCCACCGACCACTACTCGGTGCTCGCGACGATCGAGGCGATGCTCGGGCTGCCGCGCCTGCGCTGGGCAGCGTGCGCGTGCACGCCGTCGCTCGCGCCGCTCCTGATCGGGTCCTGACCGTGCCCGCCCCCCCGCGCCGTCTCGCCGCGATCCTCGCCTGCGCAACCTGCCTGGGCGCCTGCGCGCTGGCGCTGGCCGCCTGCGGCGCCGCCGGCGGGCGGCCGGCGGATCGCCCACGCCACGATGCGGCACACGGCTCCCGCCGCTCAACCCATCCCCACCGCCCCGCCGGGGATCCGGTGCTCGCCCGCCTGGGGCTGCCACCGCTCAGCGGTCGCTCCCCCCTGCCCGGCTACCTGATGATCGCCGACCGGGACAACAACCGCCTGCTGATCGTCAACCCGGCCAAGCGGATCGTCTGGCGGTTCCCGCCCCCCGGCGGCGCCGGTCAGCCGTTCGGGGGCCCCGATGACGCCTTCGTCTCCGCCGACCACCGCTACATCAGCACCAACGAGGAGCTGGCGGACACGATCGTGGTCATCTCGCTGGCGGCCCACCCGCGGATCGTCTGGCGCTACGGCCACCAGGACGCGCAGGGCAGCGCCCCGGGCTACCTGGCCCATCCGGACGACGCCTACCTGCTGGCCAACGGGGAGATCCAGGTGGCCGACATCATCAACTGCCGCATCCTGTGGATCGACCAGGACAGGCGGATCGTGCGCTCGCTGGGGAGCGCCGGCGACTGCGTGCACAACCCGCCGAGCGCCCTGCAGGACCCCAACGGTGACACGCCGCTGCCCGACGGCGGCCTGCTGGTCACCGAGATCGGCGGCTGGGTGGACCGCTTCGACCGGGCCGGACGGCTGCTGTGGAGCATCCGCACCCCCACCGACTATCCCTCCGACGCGCAGCTGCTGCCAAACGGCGACGTGCTGGTGGCGGGCTACAACGACCCCGGGCGGATCGACATCCTCACCCCGCAGGGGCGGATCGTCTGGACCTACGAGCAGACCGCGGGCGCCGGGGCGCTCAATCACCCCTCGCTGGCGGTGATGATGCCCAACGGGCTGATCGCCGCCACCGACGATGACAACAACCGGGTGGTGGTGATCGACCCGGCGAGCCGGCGGATCGTCTGGCAGTACGGCCACGACGGGGTGCCGGGAAGCGCCCCGGGCTACCTGCGCAAGCCCGACGGGCTCGACCTGATCCCGTAGGGCTAGACCAGGACCCGTAGGGCTAGAACAGGCCGAGCTGGGCGACCGCCGGGGCGGGTGCCCGGCCGGATTCCCCCGCCCCATTCCGCCCGCGCTCGCGCGCGCCGGGCGAGGGTCCGGCTCCTCGCTCCGGGTCCTCGGGCCGGCTGTGCGGTTCGATCCGCTCGTCCTCTGGCCCGGCGGGCGGGGGCGGCGGCTGCGCGGGTGCCCCCAGCGCCAACAGCGCCGGGATCCGGTGGAAGTCGCCGCGCAGCGTCTCCAGCATCGAGGGGGTGTAGAGCGCCGCCGCCGGGTGATAGAGGGGGTACAGGCGGACCGCGCGCGCCCCCACCACGCGCACCTCCTCCCGGCCGTGCAGGCGGGAGATCCCGGTGGGATCGCCGCGCAGGAGCTTGGTGGCGAAGTTCCCCAGGGTGCAGATCATCACCGGCTCGATCAGCTCGACCTTCCGGTACAGGTAGTCCTGGCAGGCCTCGATCTCGCGCGGGTGGGGGTCGCGGTTGTCCGGCGGCCGGCACTGCAGCACGTTGGCCACGAACACGTCCCGGCGCTCGAGCCCGATCTCGCCCAGCAGGCGGTCGAGCAGCCTGCCCGCCTGGCCGACGAACGGCAGCCCCATCCGGTCCTCGTTGGCGCCGGGCGCCTCGCCCACGAACATCAGCTCGGCGTTGGCGTTCCCGGACCCGAACACCACCGTGCTCCGGGTGTCCTTGAGCGCACAGCGCTCGCACCGGCGCGCCTCCTCGTAGACCGCCTTCAGCCGCTCCCGGCGCTGCTCGGCGCCGCTCATCGCCGGCCTGTCACAGATCCCGCTCCGCACACGCGGGGGCGATGGTAACCCCCGCCCAGGACGGGTATCCTCGGCGCTGAGGCCGTCACTGTCTCAGAGGACGGACCTTGCGAAGAAAGCCTCCTGTCCGCCGACCGGTATCTCAGATGCGAGAACTGGAACGGGATCTCCCCTCCCGCCCGCCCGCGGGTGCCCCCCGGGCGCCCGGCCGGCGGCTGGCCGTGGTCGGTCGGGGCCGTCTGGGCCGCGCGCTGGCGGACGCGCTGCGCCGCGCCGGCTACCCGGTGGAGGGCCCGCTGGGGCGAGGCGCCGACGGCGCCGGGGCCGAGGCGGTGCTTTTGTGCGTGCCCGACGGGGAGATCGCCGCCGCCGCCGCGGCGGTGCCGGCCGGGCGGCTGGTCGGACACTGCTCGGGCGCCACCGGTCTGGCGCCGCTGGCCGGCCACGAGGCGTTCTCGCTGCATCCGCTGATGACGGTCACCGAGCGGGGGGCGGAGTTCTCCGGCGCCGGGGCGGCGGTGGCCGGCAGCAGCCGCAGAGCGCTCGCGCTGGCCGCCGAGCTCGCCCGGGCGCTGGGCATGTGCCCGGTCGAGCTGGCCGAGGCCGACCGGGTCGCCTACCACGCGGCGGCCTCGATGGCGTCCAACTTCCTGATCACCCTGGAGGCGGCCGCCGAGCGGCTGGCGGCGACGGCGGGCCTCGAGCGCCAGCTGCTCGTCCCGTTGGTCCGGGCCAGCGTCGAGAACTGGGCCCGGCTCGGTCCCCGGCGGGCGCTGACCGGCCCGGTGGCCCGCGGCGACGAGGCCACGGTCGCCGCCCAGCGGCGGGCGGTCCGCGAGCGCGCGCCGGAGTTGGGCGGGCTGTTCGACGCGCTGGTCGAGGCGACGCGCAGCCTGGCGGCGGCGGAGGCGCAGCCGGCGTGAGGATCCTGCGCACGATCCCGGAGGTGCGGCGGGCGCTGGCCGACCACCGCGGGAGCCGGATCGGGCTGGTGCCCACGATGGGAGCCTTCCACGAGGGGCATCTGTCGCTGATGCGCCGCGCCCGGGCGGACTGCGAGGTGGTGGTGGTCTCGCTGTTCGTCAACCCGGCGCAGTTCAACGACGCCCGCGACCTCGCCTCCTACCCGCGCGATGAGCGGCGCGACGCCGACCTGGCCGAGCGGCTGGGCGTCGACTGCCTGTTCGCCCCCGGGGTGGACGAGATGTACCCGGCCGGGTTTGCCACCACGGTCAGCGTCGCCGGGGTGACGGAGGGGCTCGAGGGTGCCTTCCGCGGCCGCGGCCACTTCGACGCGGTCACCACCGTGGTGCTCAAGCTGCTCAACATCGTCGGACCCCAGGTGGCCTACTTCGGCCAAAAGGACGCCCAGCAGGCGCTGGTGGTCAGGCGGATGGTGCGCGACCTGGACGTGCCGGTGCGGATCGAGCTCGGGCCCACCGTGCGTGAGCCCGACGGACTGGCGATGTCAAGCCGCAACGTCCATCTCTCCCCCCGCGAGCGCGAGCGGGCGCCGGCGCTGCACCGCGCGCTGCGCGCCGCCGGCCAGGCGGTGGCGGGTGGCGAGCGCGATCCCGGCGCCGTGCGCGAGCGCGCGCTGGCCGAGCTGGCGGCGGCCGGGATCGAGCCCGAGTACCTCGAGCTGGTCGACACCGAGAACCTCGCCCCCGTGGAGCGGATCGACAGCGAGCCGGTGCTGGCGCTGGTCGCCGCCCGCCTGGGGAGCACGAGACTGATCGACAACGAGCTGATCCAGCCGCCGCCGGCACCGGCGGCGGGAACCCCCCCACCCCGGAGCCCCTGAACATGTCCGCCACCCCCCGCCTCCCCGTCCCCGAGAACCTCGAGCAGCCGGTGCCGATGACGCTGCCCCGGCTGGCCGACAAGAAGCGCCTCGGCGAGCCGATCGTGATGGTCACCGCCTACGACTACCCCTCCGCCCAGGTGGCCCAGGCGGCCGGGGTGGACCTCGTGCTGGTCGGCGACTCCGGCGCGATGACGGTGCTCGGCTACCCCTCCACCGTCCCCGTCTCGCTCGCGGAGATGCTGATGCTGGCCGCCGCCGTGCGCCGCGGGCTGCGCACGCCGCTGCTGATCGCCGATCTGCCGTTCGGCTCCTACGAGGCCTCCGACGAGCTGGCGATCGCCTCCGCCCAGCGGTTCGTCAAGGAGGCCGGCTGCGACGCGGTCAAGCTGGAGGGCGGCGGGCTCAGCGCCCGCCGGGCGCAGGCGATCGTGCAGGCGGGCATCCCGGTGATGGGCCACGTCGGGCTTACGCCCCAGACCGCCACCGCGCTCGGCGGCTACCGGGCGCAGGGGCGCACGGCCGAGCGGGCGCTGGCGGTGGCCCGCGATGCGTTTGCCCTCCAGCGGGCGGGGTGCTTCTCGATCGTGTTCGAGGCGATCCCGGCCGCCGTCTCAGCGACGCTCGTGCCCCGCCTGAGCGTGCCGGTGATCGGCATCGGCGCCGGGCCCGCCACCGACGGCCAGGTGCTCGTGTTCCACGACCTGCTGGGCATCTACGACGGCCATGCGCCCCGCTTCGCCAAGCGCTACGGCGAGCTGCGGGCGCAGATGGTGGCCGGCGTGGCCGAGTACGTCGGCGAGGTGCGCCGGCGCGAGTTCCCCGGCCCCGAGCACTGCTACTCGATCGACGAGCGCGAGCTGGAGGCGTTTCAGCGAGGACTGGATTAGCGCTCGGCGGTTGAAAGCCACGCCGGCCGTCGTGTAGCTTCCGGCGGCGTGGAGGCGAGGGAGCCCGAGCGAGCCGCGCGGCTGTCCGTGCAGGACGTGAGCGTGTCGTTTGGCGGCGTGAGGGCGCTGGACGGGGTCACGCTCGAGGTGGCGCAGGGGGAGGTGCTGGGGGTGATCGGGCCCAACGGGGCGGGCAAGACGACGCTGTTCAACGTGATCTGCGGGTTCGTCAGGCCGCAGACGGGAACGCTCAGCTGGCGGGGCCGGCGGCTCGGCCGGGTGCATCCGGAGCGCCTGGCCGAGCTGGGCATCGCCCGCACGCTGCAGGGGGTGGGGCTGTTTCCCAACCTGACCGTGCTGGAGAACGTGATGGTCGGCGCCCAGCGCTTTCGCCGCGCCGGGGCGCTCAGCGCGCTGCTGGCGCTGCCGCGCTCAGATAGCGACGAGCGGGCGCTGCGCGAACGGGCGCGCGCGGCGCTGGCCCGGCTCGGCTGCCGGGAGGTCGAGGACCGCCTGCCCGGGGCGCTCCCCTACGCGGTGCAGAAGCGGGTGGCGCTGGCGCGGGCGCTGGTGTGCGAGCCGGAGCTGCTGCTGCTCGACGAGCCGGCCGGCGGGCTGGACGCCGGCGAGCTGGCGGAGCTGGCGGCGCTGATCGAGTCGCTGGGACGCTCGATCGCGGTGATGCTCGTCGACCACCACATGGACCTGGTGATCTCGGTGTGCGACCGGGTGGTGGTGCTCGACTTCGGCCGGGTGATCGCCGCCGGGGCGCCGGATGAGGTCCGGCGCGACCCGCGGGTGCTGGACGCCTACCTGGGCGAGGCGGCCGAGCCGGTGGCGCAGGGCAGCGGGCGCGGAGGCGACGATGGGCAGCCGTGAGGGCGAGCGGCGGGCCGGCAAGGGCGGCGGCGATGCTGCGGGTTGAGCGGCTGGTCACCCAGTACGGGCCGGTCCGGGCGGTGGACGAGGTCTCGCTGGAGGTGCCGGCGGGGTCGGTGGTCGCCGTGCTGGGGGCCAACGGCGCCGGCAAGACCTCGCTCCTGCGCACGATCAGCGGGCTGGTGCGACCCGCTGGCGGGCGGGTTGTGTTCGACGAGCAGGAGATCACCCGCCTGCCGGTGGAGGACATCGTGCGCCGGGGCCTGTCCCACGTCCCGGAGGGGAGGGGGGTGATCGTCGAGCTGACGGTGGCCGAGAACCTGCGTCTGGGGGGCCTGTGGCGGGGCCGGGAGGCCGCCCCGGTCGAGGAGATGTACGAGCTGTTTCCCCGGCTGCGGGAGCGGCGCGGCCAGCCCGCCTCGCGGCTGTCGGGCGGGGAGCGGCAGATGCTCTCGATCGCCCGCGCCCTGATGGGACGCCCGCGCGCGCTCCTGCTGGATGAGCCCTCGCTGGGGCTCGCCCCGCGCGTGGTGGCGCAGATCATGGGCATGGTGCGCCGGCTGGCCGACACGCTCGGGCTGGCCGTGCTGCTGGTGGAGCAGAACGCCCGCAGCGCGCTGTCGATCGCCGACCGCGGCCTGGTGCTCAACCTGGGCCGCGTGGTGGCCGATCGGGATGCCTCCACGCTGGCCGCCGACGAGCACCTGCGTCACGCCTACCTGGGCTTCTGATGAGCAGGCTCCTGGACCACCTGGGATTTCGATGACCAAGTTCCTGGACTTCACGCTGAACGGAATCTCCACCGGGGCGGTGTACGCCGCGGTGGCGCTCGCCCTGGTGCTGATCTGGCGCGCCACGCGCGTGGTCAACTTCGCCCAGGGCGCGATGCTGATGATCACCACGTTCATCGCCTCGGCGGTGATCACCAAGACCGGCTCCTACGCGGTCGGGTTCGTGGTCGCCCTGCTGGCCGGACTGCTGTTCGGAGCGGTGGTGGAGCGGGTGCTGATCCGGCCGGTGGAGGGCGCGCCGCCGCTCAACGCGGTGATCGTCACGCTCGGCCTCTACACCCTGCTGCTGGCGGTGGCCGGGATGATCTGGGGCACCACGCCACGCGCATTCCCCGCCGCCTTCTCCCTGCGCGGCTACCGGGTGGGCGGCACGACCCTGCTGTTCGGCCCCAACGACACGTTCATCGTGGCGGTCGTCGTGGGGGTGGCGATCCTGCTGGCGCTGCTGTTCCGCGGCACCGCGCTCGGTCTGCAGATGCGCGCGGCCGCGTTCAATCCCGAGGTGGCCAGGCTGCTGGGCACCCGGGTGGGACGGATGTTCACGCTCGGCTGGGCGCTGGCCGCAGCGGCCGGATCGCTGGCCGGCGTGCTGGTGGCCCCGTCGGTGTTCCTGGGTCCGAACAACTTCGACCCGATCCTGATCAGCGGCTTCGTGGCCGCGGTGCTGGGCGGGCTCGACAGCCCGCCCGGCGCGGTGGTGGGCGGCATCGTGCTCGGCCTGGCGCTGTCCTACGTCTCCGGCTATGAGGGATCCGCCCTGGCGCCGCTGGCGGCGCTCGTGATCCTGCTGCTCGTGCTGATGGTCCGCCCCGGCGGGCTGTTCTCCGCCGCCAAGGGGCGCGAGGTATGAGCAGCCGAGCCGCCCACGCTCCCCGCCTGCGCCTGCGCCCGCCGGCGGTGGGCGGGCACACGCTGCTGCGCTCGCTGGCCGTGGTCGTGCTGGCGGCGGTGATCCTGCTCGCGCTGACCGAGGCGGTGAGCGACTACCGCAACTCGCAGATCGCCGCCGGCGCCTACTACTTCGCGGTGCTCGCCGGCCTCACCGTGCTGGCCGGCCACGGAGGGCGAATCTCGCTCGGGCACGGCGCGCTGATGGCGGTCGGCGCCTACACGGCGATGCTGCTGATCGAGCGGGAGGGCTGGGCGCTGGCCCCGGCGCTGGCGGCGGGGACGGCGGCCGCGGCCGTGGTCGGCATCCCGCTGGGAATCGCCGCCACCCGCCTGCAGGGCCCCTACCTGGCCGGCGCGACGCTCGCCTTCGCGGTCGGGCTGCCCGCGCTGGGAGACCGCTTCCCGTCCCTGTTCGGGGGCGAGAACGGGCTGTCGGTCAACCCGCCCACCGCCCCCTCGTGGCTGGGGGCCAACTTCAGCCTGTTCCGCTGGGAGGCCTGGATCGCCTGCCTGGGGGCGCTGATCGTGCTGTTCGTGCTCTACAACTTCCTCCACAGCGGCGCCGGCCGCTCGCTGCGCGCCACCCGGGATGACCCGATCGCCGCCGCGCTGTGCGGCCTGCGCGTGCGCCGGGTGCAGACCGTGGCGTTCGTGCTCAGCGCCGCCAGCGCCGGGCTGGGCGGCGCGCTGCTCGGCGCCGTGGTGCAGCAGCTGGCCACGCCCAGCGCGTTCGAGCTGACGCTGTCGCTGTATCTGCTGGCCGGGGTGGTGATCGGCGGCCTGGGGTCGCTGTGGGGGGCGATCTGGGGGGCGGCGCTGCTGGTGCTGCTGCCCAACTGGAGCAACGATCTGGCCAACTCGTTCTCGCTGTCGACCAACGTCAAGAACAACCTGCCGCTCGCCATCTACGGCGCGGTGCTGATCGCGATCATGCTCGTGTGGCCGAGCGGCATCCAGGGGGCGATCCGGACGCTGCTCGGCGGCCTCAGGCGGCGCCTGGGGTGGCGCGCTGGGCCCGCCGCCGCGCCCGCCTCGCCCGACCCCCGCCGCTAGCAGCGGGGCCGGCGGGCGCCGGCAGCCCGAGCAGCGCCGCCTCCACCTGGCGCAGGCGACGCCAGTCGCCGCGGATCCCGATGGCCGCGTCGTTGTAGAGGAAGGCCTCGGCCAGGCGCACGATCGCGTACGCGAGGGCGGCGGCCTCGGTCGGCGGGGAGAAGGCGCCGGCGGCCATCTCGGCCTCGATCAGCGCCTGCACGCAGGCCACCGCGCGCGGCTGGACGGGGCCGGCGCCGGAGGTCAGGAGGCGCAGGGCGCCGTCGCGCTCCTGGGCCAGCAGGGCGCGCAGGGCCCGGGACCGGGCCAGGGTTCGGTTGACGCGATCGAACACCTCGAGCAGACCCGGGGCGCCGCGCTCGCTCACCCGCGCCCGGTGACGGGCCACCAGCCGCTCCAGCTCGCCGGCGATGACCTCTCCCAGCAGCGCCTCGCGCGATCCGAACCAGCGGTAGATGCTGGCCCGGCCCACCCCCAGCCGGCGGGCGAGCACGCTGAGATCGACCCGGCAGCCGGACAGATACTGCTCCCGCGCCAGCCTGACCACGTCCGCCCGTGAGGCGGTGGCCGGCCTCCCGCGCCGGCGCGAGGCAGCCCGCCCGTGCTCGGCGGGCCTGGACCCGAGCTCCAGCTTTTGAGACACGAAGAGCGAAACGTAACAAAATTAACCTTGAAGCCCCCCACCCGACCCGGTATTCGTTGCCTCGACAAGCGGGAGCTGGGAACCGGCAAACTCAGGTAAGGAGGAGGAGAGTGAGGTCAAAGGCAGCTACGCGGCGGCTCGGCATGCTGGCCGCCGCCCTGGCCGCGGCGGCGCTCACCGCCTGCGGGTCATCCAGCAGCGGCGGCGGCGGCGGCGGCAGCGGGTCCAAGGGCGGCGCCAGCAGCACTCCGGGAGTCACCGCCACCAGCATCACGTTCGGCACCCACCAACCGCTGACCGGCCCCGCCGCCCCCGGCTACAGCGAGATCGCCCCCGCCTCCCAGGCGTTCTTTGACTACGTCAACGCCCACGGCGGCGTGTTCGGGCGCAAGATCCACCTGATCATCAAGGACGACGCCTACAACCCCACCAACACGGTCAACGTGGTCCACCAGCTGGTGCTGCAGGACAACGTGTTCGGGATCTACGAGGGGCTGGGCACCCCGACCCACACCAAGGTGGTGGGCTTTCTGAACGCCGAGCGGATCCCGGACATCTTCGTCGCCTCCGGCTGCCCGTGCTGGGACGATGGCTCCACGCAGCCCTACACGTTCGGCTGGCAGCCCAACTACACGATCGAGGGCAAGATCCTCGGGCAGTACATCAAGCAGCACTTCGCCGGCCAGAAGGTGGGGGTGCTCTACCAGGACGACGACTTCGGCAACGGCGGCCTGAGGGGGATCGAGGACGAGGTCCCGGCGGCCGACATCGTCTCCAAGCAGCCCTACCAGTCCGGCACCACCAGCCTGGCCACGCAGCTGACCGCGATCAAGGCCTCCGGGGCCAAGGTGCTGGTCGACTTCACGGTTCCGATCTACACCGCCATCGGCCAGCTCACGGCGTTCAAGCTCAACTACCACCCGCAGCTGGTGGTCTCCAGTGTGGGCATCGACCCGATCACGGTGGGCGGCCTGCTCAAGACGATCTCCAAGGGAGCCGCCTCGGGGACGGCGCTGATCGAGGGGGCCATCACCGACGGCTACCTGCCGTCCAGCAGCGACACCTCCAACCCCTGGATCCAGCTGTTCATGAAGATCAAGCAGCAGTACGACCCGAGCGCTCCGTTCGACGGCAACGTCGAGTACGGGATGGCGAGCGCCTACACGCTCGTGCAGGCGCTGGAGGCGGCGGGCAAGAACCTGACCCGCCAGGGCCTGGTCACCGCGATCGAGAACGACGGCGCCTCCTGGAAGGGGCCGGGCCTGGTCCCGTTCCGCTACAACAAGACCGACCATGGCGGCTACGCCGGCGCGGAGATCGGCCAGGTGCGCGGCGGCAAGATCGTGCTGTTCGGCGGCCCGCTGACCACCGACCCGTCCGCGTCGAGCCCGATCACGCCGTACACCGCCAGCCAGCCGGCGCCGCCGGCCAACGGCATCCCGCCCAGCTGAGTCAGGCCAGCGGGATCCCGCCGACCGCGGCAGGCCGGTGGGATCCCGCCAGCCGACCGGGACGCCCGCCGGCGACCGCGGGCGGATGGGCGGCGTTGCGGAGATCCATCCGCTCGGATGCGGCAGAGGGTCGCGGGAACGCTGGCGGCCGGTGCCCGCCCGCCCCTCAGCGATACTCGATCCGCCGCAGCACCCGGGCCGGGGCGCCGGCGGCCACCGAGAAGGCGGGGATGTCGTGCGTGACCACCGAGCCGGCGCCGATCACGCTGCGCTCGCCGATCGTCACCCCGCCGGTCACCACCACGTGCGCGCCGCACCACACATTGTCGCCCACGCGCGTCGGGCCCTTGCTCGTGAAGCCCTGCCAGGGCACGGGCCGGTGGGGGTCGTCGTAGCGGTGGCTTGAGTCGGTGATGAAGCAGCCGTTGGCGAACATGCAGTGATCGCCGATCTCCACCAGCTCGAGCGCCGCCACCATCACCGCGATGTTCAGGAACGTCCCCGAGCCGATGCGGATCCGCGCCGCTCCCGGCGCGGTCAGCCACACGTGGGGTTCCAGCAGCGTGTGGGCGCCGATCTGCAGGCGGCCCTCGGCGAACGCCTCGAGCAGGTTGCCATGCACCGGCCAGCGGGCGAACGCGCGGCGGCGCATGAACTCGTAGTGGATCCGGGCCCGGTTCCAGGGCAGCGAGTTGCGCTCATACCAGCGCCACCTCTGCGCCCACAGCTTCAGCTCCGCGGAGCTGAGGCGGGCGCGTGGCATCAGCGGGCGACGGAGCGACGCGCGCGTGAGGGCGCGGCAGCGGAACCGTTGCCCCTGACGGCGGACGCGCCGTTGGAGGTGGCCGCGCCCGCTTCCATCTTCGAGCGGTCGCACTCCGCTCCCGCCGTCGGTCGTCCGCCGTTTGCTCCCGCCTTCGCCCGTCGTCCGATCCCATCCGCCTTCGCTCGGCGGTCGTTCGCTCCCGCCTTCGCCCGTCGGCCGTTGGTGTCCGCCGCTCGGCCACCGGTCCGGTCCGCCTTGGCTCGGCCGCCGGGCCCGTCCGCCTTCACCCGTCCCCCGCGCCGGTCGCCGCTTGTCCCCACCCGCCGCTGACGGCCGGCCGGCCGGGACGGAGAGGAGGCCAGGATCGGGGCGAGGAACCGCCCGGTGTGCGACTGCGCCACCGCGGCCACCTGCTCGGGCGTGCCGGCGGCGATCAGCCGCCCACCCTCGTCGCCACCCTCGGGACCGAGGTCGATCAGCTGGTCGGCCACCTTGATCACGTCCAGGTTGTGCTCGATCACGACCACCGTGTTGCCGGCGTCCACCAGGCGGCCCAGGACCTCGAGCAGCCGCTGGATGTCGGCGAAGTGCAGCCCGGTGGTGGGCTCATCGAGGATGTAGAGCGTGCGCCCGGTGGCCACCTTGCACAGCTCCGAGGCCAGCTTGACCCGCTGGGCCTCGCCGCCCGAGAGCGTGGTGGCCGGCTGGCCCAGGCGCATGTAGCCGAGTCCCACGTCGCAGAGCGTCTGCACCCGCCGGCGGATCTTGGGGATGTGGGCGAAGAACTCGAGCGCCTCCTCCACCGGCATCTCGAGCACGTCGGCGATCGTCTTGCCCTTGAAGCGGACCTCGAGCGTCTCCCGGTTGTAGCGCTTGCCATGGCACTGCTCGCAGGGGACGTACACGTCGGGCAAAAAGTGCATCTCGATCTTGATCTGGCCGTCACCGCGACACACCTCGCAGCGCCCGCCCTTGACGTTGAACGAGAAGCGCCCCGGCTTGTAGCCCCGCGCCCGCGCCTCCTGGGTCTTTGAGAACAGCTCCCGAATCTGGTCGAACAGCCCGATGTAGGTGGCCGGGTTGGAGCGCGGCGTGCGCCCGATCGGCGACTGGTCGACCGAGATGATCTTGTCCAGCTGCTCCAGGCCGGTGATCCGCCGGTGCGCGCCGGCCCGCTGGCGGCTGCGGTGCAGGCGGTTGGCCACCGCCTTGTAGAGCACCTCGTTGACCAGCGTCGACTTGCCCGACCCGGACACCCCGGTGACGCAGCACAGCACGCCCAGCGGGATCCGCACGTCGATCTGGCGCAGGTTGTGCTCGGCCGCCCCGGCGATCTCCACGTACCCGCTCGGCGCCCGCCGCCGGGCGGGAAGCTCGATCTGCCGCGTCCCGGCCAGGTACTGCCCGGTCAGCGACTCGGGCACCCGAGCCAGCTCCTCCGCGGTGCCCGCCGCCACCACGTGGCCGCCGTGCTCGCCCGCGCCCGGCCCCATGTCGATCAGATGGTCGGCGGCCCGCATCGTCCCCTCGTCGTGCTCCACCACCAGCACGGTGTTGCCCAGATCGCGCAGCCGCTCGAGCGTGGCGATCAGCTTCTGGTTGTCGCGCTGGTGCAGGCCGATCGACGGCTCATCGAGGATGTAGAGCACGCCGACCAGCGAGGAGCCGATCTGGGTGGCCAGCCGGATGCGCTGCGCCTCGCCGCCGGACAGGGTGGCCGCCGCCCGGTCCATCGACAGGTAGCCGACGCCGACGTTGTCCAGAAACTGCAGGCGCTCCTCGATCTCGCGCAGCACCAGCCGGGCGATCCGCCGATCGTGCTCGCTCAGCTCGAGCCCCCTCACCCACTCGAGCGCGCGCCGCGCCGACAGGGCGGTGAACTGGTGGATCGCCGTGCCGGCCACCAGCACCGCCCGCGACTCCGGGCGCAGCCTTGCCCCCCGGCACTCCGGGCACGGCCGCAGCGTCATGTACTCCTCGATCTTCTCCCGGGTGAACTCGGAGTCGGTCTCCCGGTAGCGGCGCTCGAGGTTGGGGACGATGCCCTCGAAGGTGGTGGCGTAGGAGCGCCGGCGCCCGAAGCGGTTGCGGTAGGAGATCTGCACCCGGCCACCGCCCGTCCCGTAGAGGAAGAACTCCCGCGACTCCTCCGGCAGCTCCTCCCAGGGCGTGTCCAGATCCACGCCGTAGCGCTCGGCGATCGCCTGGATGAGCTGCTCGTAGTAGTCCGAGGCGCTGGCCGCCCAGGGCGCGATCGCCCCCTCCCCGATCGACAGGCTCGGATCCGGCACCACCAGCTCGGGGTCGATCTCCATCTGCGACCCCAGCCCGGTGCACCGCGGACATGCCCCATGGGGCGAGTTGAAGCTGAAGATCCGCGGCTCGAGCTCGACCAGGCTGGGGCCGTGCACGGGGCAGGCGAACCTCTCGGAATAGGTCTGGATCTGGGTGGGTGGGCCTGAATCCACGAGCTCGACCTCGACCAGCCCGTCGGCCAGCGCCACCGCGGTCTCCACCGAGTCGGCCAGCCGCTTGCGCAGCTCGGGCTTCATCACCAGGCGGTCGACCACCACCGCGATGTCGTGCTTGAAGCGTTTGTCGAGCCCGATCTCCTCGTCCAGCCGGCGCAGCTCGCCGTCCACCTTCACCCGCGTGAACCCCTCCCCCCGCAGCTCCTCGAGCTGCTTGCCGTACTCGCCCTTGCGCCCGCGGACGATCGGCGCCAGCACCATGAAGCGGGTTCCCTCGGGCAGCTCCATCACCTGGTCGATGATCTGCTCGGCCGACTGGCCGGCGATCGGCCGGCCGCAGATGTGGCAGTGCGGATGGCCCACCCTCGCCCACAGCAGCCGCAGGTAGTCGTAGATCTCGGTCACCGTCCCCACCGTTGAGCGGGGGTTGCGCGAGGTCGTCTTCTGGTCGATCGAGATCGCGGGCGAGAGCCCCTCGATCGAGTCCACGTCGGGCTTGTCCATCTGGCCCAGGAACTGTCGGGCGTAGGCGGACAGCGACTCCACGTAGCGGCGCTGCCCCTCGGCGTAGATCGTGTCGAACGCCAGCGAGGACTTGCCGGACCCAGACAGCCCGGTGATCACGGTCAGCGACCCCCGGGGGATCGAGACGGTTATGTCCTTGAGGTTGTGCTCCCGAGCACCCGAGACGACCAGCTGGTCCACGGGTGACGAGTGTAGTTCCTCGAACAGACGTTCGCCCCGGCGTACGGCTCTCAGCCCTGCACGAGCGCGTAGACCTCGTCCAGCAGGGCCGCGCGATCGGCCACGGAGAAGTTCTCGCGCAGGTAGCGGTCGACCACCTCGCGCTCGGCGCCCTCCAGCGCCATGTTCAGCGCCACCAGGCGGGCGCTTTCCAGGTCCTCCTCGGTGGCACCGGTCCGCTCGCCCGCCCCAGCGTCCTCGCCGGCCCCCGTGTCCTGGCCGGCCCGCGTGTCCTCTCCGGCCACCACGTCCTCCCCGGCCCGCATGTCCTCTCCGGCCTCCGCGTCCTCCCCCGGACCGGCGTCCTCGCCGGCCAGCCTGCCCGCGCCGCCCCCGGCGCGCTCGCGCGGCCCCTCCCCAGCCGCCCGCGGGGCCGGCGCGGGCGGCGCCCCGGCCACCGGCGCCTGCTCGCCGGGCGTCCTCGGGCGGGCGGGAGCGCCCACCTCCAGCTTCGGGCTCGCCTCCACCCCGTCCAGCTCCGGGCTCACCTTCACCCCGGCCGCCGGCGCGGGCTCGGGCTCCCCGGCGCCCGCGCCACCCGCCGTCAGCTTCTCCTCCAGCACGTCCAAATCGGCCCGCACCCGGGTCAGCCCGAGACGGATCGACTCGATCAGCGCGCCCAGCTCCCCCCGAGCCTGGCTGCGGATGCCGGTCGCCTCCTCGAGCGCCTGGCGGCGAATCCGCTCGGCCTCCTGCTCGGCCTGAGCGCGGATCTCCGCCGCCGCGCGCTCGGCCGCCTCCAGCACGGCGCGGATCTGCTCGCTGGCGGCGTCGGCCAGCGACGCGCTCTCAGCGCGCTGTCGGGGGCTGCGGTTGCGCCGGGCGGCCATGCAGCCTCAGCCTACCGGCGCGCCCCGCCCTTCGGCAATCGCCTGGTCGAGCTCACGCTTGAGGTCGCGGATCTCGTCGCGCAGCTTGGCGGCGTACTCGAAGCGCAGATCCTCGGCCGCCTCGAGCATCTCCTCCTCGAGCTCGACGATCGCCTTCTCGATCTCGGTGGGCGACATCCCGCTCGCGCTCGTCCGCCGGCGCCGGCGCGAACGCGGCACCTTCGACTCCGACTGCAGGAACTCGGCGATGTCGGAGATGCCCTTGACGATCGTCTCCGGGGTGATGCCGTGGGCGCGGTTGTACTCGCGCTGGATCTCGCGGCGGCGGTTGGTCTCCTCGATCGCCGCCCGCATCGCCGCGGTCTCCTTGTCGGCGTACATCAGCACCTTGCCCTCGATGTTGCGGGCCGCCCGGCCGATGGTCTGGATCAGCGAGGTCTCGCCGCGCAGGAAGCCCTCCTTGTCGGCGTCGAGGATCGCCACCAGCGAAACCTCCGGCAGGTCGAGCCCCTCGCGCAGCAGGTTGACCCCGACCAGCACGTCGAACTCCCCCAGGCGCAGCTCGCGGATGATCTGGATCCGCTCGAGCGTGTCGATCTCGGAGTGCAGGTAGCGGACCTTGAACCCCATCTCGAGCAGGTAGTCGGTCAGGTCCTCGGCCATCTTCTTGGTCAGCGTGGTCACCAGCGTCCGCTCGTCCCGCTCTGCGCGGGCGCGGATCTCGTTCATCAGGTCGTCGATCTGGTTGCGCGTCTGGCGCACCTCGACCTCGGGGTCGACGATCCCGGTGGGACGCACGATCTGCTCGACGATCCGGGTCGAGTGGCGGCGCTCGTATTCGCCCGGGGTGGCGGACACGAACACGATCTGCGGGGTGATGGACAAAAACTCCTGGAAGGTCTGGGGGCGGTTGTCCAGCGCGCTGGGCAGCCGGAAGCCGTAGTCGACCAGCGTCTGCTTGCGCGAGCGGTCGCCCTCATACATCCCGCCGATCTGCGGCACCGTCTGGTGGGACTCGTCGATGAAGCACAGGAAGTCCTCGGGGAAGTAGTCGAGCAGGCAGTAGGGGCGGGAGCCCGGGGCGCGGCCGTCCAGGATCCGCGAGTAGTTCTCGATCCCCGAGCAGAACCCGACCTCGCGCAGCATCTCCATGTCGTACTGGGTGCGCTGACGCAGGCGGTGGGACTCGAGCAGCTTGCCCTGGGCCTCGAGCTCGGCGCAGCGGGCGTTCAGCTCGCGCCCGATCTCGGCCACCGCGTCCTCGATCATTCCCTCGCGCACGTTGTAGTGGGAGGCGGGCCAGATGCCGATGTGCTCGATGTCCTCCTCGAGCAGCTCGCCGGTGAGCGGGTCGAACTGCTGCAGCTGCTCGACCTCGTCGCCGAACAGCACCACCCGGTAGGCGGTCTCGGCGTAGGCGGGGAAGATCTCCAGCGTCTCCCCCCGCACCCGGAAGGTGCCGCGCGAGAGCGCGGTGTCGTTGCGCGTGTACTGGATCGAGACGAGCTTGCGCAGGAGCGCGTCGCGGTCGATGAACTCGCCCCGGCGCAGCGTCTGCAGGTTCTCGTCGTAGACCTCCGGCGACCCCAGGCCGAAGATGCACGAGACGCTGGCCACGATCAGCACGTCGCGGCGGGCGAACAGCGCCGCCGTGGCCGAGTGACGCAGCCGGTCGATCTCCTGGTTGATCGCCGAGTCCTTCTCGATGTAGAGGTCCTTGGAGGGGACGTAGGCCTCGGGCTGGTAGTAGTCGTAGTAGGAGACGAAGTACTCGACCGCGTTGTGCGGGAAGTAGGTGCGAAACTCGTTGCACAGCTGGGCGGCGAGGGTCTTGTTGTGGGCGATCACCAGCGTCGGCTTCTGCACCGCCTCGATCACGCCGGCCATCGTCATCGTCTTGCCCGTGCCGGTGGCGCCGAGCAGGGTCAGGAAGCGCTCCCCCCGCTCCACCCCCTCGGCCAGGGCAGCGATCGCCTGGGGCTGGTCGGCGGTGGGAGAGAAGGTCCGGTCAAGCTCAAAGCGTGGCATCTGGGCGCCTTTGAGGCTAGCGGCTGGAGGCGACGCGACCGGCGGCGGGAGGACGGCCTGGAGCGCAACTTTTCTCCCCCCTCCCCCGTTTCCCCCCTGACTCACCCACCCTCCAGCTCAAGGAGACAGGACTTGCTCAGACGAACCCTGGCAACGATGCTGGGTGTGGCGGCGGCGGCCGGAGCCACGGCCGCGGCGGCCAGCGCCCACACCTACTACATCTCGCGCTCGCACGGCAACAACGCCAACCCGTGCACCAAGCAGGCCCCCTGCGCCACCATCCGCTACGGCGTGGGCAAGGCCCACCGGGGCGACACGGTGGTCGTGGAGCCCGGGACCTACCGGCAGAACGTGCGGATCTTCAAGGACATCCGGGTGATCGGCATCGGCCACCCGGTGCTCAACCTCAAGGGCCTGAACAGCAACGGCTTCTATATCCGCGGCGCCGCCGCGGCGGGGACCACGATCAGCGGCTTCATCGTCGAGGGCGCGGACTTCGAGGGGATTCTGGTGCAGAACACCTCGCGGGTCACGATCGCCGACAACATCGTCCGCGACAACGACCAGGGGGTGCACGCCAAGCAGCCCACCGGCGAGTGCGCTCCCTTCCAGGGTGCCCCCGGCGACTGCGGCGAGGCGATCCACCTGATCCACGTGACCTTCTCGACCGTGCGCGGCAACCGGGTGTACGGCAACGCCGGCGGGATCTACCTGACCGACGAGACCGGCCCCACCGCCCACAACCTGATCGAGGACAACATGGTGAACCGCAACCTGCTCGACTGCGGGATCACGCTGGCCGGCCATAACCCCAAGGCGGTCCCCTCCAAGGGTCATCTGGGCGGCGTCTACGACAACACGATCCGCGACAACGTGGCCAACGGCAACGGCACTCGGGGAGAGGGAGCCGGCATCCTGATGGCCACCGCGGCGCCCGGCGGCGGCGTGTGGGGCAACCTGGTCGAGGGCAACACCGCCAACGGCAACGGCCTGGCGGGCGTGACGATCCACAGCCACGCCCCCCACCAGGATCTCAACGGCAACCGGATCGAGCACAACCGCCTCAGCCACAACGGGGTGGACGACAGCTCGGAGGTCGAGTTCGGCGAGAACGACGGCAAGCACAGCGTGACCGTCGACATCCTGGCCGGCAGCGACGTCGGCAAGCTGAGGGGCATCGTGATCACCGGCAACGTGCTGAGCGACGCTCATTACGGCGTCTACACCAAGAACGACGCCACCCGGGTCAACCGGAAGCGGAACACCTTCCACCACGTGGCGGTGCCGGTCCGGCAGGTCTGAGGCAACGCGCGGATCGGGTCGCGCAGCCGGGGGCGCCGCGGGGTCGCGGCGCCCCCGGCCTTCTGACGGCGCCTGAAACCGACCGGCACCTGAAGCGGCCCGCGCCTCACGGCCGGGGCCTCGGACCGCGCCTCGCCGGCTCGCGCCTCACCGGCCCCCGCCTCAGCGGCCCGCGCCTGGCCGCCCGGGAGCTCGCCGGCCCGCGCCTCGCAAAGCGGCTCGCGCCTGGCCGCCCGCGAGCTCGCCGGCCCGCGCCTCGCAAAGCGGCTCGCGCCTGGCCGGCCCGGAGCTAGTACCCGAGCGCCGCGGCGTACCGCTGGCGGTACTCCCGCTGGGCGCTCAGCACCCGCTGCACGTAGGCCCGGGTCTCGGGAAACGGGATCTCGGAGATCGTCAGCGGCCGTCCGAGCCGGCGCTCCTGCGCGATCCAGCGATCGACGTTCGTCTCGCCCCCGTTGTAGGCGGCCAGCGCCGGCACCTCCTGTCCGCCGTACTCGTTGAGCAGGTATCTCAGGTAGTAGCTGCCGTAGGCGATGTTCACCTGCGGGGTGCCCAGGTCGGCCACGGTGAACGTCGTGGCGCCCGAGCGGCGGGCGAGAAACTCCGCCGTGCGCGGCATGATCTGCATCAGACCCTCGGCGCCGGCCGAGGAGGGGCGGGGGTCGAACTTCGTCTCGGCGTAGATCACGGCGGCCACCAGCGCCGGATCCAGGTGCTTCTCCGCCGCCTGCTGGCGGATCACATCGGAGTAGGCGAGCGGAAGCGTGAGGTCATCGATCGCCCGCCGGAACAGGGGACGCGCGACCATCACCACCGCCGCCAGCAGGACGAGCACGGCCAGGCCCGCGGTCAGCCGGCGGCGGCGCACCGCCGCCCGACGCGCTCGCGCGCGCGGGCGACCCCGGCGAGCGTAGGTGGTGGTGGCGGATGGGCTCATGAGTCAAGCATCTCAAGCACGTCCGACAGCTTCGCCTCCAGCTCCTCGAGGCTACCGTCGTTGACGACCACGTACGTCGCACGCTGCGACTTTTCCTGCTGGCTGAGCTGGCGGGCGCCGCGCTCGGCGAGCGCCTCGTGACCGCGCGCCCCCGCCCGCCGCGCCCGCAACCGCTCGTCGGCGACGATCGCGATGGTGGCGTCGAAGCTGCCCTCCATGCCCGCCTCGAACAGGAGCGGCACCTCGACCACGGCCGCCCGCGGGGGCGGCACGGCCGTCTCCTGGCGCTCGCGCCAGGCCGCGACCCGCTCTCCGACCCGCGGCCACAGCATCGCCTCCAGCCACCCCCGCGCCTCGGGGGAGGCGAACGCGGCCCGGGCCAGCGCCGCCCGGTCGATCACCCCGCCGGGGGCCACCGCCGGCCCGAAGCGCTCCACCACCGCGTCCCTCACCTCCGGCTCGCCGTACAGCTCGTGCACGACCCGGTCGGTGGACAGCACCGCCGCCCCCAGGCGCTCGAGCGCCGCCAGCGCGGTGGACTTTCCAGCTCCGATTCCGCCGGTCAGCCCGACGAAGGGAACCCTCAGGCGGACTCGTCCTCCGCCGCCTGGTCGGGCGCGGGGGCCGCGTCCTCGGCCAGCGCCTCCTCCGGAGGCGGCCCTCCGCCGGCGTCATCCGCCCCAGCCTCGCCACCCCCGGTCTCCGTCCCGCCGGTTCCCGCCGCGCCGGCCGCCGCACCGGCAGCCTCCGCCCCGCCGATGTCAGCCCCGACAGCCTCCGCCCCGCCGGCCGCGGACTCACCGGCCGCCGCCTCGGGCGAGCCGGCCGCCGCCTCACCCTCCGTGGCCGCCTGGTCGGCCTCCGCCTCGGAGGAGGCGAACACATCCTCGGAGAGCCCGAGCTCGGGCACATCGTCCAGATCGCTGGACGAGCGGGTGCGGCGCACAGGCAGCTCCTGACCCTCCACCCGCTTGATCGACAGCGACAGGCGCCGGCGTTCGGCGTCGATCTCGAGAATCTTCACCCGCACCTCGTCGCCGGGCTGGATGATCTCGCGCGGGTTCTCGACGTGGCGCTGGGCCAGCTCGGAGATGTGCACCAGCCCCTCGACCCCGTCCAGGATCTCCACGAAGGCGCCGAACGTGACCACCTTGGTCACCACGCCCTCCAGCTCGTCGCCGACGTTGTAGGTGTCGACCACCCGCTGCCAGGGATCCTCCTGGGTCTGCTTGAGACCGAGCGAGATCCGCTGGCGCTCGCGGTCGATGTCCAGCACCTTGACCGTCACGTGGTCGCCGATGGACAGCACCTCCGAGGGGTGGTTGACGTGCGACCAGGACAGCTCGGAGATGTGGATCAGCCCGTCGATCCCGTCCAGGTCGACGAACGCGCCGAAGTCGACGATGTTGGAGATCGTGCCCTCCACCACCTGCCCGGGCTGGAGGCGGTCCAGGATCCGCTCCCGATCCTCCTTGCGCTGCTCCTCGATCACCGCCCGGCGCGAGAGGACCACGTTGTTGCGGGAGCGGTTGAGCTCGATCACCTTGCACTCGATCGTCTGGCCCAGGTACTCGTCCAGGTTCGGCACCCGGCGGATGTCGACCAGCGAGGCGGGCAGAAAGCCCCGCACCCCCAGGTCGATGATCAGCCCGCCCTTGACCACCTCGATCACCGTCCCCGACACCGGCTCACCGGAGTCCGCGGCCGCCTCGATCCGCCGCCAGGCCCGCTCGAACCGGGCCCGCTTCTTGGACAGGATCAGCCGGCCGTCCTGGTCCTCCTTGGTCAGGACGAGCGCGTCCACCTCCTCGCCCAGCGACACCTCCTCGTGCGGGTCGACCGTCTTGCGGATCGACAGCTCGCTGGCCGGGATCACCCCCTCGGACTTGTAGCCGATGTCCACCAGCACCTCGTCGTTGTCGATCCGCACCACGTGGCCGGTGACCACGTCCCCCTCCTGGAAGGGATGCAGGGTGGCGTCGTAGTTGGGGACGATCCGGCCGTCGACCTCGAGCAGCAGGCCGTTTGAGCCCTCCACCACGCGGGCGTGCGGCTGCTCGTCGGTCGCGGTCAATGTGCTGGTCGATGACATCGGGTTCGTCGGAGGATAGCCATACCGGGGCTCGGCGGACGACCGACTCCTATCATCAGACGCCGTGCCCAGGCGAGCCACCAAGCGGGGGGCGGCGCGGACCGCCCTCTCCGCCGACTGCGACGTGCTGATCTGCGGTGCCAGCTTCGCCGGTCTGGCCGTGGCCCGCGAGCTGGCCGGCAGCGGCGCGAGGGTGATGGTGATCGACCGCTACGAGATCGGCGAGCGCCAGACCTCCGCCTGCGGAATCCCGACCCCGTGGCTGCACGCCCTCGACCTGCAGGCGGCCCACCGGCAGACGTTCCCGCGGCTGGTGATCCACACCCAGCATGCGACCGTCCGCTACGAGCTGCCCTGGACGTTCTCGACATTTGATTATCAGGCCCTGTGCGGCCTGCTGGCCGCACAGGGCCGGTTCACTTTCGAGACGGCCACCGTGCGGGGGCGGAGCGGCAGCACCGTCCACACCGACCGGGGCGAGCTCCGCGCCCCGCTGATCGTCGACGCCCTCGGCTGGCGCCGCGTGCTGGGCGCCGGCGAGCAGATCCAGCCGCCGGAGGCGCTGCTGTCGCGCGGGCTCGAGGTCCACCCGGCGGGCGCGGGCAGCGAGATGGAGATCTGGATCGACCGACGCTACGTGCCGGCCGGCTATGGCTGGAGCTTTCCCGCCGCCGATGAGCTGCGGATCGGCGTGGGGTCGTTTGACCCCCGCTTCCACGTGCGCGAGCCCACGGTGCGCCTGGCCGGCGATCTGGGCGCGGAGGCGGTTCGCTACCAGGGCAACTGGATCCCCCACGCCCTGCGCGCGGCCACCGAGGACGGCGTGTTCTTCGTCGGCGACTCCGCCGGGCACTGCCTGCCGCTGACCGCCGAGGGGATCCGCACCGCGCTGTACTTCGGGCTCGCCTGCGGGCGCGAGCTGCGCGCGGTGGTGGAGGGCGGGCAGACGCGCGCGCAGGCGCTGGCCCGCTACCACGCCTTCTCGGCCGCCCACGCCCGCCCGTACCGGTGGATGCTGCGGGTCCAGCGCCTGATCCCCCGGCTGCCGCCGCGGCTGCTGGCGGCGGGCCTGCGGGCGATCGACACCAGGCGGTTCATCGCCTGGGCGTTCGGCCACTATCTGAACATCGCTCATCCCGCGTTTGTGGCCACCAGCAGCCGGCCGTCCGTCCGGGCCACCGTCACCGTGGCCGCGTAGTAGGACCAGTTGCCCCAGCTGTCGGTGGTGCGCAGCACCACCCGGTACTGGCCGGCGTGGCCGTAGCGGTGCGCGCTGCGCCACCCGAGCGCGGTGTGGCCGTCGCCGAAGAACCACCGGTAGGCGACAATCCGCCCCTGCGGGTCCTCGCCGTGGGCGACGAACCGCACCCACAGCCCCCGCCCGGCGTCCGCTGAGGCGCGGAAGCCGATCCAGTCGGGCCTGGGCCGCGGCTCGCAGGCGCCGTTGTAGTTGCTCCACTCCTCCTGCAGGTAGTAGTGGCCCCCGTTGATGTCCTCGTTCCACGCCCGCGCGCCCGTCCCGCCGATCGCCGGCCCGAAGCTGGTCAGGCACAGATCGCCGTCCTCCTCGCCGGTCCTGGGGTCGATCCACGCGTTGCCGAGCGGGTCGGTGATCATCTCGCTCTGCTCGTGGCTGATCGTGGAGATGGCCGGGTCGGCGGTGCTGCCGTTGGGGCGGGGGTTGCTCGATTGGCAGTGGCCGGGCACCGCGTTGTAGGGGATCACGGCGTACAGCACCAGCCCGTCGTCGGTCTGCGAGTGATACCCGCAGTAGCCGTTGGGGTCGCCGCCCAGCGCGCAGCTGCTGGAGCCCGCGTAGGCGCAGTCGCCCAGCCCGTCGGGGGTGACCAGGAAGTAGATGTCGGTGGGGCCGGTGGGCAGGTGGTCGGCGCGCACCACGTGCTCGATCTCCCGCTGCAGCTGCTCGTCGGTCAGGCACACGCTCCAGCCCGGCCCGCTGGCCGCCGGCTCGGTGCAGCCGTTGGGAGGCAGCGGGTCGCTGGCCACCACCGCCCCGCCGTAGCTGGAGACGTAGGCGGCGGGCCCGCTGTGGTCGGTGTACTGCCCGGTCAGCCCGTAGACGCTCGTGGCGCTGCGGCTGGCCGCCGCCACGTTGCGCAGAAAGCCTTCGATCAGCGTCTCGTAGCCGGGGTCGAAGGTCAGCCCCGAGCCGGCCGGCTGCCAGAAGATCAGGTGGGTGCGGTTGGCGTGCAGCACCGGGCCTCCGCCGTAGGGCAGGCCGCTGCGGTCCAGCTCGGCCGCGATGTGCACGCGGGCGGCATGCAGCGGGAGCGGGTCCCACTCCCTGGCACGAGCGCCGGGGGCGAGCGCGAGGCCGGCCAGCACGGCCACAACCGCCGGCAGGACAAAAGCCGCCAGCGCGCGCCGTCTCATTTGGCCGCCAGCCAGTCGGGGCCGGCGCCCACGTCCACGGCCAGCGGCGGGTCGAGCGGGTAGGCGCCGCTCATCTGCTCGCGCGCCACCTGCTCGACCGCCTCGGCCTCCTCGGCCGGGCCCTCGAACAGGAGCTCGTCGTGGATCTGGAGCACCATCCGCGAGCGCAGCCCGGCCCGCCTCAGCGCCTGATCGCAACGCACCATGGCCACCTTCATGATGTCAGCCGCCGTGCCCTGGATCACCATGTTGACGGCGAAGCGCTCCCCCTGCTTGCGCAGCTCCCAGCGCCGGGCGCGCAGCTCGGGCACCTGCCGGCGGCGCCCGAACAGGGTGGAGACGTAGCCGTGCTCGGTCCCCTGCTCGATCGTCTGCTCGATGAAGCGGGCCACGGCCGGGAAGCCGGCCATGTAGCGGCGGATGAACTCGTCGGCCTCCTCCTGGGGGATGTCCAGCCGGTCGGCCATCCCCCAGGCCGACAGTCCGTAGACGATGCCGTAGTTGATCATCTTCGCCTTCGATCGCATCCCCGGGTCGATCTCCTCCGGTGTCACCCCAAACACACGACAGGCCGTGGCGGTGTGCACATCATCGCCGCGCTGGAAGATTTCCTTGAGCGCGTCCTCGCCGGCGATGTGCGCCAACAGCCGCAGCTCCACCTGCGAGTAGTCGGCCGACACCAGCAGGTTGCCCGCCTCGGCGACGAAGCAGGCGCGGATCTCGCGTCCCAGCTCGGTGCGGATGGGGATGTTCTGCAGGTTCGGATCCTTTGAGGAGAGCCGACCGGTGGTGGCCGCGGTCTGGTTGAAGGTGGTGTGCAGGCGCCGGTCGGGCCCGAGCAGCAGCGGCAGCGCGTCCAGGTAGGTCTGGGCGAGCTTGGTCAGCTCGCGCCAGCGTTCGATCCTGGGGATCACCGGGTGCTCGGAGCGGATCGCCTGCAGCACCCGGGCGTCGGTCGAGTAGCCCGTCTTGCCGCGGCGCTTGCGGGACAGGCCGAGCCGGCCGAACAGCACCTCCTCCAGCTGGCGCGGGGACCCGAGCGTGAACTCGGTGCCGCACAGCTCGAAGATCTCGCGCTCCAGCGCGTCGGCCTCCGCCTTGACCCGGGCGGAGATCCCGGCCAGGCGGTCGGTGTCGAGCTTGACCCCGGCCAGCTCCATGTCCCGGAGCACCCGGACGAGCGGCAGCTCCACCTCGGTGAGCAGCTCCGACAGCCCCCGGGCCCGGATCTCCTCGCGCTGCCAGTCGGCCAGCGCCCCCACCAGCAGCGCGTCGGCGCCGGCCGGGTCCTCGACCGCCGCGGCCAGCCCGCGCTCCTCGGTCAGCTCGCGAAACGGGTAGGCGCGGCGCGCCGGCTCGAGCAGGTAGGCGCCGATCTCGGTGTCGTGCGCCAGCCGCGCGGGCACCCGGCCCAGCGACTTGGCGTCGTGGGCGATCACCGGCGAGCGGCCCAGCGCCTCCACCAGCTCCTCGGGGTCCCGGCAGCTGCCCACCAGCAGCTCGCCGCCGCCCAGCAACGCTCCCCACCGGTGCGCGCCGGCGGCGAACAGCGCCCCCTCCGCCGGCTCGGGCGGGCGCACGGCGATGGCGACCTCGGCGTCGGGGCCGGCCGCCGCCAGACGGGCTCGCAGTTCGGACAGGGGCACCTCGCGCACCGCCGCCCGCAGCGCCCGCTCGGCCGCCGGTGCCGGTGCCGCCGCCTCGGCGGAGCCGAGCGCCTCCTCGAGCCGGCGCAGCGGCTCGCGCAGCTCGAACTGCCGGAAGGTCTCGCGCAGCCTGGAGCGGTCGGGGGCGGCGGAGACGAACTCGGCCAGGTCGAGCTCGAGGGGGATGTCGCGCTTGGCCGTGGCCAGGCGCTTTGACACCCGCGCCGCCTCGGCGTGCTCGGCCAGGTTCTGCTTGCGCTTGGCGCCGCTGATCTCCTCGATGTGCTCGAGCACCCCCTCCAGCGAGCCGAAGCGCCTGAGCAGCTCGGCCGCGGTCTTGTCGCCGATCCCGGGCACGCCCGGGATGTTGTCGCTGGTGTCGCCCTTGAGCCCGATGAAGTCCGGGATCAGCTCGGGCGGGATCCCGTAGCGCTCGATCACCCCGTCGCGGTCGTAGACGCGGGTGTCGGTGATCCCGCGCGATGTGGTCATGATCCGCACCCGCCCGTCGTCCACCAGCTGGTAGGCGTCGCGGTCGCCGGTGACCACCATCACCTCGATCGGGGGCTCGTGGCGGCGCGCCCGCTCGACCAGCGAGGCGATCACGTCGTCTGCCTCATAGCCTTCGACGCGCAGGTTGCGGTAGCCGAACGCCTCCACCAGCGGCTCCAGATGCGGCCACTGCTCCTTGAGCAGGTCGGGCCGGGAGGTGCGCTGGGCCTTGTAGTCGGCGTACAGCTCGCGGCGTCCGGTGTCGCCGGCGTCCCACACCACCACGGTGGCCTTGGGCCCGTACTCGGTGAGGATCTTGACCAGCATCGAGGCGAAGCCGAAGATGGCGTTGGTCGGCATCCCGGTCGAGGTGGCGATCGACTCCGGCAGCGCGAAGAAGGCCCGGTAGGCCAGGCTGTTGCCGTCGATCAGAAAGAGCTCATCCGCCATCCATATGGCAGCCTATCGGCGCCATGGCGGGAACCCCCAGCGCCCAGTACAGCCTCACCCTGAGGGTGCAGATCGAGCACCGTCCGGGGATGCTGGGACGGGTGGCGAGCGCGATCGGCGAGGCCGGTGGAATGATCGGCGCCGTCGATCTGGTGCAGGTGGAGGGCGGCCACACGGTGCGCGACATCACCGTGGCCACCGCCTCAGAGGACGACGGGCGGCGGCTGACCGCGGCGGTCGACGCCGTGCCGGGCGCGCGCGTGCTGGACGTGACCGACCGCACGCTGCAGCTGCACGTGGGCGGAAAGATCGAGATCCACAACCGGACGCCGCTGAAGACGCGCGAGGAGCTGTCGATGGCCTACACGCCCGGGGTGGCGCGCGTCTGCCGGCTGATCCACGAGGACCCCGACCGCGCCTTCCAGTACACGATCAAGCGCAACGCGGTGGCCGTCGTCTCCGACGGCTCCGCCGTCCTGGGGCTGGGCGACATCGGCCCGCGCGCCGCGATGCCGGTGATGGAGGGCAAGGCGATGCTGTTCAAGGAGTTTGCCGGCGTGGACGCCTTCCCGATCTGCCTGGACACCCAGGAGGTGGAGCAGATCGTCTCGGTGGTGGCCGCGATCGCGCCCGGCTTCGGGGGCGTCAACCTGGAGGACATCTCGGCGCCGCGCTGCTTTGAGATCGAGGAGCGCCTGCGGGCCGAGCTCGACATCCCGGTGTTCCACGACGATCAGCACGGCACGGCGGTGGTCGTCCTGGCCGCGCTGCTGAACGCCCTGCGCCTCACCGGGCGGCGGATCGAGCGGCTGCGGATCGTGATCGTCGGCCTGGGCGCGGCGGGGGTGGCCGTGGCCCGGATCCTGATGGGGGCCGGGGCGCAGGACATCATCGGGGTGGACTCGCGCGGCGTGCTGAGCGTGCACCGCGGCGACTATCTGGATGGCACGATGCCGGCGGTCAAGCGCGCGCTGGCCGAGCGCACCAACCCCGAGGGCCTGGTCGGGTCGGTGGCCGACGCGCTCGAGGGCGCCGACCTGTTCATCGGGCTGTCGGGGGCGCGGGTGGTGGACGCGGCCGCGCTGCGGCGGATGAACCGCGAGCCGATCGTGTTCGCGATGGCCAACCCCACCCCCGAGGTCTCGCCCGAGGAGGCGGCGCCTTACGCCCGGATCATGGCCACCGGCCGCTCGGACTACCCGAACCAGATCAACAACGTCCTCTGCTTCCCGGGCCTGTTCCGCGGGGCGCTCGATGTGCGGGCGGCGACCATCACCGAGGAGATGAAGCTGGCGGCGGCGAGGGCGATCGCGGCGATCGTGACCGACGAGGAGCTGCGCGAGGACTACATCATCCCGTCGGTGTTCAACCGCGACGTGGCCCCCGCCGTGGCCGAGGCGGTGGCCCGGGAGGCGCGCTCCAGCGGGATCGCGGCCGCCGGCGACGAGATCGGCTTCGGCCACACGGAGGAGTTCGGGGTGCTGCCCGCCCGGTAGGCCCTGGGGCCTCCCCTGTCCGGCGGGGGCCGCTCCAACCTGTCCTGCCCGGTAGGCCCTGGGGCCTCCCCTGTCCGGCGGGGGCCGCTCCAACCTGTCCTGCCCGGCAGGCCCTGGGGCCTCCCCTGTCCGGTGGGGGGCCGCTCCAACCTGTCCTGCCCGGTAGGCCCTCGATGGGCCCCCGATCCCTCCCTCGGGTCCCCCCGCCTCCCCCGGGTCCCCGTGTCCCTCCCCCTCCTCCCCCTGTCCCTCCCCCGCCTCCCCCTGTCCCTCCCCCGCCTCC
>Ga0209061_1000480_pt1 | contig 100929 bp, 86 predicted proteins | sample Coa_R1_10_FD_187157 | JGI IMG/M metagenome (GOLD analysis project Ga0209061, IMG submission 187157) | Surface soil microbial communities from Centralia Pennsylvania, which are recovering from an underground coalmine fire - Coalmine... | ecosystem: Environmental > Terrestrial > Soil >...
CAGTTCATATTTTGTTGTGCGGTTGGGGTCCATGCGGTTCTCGATCCAGCCCTGAATATAGCCCCATAGTGTCGTCATGACCAGGTAGTAGAAGGTCGCGACGATGAGCAATTCGAAGTAGGTGAAGCTCTGAGATCCATTTGTCTGTGCGGTGTACGTGAGTTCAGCGAGTCCAATGACTAAGGCAAGCGAAGTCGTCTTAAGCATGTTGTTGAATTCGTTGCCAAGCGGTGGGACGATGACACGGGCAGCCTGCGGCAAGATGATACGACGCATGGCAAGCGAATAGCGCATGCCCAGTGCTTTCGCGGCCTCCATCTGGCCGGGGTCTACCGACGTGATGCCGGCACGAATGATCTCCGACATATAAGCGCCTTCATTGAGAGAAAAGGCTATAATGGCTGCGGAATAGACGGTAATATATGGTGTAAGAGCAGGAAAAACTTCGGGAACACCAAAATAGAGGATGAGAAGTTGCACCAGCAGGGGGCTGCCGCGAAAGAGCCAGATATAGAAACGCGCAAACCAGGAAAAGACCGGAAAACGAGAAATGCGCATCAGGGCAAGAAAAAGCCCGATGATCACTCCGCAGGTCTGAGCAACTACCGCAATCCACAGCGTTGTCCACGCCGCGCTGAGAAAAATCGTCGAGAAGAGATTTTGCCAGACGACATCCCAATGAAACATGCGCACCTCCTTAATGGAACCATGCTAATTTTTTCAGATTATACACCATGGGAGCGTAGATAGGGAAAGTAACATTGGTAATATGCTCACTCCCCGCAGCTAATCAAAAGTCGAGAGGAGACGCCTGGTTCCTGTAGGGACCCCCAGGATGCAACTTTTAAATGGCCTTGCCCGGAGTCTGAAGAAGAAGCCCCTCCAGTGATCTCCTGGAGGGGACTGGAATAATATTGATTGCGCCCTGTTTTTCAGGAGCTGCTAGCTCGCCGGTCGATCAATGCAGTTCCTCGTCGGTCAGGCCCCATTTTAGGATCAGGGCATGATATGCCCCGCTAGCTTTCAATTGGTTGAAAGCGGTCTGAATGGCATTGAACATGGAGGTATCGCCCTTGCGTACAACGATACCTTCAGGAGCTGCATTCACTACGGAGCCACCGACAGTGAACTGGCCGGGATGTAGCTTGTTGTAGTAATCGGTGACCGGTGAGTCCTGGTATGTCGCGACGACACGGTTCGTCACTAACAACTGGATAACATCGGTCTGATTTGTCAGCGCGGTGATGTGGATAGCAGGTTTTCCGGCTTTTGTGCAGTTCGCGCTGGCTGTCTGTAAATCGGTCTGCTCAACGGTCCCATTCTGAACGCCCACATTCTGCCCGCACAGCTGGTCAATACTGGTAATGTGCTGGGGATTGCCGCTCTGCACCAGAAGAGACTCACCGGCATTGAAATAGGGTATGAAATCCACCTGCTGCTGGCGCTGGGGATTGATGGTGACCGCGGATATGACGACATCGAAGCGCTTCGAGTTGAGGCTATTGATGATCGTATCAAAGCTGGTCGTGACAATTTTTGCCTGTAAGCCCATGCGTTGCGCAATCTCGGTGATTAAATCGATGTCGAAACCGGCAGCCATATGAGTAGTAGTGTCGATGTACTCCTGAGGCGGATATGTTGTGTCACTGCCGACTGTCAGCGTACCAGGGGTCAGCAGATCGTTGGGAGGGGTAACTGTGGGTGTTTTGGTATTGGGGGTGGGAATACTGCCGCCGCTGGTGGACGTGCCGCCGTTGCCACACGCAGCGAGCAGCAATGTAAGTACCAAAAGCACTCCCACGAACAGCATGCCCACTGAACTGCGTCGTCCTCGTTTTGTTGGGGAAAAAGATACCATGAAAACCTCCTGTAAGTCTGAAATAGCCATATGCTTCTTAAGGTAAGCCTAGTTTAGCATAGTCATTGACCGCTTACAAGAAATTGACGAAATTCACAGCTATTGAAAAGGTGAGCGAAGATATATACATTTGCTGCACATGCTATCCCTACAGGCTTTCAGGAACAGGTTCAGGTAACCCGCTGCCCGGCCTGATCTCACTGGAGGGCTGAGCTACCAGGAAAGGAACGCGGATCAGCGCCAGGGCCAGGAATGTCGCCAGAAAGTTGAAGCCGGCATCGACAAGCAACAAGGGGACAATCCCAATGCGATCACCCAGGCCACCGGCCAGGACCATGCCTACAAGCAGAGTGACCGCCTGGATAGCATTGAGAGCGCCGAAGATGCGCCCCTGATATTCATTTGCTACATTAGTTTGTAGCAAGGTCAGCATCGGAATGAAGAAGCCGACAGCCCCGGCTCCCGCGAAGATGATTAGCGACAGGATGACAGGTACCAGCGGCAACAAAGCGATTACAACGATCACGCTGCTGAAGACTAGCCCACAGATGGCCATTAAGCGGCCAGGACGCAAGATTTTGCTCAGGCGCGGGATGGTCAGGGAACCCAGGATACCGCCGACAGCCTGCGCCGACATCAGCCAGCCAAGCACCAGCGGCGTACCGTGCAGAATACGCTCGACATAAGGTGCGAACAGTACCTCGATAATGCCCTCGCCGACCATCGCCACGCCGATGATGATGAAAATGGCGCGCACAAGCTGCTCTTTTTTCACCAGGCCCATCCCTGCGCGCCACTCCTGCCACACTTTTAGCAGACTATTCTTTAGAATGCCGCCTTCGCTACCCACCAACCGCTGCTCCCGTTTCATTGCCACGGGGCGAGCCGGAATAATGATCAGAGCCACAAGCGCCGCCGAAAAAAGGAACGAGATCAAATCGACGGTGATAACGCTGCCGATGCCCAGCAGGCCAAATAACAGCCCACCTAGCGAGGGGCCGACCAAGCGTGTCAACTCCTGGCTCATGGAATTGAGGGAATTGGCCGCTAACAGGTCTTTCTCCTCAACCAGCATCGGAATAATGGCCGTCTGGGCCGGATTAAAGAATTGCGAAACCAGGGAGTCGGCAAACGCACAGAGGTAGACGATCCAGACGAGGTCTTGCGAGCGTACCAGGAAGAGGGACAGCAGGATGAGCGCCTGCACCAGGTTGACGATGATCATCGTATATTTACGATTCCAGCGATCTACGAACACTCCTGCCACTGAGCCAAAAAAGAGTCGTGGCAGCGTTTGCACGATGAACATGATACCGGTGGCCAGGGTTGAGCCTGTCAGGATATAGATGTAGAACGGCAGGGCAATAAAGAGTACCCAGTCGCCGGTCATTGAAATAATCTGTCCAATCCACAGCAGGCCAAAATTGCGTTGACGTATAACTGACAGCATGATTTTCTCTCCCGGTAATAAGTTTCACAAAATGGTTTTTATTTGGCACTTTTGATTAACTTAATGATAATATTTTACATACAAGTAGGTGGCCTGTCAAGATCATTTTGGGGAAATTTTGCAAATTATTGGCGATTTTATCAATCGTGATACAATGGGCTGCGAAAATTTGCACAGAGAGCTTTTTTCACAGAAGAAGAGAGAAAGAAGGACTATGCAGAGACAAAACATCGCCACAGGCACTCCGTGGGAACCCATTGTCGGCTACTCGCGGGCCGTCCGTGTTGGCAACGCCGTCTACGTCTCAGGCACAACCGCGACCAACACCAACGGCGAGGTTGTTGGCGCCGGCGACCCGTATGCGCAAACCGTTCAAACCCTGAATAATATTCGCGCCGCTCTGGAGATGGCGGACGCGAGTCTGAAAGACGTCGTGCGCACACGCATCTATGTCATCAACATTGACGACTGGCCGCACATCGGCAGGGCGCACAGCGAATTTTTCGACGAAATTCGTCCCGCCACATCGATGGTAGAGGTCCGGCGCCTGATTTCCCCTGAGATGCTGGTAGAGATTGAAGCGGAAGCGTTAATTGAGGAATAATTATGGCCTTAGACGATCAGCATGACGTCCCCGAAGCTGAAAAAGCGGTAACGCTCGCGAATCGCTTCCTGGTAGGCTTTCTCCATCAATTGTTTACCCATGAAGGCGCTGACGAGCAGCAGCAGCGTTGAGCGCGGCAGGTGAAAATTGGTAATCATGGCATCGACAACCTGGAAGCGATAGCCGGGCGTGATATAGAGGCGCGTAGAACCTGAATGGGGCCGTATCTCCCCATTGTAAAAACTTGCCACACCTTCCAGAACGCGCACAGATGTAGTGCCGACGGCCACAATCCGCCCGCCTGCCTTGCGCGTTTCTCGAATCAGCTCAGCAGTAGGAGCATCCAGGTCGATTGCCTCGCTGTGCATCTTATGCTCGCGATAGTTCTCGATTTCGACGGGGCGGAAAGTATCCAGCCCGACATGCAGCGTGACGAAGCCAACGCGCACCCCTTGCTCGCGCAATGCTTCCAGCAGGCGCGGTGTAAAGTGTAGCCCTGCCGTGGGCGCCGCCGCTGAGCCACTGATGCGCGCGTAGACCGTCTGGTAGCGCTCGGGATCGGCCAGAGTCTCGTGAATATATGGGGGTAGCGGCATGCGTCCCAGGCGTTCGATAAGAGTTTTTACGGTTATATTTGTGACACCGGGCGAGGAGTTCTGAGTCGAGAAGCGCACAATGCGCCCGCCTGCTTCGGTACGCTGGAGGACTTCCGCCTGTAACGCTGGACTCCCCTCCTGCTCATCCTCAAAAACGATGCGCGCCCCTTCGCGCAGGCGGCGGCCAGGGCGTACCAGCGTTTCCCAATGATCGGGTCCAAGGTCGGGGCGCTCGACCAGCAGCAGGACTTCTACGGCTCCGCCTGTTTCCGCGCGCCGTCCCAGCAGGCGCGCGGGAATGACGCGGCTCTGGTTGGCAATGAGCAGGTCCCCTGGATGCAGGTAATCGCCGATATCGCGAAAATGGCGATGCTCAAGCCTGCCCGTTGCGCGATTGACGATCAATAAGCGCGAGGCATCGCGTGGTTCGATGGGCGTCTGGGCGATCAGTTCCTGGGGCAAGTCGTAATCGAAATCGCTCATTTGCCAGTTGTTGGCGTCGTTGTTGTCCACAGTCCCGGTCCTATTCCATTTCCGCCATGAGGCGCTTCCAATCCAAGATGCGCGTAGGCAAAGCGCGTGGCAATGCGACCGCGCGGGGTGCGCGCGATAAAGCCCAGTTGCAGCAGGTATGGCTCGTACACATCTTCAATCGTCTCAGGGTCTTCGCTTGTACTCGCGGCCAGCGTATCCAGACCGACCGGGCCGCCATCAAACTTTTGAATGATGGTGAGCAGGAGATTGCGGTCGGTCTGATCCAGTCCGATGTGGTCGATTTCTAGCGCGTCCAGCGCCGCCTTTGCCACATCGCGCGTAATCACGCCATCGGCCCTGACCTGCGCGTAGTCGCGCACGCGCTTGAGCAGGCGGTTGACGATACGCGGGGTGCCACGCGCGCGGCCCGCGATCTCCTCGATGCCACCCTCATCCGCCGGAGCCTTGAGAATGCGAGCCGAGCGGATCAAAATCTGCTTCAGGGCAGCAGAATCATAGTATTCCATGCGGTAGATGGCCCCGAAGCGGTCGCGCAGGGGGGCTGTTAAGGCGCCGACCCGTGTGGTAGCCCCTACGACCGTAAAGGGGGGCAGCGAGAGGCGCAGCGCCCTGGCGCTCGGCCCTTTGCCGATCATCACATCCAGCGCGAAATCCTCCATAGCCGAATAGAGGCGTTCTTCCACAGCACGTGCCAGGCGATGTATCTCGTCGATGAAGAGCACCTCGCCCGGCTGCAGCGCGGTGAGGATCGAGGCCAGGTCGCCCGCATGCTCGATGGCAGGGCCCGAGGTCGTTTTCATGCTGACACCCATCTCGACGGCAATGATATTACAAAGGGTAGTCTTACCCAATCCAGGCGGGCCATATAACAGCACGTGATCGACTGATTCATTACGCCGTCGGGCGGCCTCCAGTAGTATACTCAGATTCTCCTTGATTTTCTCCTGCCCGATATATTCTGAGAGGCGGCGCGGGCGCAAGCTGCCCTCGATAGCCTGTTCCTCTTCTGTCATCTTCGGTGAGACGAGCCGGTCGCTCATAAACTAAGGTTCTCCTGGCTGCATGAATGAAACTGGTGTTCTATATATTGCTGGTACCATTATATCAGAGTTGAGCGGGAACGTCGAGATGCAGATTAGTCACAGAATTAGAACAGCTTTAAAAAATCATTCCAAAAACCATTGCGTATTGCACAATTTGCTGGTATAATCTCCGATGTTGGAGAAATTACATGACTCTCAAGCCTTGTGGCCGGCACCATTAATAACGGATAGCTAGTTCAGTAGTGGACTTCGTTCGGAACAAAGAGGTTTCTTTATGGCAACAAATTGTGACTTCAGCCGTTCTTCCTTACTTACAGAACAGTACCAGCGCGAAATGGAACTCATCGCTGTCGCTCTTCAGGAAGAAAGTCAGGATGAACGTGATGAGCGCCTCGGCCTCGTAGAGCGCTCCTGGTCACTTACCTGCACCTGTTTCCATGGGCAACTCGAATCGAGCGATGCCGCGACTCCGGCGCATGTTCCGGTAGCCGTCGCCCATATGTAACGTCATCGTATTCTCTGTAAGAAGATTTGTAGTTAGCAATGCCTCACCCACAAGAACTTGGACCGGATGCACTTACCTACCAGATGCCGGTGCAATTCGGTATGTTGTACTGGGTCAACTTCGGTTATCCTTCCCTCCCGCCTGGCATTGAAGAGAAGCGCATCCTCGATTGGCATCCCGCACTGGTTGTTTCAGGCGAGCCTTTCTGCCGGCATGCCGGGGCAGTCAACGTTGTCGCCTTGACCTCCTACCGTGGGAAATTACGGCCTTATCACCACCTCCTCTTGAAACGCGACTACCCTCTGCTTGACACCGACAGCCTTGTCAAGACAGAATTGATGTATCCTGTCCTGCGCAGCCTGCTAGCCGATCAGTACGCAATCTGCATGCTCAATGAAGCCGATCTGCGCGCTATCATGAGCAAGATCGCCAACAGCCTTGCAATTACGATGTTTTACGCGCTACACTAACGAAGAGCAATCCTCTCACAAGAAAGTACGTGCATACATGAACGCCGATCAGGAGCAACTTCGACTCTTGCCGTCTATCGATGAACTACTGCACTCCTCCGCCGGGCAGGAGCTTATTGAGCGATTTTCCCGTCCCCTGGTCCTGCGCGCTCTACGCGCTACTATTGCCCAGGCACGCGCCAGCATTTCCGCCGGGGCGGCCTGCCCCTCCTGGGAAGCACTCCTGCTTGTCGTGGAACAAACGTTAGAGCAAGAGCAGCAAGCAAACCTGCGGCCAGTCATCAACGCTACTGGCGTGATCATCAACACGAATCTAGGACGCGCTCCGCTCAGCCAATCAGCGCTCGCTGCAGTGCAGCAGGTGGCAGGTGGCTACTCCAACCTGGAATACGACCTGGAAGCGGGAGAACGCGGCTCGCGCCATACCCACGTAGCCGGCCTGTTATGCGATTTGACGCGAGCCGAGGCCGCGCTTGTCACGAACAACAACGCGGCAGCGGTGCTGCTGGCACTCAGTACACTGGCTATGGGGCGCGAGGTGATCATCTCACGCGGCCAGCTCGTCGAGATCGGCGGCGGATTCCGGGTGCCCGACGTGATGCGCCAGAGCGGTTGCCACCTGGTTGAGGTTGGCACTACCAATCGCACGCGCATTGCCGATTACGAAGCCGCCCTGAGCGGGCAGACGGCCCTGCTTTTAAGCGTACATCCTAGCAATTTCCAGATCACAGGCTTCACCGAATCGACGCCAATTAGCGCTATAGCCGAACTGGCACATCGTCACGACCTGCTCGTCATGGACGACCTGGGAAGCGGCTGTTTACTCCCCAGCGAACGCTATGGTTTAGCGCACGAGCCGATGCCCCAGGAAAGTATCGCCGCAGGGGCCGACATCGTGTGTTTTTCAGGCGATAAGCTGCTAGGCGGCCCGCAAGCCGGTATTCTGCTAGGCAAAGCCGCGGTCCTACAGCGCATCGCCAAACACCCACTTATGCGAGCCGTGCGTATCGACAAAATGACGCTTGCCGCGCTCGAAGCCACGCTGCGTCACTACCAGCGTGCTGAGGCGGAGACGCATATTCCCATCTGGCGCATGATCTCAACGTCCCCCGCGAAAGTTGCCTCCCGCGCCACAAGCTGGTCCTCGCAGCTCCGGGCCTATGGTATCGCGGCCCGCACCCAACGAGGTGAATCAACCATCGGCGGCGGCTCGCTTCCCGGCGAGACACTTCCTACCACCCTCCTGGCCCTCGATGCCGCAGGCGTATCAATACCATTAGATGAACTGGCGAAACGCTTGCGAACGCGCAAAATTCCTATTATCGGGCGCATCTTTCGTGATGCCCTGCTGCTCGATCCACGCACGGTGCTGGAAGAGCAGGATGGGGAGGTGATTGAGGGGTTAGTGGAGCAGATAGGGAGTTAAGTCTTTGTTCCTGGAAAGTTTTTTTACCCTAATAGATAGCGCCTAACATTTCCGCTTTTTCGGCTGCGAGGTGTATAGAGATATAGTAGGGAAACAATTATCATCCCTACCACTCGGCCCAGGCTTTGGACAAATTCAAGCATCAGGTATTTTGTTAAGCCTGCGCTCATGTCTGCTATCGAAAGTACTTGTAAAGACGTTGACATCAACTCAACCGCCGAAAAGTATGTTATAATGCGTACAGACAGGGAGCGTTTCAAAGGAGGTATTTTCATGCCCACATCGGAAGAACAGCTCGCTATCCTGGAACAAACAGTCACTACATTGCGCAACGATTTCTTGCAAGCGATTGTTGACAACACGCGCAGCATGACGACCCTTAATAAGGTGATTCTGCATCAAGAAGAGAATTTAAGGGATGCCGATCATGAAATAACGATTCTTACGGGTGTCGTTGGATCGCAAGGACGAGACATTAAAGCAATCAAAGAACGTTTGGATGGCTTTTATCTGCATTTCACGTCTCAAGGGCGCGATATTACTGCTATCAAGGATCGTGTGGAGGCTCAGGAACAAGGCATTACTGCTATCAAGGATCGTGTGGAGGGGTTTGATCAGCGTTTTACCTCTCTGGAAGGAAAGCTCGATCAGGTATTACAAATACTTGCTCGCGGGCAGTAGGTCAGATAGCTGTTTCAGTGTTGCCACTTTGATTTCTAAAAAGTTGGCTGAGCCATAGAATGCAGGCTCTGGAGGCCTCCAGAGCCTGCATTCTATGGCTCAGCGCCTACCTCCCCTCCCCCGTCACCATCCTCACGTAGCTCGTATAGCGTTCCTCGCTTATCAGGCCTTCCTCAACGGCCTGGCGAATTGCGCAGCCCTCTTCATCGACGTGCAGGCAATCGGAATAGAGACACTGCCCCAGGAATGGGCGAAACTCCACAAAGCACCATCCCAGATCTTCGGGCGCGATATCCCACGTCGCCAGCGCGCGAATGCCGGCCGAATCGGCCAGCCAACCGCCCTCAGACAGGGGGTATAGCTGCGAACCAGTCGTTGTATGTCGTCCTTTGCCGGTCGCGTCGCTCACCAAACCGGTCTTGAGCGCCATTCCAGGCTCGATCGCATTCACTAACGAGGACTTTCCTACCCCCGATGGGCCGGTGAAGAGCGTCGTATGCTCTTTGAGCAGAGAACGCAAGATGTCGATGCCCGCGCCGGTTTTGGGACTCGTCCAGATCACCGTATAGCCGAGGTAGCTATACAGGTCTGCCGCCTTCTCTACGCGCTCCTCGTGTGGCAGGTCAACTTTGTTAAGGCAGATAATGGGCCGTATGCTTGCCGATTCGCAGATTGCCAGGTAGCGATCAAGCATGCCAAAATGCGGCTCCGGGCGGGTCGTCGCGAAAACAATCACGACCTGATCCAGGTTAGCAAGCATTGTCTGCGCCGTGGGTCGCCTGGCATCCGTATTGGCATCCTTGCGCAAAAGCGCGCTCTGACGCGGCAGGATCTCCTCGATCAGGCCCGTTTTATTGTCAATCTGGCGCAGTTTAACATAATCACCTACAGAAAGACGCTGCGGCAGGGAAGTTTCTTCTCCGTTTCGTTGGTAGCGTGACGCGTAGGATTTGTCTTTGTAAAGGCTGGCCTTGCCTGTTAATTTTGTGGAGCGGGCCTGGGCAAAAGATTTTTTAAGCTTTCCTCGCAGCGTGCAGCGCAAGATACCATTATCGGTATGCACATCATAGATACCATGCGCGCCATGCAAAACAACACCGGTGAGTGTCCCCGGGTCTTTAATCAAATGCTTTCCCTCCAGGAGAATAAAAAACACGGTTCAATCAATTCTTTTGATGCCTACCGTGCGGAGGGAGTGAGCCATTTTCTGCCTTTTAGAAGATGCCAGGTGATTTCTTGCTCAGTCCTGTTGGGGAGACCTGGCATGGCAGCGTTCGCTCGATACCCTCTGCTTGGGTAGACAAGGTGCATGCAAGCACAATCGCGAAATGTACGTGCTTCCTCATACTTTGCACCTCCTATCACTGGCGAACCAGAACTTAGGCGAACGTCTCTCTTTACTTAAATAGAGGATACTAGAAGAGATATATGTTTGTCAACTGCAAAACCCTGGTCCTTGTTGCCTTGTTGCCCGATCATTTGACGTCTCCTCCTCGACCGTTTATAATCATCTAGACATCATCCTCCGTAGGGGGCGCACTCTTATGGTCGCCCGCCTCGACGGCAAGCGTTTTTATGTATGCAAAAAACCAGCCAATATCTTAAGGAAACAAATTCATGCCCAAAATGTATGGATGGGTACGTGAGGTAGTGCCCGGTAGTCCCGCCGACCGGGCCGGCCTGCAGCCAGGCGATCTTATTCGTACCATCAATGGTCATCTTATACGCGACCTCGTGGATTATCAATTCTATGTCGCCGAGGAAGAACTGGCGATTGGCTTTGAGCGACGGTTGAAGCAACAGGAAGTCATCATCACCAAATCATATGATGAGAATCTCGGCATACTCTTCGGCGAGGAACCTGCTCCTTTTATTCGCCAGTGCGCCAATAAATGCGTTTTCTGTTTTATCAAGGGGCTGCCGGAACGTTTTGCACCTCAACCAGGACTGGCACACGGCATGCGCTCATCGCTCTATATCAAGGATGACGACTATCGCTACTCATTCCTGTTCGGAAACTTCATCACGCTCACCAATCTCAAAGAGCATGACTGGCAGCGACTCGACGAGCAAAAGCTGACTCCACTGTATGTTTCTGTACATACGACTGACCCCGACCTACGGCGCAAAATGGTCGATGGGCCGCGCGCCGGAGACATCCTCGAGCACATCCAGCGCCTTGGCAGCATGCATATCACCTGCCACACGCAGCTCGTGCTCTGCCCCACTATCAACGACGGACCCTACCTGGACCGCAGCATTCGCGACCTGGCCGCGCTGCGCCCCATTGTCGAATCTATCTCCGTCGTACCCGTCGGTCTTACAAAGTACAACAATATGATTAAAACCGGTGACCTGCCCCCTCTGCGCCACTATAGCCTGCAAGAGGCCGCAGCAATCATCGAGCAGGTTGAGGCCCACCAGCGCCAATTCGAGGCCGAAAATGCCGATGGCTATCCGTTCGTCTATCTTTCCGACGAATGGTACTTCCTGACAAAGCGTGACTTCCCACCCGCCCGGCATTATGGCTCCTATGCTCAGATCGAAAACGGCGTCGGCATGACCCGCTACCTGCTCGAGCAATGGGAGCGTACCAAACGTAAGTTGCCCACAGGGATGGCGGAACCGCGCAAGGTGACATTAGTCACAGGCGCGATGGCCGAACCTATTATTGAGCGGCTTGCCACCGACATGCGCAAGATCGAGGGACTTGAGATTCGGGTGTTGCCGGTCGTAAACCGGTTCTTTGGGGCGGAAGTGGCCGTCGCCGGACTCTTATGCGGCCAGGATGTTCTTGCCGCCCTGGAGCAGAGCCACGACCTGGGAGACCTCGTGCTATTGCCACGTGTCATGCTCGACAACGAGGGTATGCGTTTCCTCGATGATATTACTGTGGAAGAGTTCAAATCCCGGCTAGCGGTCAGAGCCGAATTCGTGCGCAACGCCCAGGAAACCGTCGAAGCGCTGCGGTCGCTCAACTATGTCCTGCCGCCCCTGATAAATGTTGACTTTGGGAAATTTTTATAATCGGCCTCTTCCATTTCAGGTTTACATAAACCTAACCCATGTGATATACTAATGCCACCGGAGGTGAGAATGAACGACCTGAGTGTCTTTACGGGCAACGCGAACCGCCAGCTGGCCGCATCAATCTGTAAACATCTGCGCATACCGCTCGGCGACGCCGATGTCTTTCAATTCAGCAACGAGAATATCTTCGTCAAAATTAATGAAAACGTGCGCGGCCACGACGTATTTGTCATCCAGCCGTTCAGTTCGCCCGTCAACCGTTCCATCCTCGAACTGCTCATCATGATCGACGCCTTGAAACGCGCCTCCGCCGCCCGCATCACCGCCGTCATTCCCTACTATGCTTATGGCCGTACCGACAAAAAAGATCAGCCACGCGTGCCCATCACCGCCCGCCTCATCGCCGACTGTATCACGGTAGCCGGGGCACATCGCGTGCTGACGATGGACATGCACGCCGGCCAGATACAGGGCTTCTTCAATATTCCGGTCGATGAATTGACAGCGCAAATCCTGCTTGCGCGCTACTTCACCCAGAAAGAACTGCTCGATTTCACCGTTGTATCTGCCGATGAAGGCTTCGCCAAAAAAGCCCGACAGCTCGCTGACCGTCTCAATGCCCCACTCGCCATTATCGAAAAGCGCCGCCATGGTAACAACGGTGTAACCGAAGCCATGGGCATCATCGGCAGCGTCGAGGGTCGCCACGCCCTCATCATCGACGATGAGATCGACACTGCCGGTTCGCTGACTCAGGCCGTGCGCATCGTGCGTGAGCGCGGCGCTCACAATATCTACTGCAGCGCCACCCACGGTATCTTCTCTGGCCCTGCCATTGAACGTTTGAAGGCCGCGCCTATCGAAGAGATCGTCGTCACCGACTCCATTCCCCTGGCCGAGCACAAGCGACTGCCCAACATGACCATCCTCTCCGTCGCCGAACTCTTCGCCGGCGCCATCAGCCGCATTCACGACGGGCGTTCCGTGACGGAACTCTTCCGCTAAAATATTACCTGCCCGCGAATCTGTTCACCTTTCCTCTCGTGATATGATTACTTACACGGGTCGGGTGTAAGCACCAGATGGTTAGTCTCTCCCGAAGATGATCGAGCGCGGACTCCTGCGGTGCTTACACGGGCGCCTGTTGGCCGGGCAGCGCCCCAGGAGCCTATCATTGCCCGGGAGACGTGTCACTACAACAGGCAACAAAAGAGGGAGAAGTCCCCTCAGATGGCTACACGAAAGGAGTTCGCCATGCTAAAACTCTACATAGCAATAGAAAAAGCCCTGGCAGTTGTGATTCAGCGCAGCAATGGCTGGGAAGTTGACCTGAAGCTGACCGGCACCGACCCGCAGTGTCTCGCGGTAGACCCGCTGCATCACGAGCAAATTTACTGTGGCACCTTCGACCGGGGATTATGGCGCAGCAGCGACACGGGCGCATCCTGGGAACATATTGGCGCAAGCATTCCGCACGAGCGCATCTTGTCTGTAGCCGTAAGCCCCCTGGAGCAGTTTAACGGTTATGGCGTCGTCTACGCGGGCACAGAACCAAGCGCAATCTTCCGCTCTGAAGATCGTGGCACTACCTGGCGCGACCTGGCCGACCTGCGCCGGTTGCCCTCGGCCCCGACCTGGAGCTTCCCTCCACGGCCATATACCAGCCACATTCGCTGCATCACGCCCGATCCCGTCTTTGCCGGTCGCGTCTTCGCAGCAGTTGAAGCGGGCGCCCTGGTACGCAGCCTGGATGGAGGCGAGACCTGGGAGGATCGCAAACCAGGCGGCCCATTTGATACGCACACGCTCGTCATGCCGCGTCAAATACCCAACCGGCTCTACTCAGCAGCCGGCGATGGCTTCATGCGGCCCGGCAATGGCTTCGTCCAGAGCGATGATGGCGGCGAGACGTGGTACCGACCCAACGAGGGCTTCCGGTACAACTACCTGTGGAGCGTCGTCGTCGATCCTGTCGATGCTGAAACTCTCGTCGTCTCAGCCGCTCCCGGCCCACAGCAGGCGCACAACCCTATGAGCGCGGAATCGGCCATCTATCGCCGCTCTCACGACCACAGGTGGCAGCAGGTAGAACAGGGGTTGCCGGACTCACGTGGGATGCTCGCCTCAGCGTTGGCAGCGCACGAAGCAGAACCACACACCTTCTATGCCGGAAACAATCGGGGCATCTACCGCTCTGCTGATTCCGGACAGACCTGGGAGGAGTTGTCCATTCCATGGCCGACGGGGACGCGGGTAGGACGTGTACATGCGCTGGTCGCGGTGATGGAATAATTCCCAATTCCAAAAAGGAGAACAATAGCCTCGTGAAAATTGCCACGTTTGATGAAATTACCGGTGAATTTCAGGAAAGAGTAAACAAAGCAGTCTGGTGCAACGTTGCCACCATTGATGCGAAAGGTCGCCCGCGCTCGCGTATCTTACATCCTATCTGGCAGGGAGAGATTGGGTGGATTACCACGCGGCGTGGAACCCCCAAAGAGCGGCACCTTCAGGAGCATCCCTATGTCTCCCTTGCCTACATAGCCGATGTCGTGAAGCCGGTATATGTAGATTGCAAAGCTGAGTGGATAGAAGACCTGGATATCAAGCAAGATATCTGGCAGCTTTTACAGAACACACCACCTCCGCTGGGTTTCGATCCTGCTCCCATCTATGGCAGCGTCGATCATCCCGAATTTGGCTTGCTCAAGCTCACGCCTTGGAGAATTGAAGTCACCTCGGTGGCGACTGTGCCACCGGAACGCAAAATATGGTATGCGACGCTTCCTTCTTAATTTCTGCCAGGGCAACTACTGTATGCTATAATGATCTGAAGGCATAAACATCAACAAACACAGGGGCACCCCTACGTGGGTGCCCTCTCTATCGTATAAATATCTGAGACATGACTGTAGAGAACTATACCTATCGGAAAAGGGTGGAGGTGAACCTATGAAGCCACTTGTCGCCATCGTTGGGCGTCCCAACGTCGGCAAATCTACATTCTTTAATCGCATGATCGGCGAGCGCGTGGCCGTCGTCGAAGACCTGCCCGGTACCACGCGCGACCGCATCTATGGCGATACCGATTGGAACGGTCGCGAGTTCACGCTGATCGATACCGGCGGCCTGGAACTCGGTACCGATATTCCGGTTGGCCAGGTAGGACTCAATGGGCAGCCTGGCGATATCATGAAGGGCGTGCGCGCCCAGGCGGAACTTGCCATCGAAGAGGCCGACGTGATTGTCTTTATGGTCGATGCGCGTTCCGGCATCACCGCCGCCGACGAGGAGGTGGCTGACCTGCTGCGCCGTACGAAGAAGCCGGTTATTCTTGCCGCGAACAAGGCAGATAACGCGCGCCTGCGCCAGGATGCCGTCGAATTCTACTCCCTGGGCCTGGGCGATCCGATTGATCTCTCGTCCCTGCAAGGCATCGGCACCGGCGACCTGCTCGACCGCATCGTCGAAGAACTTCCACCCGAAGAAGAGCAGGCCGAGGAAGAAGAGGAGGACATTCCTCGCATCGCTATCGTGGGTCGCCCCAATGTCGGCAAATCATCGCTGCTCAACGCTATCCTGGGGACGCAGCGTGCTATCGTTAGCGATGTGCCCGGTACCACCCGTGACGCCATCGACACCGAGGTAGAATTCCAGGGACGCAAAATGATGCTAATCGATACCGCCGGCATCCGGCGGCGCGGGCGCATCGGCCCCGGCATCGAAAAATTCAGCGTCCTGCGCTCGACCCGTGCCATCGAACGCTGCGATGTAGCCCTGCTGGTTATTGATGCCAGCGAAGGACTGGCCGCTCAGGATACCCACATCGCGGGCGAAATTCACGAGCAGGCTAAAGGTGTGATCGTCGTCGTCAACAAGTGGGACCTGGCCCAGGCGCAGCGCCGTGCAGCGCGTGAAGGCCGCGAGCCCAAACCAGATGAAGAAATAGAGAGCGCCGAAGCCTATCGCAAGATCATCGCCGAAGGACTCAAGTTCATTCCCTACGCGCCCATCGTCTTCACATCGGCTACCACCGGCTATCACGTGCAGTCGCTGCTGGAGACCGCGCTCAGTATCGCCGATATGCGTTACCTGCGCATACCCACCTCGCGACTCAACGAGGTCGTGCGGGAGGCCGTGCGGCACCATAATCCTACGTTGTTCCGTGGGAAGACGCTGAAGATTTACTACGCGACCCAGACACAGGTGAACCCTCCCACCTTCGTCTTCTTCGTCAACGACCCGCAGGCGCTGCATTTTAGCTACGAACGCTACCTGGAAAATCAACTGCGTGAGATATTCGGCTTTAAGGGTACCGCCATTCGCCTGTTCTTCCGCGCGCGCCCCAAATCCGAACAAACGAGGTAAGCAGCGTCATTGTAAGGGCGGGGGCTGTGTGGATAAGGGGTGGGGACCCTTGTGGTCGCCCCCTTAAGTCTACAACCTTTCCTGCTCATCCTCGTATAGATAATGATACGAGGGTGAGACATGGAATTGGATTAGAATATATTATCGCACTGGCCCTGTAGGGACAGGTCTTCATTTCCCGGTGCGGTTGGGAAAATTGATCAGGGTGTGCCACCAATTTTGCAGCTATATTTGTCATGCTTTGAGGTATATGCTATATTGAGCTTGCAAATACCGTAATTAATAAAAGGAAAAACGTATGTCATTAAAACTCACTGCCGCATATAAAACTGACGTGGGGAAGCAAAGGGAACAAAACGAGGACAAACCCTATTCCTTTATCTCCGAAGAGGGTGATAGCGGGCTCTTTATCGTCGCCGATGGTATGGGCGGCTACCAGGCCGGTGAGGTAGCCAGCAAACTCGCCGTCGAAAAGATCAGCGAATCACTCAAATCATTTTTCGTGCCACTCTCCGAGCAGCCAACGATTAAACTGACCCCCTTATCTGAGCAAGAAACGGTCAGGATACAGGCTATGGAGCCTTCGTCCCAAAGCGGCCCCCAGGAGTCATCCCCTGCCGCCACGCCGCAGAAAACCCGCAAGCTACCGGAGACGCCAATCGCTAAAAATGTCGAAGAGGGATTGAAGACTGCTATCCAGCAGGCAAACAAAGCCATCCTCAACTATGGCGAAGCACAATCTGCCGCTCGCGGCCTTGGTTGTACCGTTACTGCCGCTCTGGTGCAAGGGAATACCGCCTATGTCGCCAATATTGGGGATAGCCGCACCTACCTGTTTCGCAAGGGCGAACTGACCCCTTTAACGCGTGATCATTCGCTGGTAGCGCGCCTGGTCGAGGCAAATCAGATCGAGCCGGAAGATGTGTATACGCACCCGCAGCGCAACCTGATCTATAAATCGCTTGGCGCAGGGCATAAAACCGTCGATCCCGACATTTTCCATGAGAACTTGCAACCCGGCGATATCCTCCTGCTATGTTCCGATGGGTTGTGGGAAATGGTGCATTCCTCAGAACTGGCTCGTGTGCTTGCCGAGCAGCAGGACCCGCAAAAGGCCTGCGATCTCTTAATTGACATGGCGAATGCCAAGGGTGGAGAGGATAACATCACCGCCGTGGTCGTGCATATAAGTTGAGGACGCAGGTATGCCACTGCCTTTAGGTACAATCCTTGATGGAAAATTCAAGATCATCCAGGTGCTGGGTGAGGGCGGCATGGGGACCGTCTATAAGGTTGAGCAGGTCGGGAAACCGGGCTACTACCGCGCGGTAAAGGAACTACTCATCAACCCCAGTATGCCTGAGGAGGAGCGCAAAGCAGCCATCGAACGCTTCGATAAAGAGATCGACCTGCTCTTCAAGCTCAAGCATCCGCGCATCCCCTCCTTGATACTCAGCTTCCAGGAGCGAGGGAACTACTACTTCGTGATGGAATTTGTGCCTGGACGCAGCCTGGAGAAGATGCTCGAAGATGCCAGCGCGCCGCTGGACGAAGAGTCGGTCGTGCGCTGGATGATTCAGGTATGCGAAGCCTTGAGTTACATTCACTCGCAAAATCCGCCCATCATCCTGCGCGACCTCAAACCCGGCAATATCATGGTCATGCCCGACGGGAATGTCGAACTCATCGACTTTGGCATCGCGCGCCGGTTCGACCCCAACAAACGTACCAACACCGAGAATTTAGGAACCATCTCCTACGCCTCGCCGGAACATCTTGGCTCGATCACTGCGCCGGGACAGCGCCGTTCCGCGCAGAATCCTGGCAAGCTGGTGCAGACGGATGCTCGTTCGGACATCTACTCGTTGGGGGCGACCATGTACCACCTGCTCACCAATCACGAGCCGGAGCCGATCCAGACGCCTGCTCCTGGCAGCATCTACGCCAAAAATCCGCGCCTGCATACTGTCCAGATAGGCAACCGCATTATCTGCCCGGTAGAGCAAGTGATCATCAAGGCCATGCAGCAGGACCCCGCCCAGCGCTTTCAGAGCGCCGATGCCATGCGTGTAGCGCTACAACAATGCCTGGCGTACATCGCGAATCCCGCCCCGACCACCGTCCAGATTCCGGCGCTCTCGTCCAATGCCACCATCGTGGTGCCCTCGACGGCAACGGGAAACGAGGTCATCTGTCCCAAGTGTGGCTATCGCAATCGACCCGGCGCAAAGTTCTGCAAGCGTGATGGACAGCCCCTTACACACGGGGCCACGGTCGTGCCTCCCCAGGTGCGAGCGCAGGTCGGCGTCCGGCCCCCGGCCCCTATCCGCGCCCGCCCCATCGGTTCGAGCAGCATTACGTCGCGCCCGGTTAGCTCGAGCGCCGTGCAGGCGCCGGACCCCACCACAGCCTATCGCCTGGGCCTGCAAGACCTGAACAACAAAAACTATACTGAAGCGATCAATCACTTCAAAATGGCCCAGGTTGCTGGCAGGCCGTCCTACGATGTCTCCTACAACCTTGGACGCGCTTATCGCCAGTATGGGCAAGCGGTAAAAGACAAAGACAAGACCCTGTTCAACGAGAATATGAAACTGGCGGCGGAACAGTTCGAACAGGCAAGTGTGGCCCGGCCAAATTCTTTTGATTGCTACTTCCAGCTAGGCATGTGCTATCATGACCTGGAACTCTATCCTAAAGCCATCGAGGCATTCAAGGGCGCACTTCGACTCGCCCCCCAGGATCCGGCGGTCTACTTCCAGTTGGGCCGGGTCGCCGAAGACCAGGGCTATAACCTTGAAGCCGAGGCCTATTTCCTGGAAGGCCTCAAAATTAATCCCAGGCACGCGCTGATCCTGATAGAGCTGGGGCGCCTCTACCTGAAAATGAATCAGGCACAATCTGCCATCAGCGTGCTCCGCCAGGCCACGCAGCAGGAACCTGGCATGTGGGAGGGCTGGTACGAACTTGGCCGTGCCCACATGAAAGCGCGCGAATGGAAGGTAGCGCTCAGCGCCCTGGAGCAGGCGCGGCAATGGAATCCCGGAGTCTCCGAGATCTACAGCGCCATGGCCAATTGCTACCTCAAATCCGGCAAAAAGAACGAAGCACGCCAGATGATACGCGAGGCGCTGCAATACGACTCCAATAATGTCGAGGCCAACCGTTTACAAAAACAATTATAAATAATTGTCACGACCAGAATGGATGTGCGGCTCCTGTAGGGACAGCGCCTGGTGCCTGTCCTCTCCAGGGCCTGGAGAATAAATAAAAGGAGGGCAGCCATGATCTGTCCGTTGTGTCATACTCAAAACCGCGAAGACGCAAAATTCTGTAAGGGCTGCGGCCAGCCTTTACGAGCGGAACCGGCTCACGCAGGCGGTGATGTCGTTATGTCCAACGCTGTTCCTGCCGGTCCCGCACCAGCCACACCCGAGGCGCTGGCACAGGGGAATGCGGAGGAAGCACCGGCCAGGACAGGGGAGACTACTTCGACCACTAGCCAGCCACAGGCGGACGAGCCACAATCAGGCCAGGCACCCGCAGGCGGTACAATAGAAGACATCACTAACGCTCCCACGCTGGTTCTTACGCCTGAAAGAATGATGGCTATACACAACCGGCGCTGGCAGCAGGAAGCAGAACAGGCACAGGGCGAGCAGGCTGCTATGCCTTTCACTCCTGATTACGCGGAAATGCCGTCCACACCTGCTCAAAATGAACAGGATATCGCAGAGGCGCCAACCGTCATGATGCATCCGAATGCGGGGGCCGGATTGATCGCGCCCCCGCAGGGCTATCAAGCTGGTAGTTATCTCTATGCCTCAAATCCATCTCAGGAAGATGAGCCCATTCCGGCACCGCCTCCACCGCCCCCCTCTTCTTTTTCGACCCCGCAGGCTGGCGACTCTCAAGTACCCACAGCGGGAGCGCCAGAGGCCACGGAAAGCGGGGCAGAGGCAGATAGTGAAAAGGAACGCGCTGGGCTACCGGTCGACGCGAATGTCCCGCCTACTGCAAATGAGGCAGGGAGCGCAGGCGAAACTACCACATCAGGCGCAGGAACCGGTGAATCGCTGCCGGCGCCGGTTGATCAGCCCTCGCAGGCATCATCTAACACATCCGGGCAGTCCGGTACTGAGCAGGAAGCGGCCCCAAGCAGCGAGTTTCCGCTGCTCGAGCTCGGCGCAATTGTTGCCGATCGCTACAAGGTTACTCAAGTCGTAGGCGACGGCGAGAAGGAGCATGTTTACCAGGTCGTTGATCTCCAGGGCTACCAGCACTGCTGGAACTGCGATTCCGAAGAGAATGCCGAAGGAGATGAATTCTGTATCAACTGTGGCGCCGAGTTGCTCAACGTTCCCTATCTCATGCATGAATACCCGGCGGCCCCCGCCGGCAAGGCAGGGGACAGCGCCGCGGATACCCAGGACGCGCACGTCTTGCAAGGGACTATCGCCAACACGGTCGTCGAAAAAGGACACACCTACGTCATCGAACAGCCACAGGCAGAGCAAAATGCTTTCCCCAACGGTGTGCGCCTGCTCGCGGCATGCGATTCCGACGCCGGTAATGTGCGCCGCAGCGAGCCGAATGAGGACAGCACGCTGGTACTCTTGCTCCAGCGCGTCTTCGAATCGACGGGCACCCCCACCGGCGTCTTCATCGTCGCCGATGGCCTTGGCGGGCACGACAACGGACAGGTTGCGAGCCGCACCACTATCAACATCATCGCCGAACGTATGGTGCGCGAACTGCTCGCGGCCCCGCTCAGCGCCGAAAAGAACGGCGAAACCGTCAAACCGTTTGATGAAGACACACTGGTCGCGCTCTTCCACGACGCCATCCAGGATGCCAATACTGTGCTCTGCCAGAAGAATCAACAGGACAAAACCGACATGGGCTCGACCATCACCGGCTTTATGATCGTGGGGGATCATGCCTACATCATCAACGTCGGCGATAGCCGCACCTATATGCTGCGCGGCCAGCAGCTCTACCAGCTCACCACCGACCATTCACTGGTTGGGCAGCTTGTCGCCAGCGGCCTGATCGAACCGGACGATGTCTACACACATCCGCAGCGTAGCCAGATTTTCCGCAGCCTGGGAGACAAACTGAATGTACAGATCGACATGTTCAAACAGCAGCTGCATCCCGGCGACATCCTGTTAAGCTGTTCCGATGGTTTATGGGAAATGGTGCGCAACCCGCAAATCGAAAGCACACTTAATAACGCGCCTGACCCGCAAACGGCCTGCACGCAATTGATCGAGGCCGCCAATACCAATGGTGGAGAGGATAATATCAGCGCAGTCATCGTCTTTGTTCGCTAATAGAGCCATGGCATCTTTATTCCATAATTGAACCATTATGATATACTGTAGGAGCGACCGCGCAGGTCGCCCGAATGCGAAAGGAGTACATATATATGCCCGGTGAGGTAATACTGGCGCACCAGGTCGGAAAGGATTACATGCCAGTTACTGGCGGCAGCCAGCTTGCATATGTGTTAATAGAAGCCAAACCAACTGAAATGATGGCACAGGTACGCATGCCCCTGAACTTTGCCCTCGTGCTCGACCATTCCGGTTCCATGAAAGGTGCCAAGCTACGCAATGTGAAGGAAGCGGTCAAGATGGTTATCGACCGGTTGGAACCAACCGATTATGTCTCAGTCGTGATCTTTGACGATACATCCCAGGTCATCATTCCCTCTATGCCTTGCAACGATAAGCCCGGCATGAAGGCCGCTATTGATCAAATCCGCGATGCCGGTGGCACAACCATGTCGCTCGGCATGATCCAGGGGCTTAACGAACTGCGCCGTTGGAATATCCCGCATGCCATCAATCGTATGATCCTGTTGACCGATGGCGTCACCTATGGCGATGCCGAACGCTGCCGCCAGCTCGCCAGGGATGCCAAAGCAGCGGGCATCTCCATCTACCCATTAGGCATCGGGGCCGACTGGGACGAAGACTTGCTCGACAACATCGGCCAGTTGAGCGGGGGCGAGCCCGCCGAATTCATCCGCGACCCCGCCGACGCCTTGAGTGTCTTCGAGCAGCAGGTACAGAGCGCGGTAGACGTGGCTGTGCGTAATGCTACGCTCATGGTGCGCCTGCCCGCCGGTGTCTCGCCCAAGAAAGCCGTCAAAGTGCTGCCCATCATCAGCGATCTGGGACAATCCGTCCTGTCGGACCGCCAGATCATCGTCCCACTAGGCGACCTGGAAAAAGACAAACCCCAGTCGGTGCTGCTCGAACTGATGATCGACCCGCGCCCCGCTGGCCTCTTTCGCATTGCCCAGGCCGAACTCACTTATGATGTTCCGATTGCCGGACTCATCAGCGAAAGCGTGCGCGACGATGTTAAGGTGACGTTCACGACGGACCCGGATCAGGCGGCAGCCGTCAATGCCACCGTTATGAACTTCGCGGAAAAAGCCAATGCCCATCGTCTCGTCACGCGCGTGCTGGACGAATACAAGCGCACGGGCAAAGCAACCACGCGCCTGGCCCCAAATGTCACGCGTGTGCTGGACGAAGAAACCCAGGCGGCCCTCGAACAAATCAACCAGGGCCAGCAGATCTCGCAGGAACAAGTAAAATCGATTGGCAACAAAACACGCAAACTCACACAGCGCCTGGATGACATTCTCCCGTAGAGGCCGGATTGACCGCGCCCCAGGAATTGGATGTGGGTAGAGAAACCTTTGACCCTTGTGGTCGCCCATCGCGAGGGTAAACGCCCTTTATACACATTATGAAAGAATAGAGAACCCAGCACGAACTGAATCGTAGATACTTTTGAGGAGGATAGAGAAAATGACAGTACGTTGTTCATTAGGCCATGAAAATCCCGATGGCTCCGCTTTCTGCGATGAATGCGGAGAGCCGCTGACAGGCGCGGCTCCCGTGGCGACAGCCGCGCCCCCACAGGCCGCGCCTGCCCCCGCCGCGCCCTCGGCAGGGACCCAGGTATGCCCATCCTGTGGCGCTGTTAACCCCGCGGGAGAGGCCTTCTGCTCAAATTGTGGCAGTATGCTCGGCGCGCCCGCCCCGGCTCCGGTCGATACCTCGACTCCTGCTCCGGCACCCGCTCCGGCTCCAGCGCCCGCCCCGGCCCCGGCAGTCGCCACTGCGCCCGCGGCCTTAAACGCTCGCCTCATTGTCGAAGCTGATAACCAGGAATACGACCTGAGCGGCAAAGACAACGTCTTGATCGGGCGCGAAGATGCCGTCAGCAACATCTTCCCCGATGTGGACCTCACCCCCAATGGCGGAGAAGAAGGGGGCGTCTCTCGCATGCACGCGCGCATCTTTGTCGAAAATGGCCAGTACATGATTGAAGACGAGAACAGCACCAATTTCACGTTTCTCAACCGGCAGAAGCTCGCGCCCAAAACGCCCACGCCCCTGCACGATAATGACGAAATTAAACTTGGTCGGGTTCTCCTCCGCTTCAAGGAGTCTTAAAGCGGAGTCATAGTAAGGGCCGGGCAGTTGGAATGTGGAGCGGGGACCCTTGAGGTCTCCCTCTGCACACCTACACGCTGAAAGATGGGATTTTCGCCGCGCACGATTGACAGCTTGTGGGAAGAACGGCTATAATCTACAAGAAATCCCAAGTGGAGGAGAAAGAAAGGGCTTAGTTTACTTAGTATGAAACGTACCTGGCAACCAAAGCGCATACCGCGCAAACGCGAGCACGGATTTATGAAGCGCATGGCGACCCGCAACGGGCGCCGCGTGCTCAAAGCTCGCCGCGTCAAAGGGCGCTGGAGACTGACAGTTTAAGAGTGCCACTTCGCCGTGCATTACGACTGCGTAAAAACAGCGAATTTCAGAGGGTCAGGCAGCAAGGGCGCAGTATCGCGTCCCGGCTGCTTATCCTTGCATGGACACCAAATGATGTAGGACGACTACGCATCGGATTTGTAGTCAGCAAACGTATATCGAAACACGCTGTAGAACGTAATTATATGAAACGCCTGCTCGGTGAAGCTATACGGCCGGTTCTACCTGAGCTTCCCGCCGGCTGGGATATCGTACTCAGCGCCAGAACTTTGACCGTCACCGCCGACTTGCAGGCATTGCAACAGGACATTGTGACTTTATTGCGCCGCGCACATTTGCTCGCGGCGTCACATAGATAGGGGTACTCTGGGGTGGTGGAGAGAGGGACCAGATTGATCGCGTCCCGCTGGGGCAGTTCCCCTCTGATTGAGGCAAACAGAAGAAGGACATCGACAGTGAAACATATCGCACTTATCCTTATTCGCATATATCAGAACACCCTGTCGGTCATCTTGCCCTCATCGTGTCGCTTTACTCCCTCATGCTCGCAATATGGCTATGAGGCAATTTCACGTTTTGGTTTTTTCCGTGGAGGATGGATGACGATCAAACGTATTGGGCGTTGTCAGCCATTCTATAAGGGCAATCTCTATGATCCAGTCCCAGAACGTCTGGCCGACTAGATCGAGGAAGGCAGGAGAGATCTCGTGGGTCAGATCGGCTACTTTTTCAATATCATATTCACATTCCCGCTTTTGAACGTGTTGCTGCTGCTCTATCACCTCTTCGGTGATATGGCGCTGTCTATCATCGTGCTTACGGTCATCATTCGCCTGATATTGTTTCCGCTTTACATGAAACAGCTCAAATCGACGAAGGCGACCCAGGCCATCCAGCCATTAATGGCGGACATCAAAAAGAAGTACGCCAAGGACCAGCGCGCCCAGATGGAGGCGATGCAGGCGCTCTATAAGGAATATGGCGTCAATCCTGCCGCTGGCTGCCTGCCCTTGCTCATTCAGCTTCCTATTCTCTATGGGCTCTTCTATGCCTTAAGAACGGCGTTGAGTAGCTCACTCTCAGACATTAATAAGCTTGTTTACCCGTTCCTACCGCATTTCACGCAGAAGCCGAATGTGTACCTGGACTGGTTTACTTTCATTAATCCCCACTGGGCTATCTCGCTCGGTGGCACCGATCCAACGCACATCCTGCCTGTGCTGGCAGGTCTGGCGACCTTTGTCCAGTTGCGCATGTCCCAGCCACGTACAACGGCCGCGACGAAGAATGCGATGACACAGCAGATGCAGATCATGCAGTTCGTCATGCCGTTCATCACATTTTTCTTCGCCCTGAATTTCCCGGCCGGCCTGGCGCTCTATTGGACAACCACCTCGGTCTTCAGCATGGTACAGCAGTACTTTGTGACGGGTTGGGGCTCGCTGGCAGTCATGCCCGACTTCCTCTCAGGCATCTTCCCCGGGAACAAGGATAATGGTAGAAGTAATAGGGCCTATGCCGGTGACTCTGACAAAGAAACCCGGCTCTTAAAGAGCGCTAATGAGCCGGATGCGACAGCCCTCGCAAGCGAGGGAGGCACTCCAAGGAATGGCAACGGTCGAGTAAATTCTCCAAATGGCTCATCATCTACGCGCCGCCGTCCACGCAATGCCAGCGCATCAGCTCGTCGCCGTGGAAATGCCCCCAGGAGGAACGCGTCACGTAGTTAAGCAGGGACAGCGCCTCGGGCCTGTCCTCGTCTCATAAAGAATACATTGTTATAGGGAGGCAAAAAACAGTGGAAAGCATAGAGGCCAGTGGTAAAAGTGTTGATGAGGCTGTGCAGCAAGCATTGATGCGCCTGGGCAAGCGTCGTGATGAGGTGGAGATAACGGTGCTTCAGGAACCAAGCCGGGGCGCATTCGGACTTGGCAGCAAAGATGCGCGCGTTCGTGTCAGCGTCCGTCCTGGTAGCGCCGGCGCCGTTATCACTCCTGAAATGGCCGATGCTATTCTCGGCCCCGATGATAGTTATCCAGGTGAAGAGATTTACGCTGAGGAAGATGAGTTCGAGGAAGATGAAGAGGATGAGTATGAGGACGAGGATGAGGATTTCGAGGATGAAAGTGAAGAGGATGAGTATGAGGACGAGGATGAGCTAGTAGGTGAAGATCAGCCAGAGGCCAGACTCGATCTGCCCGGCAGCGCCGATTATGCCCCCGAACTACTTGCCGAACTGGAAAACGGCAGCGTAGCCGAAGGGGAAATGCAAGACGTCGAAACGCCCAGCCGCGAAGATATCGACATTACCGTTGAGGTGCTACAAAACATCCTGCAATATCTGAATATTCGCGCCAATATCCAGGTACGCTCCACCAATCCGCTCACGCTGAATATCCAGGGCATCAACGAGAATCTTGGATTACTGATCGGTCGCCGTGGTGAAACGCTTGCCGCTCTGCAACTGCTGGTGAGCCTGATCGTTGGGCATCGCACCAAACATCGCATGCGCATTATCGTTGACGCCGAAAATTACCGCGAGCGCCGCGAGGCCAATCTGCGTTCGCTAGCCCTGCGCGTAGCACAGCAAGTACGCAATTACCGGCGTTCCATCGCGCTCGAGGCCATGCCGCCACACGAGCGCCGCATCGTTCACATCGCCCTCTCCGATAGCAAAGATATCAGCACCGAGAGCATCGGCGAAGGCGATGCGCGCCGGGTCGTCATTTCCCTGAAACGCCCTGGCCGCTAGCGTTTGAGGAACAGGCGATGGCAGAGGGCGACCACCAGGGTGCACCCTTACTATTACGACGCAACTCTCTCGCAAGGGCGCACCCTGGTGGTCGCCCTCGACAAGCCCACTCGTAAATGAATCTTGGAGAAAATCCGTGCTCCAACCCATCTCCGCTGAACGCGTTCCTGATTTTTTAACCATCGGCCATGCCACCCGCGACATTCACTCCGATGGCTCATACTCAATCGGTGGCACCGTGACTTTCGCTGCCCTCACCGCCTATCGCTTAGGATTAGTCTCCGCGCTCGTTACACGTGGGGATGCTCAATTGCTTGCAGAGCTGGCGACGCAGTTGCCTGGCATCGAGATTGCCGGGCGTTCGTCAGAGGTAACCACTACTTTTGCCAATGTTTATGAAGGCGGTTTTCGCATCCAGCATATTCATAGCAGGGCCGATCAACTGGATGCTGAAGATGTTCCGCTTGCCTGGCGCGGCGCTCCCATTGTGCTGCTTGCTCCACTTGCTCAGGAGATAACTCTCGATTTATTGGCGCTCTTCCGCTATCGTCCCGGCGCAATCGTTGCGGCCACGGCCCAGGGCTGGCTGCGATGCTGGGATGAAGAGGGCCGCGTCTGGCCCACTCCCTGGACGGGCGCGGAAGAAATGCTTGCAGGCCTCGATGTATTGATCCTCAGCCACGACGACCTGCTGCCGCTCGCCGGTGACAATCGTGCCGGGGCCGATGCCATACTGTCTCGCTGGAGCCTGCTGGTTCCCCTGCTTGTTGCCACCGGTGGGAGGCAGGGCGCAACGCTTTTCCGGCAGGGCAAGAAGCGTCATTTCCCGGCCTATCCCGCGCGCGAGGTCGACCCAACGGGCGCTGGCGATGTCTTTGCGGCCGCTTTCCTGACGCATTTTTACCGGCACGGGGACCCGGAGACAGCGGTAGACTTTGCTAACTGTGTTGCCTCGCTCTCTATTGAACATGTGGGTATAACGGGGATTCCGACGGCGGCGGCCGTTGTGGAGAAAATGAAGCCCGGTCTAGAATGAATGAATACCCCCTATACATCCACCAGAGCTTGCGGTAAAATAAGTCACAGTACATCACAATGCAGTGAATATCAAAGGCCGCATCACCTACAATGGCGTACTCTGAGCAGGTCATTAAACACGTAGATTGACAGAACAGGGGAGAGATGGGCCATGGCGATTAGCAATGCCACGCTCGCGGGGCTTACCCGGACACAATTATTGGAAATGCACTATAAGATGACCCTCTTGCGCCGCTTCGAGGAGAAGAGCGCGGAGGAATACACACGCGGCAAAATTGGCGGTTTCATGCACCTCTATATTGGTCAGGAGGCGGTAGGCGTAGGCAGCATAGCCGCGCTCCGACCGGGCGACAAGATCCTCTCCAGCTATCGAGAACATGGCCATGCCATTGCAAAGGGCATGGACCCGCGAGAAGTAATGGCCGAACTCTTCGGCAAGGCCACCGGCTGCAGTAAAGGAAAAGGCGGCTCCATGCACATGTGGAGCAATGAACTCGGTATCTATGGCGGTAATGCCATCGTCGCGGCGCAACTGCCGATTGCCGCAGGCGTCGCCCTTGCCATGCAATACCAGGACCTGGACAGCATTGTCGCCTGCTATTTCGGCGATGGGGCGGTCGACGAGGGAGCTTTCCACGAGGCGCTCAATCTGGCCTCGATCTGGAAACTTCCCGTTGTCTATATTTGTGAGAATAACCAGTACTCAATGGGCATGGCCGTGCATAAAGCCTGGGCCGTCGATTCTCTGATCCCTCGCGCGGCAGCCTACAATATCCCGGGCCGGCAGGTGGATGGTATGGATGTCATCGCCGTCTACGAGGCCATGGCAGCAGCGGTCGACCACGCTCGCAGCGGCCAGGGACCCGTGCTGCTGGAGGCCAAAACCTATCGCTTCCGCGCGCACTCGATGACCGATCCCGCCTACTATCGCACGCGCGAAGAAGAGCATCACTGGCGCACGACACGCGACCCTATCAGCATCTTCGAGCAAAAATTGCTCGAACTCGGCATAGCGACCCAGACCGAATTTGACGCCAATGACGAGCGGGCTACCCAGGTCTCCGAAGACGCGGCCGACTTTGCCGAAAACAGCCCGGATCCCGCGCCAGAAGAGCTTTTCACCGACGTGCTGGTCGATAATTCTACCGCCCTCAGTTACCGCAGGCCAGGCAATCGCCCGTAGGGGCGACCACGAACGCGATTAATCGGCTCTCTACGGTGGTCGCCCGCCGTGCCAGGAATAGACGAGAGGAAATACATTCACATGCGTACCATTACCTATCGTGACGCGCTGCGCGAGGCCATTCGCGAAGAGATGCAGCGCGATGAGCGTGTCTTTATCATGGGCGAGGATATCGCGGGCTATGGCGGCACCTACGCCGTGACAAAAGGACTTTTCGAAGAATTCGGCGAAAAGCGCGTGCGCGATACCCCCCTCGCGGAAGAAGTGATTGCCGGAGCAGGCATCGGCGCGGCCCTTGGCGGTTTGCGCCCCATCATTGAGATCATGACCATCAACTTCAGCATACTGGCCGCCGACCAGATCGTTAACAGCGCCGCCAAAATGCGCTACATGTTTGGGGGCCAGCCACAGGTGCCGCTGGTCATACGCACGCCAGGCGGTGGTGGAGCGCAGCGCGGCGCGCAGCACTCGCAAATGCTGGAGTCCTGGTATGCACATATCCCCGGTCTCAAAGTCGTCATGCCCGCCACACCATATGATGCCAAAGGGATGCTGAAATCGGCTGTGCGCGACCCCGATCCCGTCCTCTTTATCGAGCACGAACTGCTCTACAACGTCAAGGGCGAGGTTCCCGACGAAGGTGTGGAATATACTGTGCCACTGAATCGCGCGGACATCAAACGCGAGGGCAGGCACATCACCATCATCACCTTCTCTCGCATGCTACACGTGGTCATGCAGGCCGCCGAAGACCTGGCGAAAGAGGGTATCGACGCGGAAGTGCTTGATTTAAGGAGCATTCGTCCCATCGATATTGACCTGATCGTCGATTCGGTGAAGAAGACCAATCGCGTGGTAATTGCCGAGGAGGGCTGGAAATATTTTGGCACCGGCCAGGGGCTTGCCGCGCTCATCTACGAACACGCCTTTGACTACATGGACGCGCCCATCCAGCATGTCAACAGCGCCGACGTACCCATGCCATATTCCAAAGCCCTGGAACGCGCTGCCCTGCCCAACAAAAACGACATCGTCCAGGCGGCAAAGAAAATCGTGCCCCCGGCGCTTGTAGGAGCTTAATTGCAGGACATTAAAATCCGAAACTTCGGAGAACAATCATGAAAACAATCGAAATGCCCAAGCTGGGCGACACAATGGAAGAAGGCAAGATTCTGCGCTGGATCAAGCGCGAAGGTGACCCGGTCAAAAAGGGAGAACCCGTCGCGGAAGTCGAAACCGACAAGGTCAACATCGAGATCGAATCGTTTGCCAGCGGCACATTGCGCAAAATCCTCGTACCCGAAGGCGCATCCGCCCCCATCGGCGCTGACATAGCGCTCGTCGGAACTCCTGACGAACCCCTTCCCGGTACAATTGAAGGCAATGGAAACGCCAAGGCCACCCCGGCAGCGTCACAAGGTGGGCAGAATAGCGGCCTGAACCCCTCAATTTCCTCACCTGCCCAGAACTCGGCAGGCATGGCAGTGGAAAACATACTGGCGCCACAGGCGACAACCGCGACCATGACGAAGCAGGCCCTTTCAACCGGCGAGCAGGGCCGCGTCTTCATTTCACCCATCGCGCGCCGCCTGGCCGAAGAGCATTCCATCGACTACCGGTACATCCGTGGCACCGGCCCTAACGGGCGCATCATTAAGATGGATATCGAAGCTGCCCTGGCCCAGGCCGCACAGCAGGCCGCAGCGCCGGCAGCTATGCCCGTTGCCTTGCCTGTACAACCAGAACCAGTCCCGGCAGCTATAGATACCGGCGATATCGTCGAGATACCGCTCACATCCATGCGCCGCACCATCGCGAAGCGCCTGAGCCAGAGCATGCAGGCCGCGCCGCATTTCTACGTGACCAGCGTCATCGATACAGGCAAATTGGCCGCACTGCGCCAGCAGATCAACGAGTATGCCGCGAACGATCCCGCCCCCGTCAAGGTCAGCTTCAACGACCTGATCATCAAGGCGGCCGCGCTGGCGCTCGTGCGCGTGCCGCAGGTGAATGTCTCCTTCGCGGAAGACCGCCTGCTCCAGAAGAAATCGGTGCATATCGGCATGGCTGTGGCGCTCGAACAAGGCCTGATCGTTCCCGTGCTGCACGATGTCGATCACAAGGGCATCCTCGATATCGCCCGCGAATCACATCGTCTATCGGAAGCGGCGCGTTCCGGCAAACTGCGCCCCGAAGACCTGAGCGGTGGCACTTTCACCGTCAGCAATCTGGGCATGTTCGATGTGGAGAGCTTCACCGCCGTTATCAATCCACCAGAGTCGGCTATTCTAGCGGTCGGCTCCATCTCCCCAACTCCGGCGGTCGTGGATGGCCAGGTCGTGGTACGAGATCGCATGAAGGTGACGCTCTCGTCCGATCACCGCGCTATCGATGGCGCCATTGCCGCCCGTTTCTTGCAGGAAGTAAAACGGCTGTTGGAGGAGCCGCTGGGCTTGTTATTGTAGATGGGAGATGTTTTTATGTCCACCTACACCATCAACGGCGTGACGCTGGCGTTGATACAAGGAGATATTGTGAAGGTGCAGGCCGATGCTATCGTCAACGCGGCGAACAAATGGCTGGCCGGTGGCGGCGGCGTTGATGGCGCTATTCACCGCGCCGGCGGCCCCACTATTATGGAGGAATGCCGCAAAATCGGCGGCTGTCCTACCGGCAGCTCGGTCGCAACCTCGGCGGGAAGATTGCCCGCAAAGTACGTTTTCCATGCCGTCGGCCCGATCTACAGCGGCAGCGAAGAGGATGAACGCCTGCTCGCCAGCGCCTATCAAAGCTGCCTCGACCTGGCCGAGCAATACTCTGTGCAAAGCATCGCGTTTCCCTCGCTCAGCACAGGAGTCTATGGCTACCCCTTGCGTCTGGCCGCACCCATCGCGTTGCGCACCATCGTCCAGCACATCCAGAAGCCAACGAGTCTGAAGCAGGTACTCGTAGTTTTGTACGGAGATCAGGCATATCAAGTATATGAGAAAGCTCTGGGCGATGTACTTAAAAAGACTTCATAAGTACACCTGGAGCTTTTACGGGACGTGCTGATGAGCCCTTGCGCCCCACCTGGCAGCGAGTTTTGGCCCAAGTTAGCGATCTTGAGTGGGTTGATCAGCAGGGTGTTTTGGTCCCACCTGTTGATCCTGTAGATGGGTTTTTTGAATCGGTACAGCCGTTTGTCTGCGAAGCGATCCACGTACTTGGCGCTTGGAACTGCCAGTCAGGGCACCTTCTAGCCTATATCACGGCCATCCAACGCCGGACGCAGGTACCCTAGGGATAATGTCACGATTGAAAGGGTTAATGCATCTTATATACAGGAACCCCAACAAAACTGAAGAGGCTATGTTCCTTGTAAGCGTTGTCGCTCATAGCTTCGAATGCTGGGTTGACGATCTGAATTTCTATAATCCGATGTTAAGACAAGTCTCACAGAGTTAAACTAGTACTCCTGGGAAAGTACTAATGAGGTACTTCGTCAAGTTTCTCGACATCCACATAATCGATAGGGATAGCCATTCCAACGGAAAAATGGCTCCTATAAGGCGTTTTCTTTTCCTTCGGACTCGAAGGAATTTAAGTCTTTACCAGGGGGTTTTGATGAAATCGCTTGCAAAATGTATTATTCTCTTCTTCCTTCTCCTCACAGGATGTGGTTCTGTCCAAACTGGGCAGAGTTCAGCGCTAAGTCCAATGAAACTTCAAGTCGTTCGTGTCAATACGAATCGTTATGCGAAACAATATCCTCCTTACACCAAGACCATACAGAATGCAGTAATAGTGCAACAAATTTATCGTAAAGCCTTTACACTTCCCAAGGTCGGTCCATCTAGCTGTGGTGCCGCCACAGGGAGTCTCATCTATCGTCTCGATTTCTTTCTAGGGAAAGAACTGCTTAAAGAAATGAACTTGGGAGTGATTAGCTGCCAATTTCTAAAGCTGAGTAAGACGGATATTCGTTATCCAGATAGCAATTTTCTCTTTTTGCTAAAACAAGCCCTGCACCTCAACTCGCTTGTTCCAGGTACCTCATGAAAGACTTGGGAACCTTCTGCTCACGATCCCCCTCTCCAATACACATTATAGTCGCATCCCCCGTTGGTAATTGGCCCAACATTTGCAAGAAGAGTGTTAAGGTTATTGGGATCCCTATAGATTTGCAAATAGTTGTGTGGGAAGTTGCCAATGCAGCTAGTAACATATGTACGATTATCATATACCTGGCACCCATAGATAGTGCCAATGCCCATTGCTTCTGTTCCAAAGTTAGCTAGCGGCAGCAATCCCGATGAATCTTTTTCTACAATACACTCCCCGGTTGCACTGTCTGAGAAATATTGAGAGTTGCTGGTAGTATAAGAGTTGTAGCATGGATATGGCGCTGACTCGTTCTCCATATAAAAGTAATCTTGACCACTACCATCACTATTCGATGCTACGCTCACGAAGACCGTATTACCTTGATAAAGGTAACAGAGGGGCAAATTCTGGATTGAATCATATCCAGGAGTAACCTGCCAGAAAGACTCATTATATTGTTTACTACCATTTGGTTCGACAAGGATTCCAGCCTGGACTAATACAGCTGAAGGAGTCACATAATTGTTGCCGCCAACACCCGCCCAAATGTACACGAGAGCATTTGACGGGGAAGTAGGAATAGTGGGCACTTTAAATTCAACCGTTACTTGCGTATAGGTTCCTCGTGATCCCACGTCCTCATTCCCCGCCCATATGGTGTTAGGACACATGTCACCTGGAATGCCTCCACAATGGATTGCATTGGGAATAGTTAGTGCGTGGGTAGAATGCTTCTTATCAGGATACGAGCCGCAGGTATGTAGTAATCCATGAGAGAGGAATCGAGCCCATGTTTTTGGCTGAGTATTGATAATACTATGAGTAGGAAGACCATAGGATTGTAGTTGTGCGTCAGAAAGCGTTAGCAAATCAATATTCTTAGGAGGTTGAAGACACACTGAGCCTGCTTTTTGAATCAGCTTGGAAGAGTTACTCGCGGCACTTGCGTATGGTGCTAAGAGTATTGAAACCCCTGAAATAAGAGTGAGAAGAATCAGAGCCATCCAGTTCCTGAAACGTAACATAGAGCGGTTTTCCTTTCTCCTGACGAAAATCTCCATAGCGCTATATTTGAACGGGAAAAATTGTGTAATTCATTGCGATTACCTCAATTTATAGTGTTTCACCTCAACAATTATATTTTCCCATAAATTGATGTGAATGTCAAGAGATATTGTTGCAATATTGCAAGACAGACATTTGGAGATGGGAGGAGGTGATAAACTAGAAGAGAAGTTCTAAAGCAGGAGAAAGCAGATGTCATGGTATCGAAGAGACCAAACAGCGGTGGAAACGGCCTTGCGGCGAGGGGAAGACCCTGATTTGACCACCACGATGGCCACTGGATGAGTTAGTGGCTTTCCATGACGAGTTAGGGCTCGTTATGATCTTAGATGAAGTCGAAGCGCAGCGAACATGAGCGGATGTGCCCGATGAGCTGTGGCTCCGGACGCCTGGGGACGTTGCCGTTTGTGGAACAGACCTCCCTCAGTGGAGCAGTCCAGGTGCTGGTGCCGCACCGGACGTTGCATACACTGGCAGTTTTTAGTTAAGGGAAGCTCCACCCAGGACGCGATAAATCTAGTCCCTACACATCCTCAATGGATGGAGATTCCCCCAATTTTCCCCCTTGCGTTGACCCTTCTGCGTCCTCATGGTACACTTCAGGAACACGAAAACAAGATGAAACAGGTAGGTACAATCAATGTATCGAAAGCCGTTGATATGAACATCTGAGGCAAGGAGGGTATCCGGCATGTGGACATCGACCCTGGAACTGAACCCAAGGCGCGTATTGATGACCCAGTTATTGGGGCGCGTCTGGCGCGGCGCCTATTTCTCCTCGTTTGCTCCCTTGCAGGTGCAGAATCTGCCACGGCAACCACTGCCCGCATCGTCTGACTGGGTGCGGGTGCGCAATCATCTCGCCGGCATATGCGGCAGCGACCTGCACCTGATCTATCTCGATGGTTCCCTGCGCAGCGCGCCTGCCGCCTTGCCGGGTAACACCCACACGTACCCCGGCCATGAGGTCGTTGGCGAGGTCGTCGAGGTTGGAGACGAAGTCAAGCGCCTGCATGTCGGTGATCGCGTGGTGCTGCAAAGCGGCCCCAGCTGCCTTTCAGCAGGAGTCGAGCCACCCTGCCGTTCGTGCGCCGCTGGCAATTACAACCTGTGTGAACAGGGAAAGCTCCCCGGCCCGGAGCCGGTTGGCGGCGGCTGGAGCGAAGAAATGCTGCTCTCGGAGAAGCAACTCTTTCGCATCCCTTCCACCATGAGCGATGAACAGGCCGTGCTGCTCGAACCCTCTGCCGTCGCCGTGCATGCCGTGCTGCGCCATGTTCCACGCCCAGGCGACCACGTTCTCATCATCGGCGCGGGTACTATCGGATTGCTCGTCTTGCAAGTCCTGCGCGCCCTTGCCCCACAGACGCGCGTTAGCGTGATGGCCCGCCACGCTTTCCAGGTCGAACAGGCCACGCGCATGGGCGCATCCTACATCCTCTATCCTCAGGATACCTACCAGAGCGTCAAACTCACGACAGGCGCGCAGCTCTATAGCGGCATGTTCGGCAACAAGATGCTACTTGGCGGCTACGATGCCATCTATGATACCGTCGGCACGCAGCGCACCCTGCATGATGCTTTGCGCTGGACGCGCGCCGGTGGCAGTGTGGTTCTCATAGGAGTTAACCTCCATCTTGTCCATATCGACCTCAGCCCTGTCTGGTACCAGGAAGTCAATCTGCTAGGTTCCGTGGCTCACGGCATGGAAACCTGGCCCATCGGCTCGCGCGAACATCGCTCCACCTTCTCGGTAGCGACCGAATTAATCCAATCAGGCCAGATACAGCCCGAAAAATTGATCACCCATCGTTTCGCGCTGAGCAATTTCAAGGACGCGCTTAGCACCTCGACCGGCAAATCCCAGAGCCGCGCCATCAAAGTCGTTTTCGATTATGCCCTGATGCCGGCAACCGTCGTACCCAATGTGCGCGCAACGGGCCGCCAGCGCCGTCCTGCCACGACTACGATAACACGGGCGCCAGAACCCGCCACCCCCTTGAGCAATGAGGGACCGGCTGTTCCACAAGAGATCTCCCGTCACACCGAGGCCCCCGTGCCTTCGAAGGCGAATAGCGACATAATGCAGCCACCGGCAACTTTACCACCCTCGATAAAAGTAGATGACGACAGGACGGTAACCGTGCCAAAACTAAGACGCACCAGGCAAATCCATATCCAACCATTGCCCAAAAACACTGAGGACATACAAATATCTCAAGATACAGCAGAGAACGCGCACGCGCAGCCAACTGGTGCGACAAATGATACTGCTGATACGTTAGAAGGAGTAGATGCGCCATCACCCGCGTCCAATGAAAACCCATAAAATATACTTGATCAGGATTATTATCAAACCTCGTCATTTGTCTGTCAGGAGCATATATGATTAGTTCCAATCAGGACTCCCAGCGACCGTCCAGGCCTGAGCAGTTCCAATATACTATGCCTGCCGAATTGACGCCTGCTTCACGCCCAAAGCGCCGCCGGCGAGGACCGGCGCTTATTTTACTGGCGGCGCTGGCAGTCCTGATCACATTAGGAACCATCTTCGGCTCCCGCCTGTTTAACAGTTCAACGGGATTGAATACTCCTACGGCATCAGCCGCGACTGGCCCATTTGTGAAGCCGCCGCTCAATGCTGCTCAAATCAACGCCATCATGCATCTGACAGGCTATATGAAGTACAAACAGCTCGCGGCCCTCTATGTATCGCGTATGTCCCTGGATGAGGAAATCGGCCAGCTGATTATGGTTGAATACGCCGATACCTACTATTCGCCTGATCTCAATTACATGATCACTAACCTGCACGCCGGCGGCGTCATCATGTACGAATTTCAGATGCAGACGTTCAATCAGACCAAACACGATATTGCTGAGATGCAGCAGCACGCCAGTATTCCCCTGCTGATTTCGACGGACGAAGAGGGCGGGCCATATGTGCACCGACTCTCGAACATCTATGGTTATCGCATGTCGGCAAGTCAAATCGCCGCTACCGGCGATCCTAATGTAGCCACCCAGCAGGGATTGAAGGCGGCGCATGACTTGCTGGCGCTCGGTATCAACGAAAACCTGGCCCCTGATGTCGATGTGAACCTCGTCAATGGCTATGATATGGTGACGCGCACATTTGGCAATACTCCACAGTCCGTAATCGAATTTGCTGGAGCATACATGAAGGCCCTGCAGGGAGCCGGCGTCATCGCCTGTATCAAGCATTTTCCAGGCCTTGGAGATGCCGTCACCGATGCGCACACCAGCCTGCCGGTCGTCAATCGCACGAAGCAACAAATCTACTCGGTAGAACTCGCGCCATACAAGGCTTTCATTCAATCGCCTGACCGGTTGCTCAATCCTGGCATGATTATGCCGACCGACGTGCTGATGCCAGCTATCGACCCGAAATACCCGGCGGAACTCTCGCACACCTTCATGACCGATATCCTGCGCAACCAGCTGGGTTACGACGGTGTCGTCCTTACCGATGCCCTATACATGCAGGGCATTGCTCAGACCTGGAGCATGCCAGAAGCCGCTGTGCTGGCGTTGAACGCTGGCGATGATATGCTGCTCGGCCCTACCGGATCAGCCCAGACGGAAGCCATGATTGATGGCATTAAAGCTGCCCTACAAAACGGTACGCTGCTGAAATCCCGTATCGACCAGGCCGCGACCCGCATCATCGCCTTGAAAATGGAAGATCATCTGATGCCCGCGATCCCACCACAATCATAAAAGGAGCAGCATTGTAGGGGTGGGGGCGATGCTGGATGCAGGGCTGGAAGCCTTGTGGTCGCCCTCCGCGGGAATCGCCCCAGGCAGGAGTTTCTATGTCTCTCACAAGCAAACGATCAAGCATAGTAACGGGAATGCCGCTACCCTCCTCAAATCCACCGCACCATTTCCGGCGGCATCGCCCACCCCTTGCCATCCTCATGTTTTTGCCCCTGCTGGCCCTGGCTGTCATGCTGGGTGGAGATACCAACCTGCAAGCATTTAGCAGTATAGCAGGCTCACCGCAGGACGAGGCGGTTTCGGGTCCTCTCATCCAGATGCCACTCGATGCCCCGCAGATCAATGCCCTCGGCCATATCATGAATCGTCTGCAATATAAGCAACTCGCCAAGATGTACGTTTCGCATATGACGCTGGATGAGAAACTCGGCCAGCTCTTCATGGTGCAGTCCTACGACCAGTACTACTCACCGGCTCTTGAGATGATGGTTGACCAGCTACACGCCGGGGGCGTCATCATGTACGCCTTTCAAATGCAGACCTTCCAGCAAACGCGCCATGATATTCTTGAGACGCAGCAACATGCCAGCATCCCCTTGCTCATCGCGACCGACGAAGAAGGAGGATATGTGGAGCGTGTGCAGAACATCTTCGGACATCACCCGGGGGCCCTCGAGATTTATGAGACCGGCAATGTCAACCTGGCGACCCAGGCAGGGAACAGAATCGCGCATGATCTACAATCGCTTGGCATCAACGCCGACCTGGCTCCCGACGTGGATGTGCAGTTAGTCGATGGCCCTGACCAGTACCTGCGCACGTGGGGCTACACCCCGCAATCGGTGATCAAATTTGGTGGCGCCTACCTGCGCGCCGTCCAGGGCGACGGCGATATCGCCTGCCTTAAGCATTTTCCCGGCCTGGGAGCGGCGACTAGCGATGCGCACTACACCTTGCCCGTCATCAATCGCACTGCCGCTCAAATCTACTCTGTGGAACTTGCGCCGTTCAAAGCTTTCATCCAATCCAAAAACAAGCTGGATAACCCTGGCATGATCATGTCGACAGACCTGTTGATGCCTGCCATTGATCCGCAATATCCGGCGGAACTCTCGCACATCTTCATGACCGATATCCTGCGCAACCAGCTGGGCTACGATGGTGTCGTGATTACCGACGCTTTATGGATGACGGGAATCGCAGAGAAATGGAACTTAGCACAGGCCGGAGTGCTGGCGCTGAACGCGGGCAATGACATGCTGCTCGGCGCAATCGGCCCCTACCAGATGATGGATATGATCAACGGCCTGAAAGCCGCCTTGCAGGACGGCACGCTCTCCATGGCCCGCTTGAACGAGGCTGTCACAAGGATTATCGCATTGAAGATGCAATATCACATCATCCCGGTTATACAGGCGTGAAGGCAAGAAGAGTGAGAGCCCGCGCCTGGGTCATGACGACCCGCGTTGCAAACGCTCGATGATCTCTTTTAAGCGGCGTGTTTCGGCGGCGTGCTGATCCTGCATTTGCTGCATCTCTTGCTCGAGTTCCTGCTGCATCTGCTCCATGCGGTCCTTCATGTGCAGGATGACCTCGACGCCGGCCAGATTGACTCCCAGGTCGCGCATCCAACGGCGAATTTGCACAACGCGCTCAATATCGCGGTCGGAATAGAGGCGCGGGCTATGCGGACTACTCCCTTTGCGAGCCGGAGAGATCAACCCGAGACGCTCATAATGACGTAGCGTCTGCTCATGTACCTCAGCTTTCACTGCCGCTACACTGATCACATACCACGCGCCGTCGTCTTTTTCGGCCAATGTACACCCCTCCTTCGTGCTCTCATCCTGGTTGTGGTTCCAGGACAGGCACCAGGCACTGTCCCTACAGGTATCGTGCTTATGGGTGGGCTTCGACCCCGCCCCTGCGGCTGTGCGCCAGTTGTTCGAACAGTTCGCGTTCCTCGGCGGTGAGTCCCATCGGCAGCACTACCTTAACGCGCGCGAAGAGATTGCCACTGCCCTCACCACGCAAGTGTGGCATACCTTTACCGGCCAGACGGAACAGGCGTCCATTCTGCGTCTCAGCAGGTATGGTCAGGATGAGTTTGCGGCTATCCGGCAGGGGAACGGGCACCTGACCTCCCAGCATCGCAGTTACCAGCTCCACATCGATATCGACATACAGATCATCGCCCTTGCGCTCGTACTGCGCATCGGGTTTGACGCTGATCACCAGGAAGAGATCACCGCGCGGTCCGCCGCCGATTCCCGGCTGTCCCTCGCCCGCGACGCGAATCTTGGAACCATTATCGACCCCCGCCGGAATCTTGACCTGGATGCGCTTATTGCGCGCAATCATGCCCTGCGCGCCACAATTCGCGCAGGGCTTACCACCAATTTCCCCTGTACCACGGCAGAGGGGACACACCTCGGTGGATTGAATGTTGAAGGTGCGGGTAGCGCCTATATAGGCTTCCGCCAGCGTCACTTCAACCGGCTGCTCGATATTATCGCCCACGCGCCGGCGAAAATCCGCGCGCGTGCCCCCAGGACGCGCGGCGCCTGCCCCTGAACGCCCAAACAGCGCCTCGAAGAAGTCGGAGAAACTCCCATTCGAATCGAAGTCCGCCGGCGAACTGCGATACGTGTAGGTACGCCTGCTGGCGCCTGGCGAGAAGCCAAACTGTTCCTGCCAGTTCGGGCCGAGCGTATCGTATTTGCGGCGCTTATCGGGATCAGAGAGCACCTCGTAAGCCTCGTTGATCTCCTTGAACTTCTCCTCGGCCTTCTTATCGCCGGGATTGACGTCCGGATGATACTTGCGCGCCAGCTTGCGAAAGGCTTTCTTGATATCGTCCGCGCTGGCGCTTTTCGAGACGCCGAGTATTTTATAATAATCTTTGTAATCCATGGTGCGGCCCCTTCTGTGTGGGCTTTACTTTATGCACTGCAAGTCGTACATGTACTTATTGCGTCTGTTTATTGCCCGTGCTTACCTTCACGCGTGCCGGGCGCAGCGTCTCCTCGCCCAGCTTATAGCCCTTGAGTACCTCTTCAACGACCGTACCTTCGGGCTTATCCGTATCCTCGACCGCCTCGATTGCCTCATGCACATATGGATCGAAGGCCTCGCCTACCGTGGCAACAGGAGTCAATCCTTCGCCGCGCATCACCTCACTCATCTGCCACATCAGCATACGCAACGCCTGCTGCAACCCCTGCGAGTCCATCGTATCCTGATATTTTAAGGCCCGTTCCACATTATCCATCACGCCCAATATCTTCTGAAACAGCTCGCGCTTCTCCCGCTGCAAGCGATCCACCGCCATACGCTCCTGGCGCTTGCGGAAATTCTCCATATCGGCGCGCTCGCGCAGGAACTTGTTCCAGTTTTCGACGGCTTCTCGCTTTGCCTGCGCCAGTTGCGCCTCCAACTCGGCGATCCTCTGCGCTTCAGTTGAAGGAGCAGAAGCGGCTTCCTGCTGTGGTGTTTCCTCTTTTGTTGCCGCTTCTCCGTTCTGACCCTGCTCCGACGTTAACTCCTGAGACTCTTCCATAACAACGTGTATCTCCTTATCCCATTGAAAAGAATAGTGCTTTTAAACTAGTTTTATTGTTCCCAAAGTATAAAACTTGAGTCGATAGGTGTCAAGGTTTTGGGGCGAGGCGGCGATATTCGCCATGATAATACCCAGGGCATCGGTCGAGCCGAGCAGGCGGCCAGCTCAGAATTAGTAATAGGTGTTGGACTGATTCGTGCTGTCATCCCTGCTGTACTGGTGCTCTTCCAGCCCGAAGGGGTAGACGATGAGGGGGGCACCGCTGCTGGGGGTCGAACGGCGCAGCACGCGATTGCCCCCGCGTCGTGGGGTTACCAAGCTTGCTGGCGATGAGTCGCACCAGTTCTTCGAATGTGAAGAGATCGGGGCGCACGACATCGAGAAGCTGGTTGTTGTTGCTCTGACCGGCAGCGACGACCAGGTCGGCTATATCCTCGACAAAGATCGGCTGTAATTGATACTGCTCGGAGCCAAAGTTGGCAAAGATGGCAAAGTGGCACACCAGCCAACGCCCAAGAACTGCTCTCATCGCTAAGTACAGCTGAGATACGCATTTTGCTGCATTATGAGTTGGCTGGTGCTAAGTGATATTTCTCAAATCAGCAATCGGCTTCCCTAGTTTCTTCCTCAGGAAAAGTCAACAGTTGATTTGATCATTTTGTCTTTTACATAGTTCCCATTTCCCCAAAATCCCCTTGTCATCGCACCTGGAATAGTGTATGATGTAGGAGGTTTTGCACTCTCATCATGAGAGTGCTAAAATCATACAGGTGGAAATTGACCCCTCAAAAATAAAAACATAGGGAGGTTTTGGTGTATGGCAACGAGTGATATCAGAATTCATCCAATGGCCGACCGCGTGGTCGTCAAGGCGCTGTCCGGCGAGACAATGACCAGGGGTGGTATCGTTCTGCCGGATACGGCGAAGGAGAAGCCTCAGGAGGGCGAAATTCTGGCCGTCGGCCCGGGCAAGGTGCTGGATAACGGCAAACGGATCACCCCAGAGGTAAAGGTTGGGCAGCGGGTGCTGTTTGCGAAGTATGCCGGGACCGAGGTCAAAATGGATGGCGAGGAGTATTTGATCCTGCGCGAAAGCGACATTATGGGTATTGTTGAGTAGGAAACTGTAGGAGAAGAGTTCGTGGTAAAACAATTGCAATTTGATGAACAGGCCCGCCGCTCCCTGAAAAAGGGTATGGATGTGCTGGCCGATGCGGTGAAGGTGACACTGGGACCGAAGGGCCGCAATGTGGTGCTGGACAAGAAGTACGGCGCGCCGACGATTACGAATGATGGCGTGACCATCGCGCGCGACGTCGATCTGCCCGACCCGTTCGAGAATATGGGCGCGCAGTTGCTCAAGGAAGTGGCAACCAAGACCAACGATGTAGCCGGTGATGGCACGACGACCGCTACGGTGCTGGCCCAGGCGATTATTACCGAGGGCCTGCGGAACCTGGCGGCGGGCGCGAATCCGATGATCCTGCGCCGTGGCATCGAGAAGGGCGTTGAGGCCGTGATCGAGGAAGTCAAGTCCATGAGCAAGCCGGTCGAGACCCAGGAACAGATGGCCCAGGTGGCCTCTATCTCGGCGGCTGATCCTGAAATCGGCAACCTGATCGCCGAGGTGATGGACAGGGTTGGCAAAGATGGCGTGATTACCGTCGAAGAGGGCCGCGGCCTGAGCATGGAAAAAGAGTATACCGAGGGCATGCAGTTTGATCGCGGCTATATCTCGCCTTACATGGCGACGAATATGGATCGCATGGAGGCCGAGCTTTCCAATCCTTACATCCTGATTACCGATAAGAAGATCAGCGCGATTGCGGATATCCTGCCTGTGCTGGAGCGCGTTTTGCAGACGGGGCGCAAAGAGCTTGTGATTATCGCCGAGGATGTGGATGGTGAAGCGCTGGCGACGCTGGTGGTGAACAAGGTACGTGGGACGTTCAATGTGCTGGCGGTGAAGGCTCCCGGCTTCGGCGACCGCCGCGAGGCGATGCTGGAAGACATCGCTGTGCTGACCGGTGGTCGGGTAATTACCGAGAAGGCCGGCCTGAAGCTAGAGAATGCGACGCTGCGTGACCTGGGTACGGCGCGCACGGTGCTTGCTAACAAGGATACGACGACGATTGTCGAGGGTGCCGGGAAGCCGGAAGCGATTCAGGCCCGTGTGAAGCAGATTCGCGCCCAAATCCAGGAGACGACGAGCGATTATGACCGTGAGAAGCTGCAAGAGCGCCTGGCGAAGCTGGCCGGTGGCGTGGGCGTGATTAAGGTTGGGGCCGCGACGGAGGTAGAACTGAAGGAAAAGAAGCACCGCGTTGAGGATGCACTTTCGGCGACGCGCGCCGCGGTTGAAGAGGGCATCGTGGCCGGCGGTGGTTCGGTGCTGGTGCATGCCATTCCCGCGCTTGATAAGGTGCAGGTTGCTGCCGGCGACGAGCAGACGGGCGTGAACATCTTGCGCCGCGCACTTGAGGAGCCGCTGCGCCAGATTGCGCTCAATGCCGGACGCGACGGGGCCGTGGTGGCTGCCGAGGTGAGTAGAAGCCCACGCGGACGTGGTTTCGACGCTCTGAGGGGCGAGTACGTGGATATGTTCGAGGCGGGCATTATTGATCCGGTCAAAGTGACCCGCTCGGCCCTACAGAATGCTGCCAGTATTGCTGGTATGTTCTTGACGACGGATGCGCTTGTGACGGATGTGCCGGAGGAAGAGGCTGCGCCTGCCATGCCCGGCGGCATGGGCGGCATGGGCGGCATGATGTAGCAATTTGTTGATAGTGATGCCAAACGCGAACAGGGTTCGCGTTTGGCATCACTATCAACAAATGTTATTCTTCGGCGGTGGCGCCGACGACGAAGGCGTCGACAGAGCTGAGTTTGCCGCGCCAGTAGGGGAGCTTGATTTTGTGGCCGCCGCTCATAATGGTGACATCGCGCATGTGGATGTAGCGGTAGAGGATGGGGAGACCTTCGGGGCCGATTTCTTGATCTTGCGGCGGGATGAGGGCGGTATAGTAATCGCGCAGGGCATCGGCGGTTTCGGGTTCGTTTTCGCGATGCAGTTCCTCGTTCAGATCGATGTAAAACTGGGCGTATCGCTGCGTGCTGACCATCAGGCCGAAGATGAGCATACCTTGCATCTGGAGCATCATCTCGATCTCAAGGTCTTGCTGTTCCACTACGCGTACCCACATTTGCAGAGCGTAATCTTGCTCGCCATACTCTTTAAACCAGAGATTGCGCAGTTCAGTACGGCTGGGCAAACGTAGGGCCTGTTCCGCTTTAGGATTGCCGCGTACCGATTGCATGACCGGGTCGGCTCTATCGAAGTTAACGGCGGCATCTTCCTCTTGCGCGTATGGGGAATGCTCGCCCGGCGATGTATCGTTATTGCCGGCATGCATTGCTTCACTCTTGCTACTTTCAACCTCGCTATTCATTCGAGCTCCTTTTGTTATGTTTATGTTACCTTGGGCCCTGACACATGACCGGCCCCGGCGTGCCGATGGATAGAGAACCACTTTATTGGTTGGTAGGTGGTCCGCACCTGGGTCCCTGGCAGGGAGGGACATAATAGCCACCCTGGATAGTTGGCATGGTGCCATCGATAAACCAGTCGGTGATGGTCGGTTCCCCTGGACGCGGCAGCAGGCCGGTCAGCGCGGAGACCGTTCCCAAATGCACGTCGGATGGTCGCGCAAAATCATCGGGCGGATAATTATAGTAATGCGATACATATTCTATCACATCGTGCCAGATGGGACCGGCGCCGGTAATACCGATGACGTTGTTCATGATACTGTTATCGCTGTTGCCAGCCCAGACGCCGACGGCGACATGAGGGGTATAGCCCATGGTCCAGTTATCACGGAAGCTATCGGTGGTGCCGGTTTTCGCAGCGGCGGGGCGATCCGCGAGTTCGAGCGGATTACCGGGGCCAAATTCGTGGTAGCGCGAGGTTTTGTCCGACAGGACGCTGTTCATGAGGAAGGCGACTTCGGGACTCATGGCACGCACGCCGGCCGGGTGTGAAGGGTCGAAAGTATAAAGAGGATGGCCCATGCTATCCGTTATTTCCAGCACAGAGGTTTGCGGAACCCTTACACCCTGGTTGGCGAAGGCGGCATAGGCGCCGGTGAGGTGGAGCAAGGAGACTTCGACGGTGCCGATAGCCATAGATGGGCCAAGTGTTTTCGGATCGCGGTCCGCAACTTCAGTCAGGCCAAGGCGGGCCGCCATGTTCAGGACGTTAGGGATGCCGGTATATTCGATGGCGTCAATGGCAGGAATGTTGATGGAATTTGCCAGCGCGTTACGAATGGTCATGGGGAAGCCGTTGAGGAAGACATCGCCATAGTTGTTGGGGGTGTAATATTTGTCCGGGTTGGTGGAGACCAGGACGGGATAAATGGTCTTGTGGTTTTGCAGGATGGTAGCGGGATACCAGCCCATTTCGAAGGCGGTAGCATAGACGATGGGTTTGAAGGATGAGCCTGGCTGCCGCAGAGCAGTGGCGGCATTAAACTGGCCATGCACTTGAGGGCGGTTGTCATTGATATTAGCGCTTCCATCCATGGCCAGAATCTCGCCGTTGGACGGGTCCTCTACGACGACCGCGGCATTATTGACGTTATTCTGCACATTGAGCGGGCCGTAGCAGCCCAGGTAGTTATCACACTGCACCTGGTAGAGGTGGCTATAGACAATTTGCTCGACCTTTTTCTCCAGATTGAGGTCGATGGTGGTGTAGATGTTGTAGCCGCCGTCGAGCAAATTCTCCGCGCCGATCAATGGAACGAGCACCTGGTTAATGACGTAGTCGACGAAATGGGGAGCATTCTTGGTATCAACAAATGGTTTGAAGTTGTACTTTACCATTTCCTCGTGCGCCTGGTTGGCCTGGGCGGGGGTAATCATGTTGAGATCGACCATGGATTGTAAGACGGCAAGCTGGCGGTCCAGGGCGGCCTGTTTGTTCGTGGTGGGGTCGTAGTAGGAAGGGCTCTGCGGCAAGCCGGCCAGCATACTAGCCTGCGCCAGATCGAGCTGCGCGGCGGCGGGAACACAATGCGTGCGCGTACATTCTGGTTTAAGGTTGAAGAAGCCCTCGGCTGCGGCCTCGATGCCATAGTTCAACGAACCATAGTAGACGGTGTTGAGATACATTTCCATGATTTTCCACTTGGGATATTGCTGCGTAAGGCCATAAGCCAGCACCGCCTCCTGGGCCTTTACCTGGAAGGTGCGCGGGTCGGTGGGAAAAAGCTGATTCTTGATCAGCTCCTGGGTTATGGTGCTACCGCCCTCAACGATGGCATGGCTTTGCAGGTCGGCAACGGCGGCGCGCAGGGTGCCTTGCAGGTCTACGCCGGGGTTATCCCAGAAGGTGTGATCCTCGATGGCAACGGTAGCGTTGATGACGAGCGGCGAAATATCATTGTAGTTGACATAGGTACGACGGCCATATTTGGGATCATAGAGATCATAGAGTAATTTACCATTGCGATCATAGATGTGTGTGGTCTGGAAGAGCGCGTGCGTGGCAATGCCGTTGAGCAAAGGCAACTGGGAGCGATAATAGGCATAAGCAGCGCCAACTCCACTTGAGAGCAGGGAGAACAATACTACGGCTAGTACAAAGAAGGTGATCATGAGCCGCGGCGCGGTGGTATCACTACGCGCGGAACGCTGCATGCGGCGTTTGATGATAATCACGCGATTGAGGCGGGCACGGCGACTTGTGAGCGCCGGCAGGGGGTCCGAATGAGTAGTGATAGTTTTCACGGGCACCAGCGCTTTGCTGTTGGCGGCAGCAATACCGTCCTGCCTTGCACCATTGCTGGCATGAATCGGAACCAGGCTGGCATTTTCGTCTTTGTGAAGCTTATCGTCGTGTTGCTTATCGTCGTATTGATCCATATTGATGACTTTCTCCAATTGAAACAGGAAAATAGGGCGATGGGATGCCCGGAACCATGTCCTTTGCCAGACGGTGCCCTTTCCCCCACCTACACCGTTTGCTTGTCGCATTATTGAGTTTCACTAATGTATAACGCACTGGGAAGGCTGCTCGTTTCAGGCTGTACCCGATGATGTACTATTGTATATCAAGGCGCAAAAACGGGCGAACTCTTGTGCTCGCTCGCATTTGCAACCCTGGCCATGACGCGACGTAGTGATGTATAGTAGGTGATAGAGGGATTATGCTCATAGGAGCGGTAGGAAACCAACAATGAGCCAGCAAGAGTTTGACCCACAATTCCAGGCGCAGGAACAGGATGCTTCACTTGACGAGGTCTATTACCCGCGCGCTCCCTATTCCTGGTCCGGCGAACTAGATCAGGGGGCCGCGCCGAGAGATGAGCCGCCATCAAGCTATAGTGAACGCGATCTGGGGCGCGATCAATCTAGCCCTTACATTATAGGCCACCCGGGCGAGCAGGAACAGGCGTATTCCGATGGGAGCGCCAGCACGTATCAACGTGGATATGGGCCTTATAACCCTTACGATTATAGAGGGGGCGCTGGGGTAGGAGGGCAAGGGCAGGGCGTGCCGCCATGGGCGCGACCACAGCAGCACAGGCGCGCGCCTGTACGGTTCGGATTTATTATGCTTGTCCTGGTGATTGTTGCTTTGATAGAGGGGCTGGTGACACATGGCGGAATGCTGGTGGGAGCCGGCGCAGATATTCTCGGGGCCATGGTTGGGCTGATACTGTTTGTTTTGATCGTGCCGCTTATCATTCTGGTTGTTTTCTCCGGCCTGTTGAGGCGAATGTTCAGGCCTGGCGGCTCAAACAATTCTGGCCGGCCACAGCGCTGGCGTGGTCGCAGTTGGCCCAATGGCCCTTACTGGTGGTAGAGGCCAGGCGGCAGGCCCTATCCCTACAGTGGTAGAGGTTTTATGCGTAACGAGATAGATTTGACGGATTTACGCGAGTTGCGGAATCTGCTGTATGCGCATGACATGCGCCCGAACAAATCGTTCGGGCAAAATTTTTTAGTTGACCGCGCGGTGCTACAGCGGATTGTGGAGGCAGCTGAGATTGCTGCAGATGACTCGGTGCTGGAAGTTGGCGCAGGCACGGGCGTTTTGACACGGGAATTAGCGAAGCAGGCCAGACGCGTAGTGGCAGTAGAGCTAGAGCGGGATATGCTAGAGTTGCTGGCGGAGACGACGCGGGATTTCCCTAATGTTGAACTGGTGGCCCGCAACCTCCTCTATCTCGATCCGGCAACGGTATTCGGCCAGGAGCCGTATAAGCTGGTGGCGAATTTGCCGTACTATATTACGGCACCCACCTTTCGCCATTTCCTGGAAAGCGACAATCCTCCACGTTTGATTGTGGTAATGGTGCAGTTTGAGGTTGCGCAACGAATCGTAGCCGAACCGGGCGATTTGAGCGTACTGGCGATCAGTGTGCAATTCTACGGGAAGCCAAAAATTATTGCGCGCGTTCCGGCCCGCGCATTTTATCCCGCGCCTAAGGTTGATTCGGCGATCTTACGCGTAGAGGTAAATGATGGCAAGGACGGGCGCCAGGCGCTGTCCCTACAGGAGCGAGATACATTTTTCCGTGTGGTGCAGGCGGGTTTTTCGGAGAAGCGCAAGCAGTTGCACAATGCGCTGGCACATGGGCTGCATTGTAAAGATGAAAAGGTGAGAGCATTATTGATGGCGGCAGGCATCGATGCGAGCCGCCGGGCCGAAACGTTGAGCATCGAGGAATGGTTACGGATAGCAAAAGAGGTTGATGGCCGGCGATGAGTTTTAACAAGCAAAATTGACAATTCGCCTGGCCCGGGCCATGATACGCATCACTGCTCCTTCTCTCTTGTGCTGGTGAAACTTCATCACCGGCGCTTGTGCATCGCCCTACGAAAACTGTGCTATCATATAGATGGATGAGAAGCATTTGACTGATAGTAACGCCATGAAAAAGGCCCGCTGCCATTTCATGCTTTGCTGCGCTCAGCATGAAATGGACGAGCACTTTCCTCATCGTATGCGAAAAGACGAAGCGAAAAAGACAGATGACATCGCAAGAACTTTTTTGTGAGAATTGTGGGGCGGCGAACCCATCAACGGCGAAATTTTGCCAGCATTGCGCGATGCTGCTGCCTTTTACACATACCACAGGCTCTCTGCCGGAGCAGACGCTGCTTGCCGGTCGCTACCAGTTGTTGAACAGGATTGGGCAGGGTGGTATGGGCGCTGTTTACAAGGCGGCCGATACGAGGTTCAATAATCGCCCGGTGGCAATCAAGGAGATGAGCAGCGCCGGATTGCCCCCAGCACGCCTGCAAGAGGCGAAAGAGGCCTTTGACCGCGAGGCACACCTGCTCGCGGACCTGGTACATCCAAATTTGCCGCGCATTTATGACAACTTCACGGAAAATGATCGTTCGTACCTGGTGATGGATTTTATCGAGGGCCAGACGCTGGAGGAGTACCTGGAGAGCATCGGAGGCGGTCCCTTGCCAACAGACCAGGTGATCAAATGGGCAGAGCAGCTGTGCGATGTGTTGAGCTACCTGCATAATCACCAGCCACCGATTGTGTTTCGCGACCTGAAGCCTGCGAATGTAATGATTAGCGACAGCGGGCACCTCTTTCTGATCGATTTTGGCATTGCGCGTATTTTCAAGCCGGGCAAGCAGCACGATACGGTGGCGCTCGGGTCGCCGGGATACGCGGCCCCCGAACAATATGGCAAAGCGCAGAGTACGCCGCGTTCGGATATCTACAGCCTGGGCGCGTTATTGCATCACCTGCTGACAGGCATTGATCCAAGCGAGCAGCCATTTTTCTTCCGTCCGGTTTCGCAGGTGAATCCCGATGTCGATCCACGTATCGATGCATTGCTCAAACAAATGCTGGAGATGGACACGGACAAGCGACCGGCCAGCGCGCAGGATGTGGTGACGCGCCTGGAAGAAATCAACAATTCGGCACGCACAACCGGCGTGCACGCGGCAGTGACGACGGACCCGTTGGAAGAGGCGCATACGCTCTATACACAGAAACGCCTGGACGAGGCGCTGGCCGTCTATACAAAGGCGTTGCAGACGCAGACGACGAGTTCGGTGGGCTGGCAGGGCTACGGGTTGACACAGGGGATGCGCGGACAACATCAACTGGCGTTGGAGGCTTTCGAACGGGCCTTGCAGTTGAATCCAACGCTGGTCACTTCCTGGAATGGCAAAGGGACGGCTCTGAGTACGCTACACCGGCACAATGAGGCGCTGCAGGCTTTCGAACGGGCGCTGCAACTCGATCCAGGGAACGCAGCGGCCTATAATGGTAAGGGGGCGGCTCTGAGCGCGTTGGGACGACACGAAGAGGCGCTGCAAGCATTCGAGCAGGCGCTGCGCCTCGATCCAGAACTGGCGCAGGCCTGGAATAACAAGGGGCTGGTGCTGAATACGCTCAAACGCTATCGCGAGGCGCTGGAGGCTTTCAACAAGGCGCTGACCTACGGGCCGCTGATCGCGACATCATGGAGCGGCAAGGGAAATGCGCTGCACGAACTGGGGCAACTGCCGGCCGCGCTGAAGGCATACGAGCAGGCATGCAGCTGCAATCCATCGCTGGTGCCGGCCTGGAACGGCAAAGGGACGGTACTCTACGATATGCGGCGCTACGAAGAGGCGCTGGAGGCTTTCAACGAGGCGCTGAATCTGGATAATCATTACGCCCCAGCATATTTTGGCAAGGGGCAGGTTTTGTACGCGCAGCGCAAATTGAAGCAGGCGCTAGGGATGTTCGATAGGGCTCTGCGAGAAGACGCGAAATTCGCGGAGGCATGGAACCGGCGCGGCAACGTGCTGGACGAATTGGGGGATTATACGCGGGCGCTGGAATCATACGATAGGGCGCTGCAACTGGATGGGCGGCATGCCCCGGCATGGAGCGGCAAAGGAGGTGTGTTGCGGCAATTGGGTCGCTACCAGGAGGCATTGAGGACTTATGATGTGGCGCTGAAGATCGACCCCAATTTCGCGTTTGCCTGGAATGGGCGCGGCAATGCGTTGTATAACCTGGGCGATTACGTACAGGCCTTGCGGGCCTATGAGCGCGCTCTACAATTAAATTCGCGGCTGACAACGGCCTGGCATAATAAGGCATTGGTGCTGAACCGGTTGGGATATTACGAGGAGGGATTGAAGGCGGCAGATGAGGCCATTCACCTGCACCCGAAAGATCCCGATAACTGGCTGCGCAAGGCGGAGGCGCTAAAAGGTCTGCGGCGGCGGCAGGAAGCGCGCTCTGCTGAGGAGCAGGCCAATCGCTTACGTGCCGCGGCAAGCATGCCGTAACGGAGAGCCCTCCATAGAGGCAACCAGGGTGAGGGCCAATCTGGAGGCGATAAATCTGCTCCCTCTATCCCCATGGATAGAGAACCGCCGTAATATTATGCTGAACGACCTGGAAGTGGCTGGCGAAGTTGGCCAGCTGGGAGATCGGCAGCGAGCTGGTGATCTGGCAATAAAAACCATCCTGGAACCAGTTCAGAATGTTTCTGCCAGACATATCCTGGCCCAACCATCCTTTGATTGAGCCGATAGAGACCAGGTGCAGGCCATTAAAAGCCGTGGGAGATGGTGGCGGCATACCAGGGTCTTCATATAAAAAGACATCCTGCGCGTCAACGACATAGTGCGCGAAATACTTGTACAGGACGTTGTTCGTTTGCATGATAAAAGGTGTATCAACCTCTACGACCCCGGGCATATTCTCCGGCGGCAGGAGAAGTTTGATCTTGCTATGAGGCGCTGGCGTGACATGAGATTGCGGTGTAGGGGGACGGGTGGGGCTGGTGACATATCCGGGTACGCTGACACCGCTGGTTGGAGTGCCTGTCGCTAACAACCTTCCCGGTTCATTGACCCCGATAGCTCCTCTATTCCACTCCCTGGCAAGGTTGATCTCCAGCAGCACGCCTGGCCCTAGCAACACGAACATGAGGATGGCCGCGGCTATGACCAGGTTACGATACCAGCGACGCCGGCGCACTTTTTGCGCGAGCGCAGCTTTGAGTTGAACTTTCAAACGTTGCTTTTGCGCTCTATCGGGGGCATGCAGCTCGCGCAGCGGAGCAAGCGTGTCGCTCAGTTGCGCGGCCAGGCGCAACAATGCCTGTTCCTCATCTTCCTCGTTCTCTGTACCCGCCTTTAAGGACTCGATGGGAGAGCGCTGGCCGTCGATAGCGATGGCATCCAGGGCATCCATCCAGGACAGTTCTGCGTCATCGAAGCTGTGATTGATAAAATTGTCCTCAACATACTTCATCGATTGTACCCTCCTTCCCCATTGAGGGCTTCTCGCAGGCGTGCAAGCGCCCTGTGAAGGAGCGAACTGACAGTGCCCTCGGGTATATGCAGGACACGCGCGATTTCACGATTTTGCAGGCATGCGACAAACTTCAGGCCAATTACCTCGCGCTCACGTTCCGAGAGACGATTGAGGTAAGTAAGTAACAGCATGCGCTCCTCACGTGCAACGATGACTTCCTCTGGTGAGCGCTCGCAAAGGTGATTTGCATCGACGAGCGTCTCCAAAGAGAGATCGAACTGGTGCCTCCGGAAATAATCGGAGACACAATTACGAGCGATACGAAAAAGCCACGCGCCGGCAGCGCCCGGTGCTTGCAGGTCGGATAGATGGATCAAGGCGCGCTCGAAGACGAGCGATACCAGTTCCTCCGCGACATCCATCGTACCGGTGCGAAAACGCAAATAGGCCAGGACGCGCGGATAATACTGCGCGTACAGATCGTCAAAGGAGAGCTTTTTCGCTCCTGAACCGGCAGCCAGTTTTTCTGATTGAACAGCAGGAAAGGACACGGGCGCATGCTCAGCCTTTTTCGGTACGGGCCAGATAGAGAGGCCTGTACCTGTAAGTGGTGTTCCTACTTCGCTACTGATATCCATAAACTATTCTGCCCAATCGTTCGCTCAGTGTATAAGACGCAAAGAGTCGATTTCTATTGCATAGAAGAAAGCGAGAGTAAGCTCCGCTACGAGCAGAGAGCGGAATCCCCTTACTAGAAATACGCTGAAAGCGGAGCCAGTCTCACAGGGTATGAGATAGTGAGGGTTAGAAAGAATAAACGGGGCAGATGAGGGTGGTATCCGCCCCGCATGTATAGTATACAATACTGATAGAACAAAGGAAGCGCCCGGCTCCAACAAACGAGAGGAAATATTGGCATATGCGTGCTGATCGATTACTTTCCATCCTGTTACTCTTACAGGTACATCGCCGCATGACGGCGCGCGAACTGGCGAAACGCCTGGAGGTTTCGGAGCGCACTATCCATCGCGATATGGAGGCGCTGGGCGCGGCAGGGGTGCCGGTGGTGGCCGAACGCGGCACGGGTGGCGGTTGGAGGCTGATGGAGCCCTATTCGACGAATCTGACCGGGCTGAGCGAGGCGGAAATTCAGGCGCTCTTTGTCACCGGGCCTGCACGCCTGCTGGCCGACCTTGGGCTGCGCCAGGCATCGGAGGCTGCCCTGATCAAGCTGCTTGCCGCACTGCCATCGCTCGCGCGTTCCAATGCCTCATCCGTGCGCAATCGTATTCATATCGATGCGCGGAGTTGGAGTAGTCAGGAGGAGGCGATTCCTTATCTACCAACGCTACAGAATGCCATCTGGCAGGAACGCCGGGTGCAACTGGCGTACCGGCGGAGCGATGATACGTGCGTTGAACGATTAGTTGATCCGCTGGGGTTAGTAGCAAAGGGAAGTGTGTGGTACTTTGTGGCGGCAGTAGAGGGCGAGCCGCGCACGTATCGTGTCTCGCGCGTACAAGACGCCAGGATTACTGATGAGCCATTTATACGTCCCGCCGATTTTGACCTGGCGGCATACTGGGAACAATCGTCCAGCGACTTCAAGGCCAATTTGCCGCGCTATCCTGCAACGCTGCGCGTCGATCCGGCTATCCTGGCATATATGCGCACGGCGGGCAGATACGCGCGCATCACCAGCACCGAACCACCAGAGGCCGATGGCTGGGTACGGGTGGCGATGCTGTTTGAAGGCGAACATAATGCCTGTGAGTACGTATTGAGCTTTGGCGCGCAGGTGATTGTCGTAGAGCCGCAGGAATTGCGTGAGAAGGTGATCGAGGTGGCCAAGAGCATTGTTGCTCTTTATCAAAGTCAGGATTCGGTTCCAGGGCGAACGAATGATCATCCTGGAGTGGCACGAGATATGCTATACTGAAACTCATGAGGATTCAATCCATCTGATCCTTTCATGGGGCATACACAACTATCCAGATTAGCAAGGAGCTATCTTTTGTTATGGCCAATCACGACCACATTCCGCCACTTCCCTCGCTAGACGATATGCTGCAACCGCTGCTGCTTTTGGAAGAGGGAGAACACGAGTTTTCGGGCGAGGAAGAGGGCGTTACAGAGCTACGTGAGCTTTTCTTTCCGGTGACGCGGCACTGCACCTATTTGAATCACGCGGCCAATGGCCCACTTCCACGACCGACAGCACGAACACTACACGACTATGTCGATGATACTTCAGTGTATGGCAACATCAATTTCGAGCGCTGGTCGGCCTATGAAAGCGGGTCCCATCGCCGGTTGGCGCAACTGATTCATGCCCGACCTGATCAGGTTGCGTTTACCTACAGTACCGGCGATGGTTTTATGACGATTGCGCAAGGTTTGAACTGGCAGGAAGGTGATATAATCCTCAGCGCGGAAGGCGAATTTCCAAGCAATGTGTACCCCTGGCTGAATCTAGAAGAACTCGGCGTTCGTTATATTCAGATTCCGGCCCGCAATCATCGTATTGTGGTCGAGGATATCGTGGCGAATATTACGGAGCGCACGCGGCTGGTGACGTTGAGCCTGGTGGAGTTCTCTACGGGTTTTCGCAATGATATCGCCGCTCTTGCGCGTCACTGCCACGAACGGGGCGTGCTGTGCGGCATCGACGCCATGCAGGCGCTGGGTTCGATTGATATCAATGTGCAGGAACTGGATGTCGATTACCTGTCCGGTGCCTCGCATAAGTGGTTGCTTGGCCCGCAGATCTGCGGCATTCTCTATATTTCGGACAGGCTGTTGCCCCAACTGCGCACGCCACGCCGGGGATGGCTGAGCGTGGAGACACCTTTTGATTTCTTTAATCATAACCAGCCACTCAGGATGGGCGCAGGGCGTTTTGAGCATAGTTCTTCCAATCGCCTGCCTATTATCGGTATGGATGCCTCTCTGGGCGTTTTCGAGGCGCTCGCAGGTGGCATGCAGGCGGTGGAGGCGCGTATTCTCGGATTGACCGGGTACGTCATCGCTGGCTTAGAGCGCCTGGGTTATCCTGTAGTCTCGCCGCAGGGAGCGGGCGAGCGTTCGGGTATTGTGTGCTTCAAACCACACCCTGAACGCCAGGATATGAGTATACATTCTATCGTGGATGAGCTGGCGGCTCGCTCTATCTATGTCGCAGCCCGCAGCGATGTTGTGCGCATTTCGCCGCATTTCTATAATTCGCTCGAAGAGCTTGATAGGCTGCTTAACGCGCTGGAGGAGATGATGCGAGACGCGGCATAAGCAAACAGATAAGAGTATAACCAAACAGGTAAAAGATGGAGGGCGACCACAAGAGCGCAGAGGTTATGCCAGCAAATGCCGAACCGATATATAACCAAACAGGTAAAAGATGGAGGGCGACCTCTCCAAGCCACTTGTCAAAATTTGGGATGACTCATGTTTTTGCTGTAAATTCACACGGATTTTGTTACATAATACACATTAATTTCCTCTAAAAAACAGTATACTCGATACAAGGCCCAGGGGGGGTAAGTAGGGGGCCATGGCAAAGGAAATGTTCATTCTGGTTCGGCATTTCCTTGCATTTGATTTCTCCTTCCTCAAAGGCGAGGAAGCAGAAGCCAATATTGCAGACTCAGGCACCTTTGTCTTCTGCGCCCATTTTTGATCTTAGATGGCACACAAAACAGAGAAGAGAAGGAGACACCCATGGAAATTCAAATTGTTCTTCGTTGTCCGGGTCCTGGTCGGTTTACTGAAATTCTCGCTGATGAACCTGAAAGTACCGAGCTTGCGATAGAAGACTGCGTAAGCCAGGCATTGTTACAATTTTTCGAGACGGTGATTGTGGACAGAGTGCATGTCAATCTTCTGCTGGCGGAGCAGAAGTACGAGACGCTGCCTTTCAGCGCCTGATCTTTCCGGTCTAGAACTTCACGCTGGAGATTCTTCGCGCCGCGAAGAATCTCCAGCGAACTTCATAACAGCTTTGTAGACGCGCGTAGCTGGCGAACTTTGCTGTATACTATAGACAATACAACATTGAGGACAGATCAGGAGCATATCCATATGTTAGATGCCGGCGCCCCCGTCGACCCATTCCCGGAGCGTTCCAGGCCCAGTCGCCCGCTCAGCATGGGGGCCGGTGCTGTAGTAATTTCCGAAGAACGTGTGCTGCTGGTGCGCAATCGCTATGGGGTGACGCGAGGGCGCTATCTTCTCCCCGCGGGGCGCGTTCATATAGGCGAACTACCAGACCAGGCGGCTGTACGCGAAACCTTCGAGGAAACGGGCCTGCGGGTAGAGATCGAGGGGTTGATAGGCCTGCGCATCTGGGTAATGGATGATGGCGAACACAACTATTTTTTTATGTTCCGTGCGAAACTGCTCTCAGCGGTCAGCGACCTGCGCCCGAACCTGGACGAAATCGATGATGCGCGTTTTTTTACACGCGAGGAGATGCAGGCGCTCTCGGTTGACGAAACATGGTCTGGCGCAGTCGCCATTGCCTTGAAAGGGCTGGAGCCAGATGCTTGCATCTGGCCCAATTACGCTGATCTTTCGGATACTTCGGGCGTGGATGCGCCTGATCGATGGCGGATATGGATGTGATATTATCCCCCGGCGGGGCCGCCCTCTAATCCTGGCTTTGTCATGCTGGCGGGATCGAGGATGCGGTCGAGTTCCTCTTCGGACAGCTTGGTTCTCTCGCGTGCCACCTCGCGCACCGTTTTGCCTGTTTTGTATGCCTCCTTCGAGATGTCGGCAGCCGCATCATAGCCGATGACCGGTGCGAGGGCGGTGCAGATTGCGAGGCCGCGCTCGACCATCTCTGGCCCCTTTGTCGTCGCCTTGATGCCCTGAATGCATTGTTCGGTAAAGTTGCGTGCGGACGCGGCCAGCAGGTGAATGGATTGCAGCAGGTTATAGGCCGTGACGGGCATCATGACGTTGATCTCGAAGTTGCCGGATTGACCGGCGACGGTGATGGTGGTGTGGTTGCCGATGACCTGCGCGCAGACCATGCAGACCGATTCTGCGATCACCGGGTTGACTTTGCCAGGCATAATCGAACTTCCCGGCTGCACGGCGGGCAGCTCGATTTCGCCGATACCGGCTCGCGGGCCAGAGCCGAGCCAGCGAATATCGTTGGCGATTTTCATCAGGCTGACCGCCAGCGTGTTGAGCGAGCCGCTGGCCTCGACGATATTATCGAGGGTGCTCTGCGCCTGGAAATGATTGCTGGTCTCATGCACGTCCACGCCGTTCATTTCCGAAAGACGTTTGCACACGCGAGCGGCGAACTCTGGATGCGTATTGACGCCCGTGCCAACGGCGGTGCCACCGAGGGCGACCTCAGATAGCTCGCCGGCAGCATGGCGCAAGCGAGCGATGCCGCGCTCGATCTGGCCGGCATAGCCCAGAAATTCCTGGCCCAGGCGAATGGGCGTGGCATCTTGCAGGTGCGTCCGGCCTGTTTTGACAACCGGCATGAATTCCTCGGCCTTCTGCGCCAGGGCCTGTTGCAAGTCCTGCAAGGCGGGGATCAGTTCATGCTCGATGCTGACCAGCGCCGAGAGGTGAATGGCGGTGGGGATGACATCGTTCGATGACTGGCCAAAGTTGACATGGTCGTTGGGATGGACCTTGCGCGAGCCGCGCGAGCCACCCAACAGTTCGCTGGCGCGATTGGCAATCACCTCGTTGGCATTCATATTGGTAGAGGTGCCCGAGCCGGTCTGAAAAATATCCAGCACGAAGTGGCTATCGAGCTTGCCGTCTATAACTTCTTGCGCGGCTCGCACAATGGCCTCGGCTATCTGTGGATCAACGGCGCCCAATTCCTCGTTCACCTGTGCCGCCGCCTGCTTAATCTGGCCCAGGGCGCGAATAAACTGGCGCGGGAAACGCAGGTCGCTGATGGGAAAATTGAGAACAGCCCGCTGCGTGCTGGCGCCGTAATAAGCATCCGCCGGAACCTGCATCTCTCCCATAGAGTCCCGCTCGACGCGGGTTTGCTGTGTGGTACTCACTGTTCAGTCTCCTCGTTGAGTGTGGTTTTACAGGGGCATTATACCACTTGAACGAATCTGAGATCAGGAACCAGGGAGCGACAAGGACAGGTACCAGGACTTTTAAAGAATTTTTGCTGATTGGTAGAAACCTGCCCTGTCAGGTATAATTCGTAAGGATGAGAGTTCTCGTTAACGGAAAGGTTCGCGTATGTTACTCGAGGTGGAAGTTTGTAAAATGCTTGTGAGTGGCGATCAATGGGCCGAGTGGAGAGGTTATCAGTTGCCCATTTGCGAAGAGTATGTGTGCGTCTGGACGCCGGCAGGCACAAAAAAACACTGGAGACCCGATTTCTGGAAGCCTGACTTCTTCCTTGCCGACGGACACTCACTGACCTACTTCTGGCCCGGCGCCTGGTACACCATCCACATCAATTACGACAAAGAGGGTAACTTTAGCTACGGTTATTGCGACATCGTGCTGCCGACTCCCGACTATACCTGCGAATCACGGGAACTCGTCTACACCGATTTATATATCGACGTTGTTATCCGTAAAGATGGCAGCGTGTTTACCAAGGATCACGAGGTGTTCGAGCGCGCCGCCAGGCGCTATCCGATTGTAGAAGAGTCGCGCAAGACATCGTTTGAGACCCTGTACTGGCTGGAAGAACACGCGAAGCACTGGACAGGCCCTTTTGCCATTATGCCGCACGACCTGCCGCGCACCGATTTTGAAACGTTAAGTCCAGAAGAGATTCGCGCCCTCATACAGGCGGCCCAGCAAGCAAATACACAACCAGGAACATGATAGCAGAAGCATTGCAACGGCAACTCGCCGAATATGGCATCAGCGCCTACGACGAAATCGCGCTACGAGAGGCACTGGAAGCACACGTCCAGACCTACACACTCATCAAACTGGCCCCCTGGCCGGCACGACGCTGGAAATGCTACTACCGCCTGCTGCTCGGCGAGAAGATTTTTGACGCTCAGAGCCCGGCTGAGGCTTATGCGCTGGGATTGCTTGCTGCTTTAGCACAGGAATGATGACTCCCAAAACCTTAGAAAAAATCAGGGACTGTCTCCATTTTATCCCTTCGTGCGTTAATATAGAATAGAAGCCATACGCTGGTTTCTCTCGCGGCAGAACCCTCTCAGGGGAAAGATCTGGGGAACCTGCCGGGGCATCGAACGTTTGAAAACAGAAGGGATTATGACTATGCAGCGCACTATGTGCAAGGGCAAAATTCACCGTGCGACCGTTACGCAGGCCAACCTGAACTATGTTGGCAGCATCACTATTGACCAGGATTTGCTGGATGCCGCCGATATCTATCCCTATGAAAAGGTGCAGGTGGTCAACGTCAATAACGGGGCGCGGCTGGAAACCTACACTATTGCAGGCGCTCGCGGCTCCGGGGTGATCTGCCTCAATGGAGCTGCCGCTCGACTCACCGCCGAGGGCGATCTTGTCATTATCATGAGCTATGGGCAATTCGACGAGCAGGAGATTCGTTCGCTGGAACCACGCCTCGTGTTTGTCGATGCCGATAATCATATCGTGGAAACGAAACGTGTGCCACTGGTTGAAATGCTGCCAGAGCCATCTGAGCCAGCTATAGAGGTTGCGGAAGCCATCTTCTAGCGACCCGCAGTAGTTCTTTCATTCAGCCGGACGGTTGAATGAATTACTGCATCCCTTCTGTCTACCAAACGTTTGTAAGGTTACACTCCCAGCCACCACAACCACAGCATGATTAATCAGAACTTTGTCATTTTAGGCGCGATTATCTCTTCTACCGGCGGTACGAGCTATCTTATTGCTACCATTAAGGGCAGAGTAAAGCCGAACCGGGTCTCTTTTTTATTGTGGTCGCTCGCGCCTCTGATTGCTTTTGTCGCCGAACTGCAGCAAGGCGTCGGCATCCCATCCTTAATGACGTTTATGGTTGGCTTTCTCCCCCTGACGATCTTCATCGCCTCTTTCGTCAATAAAAATGCGCGGTGGAAATTAACGCGCTTCGACCTGGTCTGCGGCGGTTTATCTGTAATCGGCCTGATTCTCTGGTATATAACAGCATCAGGAAATGTGGCAATCATTTTCAGTATTCTTGCCGATGCCCTGGCTGCACTGCCAACGATAGTCAAAGCCTTCAACTTTCCAGAAACAGAAAGCGCCATCCCTTTTTTCACTGGTATGATTTCCGCGATAATTACCCTTTTGACGATCAGGGTCTGGAACCTGGCCAATGCAGGCTTCCCTTTATACATTCTGATCGTCTCGTCGCTCATAGCCATACTTGTCCAATTTAAGCCAGGGAAGATTTTACGTACTTAGCTTTTCGGCCAGATGCAGGCGCTTTCAACAGGGCGGCGAAGGACGAGATGGTGAAAAATGCGCTGGCCGATTATGCCGCCGAGAACTTCGAGGTGGCCTCCTACACAGCGCTGATTCAGGGAGCTCAGGAGCTCTCTCTCCCCGAAACGTTTTGCTGCGACCTGGCAAGTGCTGTCCCGAGGAGGGCGACCACCAGGGTCCCATTCCCTCATCCCTGGCCACCCCCGCCCTTACATCGAGCAGTTCGTTTGTCATGCTTTCCCACTTTCAGGCGTTCCCCATATTACCGTTCCGACGACCTGTAAGGGCAGCATACCATCGCTGTGATGGCGCAAGAGGATATTTCTTACCAGTTGATCCATCTCAAACGCTTTTCGCGAACCCATAATCTCTCGTGAGAAGCTGCTGCGCGAGTGCAGGCCCTCGATAAAGTCATCAATTGATTGGGGAAATGGCACGGGAGCCGTTTCTTTCTCTCCTAGCTCGCGAAAAAAGCCGCTCGTCTCTAACTCTGCAACGACGTGCGCTCCTCTATGCCCGCTGCGCGTTGAATATTGGGAGCGCAGTTGCCTGAACTCAGCATCCCAGGGCATGGGCAGCGTCCTGCGATAGACGAGTGCCAGATAGCCATGCGGGGAAAGCATAGCACGGAAGCGTGGAAATGCTAACGGCCAGTTTAGCCAATGGATGCTCGATCCCGCGGTGATTAGCGCGTATGGTGGCGTAAGTGGCACTTCCTCTACCTTGCCATAGAGCCAATGCAGGCGAGGATGATTGCCACCTGGTAGTTGTTTGCCTTTCTCAATCATAGTCCGTGAGAAATCGACGGCATCGACTCGCTCCACGCGTTCGACGAGTCGCCGGGCGATATCACCTGAGCCTGCGCCAACATCGAGAACAACGCGTGGCTCATCCACAATCAGGCCCGCGAGTATATCAAACACCTCATCAGGATAGGGTGGGCGAAAACGATACACATTGACGACTTGAGGGTCTTTGAATGCTTCAGCGAGAGATATATTGAACTGCTCTGAATTGGACTGCATCGCTCTTCCTTCTGAATTTATATGAAACAGGCTTACATCTTCTTTGCTGTAATCATTGTCGCTCCCGGCGTAAGCAGGCGATGCTGGCGCACATTGCTCATGCCGGCCTGCTGCAACCATCCTTTTACAGTGACGAATGGATAGCAGGTGCCACCGATGGTCGTTACCGTCACTGCCATAAATTGTACCATCAATGCGGCCAGACTCAAACGAGGCGCCTGATCTATGACCTGGTCAACATAAACGAGGACGCCCCCTGGCTTAAGCGTTTCCGCCACTTTTGCCAGCACCGCTGCATTGATTTCTGACGGCAGCAGGTGGGCGATATGGAAGTAGAGAGCTACGTCGAAGGAAGACGCAAGCTCCGCAGCGAAATTGTCCTTCACGATATCGGCGCAGAGAAAATTGATTCGCTCTTCCATGCCTGTTTGTTTCACGGTCAATTTTCCAGCCTCAATGCCCGGCTCGATGTCGAGAATGGTAGCATGCAGTTGAGGATACCTACGGCAGAAGAGGACGCTGTACGCGGCATGGGAGCCGCCGACATCAAGCAACTGCATTGCATGCCTGGGAACCGGAGCGCGGCGCGCAATCTCGCCGCCAAGCACCATCGCTAACGATGCGAGCCCGGCGTAATGACGTGCCAGGGCAGCAGCGGTTTCTGGATTCGTGGCATCTTCGTCATAGGGTATGCGCATCACCGGCCTGTTTTCGCGTACCACTTGCGGCAGGTGATCCCAGATGGCGACGATATCGGGACTATGAATAATGTAAGGGGCAACGCTCTGTGGTGAACCGCCGGCAAGCCAGCGTTGAGAAACGCGCGTGTTGCTGTATTTTCCACGATGCAGACGCACATACCCTGCTGAGATCAGTAATTGGAGCAACAAGTGCAGTCCCCAGGGATCGCACTGCAAACGCTCCGCAAGGGTTTCAAGGGGGAGAGATTGTCTATCCAGGGCATCGAAGACGCGGAGTTCGCACGCTGTGACGAGTACCTTCGCAAGGCCCGCGGAGAGGGGCGTATCGAACAATGGCGCGGGCAGCAAATTCAGGCGCGCCAGCAGGGATTCCAGGGGAGTAAGGCGTATTGGCATTACATCAAGACTCCGACCAGCCAGCCGCCGGCCAGTACAAGGCTTGTTACGGCGACCAGGTAAAAATACAACTTGCGGGTCTCGACGGGCTTTTCCGGCCCGAAGAATAATACGCGCGCTTCAATGGACAGGCACGTGAGAATGAGCGCTACGACAACAATCCATGGATTTGCCGGAACGATGCGCAGCACGGTCAGCAGGCCAATCAAGGCGGCGCTCAGCACTATCAATAACTGGCAGGCAAGAAAAGACCGCTGCACCCCAAGGTATACGGCCAGCGTTTGCGCACCGCCCGCCTTATCCTTCTCTATATCTGGTAACGAATTGGCGAGGTTGAGGGCCACGCCCAGGAAAAAGCCCAGCGGCACCAGCCAGAATAGAAATGGAAGCGCATGCCCCACGCCGGCGAAGGCGTAGAGAGGAATCAACGGCATGGCAAGCGCGAAGACAATACCGCTCCAGGGCGTTGATTTCAGTCCAAAGTTATATGCCTGCCCCAGGGCGAGGTAGCACAGCGAGATCAGCAGCGCCAGCGGTGGCAACCAGAACAGCAGCGCCAGCATTAGCGCGATCATGGACAGTCCAGCAACCAGCGCCTCGCGGGGGGCGACGAGTCCGCGTGGAATCGGTTTGTTTTTCTTGCTCGCGGCATCCAATTGCCGGTCGCAATAATCGTTGATCATCGCTATCGAGACCTGCATAGCGCCGTGTGCCGCGATGACCAGCGCGATAACATACCTGACGGGATGCTGCCACGCGGCAAGCAAGGTGAAAAGGGTGACGGCGATGATATGTAACAGAACCGGCACCGGGTGACTGAGCAGAAAAAAGCCCAGCAGTATGTCTTGCAGTCGGCGCTTTTTAGTGATGTCCATGATGTGTATACGTTTCAGTTCTCATTTCTGTTATGATAAACGTGTGTTCCTAAGCATTTGCTCCCATGCAGAGTGACAATATCACGAGTTCGTTATATCATATGATAGTATCACTGCGGAACAGGAGAAATTTTCATGGTATCTACAAATTTGTCTTCAATGAAAATACATGCGGTGAATGGTGATACCGGACAAAATGCTCTCCCATTGGTACAATTATTGCAAGATATTGAGAATAAACCGCTTGATACACAATCAATACCCCAGGAGAGTCTTGACCTCGCCAATAAGTTTCGCACAAGCCTCTTTCCTTGGCGCGGGCAATTCTCGCCGGAGCTGGTTGAGCTTTTTCTTGATCACTATAGTCAGGATACCAGCGTGATTCTGGACCCTTTTGCTGGAAGCGGTACGACACTATTTGAATCCACACGAAAAGGCCTCACCTGCTACGGTGCTGAGATAAACCCTTCAGCAATTGAAATGGCTAAATCTGTGTATTTCACGAGTCTTTCTTTAGCAGAGAGAAAAGATATTATACAGGAAGCGGTAAATCTTGCTGAGGCATGTGTCCACCCTTTTACCTGGGATTTATTTTCTTATCAAAACCTTGAGCAGCCTCCCCAATCAGCTTTTGGCGATACAGCAGACGTGATATTTAGAAATCTGATAAAGCAGGCAGAAAACAGACCTCTTGTCCATAATCTTCTTAGTAATGCCATAATCCGTTATATGAGCTATACTCCTCCTCGTACCGAAACAGATTTTCTACGTGCTTTGCAAGAACATGCCAGAATTGTAAAAAGCCTCCCATATAGCAAAAGATCATGCAAAGTATTTCATACTGATGCCCGAACTATCCCTTTGCATGATATGTGTGTTGATTTGATTATTACGTCGCCTCCATACATTAATGTTTTTAACTACCATCAAAATAATCGTTCTGCAATGGAGCTTATCGGGTGGAACTTACTTGACATAGCCAGGTCGGAGATAGGTTCAAATCGGAAGAATCGTCAGAATAGATTCCTCACAGTTATGCAATATACACTGGATATGCTAGATGTGCTCAGGGAAATGCGTCGCCTTCTTCGCCTAAATGGGAGAGCTATTATTGTTGTAGGAAAAGAATCCAATGTACGAGGTCTCAGCTTCAAAAATGGCCTGTTGGTTGCGGCAGTTGCTCTAGGAGCCGCTGGTTTTCGTCTTGAAACGCGGCAGGAGAGGAAGTTCAAGAATAAGTTCGGAGAGATAATCTATGAAGATATTTTACACCTTATTCCTGTTTCTGATAGCTTGAATGCAAGTGAAGGAGATGATTTCGCTCGCTCAGTCGCCATCTGGAGTCTTTCAGAAGCACATAAAAATGCTCCTACTGAGATTGGTGATGAAATTTCAGAGGCGATTGAGCGTGCCTCTACTGTTCAAAAATCACCGCTGTTCAAAGGACCAGTAAATCATCCTCAACTCACCAATATTGTACGAGAAGAAACTACGCCATATGAAGTGAGAGAAACCAGTATGAGTACTTATCCCAGGCCTCATCTTGATAAATTAAGAGCGACCCTTGCAAATGATAAACTTCCAGCTGGCGATAAGCCCCAGGTGGAAAAGGCGATTGAAGATTATGAGCAATGGGTCGCAAATATGGAAATCACGATGGAAGCAGACCTTCCAGCAGATGAACGATTAAAGAATATGGTTGACCTGCTCAATGAGTACAGGAAACGTATGGATATTGATCTCATCTTCGATAGCCAGAATGATTGGCTATATCGACAGAAAGGACAAATTAAGTTAGACAACAGCATTATCGAAGAGTTTTTACCTCGCCTCATACATCCCTCCTTTATTCCTGAGATCTCAGCTATGAATGTAACCGTAGGTCCAATCAAAGCATTCTCCGCTATATGGTTTGATTCGAGTCTCATACAACCGGAGTTTGCTGGTGGCCTACATATCCGAACAAAGGATCAGGATTTTGCCATTAGTAAACCTCTCTATCTTAGAGCTTCCCACTCACCTGATTTTCAAGAGCAGGTCTGCGTATCAACTCACCTTGCTTACATTGCTGCTGAATGCAAGACCAATTTAGATAAGACCATGTTCCAGGAAGCATGTGCTACCGCTCGCGATCTTAAAACCGCTATTCCCAGTGCGAAATACTATTTGCTTTGCGAGTGGCTAGATATGACTCCCGTAAGTAGCAGAACAACTCCAATTGATGAAGTACTACTTTTACGCGAAGCTAAACGGATAAGTTCGAACATCAGGCATAATTTCAGTACATACAAGGGTCGTCAGGAAGCAAGGGAAGCATATCTAGAGTTCCTGAATAAATATCCATACCGGTTGAAAGTATTTGAAAGATTTATCAACTCTATACGTCAGATGCTCAGGAATGATCCTCTTGAGGAGCAAACTGTCTTAGAGCGAGGATATTTCTAAAGGAGTGAGTAATGGATCCTGAACTAGACGATACACCTCCAGAAAAAGAGGAAGCCTTATGGAAGGATCTCTTTAAACTTCATCCCTAAGACATGGAATAGAAATGCCAGGATAGTGCTGCGTTCCTCGATCACTTTTGCGGTTGGCTTGCCTAAGCCGTGACCTGCCTTCATCTCGATATGTAGTAAAATTGGATTGTCGCCGGTGTTGGCGGCTTGCAGGGTCGCGGCGAATTTTTTGGCGTGCGCGGGGACGACGCGGTCGTCGGTATCGGCGGCAAGAATCAGCGTTGGCGGATAGGATACGCCTTCGCGCACATTGTGCAATGGGGAGTAGGCATACAGGAACTTGAAGTCTTCAGCGCTGGCCTCGGCGTTGCCATAATCCGAGATCCAGTAGCGCCCGACGGTGAATTTGTGGTAGCGCAGCATGTCTATGACCGGCACCTGGCAGACGACGGCCCCGTAGAGGTCGGGACGTTGCACCTCGCACGTCGCGACGAGCAGACCGCCGTTGCTGCCACCGTTGATTGCCAGCCGCCGGGTACAGGTGTACTTATTGGCAATGAGCCATTCAGCAGCGGCAATAAAATCGTCGAACACGTTCTGCTTGCGCTCTCGCACTCCAGCCTGGTGCCATTCCTCGCCGTACTCGCCGCCACCGCGCAGGTTGGCCACCGCGTAGATGCCGCCGTTCTCTAACCAGACAAGCGTACTGACAGCGAAGGTAGGCGTCAGGCTGATATTGAAACCGCCGTAGCCGTAGAGCCAGACGGGATTGTTGCCGTCGAGTGTCAACCCTTTCTTGTGCGTGAGAAACATGGGGATGCGCGTGCCATCTTTCGAAGAGTAGAAGACCTGCGTTGTCTCGTAACCGGTGGCATCGAATTTCAGGTCTGCCCCGTGCCAGAGCGAGAGCGCGCCAGTTGTGAAATCATAGCGAAAAATGCTGGGGGCATAGAGATAGGAACTGAAGTCGAGGAACATTTCCGTATCGTGCGGCCTGCCGGATACGCCGAAGATTGAGCCTAACGCGGGCAGGGGAATATCGCGCACATAGGTGCCATCAAGATTGTATATCTTCATTTGATGGTGGGCATCGCGCAGGTAGGTCACAACGAACTGATCGTTGACTATGAGCGCGAACGCAATCGCATCGTCCTGCTGTGGCAACAGTTCTTGCCAGTTCTCGCGCTCGGGTCGTTCGATGTCGATGGCAATGATGCGACCGCGCGGCGCATTCAGGTTGGTCTGGAAATAGAAGAGCGTGCCGGTGTTGCCGAGAAATTCATAGCTGGCATCGGCCTCATCGAGCAGGCGAATAAATGGTTCATCGCTCGCTACTCTGCGATAATACACGCGATTTTCCGGGTCGGTGCCGTGCCAGACATGTAGCATCAGGTAGGTCCCATCGTCGGTGATAAAGGGGGAGAAGCTGAGTTCTTTGGCGTCTGGCCTCTCGTAAATGAGGGTATCCTGCGATTGCGGCGTGCCGGGCGTATGCCAGTAGACGCTGCTGTAGTTGCTCGAATCCTCTTCTGGTACCGTACCCGGCTCCGGCAGGCGGTTATAGTAGAAGCCGGCGTTATCGTGTCGCTAGGCGATGCTGCTGAACCTGCACCAGCGAATGGCTTCGGGATAATCGGAGCCGCTATCGACCCGGCGGATTTTAATTTCCTGCCAGTCGCTGCCACCGCTTGAAACTCCATAGGCCAGCAGCTTCCCATCCTCGCTGAAAACCTGGTTGGTGAGCGCAACTGTGCCATCTGCGCTGAACGTGTTGGGGTCCAGAATGGCAACCGGCTCGCCCTCCAACGCTGGCTGCATATACAGGACGGATTGATTCTGCAAACCGGCATTTTTGGAGAAAAAGTAACGCCCTGCCTTCTTGATGGGCACGGAATACTTTGGATAGTTCCATAATTCGGTCAGGCGCTGCTGTATTTTGGGGCGGGCAGGAATGGCGGCCAGATAGTCCTCGGTCACGCGATTCTGCGCTTCTACCCAGGCCAGCGTTTCCGGCGAACCGGCATCTTCCAGCCAGCGATAGGGATCAAAGACCAGAGTGCCATGATAATTCTCGACCACGCTATCTCGGCGAGCGGGGATTGTATTCACGTTTTCTCTCCTGAAATATAAGTATTAGGGAGGGCAGCATTCAGCGCACGGGCAGGCGTGCCATCATTGCCCTGAACCAGCGCGAGCGCACTTCATTGCCGGCAAAAAGCAATGTGATAAAGATACCCAGGAAGGTGCCAACGATCCAGAGAACCAGGGTGAGCGTCCCTATATCGATGGATGTAAGCAGGTGCAGGGTATGTAAAAAGGCAAGCGAGAGCGAGTCGTGCCCGTTGGCGACAGGCAGCACTGATCGCACGGAGGGCTGTTGCAGAATAAATGCCAGTGTGGCGATGGTGGCAAGGAAGACAGCGGCCAGTATTTCGGGTAGCGAAGGGCGCAGTAGCGAAAATTTAGGCGTGCCGGAACGAGCCGGGGAGAGGGCTACACGACGCATGATCTGAGCGGTAAGATCTTCCGGCTCGGCAACAAACTTGAAGTCATGCAGATTGCTAACCATTTCCTCTAAAGTATTGAGTTCCGCATGGCAGGCGGAGCAGGCAGTAATGTGCGCCTCTAATGCATGTATCTGATCAAATTTGAGACGGCCATCTATATATAGTTGCATTAACCGCGAAGCCTCTTTACATTGCATTACGAACCTCTCGTTCCCAAAAACCGGTCGCGGTCAAGAGTTTGCAGGCGCTCCTTGAGCAAATTGCGCGCGCGGAACAAATGAGTTTTAATGGTACCGATGGGCATAGTAAGTATTTCCGCCATTTCTTCGTAGGTCATATCTTGCAGGTGACGCAAGATCAGCACGACACGATATTTCGTAGGTAGCCTGGCAATCAGCTCTTGAATGAAAGCCTGGCGATCATGCATTTCCAGCTGGGCATCCGCGCTTTTATCGCCGTAGGCGCGTTCCAGCACCTGCTCGGCCTGTAAAGCTTCCTGCAATGCCTTATCGCGTTTGCGCTGCTCAAGACTTTTCAAGGAACAATTGTAGGCGATGCGGTACAGCCAGGTTGGGAAACGAGCATCGCCGCGGAAGGCGGGAAGGCCCTGCCAGGCAGCTAAAAAAGTCTCCTGCGTGATCTCGTTCGCCTCCTCGTAGTGCTGTAGCATGCGATAAACGAGATTGAAAACGCGGCGTTGGTAACGCTGTACGAGTTGGGCAAAAGCGTCCTGGTCGCCTTTTTTGCTCGCGGCAATAAGCTGCATGTCGTCCAGTTCCGCACGGGCTGAGACGACATTCGAAAGGGATATTCCCAGGCTTTGAGATGATGGCAAAAGGTGCTCTCTCATACGTTCCCTTAGAGTTTACATGAGCAAAAAAAGTTTCAACGACCTTGAAACATTCTTGCCTTTACGTGTATCTTATCATATACACGTGAGAATTCAAACATAGGTTTAGCCGCAATGTCTTCTGAAGTTTTTGCCGCCCTGCTCGGCTGGTCAACGGCGCTGGTCATCTTCCTGGGCTTCATCGTGCTATTGCGCTATATTGAACACAAAGAGCGCATGGCACTGATTATGCGCGGGCTGGACCCGCACCGCCTGCGCCGCCAGCGCAAAGGCACCGGGGTGCTGCGCGCCGGGTTGATCATCACGATGGTGGGGCTGGCCCTGTCAATTGGCCTCTACCCGCTCGGTTTCATGCTGCCTCCCGCTCTTACAGGAGCGCCGCTGCATTTTGGCCCCTGGCTGCTCCCCGGACTGATCCCGCTTGGTGTAGGCGGCGCACTGGTCATCAGTCATTACCTGGGACAGGATTCACAGCCTCCACGCGATGATCCCGGGATTGATGAGCCACGGGTGAAGGACTAGCCTGCCAGAGAGTGTGAGGCGTCTCTTAGACAAGAGATAATTTGAAAGGCGCCCGCAAGAGTACGCCCCGGTGCCTCTTAATTGATTACCCTCCTTCGGAATATCCTTAATCCCAGGATGAAGAATACTACAATTGTAACGCTCAGTCCCAGGATGACCCAGCCCATCGCCAGCGTCGGCAGCGTGTGGCCGTTGATGGTGGGTACCATGGCATAGCGCAGCCCCTCAGCAGCGTAGGTCAGCGGGTTGAAGAGCGTGATGATCTGGAACCACTTGATCGAGTCGAGCGAGCCCCACGGATAATAAGTGCAGCCGGTGAAGATCAGCGGTGTGAAGATCAGCGAGAACATCAGGCCGATCTGTTCCGGCTTCACCGATGTGCCAATGGTCAGGCCGAGGCAGGCGCCGGCGAAAGCGGTCAGTATCATAATACCGATGATGACTCCGATGGCATCGGTACGCACCGAGTATTGATCGCCCAGAATCCACCAGGCCAGCGGGAAGATAATCGCGCCAGCGACCAATCCGCGCATCGCCGCGAACAGCACTTTCTCGACGGCCACCAGGCTGACGGGCAAGGGGGCCAGCAGTCGATCATCAATCTCGCGCGCGAAGCCGAGATCGAGGACGAGGGGCAGCGTGACGCCTTGCAGCGCGGTGGTGACGACTGTCAGCGCCACAATGCCGGGCAGGAGTACGGCGGCAAAGCCGCGCTGCGCGAAGCCGATGCTGGGCAGCACCTTACCGAAGATGAAGAGGAAGAATAAAGGCTGCAGCAGCACTTGCAGCAGGAAGGCGATGAAATCGCGTCCCGTCACTACGATGTCACGATTGAGAATTGCCACAAATGCGGCGCCCGCGACGCTGATGCGGCTCTTCGCGCGTGTAGCAGGTGGGAGCCCGGCCAGTGTGGCCTGCTGAGATGATGTCGTCGTTGTAGCCATTAATGTACCTCCTCTTGATCTTTTCGGGTGGCCGTGGCGCACAGGCACCAGGCACCGTCCCTACAGCGTGGCAGCAGGAGCCGAACCCTTTCCCGAACCCATTTGGGATTGAAACTTAGCGTAAATTCCTTCCTGTCAGGAAGATGAAAACGTCTTCCAGGCTGGGCCGCGCGAGATGCAGGTCGCGCAGTTCAAATCCCGCTTCCGCCACAGCCTGCGTTGCGCTCACCACCAGCGCTCCAGCATCTTCGGCATACACGCGGAAGAGTGTGATTCCGAGCTGGCTCTCATCTCCCGACTGGGCAGCTATTTCCTCGGCCTTGACTGCTCCAGGGAGCGCGCGCAGGATATCGAGCAGCGTATTTTTGCTCGATACTTGCTGGGAATCGGCTCCAACCGCGATAAGTTCGGGTATGAGGACGCGCAGTTCCAGGTACGTCCCGCCGGGGATCAGTTTCTTGAGTTCTGGCGCCGTATCCAGCACGAGAACTTTGCCGTGATCCATAATGGCGATGCGCTCGCAGAGCTGGTCAGCCTCGTCCATGTCGTGCGTGGTTAGCAAGGTGGTGACGCCCTGTGAATTGAGCGTGCGAATACGATCCCACAGGAAGAGACGCGATTGTGGGTCAAGGCTGTTTGTTGGCTCATCCAGGAAAAGCACGTCCGGCGAGTGCATCAGCGCGCGGGCCAGCATCAGGCGCTGCGCCATGCCGCCCGAATAGCGGCGCACCATGTCTTTGCCGCGATCTCCCAGACCAAGTTCTCGCAGCAGGGCGTCAGCGCGCGCGTTGCGTTCGGCGCGCGGGATGCCGTGATAGCTGGCATGGAACGTCAATATCTCGCGGGCGCGCAGGCTGCGGTCAAGGTTGCTCTGCTGCGGCACGACGGCGATGCGCTGCTTCACGCTCATGGGGTCTTCGACCACGTTGATACCCATGATTTTGGCCGTGCCGCTCGTGGGAAGCACACCGGTCGTCAGGATGCCAATGGTTGTAGTTTTACCGGCTCCGTTTGGCCCCAGCAGGCCAAAAATTTCGCCGCGCCGCACACGAAAAGAAATCCCATCAACAGCGTTCACCTGCGACTTCGGATAGCGTTTCACCAGGTTTTGCACCTCGATAGAGATTTCCTGCCCAGAATCAGTTACCATACAAAAACCTCTCTTTGCGTAGCTCAAATGTCCAGTATCTCCAGGTCGCCGCCCTTGAGATACTGCGCGATAGCCTCGTAGAGTTCCTCTGGAATCTGCTCCTTCAGCTCCTCCAGGGTTTCAAAGACCTCCAGGCGACGCTCGTCTTCGTAGGCCGACGACCAGTCATGGGAAGATATGTCCCAGTTCCATTCCCAATCCCACTGCGACCCCTCTTCATAGGCCCTTTTAGACTTGCTCGCTTTCCTCTGCCTGTTGGACCAGCCCGACCAGTTGGCGGTATAGCGCGTGTAGAGGGCAAATCTGCCTTTCGCGGTCTGATAGACCGTCAACACCAGCCATCTCGTGTCGTCCTGGACAGATAGGCGGCGCCTGGCAATGATGCGCCCCCGGAACTGCTTGCGCAGGTAGGGGCGTCCCTTGCCAACGCTCACCGTGATCTCCTCAAATCCGCTGACTTTTGCCTCTTCCGTTTCAACGAAACGCCGCAAGGCCTGCACAATGGTGGCCGAGAGATTATCTCCGGCCAGCCGCTGGGCCTTCTCGAATATGGGCATGTCCGCGTCTGCTACATAGATGGTTCGATTCGGCATAAGCAGGTACCTTTTCTTCTCAGTGCGAACACATCTTTTTCTTTTACAGGGTATAATATAACATATGTATACGTATAGGTCAAGGCGTGAATGAGATTTTTGCGGTACATTCTGACAATTTGCGAAATTTTAATAGCCAGAAGCAAGCGGTTATGCTAGAATAGTCCGAAGGGTTCGTAATGCATCTCCATTTGACCTTTTCGGATTTGAGGATATGCTTTCCCTTACGAGCAGGAGCAGGAGTCGCACCTTTTCCCGAACCCGTTTGGGGATTGAAGCAATAAATAGTTTTCCCAGAAATCCAGGGGATACAGGCAGGCTATTCCTGTGCCGTATGGCCGGGGCAACAATAGTGTAGATGGCCAACGATTTGTGTAGTGGAGAGAAGTGAGGGAGAATGTGCGTTTCCTGAGTTTTTTTCCCCGATATTTGAAAGATCTGCCTTATAGAGTGAGTCTTCCGCTTGTCGTTCTGAGTTTTTTAAGCTGCCTGGTATTATTTGCATACGGTTTTCCCTCGTCGCTGAATGGAAGCCTCTTAAGCATACCGATTGCGCTGGCCGCCTGGTTATTCAAACAGCGTGGAGGACTTATCGCCGTAGGCGCTTCAGTGCTGGCAATCATTGTGGTCAACACTATTACATTGGGGTCGCTCTGGTGGCCGCATGCGCTTATCACGGTCTTTCTTGTTGGCTCGGTAGCCTTATTGGCAGAGGGGTGCATCATCGGCTACCTGCGCAGCGCCCTCGATATCGCAGATAACGCCCGGTTGAAAGCGCAAGAAGCGGAACAGCAGTTAGCTCTCGCATACGAGCAGCAGCGCGAGTTGAATGAGATCAAAGACCAGTTTTTGCTCAATGTCAATCATGAATTGCGGACTCCACTCACGGAATTGCAGGGGTACATCGAATTGCTGCGTGAATATCAAGGACAACTGGATGAGACGCTGCGGGCAACGTTTCTCGATCACGCCGCGCGCGGATGTGAAGAACTACAATTGCTGGTTGACAATGTGCTGGATGCGGTACAATCCGATAAGAAGATGAAGACACTTCATATCGAGAGATTAAACGTTGCGCGGGAAGTTGCGCATGTGCTTGAACTATTCGATCCGCGTAAGACCAATGCTTACTCTTTGCACCTGGACATTGCTGAAAACCTGACTGTATGGGGAGATCAGCAATCACTGCGCCAGGTGCTGCGCAATTTGCTCTCGAATGCCTTTAAATATGCTCCTGTGCATACTCCTATCACTATCAACGCCGGTTTGCAAGCAGGTGAGGATGACCAGGCTCCCTCTCGATCTTATGTGCGCATCTGTGTGAAAGATGCAGGCCCGGGCATTCCACAAGATGAAATTCCATTACTTTTCGGCAAGTTTGTGCGCCTGCAGCGGGATCTTTCCGGCGCAGTAAGAGGCAGTGGCCTGGGTCTCTATATCAGTAAGCAACTGGTAGAGGCGATGAATGGGCGTATCTGGGTCGAAAGCTCAGGTGTGCCAGGGGAAGGAAGCTGCTTCTGCTTTATGTTGCCGGACGCTTCCCCAGTGGCCAGGGAGCAGGAGGGCGACCACAAGGGTACGCCCTTACTATGACAGACGGGTCATAGTAAGGGCGTACCCTTGTGGTCGCCCTCTGCCTCCTTAGCTCTGCCCTCTCTTTCTTCTATGCTCATCCGCATGATACAATAAGAAAAAAGGAGGTGATGCACCTGTATGGAACAAGAAACGCAACAAGAACTGGAGCAGGTCGAGGAAAAAGCGAAACCCGGCTTTCCTATTCCACCGCTTCCTCAATGGCCCATATCTAAACCGGGGCCGTTCGTGACAGAACCACCGCCTGGACAGAGGCGCATGCCGACACGTACCGAGCAGGTGGTCGAAATCGATTACAACCAGGAAACGGGAAGTCCGTCGCAGCCTTAATATGGCCCTAAAAGGGTGACGGCACAGGTAGGCCCCTATCCTACACAGACCTGGCAAGGCGCTGCGTGTAGGATAGGGGCCTACCTGTGTCGTCACCTTACTTGAGCCTCTGTGTTATAATATATCGCAATGTCAGGTTTCTGCCGAAGGAAGGGATAAAAGAGAGCATGCCCGAAGAGGAGCAAGAACAAGCACCGATAGTCGCGTGCATTACGGTTGGAGCATTTCAAGAAAATTGTTACCTGTACGCCTGTCCTCAGACATTTGAAGCGGTCATTATCGACCCCGGCGACGAGGCGGGGCGCATCATAGAACACATTCGGGAATTAAAGCTAATCCCCAAATACATTCTCAACACCCATGGACATATCGACCATATCTCGGCCATCGATGCTGTCAGCGCGGTTTACCCTGTGCCGCTGGCGATTCACCCCGATGACGTCCCTATGTATACCGATGAACATATGGCGAGCATGTTTGGCAGGAAAGCGCCGCTAGTCAAGCGCAAACCGGATATGCTGCTTAAGGAAGGTGACGAGATCTCCTTTGGCACGCTTACACTTGAAGTGCTGCATACTCCCGGCCATACACGCGGCGGAGTGTGCTTTGTCAGCCGTCCGTATTGCGTATTCAGTGGCGATACCCTCTTCTATCGAGGCATCGGGCGCACCGATCTGGAGGGGGGAAACTATGAACAAATTGAGCGCTCGATCCGGGAAAAGCTCTATACGCTCGAGGATGACCTGGTCGTCTTTCCAGGGCATGGCTCACCGACAACAATAGTAGAAGAAAGATATGAAAATCCATTCGTCAATGTAGAGGAGTTATAAGTGGCAAATATCTGTGTAATTGGAACAGGTTATGTAGGATTGGTGACGGGTACCTGCTTTGCCGACATGGGCAATCGCGTCACCTGCGTTGATATTGTTGCGGAGAAAATTGAGCGTCTCAGACAAGGTATTCTCCCCATCTACGAGCCGGGCCTGGAAGAACTGGTCGAGCGCAACGTGCGTGCCGGGCGCCTGCATTTTACTACCAGTTATAGCGAGGGGCTGGACAATGTCCAATTTATTTTTATTGCCGTCAACACTCCCACCGGCACCAGCCAGGGCGGCGCGGATATGCGCTACGTCGAAAGCGCGGCGCGTGGCATTGCCGAAGAACTTGATCATTACGCCATCATCATCAACAAAAGTACCGTTCCTGTAGGCAGTGGCGACGTGGTCTCGCGCATCATCCGTAAGAATCTGAAACGCCCGGATGTCCCGTTCGCGGTCGTCTCCAATCCCGAATTCTTGCGTGAGGGCTCGGCGGTGCAAGATTTCCAGAATCCTGATCGCGTCGTGCTGGGTTCAGCGGATCACGATGCCGCCTGCCAGGTCGCGACGCTCTATTTGCCGCTGCGCGCTCCCACGGTCATCACCGACCTTTATACCGCCGAGATGATCAAATATGCTTCTAACGCATTTCTCGCCACCAAGATATCCTTCATTAACGAGATTGCGCAAATCTGCGAACGTCTCGGCGCCGATGTGAAGGAAGTGGCCGCGGGTATGGGCTATGATAAGCGCATCGGGCGGGCGTTCCTGGATGCAGGTTTGGGCTATGGCGGCAGTTGCTTTGAGGCCGGTGAAACGGTCTTCGCCTTGAACAGTCCCAATGTGGCAGCGGAGCGCTTCGATAAGTTGTTTGCTAAAAGCGGCAAACCGTTTGAGGGCGATACTGTAGAACTGCTGCAACCGGAAGATCAGCGCGTGCTGGCCTTTGATTTAGAGACAGGACGATCTACCCTTGCCGATGTAAAAGCCATCACACGGCGACCCTATAAAGGGAAGATGGTAAAGATCAATACCAGCATGGGGCGAGTGCTTCGCGTGACCGCCGACCATCCGGTCATCGTCTACAAGGATCAACAGTTCAATATCTTGTCGGCTGAAGCGGTTGTACCGGGAGATCAGTTGCTCGCCTTATGCGAGTTGCCCGCCGTCGAGCAGGCCACAGCCGTCAACCTGGTCGAACTGCTGGCGAATACCCCGCTGGAGGCTGATGTCTATGTCAGGCCCATCGATAACAGCTTTAGCGATCAGTATGAGCGCTTCTCTGCCGCTATACCACAGGATATGCTCAAATATCCTCATGATATCAAGCGCTATAACCGGATGTCGCTGCGCCTGTTCTGCTACCTGAGCGAGCGGCAACTCCTCGATGTTCCTGCTGAGAAGCTGCAGCTGTACACGGCTAAGGGTGCGGCCACCACGATCAACGCCGTCATTCCAATCGATGCTGACCTGCTGCGTTTATGCGGCTATTATCTCGCGGAAGGCCATATTACTCAGGATACGGGACGCGCCGGAGCGGTACGCGAGCGGGCAGGATTCAGCCTCCACGAGCAGGAAGCCGAATACATCGCCGATGTGCAGCGCATCCTGCGTCGCCTGGGACTCAAGTTTATTGAACGGCGCTCTACCAATGCCCTGACAACTCTTGTCTCCTCACGCATCTTCTGCTGGCTGCTGCGCGATATCCTGCGCTGCGGCGCGCGCTCGGAAGACAAGGCGCTGCCTCGCCTAGCATTCAATGTAACGCCGGAACTGCGGCGTGAATTGATACGCGGCGCTTTCAGTGATGATGGCTCGGTTACGACTGTGCAGAATGAGCAAAACCTGATGCTCGAATATGCCACGGCCAGCAAGGCGCTGGCGGATGGGATGGCGCTGCTGCTGCAAACGCTAGGAATTATCCCCTCTCTTCACACACGCTGGATGAACAAATCGAAACGAGAGGCGTATATTCTGAGGGTGAGCGGCTACGAGCAGATAAGCGCGCTCAAAGAAGCTTTTGGCGGCAAGCGTCTCGCGCAAATAGAGGCGCTGCTGGCGGACTATCAACGCCATATACAGCCGCATGGTTACAATCGTCATGGCGCATTCGCGACGCTCACTGTGCGCGAAGTCGAGCATAAAGACGTTGAAACGACCGTCTACAGTATGGAGACGAGTACGGGAACGCTGATCGCATCGTCGGGACTGATCAGCCATAACTGTTTCCCGAAGGACGTGCGCGCCCTCGCACATATGGCCGATGAAGCGGGTCTGCATCCACAACTGCTGCACGCTGTCATGGATATCAACCATGATCAGCGCCGCCTCGTCGTAACGAAGCTGACCTCTATTCTTGGTTCCCTGCGCGGCTGCACCGTCGGCATTCTCGGCCTGGCCTTCAAGCCCAACACCGATGATATGCGCGAAGCGGCTTCGGTTGACATCATTCGCTGGGTTACGAGCCAGGGAGCCGAGGTGCGCGTTTATGACCCCGTCGCCATGCAGACCGGGCGCGAGGCGCTTGAGCGCGAGGGCATACGCATGGATATGATTACATTCTGCCAGAACGCGTATGAAGTTGCCGAAGGCGCGGACGCCCTGGTCATTGTTACCGAGTGGAACGAGTTCAAGTCGCTCGACATGCTCCAGATTCGCGCCACCATGCACCGTCCCGTCCTTATCGATGGCCGCAATATTTACGAGCCGGCAGAGATGGGCCGCCTCGGCTTCGTCTATCGCGGTATTGGGCGGGCTACAGGTCCCGCTCCCTCGGTATTGCCATCAGGCGATAGCACGAGCCTGATACAACAGCAATCAATAGTTGGCCCCGGTGAGGGGAAATAGGTGTAAGGTCGCCCTGGCGCACTGCAACAAGTGAGGTACACAATGGACGACGATTTGCCGATGCTTTTTACGCCGCTGGTTCGCCAGCCGGGAGTAGAGATTCCTGACTGGCTGTTCGGGCCACGTGGGAAAGCTGGCTTGCCCGCGCCACTGATCCCAACGCAAGGGGTAAACGTTGCCGTTGGCATCGATATCATCGAGGTGGATCGCGTCCGCAAGGTCTACGAACGTCACGGCGAGCGCTTCCTCAAACGCGTTTACACCGAGATGGAGGTGCGCCAATGCCGCGGCAAGCCGACGCGCCTGGCCGGTCGCTTTGCCGCCAAAGAAGCTATCAGCAAGGCGCTTGGCACCGGCCTTCACGGTGTTGCGTGGCGCGAAATGGAAATCGTACAATTGCGCAGCGGACGCCCCACCGTCACGCTCCATGGCAATGCCAGACGCCGCGCCGAACTGCTCGGCATCAGCGCCTTCGATGTCAGCATTGCCGACCTCAATGCTTTTTCGATTGCCGTGGCGGTGGCTATTCAGGCACAACATCCGTAGGGGCCGATTGATCGCCCCCACCGCCGATTTCATCGGCCCCGCGTCCATTACCTCTATCAAAAAAGCCTCAGAAAAATTGACAACACCGACCAGTTTAGCTACACTCTTCATTAGCTTATTCTAGAGGAATCTTCAAACATCTAAAAAAGGAGAATGCTGTGATTCAACAACCATTGCAAGCAAACACCTTTCAGCAACCTTTACCATTCGAAGTGCAGCAGCAGGCCGGAGTGTACAATTTAGGGGCATTGACGGGGGTCTACAAGCCTCGTCTTACCAATCCACTCTTTATTATCGGCATGACCATTGCGGCCATCGTTGTCGATATCGCAATCCTTATCGCAATCCTTCAAACAGGCTGGATCGTTTATGTGTTCGTCGTGCTTCCTTTTGTCGCCGTCGTTTATGCTATCCGGGGGATAATAGACTCCAACTTGCGCGTCTACACCTTCACTGAGGGGTTGATACGCGCCAAAGGCAAAGCGCTGGATGTCATCCGCTATGACCAGGTCGCGCAAGTCTTCTTCATCTCGCGTAAAGGTAGTTATGGCACGGTCTCCTATACGCTCACGCTGGTGCGCAGCGATGGCGCGAGGTTCAAGATTAGCAACACCATCCAGTACATAAATACGCTTGGATCGACGGTGCAATCGGAGGTGGTCAGGCGTCACATGCCCCAGGCACTACAAGCCTTTAAAGCCGGGAATACCCTCTCTTTTGGTCCGTTGACCGTCAATACCCAGGGTATCGGCAATGGTAGAGGCATCCTCCCCTGGAACATGGTACAGCCAATCATCCTGCAACGCGGCTTCCTCATCGTCAAACAGATTGGGCAGAATTCAAACTTCGCAAGGGTGAAGGTGACAGAAGTGCCTAATCTACCCGTTTTTCTGGGCATCGTGAAGTACGCGCAAAACCCGGGCCCGGTATGACCCAGCACGGAGGGCGACCACAAGGGTACGCCCTTACTATGAGACGAGGTCCTGGTCCTGGTAAGGGCGTACCCTTGTGGTCGCCCTCCCGGTTGTATCTCAGGCACCCTGGTAGTCGCCCTCCAAGAGGTTCTCGCTTCATGAAACAAACATACGAAATAAAAGGGGTTTATGGCGAAAAAACAACGTCCTGAGCCGGCTCAGGACATTGAGCCTTATCGGCTGGCGACCGGGAAAGGTGGGTAGAATTCGTCATTGCTTCTACTCATTCGCCGGTGCTACACTGGAGAAAACAAAAAAGCTAAAGGACGATAGTATGAGAGCGTTATTGCAGCGCGTCAATCATGCCAGTGTCACGGTAGACGGAAAGGTCGTGGGCCAGATAGGTCCAGGCTTGCTGGTCCTGCTGGGAGTGGGCCGCGACGACACTGAAGCCCAGGTCAAAATCGTGGCCGATAAAATCGTGCACTTGCGCATCTTTGGCGATGACGAGGGCAAGATGAACCGCTCTCTACTGGATATCAGCGGAGAGGTACTCGTGGTTTCTCAATTTACTCTTTACGCGGATATTCAGCGTGGACGCCGCCCTAGCTTTACTGGTGCCGCCCCTCCTTCGCTGGCCGAGCCGCTGGTCGAACACTTCAAAGAAGCCATTGCCTCCTATGGACTACGAGTTGCGGACGGCGTTTTTGGCGCGCATATGCATGTCGACTTGCTGAACGATGGCCCGGTCACAATTTACATCGATAGTGAGGAGTTGTGATCCCCCGGCTCTTCATAGATGCGGGTCTCCTCTTGCATGAAGCGTCTAGCCCGCCTGAAATTAGATGGTCTGTCCCGGCAGGCAGGGATCAAACACGCGCCCAAACAGTGTGGCAAAGGTGCGATCAGATGGTGAAAGAGTGCGATTCAGCGGAGTCACAATTACCGCGTCAACGCCGGGAGCGGAGTAGAAACGCGCAACGCGGTAGGTGACATGATTGGCATCTAACACCTGCAAGAAATTTGGCTGAGGATCGATGTGCCAATCCAAGAGCAGCATACTGGCACGATCTGCATGCAGCAAAGCTTCATCGTTGGCCGCAATGCGCCCATTAGGTTGCGTCGCCACAATAGAACCATCGGTCTCGAAAGTGATATGATCTCCAACCCAACCGGTTGCCCAGACGTAGTGAATATGCTCACTCTTGAGGTAGTTCACAATAGGATCAACGTTTGTTGGATTGCGCGAGCGGCAGCCGGTAGCCTGGAAGGTATAGTTCGGGTCGGCCTGCGCGTAGGCAATCCCCTGGAAAACGAAATAGACGGCCAGCACTACTAACAGGCCGGCTGAGAGGAATGTGAGCAATTTTCTTGAAGAAGCGAATCTACGCACAGGCAGGGCATTTGTATGCTGTAGGGACAAGGCTGGTCCCGGTCCTTGCTCGGGTACCTGCGTCGATTGCCCGCGCTGCCTTTCGAGCAGGATCAGGCCGGGGAAAATGATGAGCGTGGCAAGCAGAAATGGCAGCGCGTCCACCAGTGGCACCACATAGCGCCCGGCGCCATCATAAGGACCACATGGCGCCGGTACAGTGTTGGGGCCGATTCCGAGCGCGGCGGCAGCGTTAGGGGTGACACAGAAGATAATAGATGCGCAGAAAATGAAGATCATAGGTAGCAGGGTGAGCTGCCTGACGCTCATAAATACCGGGTGCAGCCTGGCGAATAAGAGCCCACCTGCTCCTAGCGCAATAGCCGCGCACACAACAAACAGCCCGAAGGTCACAAGATGCGGGTGCGCGACCGTCACATCTTGTTGCGTCGGCAAGGACCCGCCAAGCGCTCGTGGAACAATACAGGTGACATACTGTTGTGCTACTTCCCTGATCATCACCAGGCGATTGCCGGAGATTGCCGTTCCCCCACGCAGGAGGTAGAACACATTTGCCCAATGATTTTGCAGCCCCCAGATAATGCCGGGGAGAAAACCCACCAGCGCAGCAGGCAGCGCATAGACTATGAGTATGCCGGCTTCGATAAGCTCACGCCATGATTGCGCGGCATCCTCACTGCCGGGCCTGGACAGCGCTAAGACAAAATAGCCACCGATCCAGACCGCGATGGCTGCGCAGGCATACACAATCAGCGGATCAATCCAGAAACCCAGACCGACGAGGAAGCCAATGCCGGCCCAGCGCCAGGCGATCTCACGCAAGGGCGCTCGCTGGCTCAGGCGCTGCGTCAGGCGAAACGCGCAAAAGAGCAGCCAGAGCATAATAATAAACGCTTCCATATACCCTCCCTGTACGCGCATCTCCTCAGCCATGTCATAGAGAGGTGGGAAAGCGGCTATCAGGGCGGCGATGGTCATGAACGTCGTTTTTAGACGATTGGAAAGATGCGCGGTTTCGGCCAGGGAGCCGGCGAAGCGCCAGGCAAGATAGACCATCAGCAGGCTCATGGGAATGGTTTCCAGGCGCATAGCCCAGACGGCAGGACCCGTAAACAGAAAAATGAACGCGGCTAAATAGGCTTCCAGGCTACCCATATACGGCTGGGCGTAGTAGTAGACGGGGCGCTCGCCCTGTAAAATATGCTCGGCCTGCAGCCCTACCATCATCTCGTCACCGGCCATGGTGCCATTTGTATGCACGATCAACCAGGCCCGCGTCAGAATCGCGAGCAGAAAACAAAACCATAGAAGCCATACAGGAGAGTAAAGCAGCTTTAACCTGCTAAACCGGCTTAAAGTGGTTGTGGAAGCCACGAGTTGTTCTATAGGGACAGCGCCTGGTGCCTGTCCTGTTGTCGCCATGATTCTGCTCCTAAAAACTCTGTATATGGACTACAGACGACGAGAGGCCCTGAGTAGTTACTTTTATCTAGCTTATACTATGAAGAACTTTGCCAGATGTCGCCGGTAACCACGCGTGGTACTTCCTGGGCTCCAATAGAACCCCCAGGTGAGGGCGACCACCACTTGTTCGGGCCAAAAAGTGTTAGGGAGAGAGTGTCCTCCGCGGGGTCTTCTATACAGGTTGTAAGACCACGCAACCATCGAAAGCAAACCGGCGCAAGCGAATGCCCTTCGTGGCGGCCATGCGCTCGACATCTGGAATCTGGGGCGCATTGGGCGCGTTGGGCACGAAGACGTAGGCCGCGCGCGGATCGGCCATGACGGGCCCGTCGTAGGCCGGGTAGCGGTCGTGGTCGCCACGGTAGAGGTACTGGTCGAGCACAACGCAGGTGATGCTCTCGTTGCTGTCAAAGGCCAGGCGATAACATGTCCAGTAATCGGTATAGATATGGGTGGCGTGGATACGCAGGAGGTTTTGCACCAGCGAGTCCTCTTGCTCACGGCTGGCCTGGATGGTCGGTATATCTCGAAAGACGCTGATGCTGCCCCAGAGGAGAACCAGCGCGGCAAACAGGAGAATGGCTCTTCCTATGAGAAACATCAACCGGTCGGCATTAAATCGCCGCAAATCTTGATTACTGCCGGCTGCCGCCGGTTTCTCGCTTTCAAACCATATGTTCCAGAGCGGAGCAATCACGGCAGGCGTAGAGACGAGCAGGCCAGTTAAATAACGCGCGTTGGTTGGATAGACTGCCGCGACGGGACTGAGGACGAACTGGATGAAGAAAAGGGCCGCGTTCAAAAGCAGCGCCAGGCGGATGAAGTGGCGTATGATCTCGCGCTTCGTTTCAGCCGGTCGTTCGCGCCGGGGAGTGAGTCGCCTGAGACGGTTAAGGATGACAAGGGTTTGCAGCACGGCAATGGCCCACAAGATCAGCAAAAAGACGCTCCAGAGCAGGGTAAAGCACTCTTGCCAGGCGTTGTATGTCGCGTTCAAGCATTGGAATGCATTGACAGTAGCCAGGCCGTAGAGGATCAGGCTAGAGTCGTAGCATAACGGGGGCGCGCCTGTTATGGAAGGCAGACTCACTAACAAGGTTCCGGCAATGCTGGCTTCATATGGATAGCGCCCAAAGAGGTGAGGCAGCAATAACAGCCTGTGATCTCTGCTGTGCAGGCTCAAGAGCGTAACCAACGAATTCTGCGCCGGATTGGTTATGTTGAAGATAATCACAGGCAGCAGTCCTAAAAGCAGGCCGAGCAGCAGGAAAGGCCATACTCTGATAGACAGCAGGGTACGCCAGCAGCATACCAGCAGCAACAAGCCGGAGGTGAACACAAATACGACGAAAAGGTAATCGCTCCAGGTGCCCAGGCCCATGGCCAGTCCCCACAGCGCATAGCAGAGAGAGAAACGCCAGCGGCGATGATCCGAGGCAAACTGATGATTGGCGAGCGCCAGCCAGCCGGCCAGCAAAAATCCCAGCGCGCCAAATGCCAGCATTTCAGGATAACCGCCGAGCGCGACGATTTCTGTTTGCAGCACGATGTTTGAGCCAAGCGCCAGCAGCCCCAACGACACCAGCGCCAGTTGCTTTGAATAGAGCAGGCTGGTCAGCAGGTACATACAGGCCAGGAAACAGGTGAAGAAAAGCAATGGAACGAGTCGCAGGGTGAAAACTGAGGGGCCGAACAGGTGAAACAGCGCCGCAGCCATATAGGCCTCAATCACTCCCATATAAGACTGCCCATAAAAAAAGATGGGAAGCTCACCCCGGGTGGCGATGTGAAGGGCCATCAAGCCCATAACTGACTCATCGCTATTGTGCTGGGGCCAGCCGAGAGCGATCAGCACCACCCGGAGTATGACGGCCAGAGCAATCAACGCGATAGCGCACAGTCCATACGACCCAATTGTAATTTTCCGAATACGTAATAGCATAAGGATGAGTATGATGTAAGAATTACTGCCTTTAGAATTTCATATAGCTATATATATGTACGTAGCAAGAGGGCATGACTTAACGAACGGTGACTTCTTTCCTAAATTTCATCTACCGGCTGTCCAGGTTTTTAGCCTCTAAGAGCATTTTCGATAGATGAAAGTATCCATTACAGATCAAAAACATTGCAGTCAATTTCATAGCCTGCCAGGCCGTATGCTTGACTTTCCCGTTCCACTCATCTAGAATTATAGTCGACTTATTAAGCTGAGGAATGCAGAAGGGAAAGCGCTTATAAAGGAGGAACGAGAGGATGGCCGACCGGTCTGGACAACAACTGGGGAATTATCAGCTGATTCGCTTGCTGGGCCGGGGGGGATTCGCAGAAGTCTACCTGGCAAAGCACACCTATCTCAATACCAATGCCGCCATTAAAATATTGCACCTGCGCCTGGCGGTAGGTGACGAGGAGAGCTTCTTGACGGAAGCGCGCATCATTGGCAGCCTGGTCCATCCTCATATCGTACGCGTACTCGATTTCGGCATAGCGGATAATACACCTTACCTGGTGATGGACTACGCGCCCAACGGCACCTTGCGCCAGCGTCATCCACGCGGCGCCATCCTGCCCTTGTTGACGATTGTCTCCTATAGCCGTCAAATCGCTGAAGCCTTGCAGTACGCACACAGCAGGAAACTCATTCATCGCGACATCAAGCCCGAAAATCTGTTATTGGGGGCAAATAATGAAATCCTGCTCAGCGATTTTGGCACGGCCCTGCTCGTTCAGACGGTTCATAATGAGAGCCTGCATGAAATGGCTGGCACGGTCACCTATATGGCCCCGGAACAGATTCAGGGCAAGCCGCGCCCGGCCAGCGATCAGTATGGACTGGCCGTCATGGTGTACGAATGGTTGTGTGGTGAGTGTCCTTTTCGTGGTTCGTTCGTCGAATTGTTCAGCCAGCATATGACCGCGAAACCTCCATCTTTGCGCGCGAAGATTCCTTCTATTCCGGCTGATGTCGAGCAGGTTGTCATGACCGCGCTGGCGAAAGACCCGGCGCAGCGTTTTGGCAGCGTCAAGGCCTTCGCCAATGCCCTGGAACAGGCTTGCCTGGTGGAGCAGCCTACTATCAGCGCGGCTCCATACGTGCCGTCGTCTCAGCCATTGCCACCTGCTGAAGTACCCTCCGAGCAAAACAGGCCCGATTCGGTATCTTTCACCACCCTCGATCAGAGCAACTCCGACGTGTACAATACGGCCATATTACCTCCATCTTCACCGGAAAAAAGTAGGGACAGTGTCTTGTACCTGTCCTCGCCGAGGTCTCCAGGACAGACGCCAGGCGCTGTCCCTACAGGAGAAAACGCTCAGCCGGCTATTACGCCCGTGCTTTCATCGACGGGCGTTCAAATGCCTTCCGCGCCTCCAGCGCCGACCAGCAAAAAAGGCCAGATTTCGCGCCGTTCGGTCGTGCTGGGCCTGGCAGGGGTAGCCGTGGTCGCGGTGGCAGCCGGAGGCTCGATTATCTACCTGCCGCAGCTTTTCAAACAAACAAAGAATGTCGTGAAGCAGCATCTACCCACAGCAACGCCCGCGCCCAATACAATAGGGCAGCCAATCCTTTTTACGTATCATGGCCATACAGGGGCCATTAACGGAATCGACTGGTCGCCCGATGGCACGCGTGTCGTCTCCGGCGGCAATGATTTTTCGGTGCAGGTATGGAATATGAGCGGCAGCACTCCTCTCTTTCTCTACCGCCATGCGCAGGTGGTAAAAGCTGCTGCCTGGTCGCCCAACGGCAAATACATCGCCTCCGCGAGCAAAGACAAGACCATCCAGGTAAGGGACGCTGGCAGTGGGAAACTGCTGCATACCATTACAGCCAATAAAGGCCCTGTCAATGCCGTCTCCTGGTCGCCGGATAGCAAAACGATTGTATCCGCGGGCTCGGATAAAGAAGTCAAAGTCTGGGATGCCCTGACGGGAAACAATGCCATGATGCTGTATCACGATTTAAGCCCGGTAAATACCGTCGCCTGGTCGCCCAACGGCAAATACATCGCCTCTGGTGGCGGTGATCACGTAGTAAAAGTCTGGGATGTAATGGCCGGCAAAATCATTTACACGTTTAACCAGCACACAGACGCGATACGAAGCATCGCCTGGTCGCCGGATAGCAAATACATCGTTTCCGGCAGCAACGATCAAACGGCCAGGGCATGGGAAGCCACTTCGGGGCGGGTCATGTGGAGCTACCCGGAGCCTCTGGGTGTCGTACATTCCGTAACATGGTCACCCGATGGCCAGTTCATAGCCGTCGGAAGCAACAATGGCTATATTAGAGCGCTGGATGCTGCCGGCGGCCAGCAAGCTTTCTTTCACGATGGGCAGACCGGCTCCATCAACGCGCTTGCGTGGTCTTCCAGTGGCGCCCAGATCGTCTCGGGCAGCAGCGATAAGACCGCGCAGGTATGGAAAGCGATGTAGGGGCCTCTCTCCCCTAACTGACCTGCCACAGTTTACCACGTTCATTCTACAAACAACATGAGGGGAGAATCACCACTCCCCATACTTATACTTCGTCTCCTCCTCGATCAACTTCCTTTCGGCCTCGTCCAGCCCAAACACGTCGTAGACCGCCGCGTTCAGTTCGGTCTCCAGGGCGATAATCCTGGCGGTCAGCCGTTCGATCTCGGCAGTGCGCTCACGCAGCAGCGCCTCCCAATCATCGCGATCCTTCAGGGGAATATCGCGCTTGAATATCCTCGTCAATTCTCCGCGAAACTCGGCGAACGAAAGCTGCCACCACTCCGACAATCGCTGATTCAGCTTTGCATTCTGCGTGCCAAGATCATGTTCAATGCGGTGCGTCGTCTTGCGCCGCACCTCGTAGCGTTCCCTGGCCGTCTCTGTCAGTTGTTGGGCAAGATTGCCGATATGGGAGCGCTGGGGGCCGGTGAGTGGGGGAATAGGCAGGCGTTCTATATATTGCCTGAAAAGCCGGTAAATGAGAGCGCCCGCCCGTTCTCCAAGCGGTTGTGAGATGCGCGCTATCGCGTACCATAACGTACGAGACGAAAGGATGCCTAATAGCGCATATGAATCGGTTGGTATGCAATAGCCCGTGTTGCCAAGGTAGATACCAGGTTCTCCCCAACTAAAGCGCGGCTTTTTTGAAATATCGGGGTAGAGAATTTTCGGCTGTTCAAAAGCATCATAATAGTCACATGGGCGCAATTCCCACCAGAATTGACCCTTATCCTGGCGTTTACGCCCTGCCTCTGCAAAAGGCTCTAAATGTGCTGCCAATCCTGGATGCCTTGTAGCAAGTTTTTCCCATGCCAGCATTTCTTCTGGTTTCACATCTGGGAATGTTTCCACTGTCCACCCATAAGGCAGGCAAATTAGCCAGCGTCCTTCATTCTCTTGATACCAGGGACGTAAATCTTCTCCTCGCAATACGGGTTTGATGATAGCCGCACAAGCAGGGTCATCTTTCACCAGTCGATCTCGTACACTTTGAGAGATGATGAATGCCTCATTTAGTCCCGTTTTGATTCCATAATATATTTGTCCTTCAGTGACTTCTTTTAGAGGCGTTCCTGTCGCCATTACTTTGGCCAGCAATACACGAGAGGCATTGCTGGTCAGTCGCCAACCTGAATCAAGCTGATCTTGAATAGAAAGCTCAAACAATTTGCCGGGAAGCTGGTCGCTAAAAGTCTTTATCCCTTCACCCTTGGCAAAAATGGCCGCCTGGGTGGTGTATTCATTCACTGGTGGCCTCTTGCAAACAATCTGTATTGAAGGACTGAGATCAGGCGCATCAGCAAAAATGTAATTATTCCCCAGGTCGATGAGCGTTTCTATCGTCGTTTGCGTACGTAGATATTGACGCAGCGGAGTGCCATAGTTGGCGTAGAGCCATGTATTGCTGCTGATATACGCCAACCGGCCATCTTTGCGCAGCAGGCGCAGGCCCTGGGCAAAGAAGTAGACGAACAGGTCTGCCACGCCGTGATAGACCTCGTAGCGATCCTGGTAAAAGGGTTTGTCGGCGCTCAGTTGCTCCTGGCGCACGTAGGGTGGGTTGCCGATCACCACGTCGAAGCCCGCGCGGTCGCCGAGCGGTTGTCCCTGGCTATCAAAGAAGATGTTGGGAAATTCGAGTTCCCAGTGGAAGAACCGCTTCTTTTCGGCCAGCAGGTTGGCTTGTTTGAGCCAGCTCTCGAACTGCTGTTGTAGCCCGGCGTCCTCCACATGGCGCTTCAGTGCATAATCGGCGATGGGACGCCACACATCGCTGCCGATTTCCAGGTTGTAGTAGAGCGCCGCGCCGAGGTTTGCCAGGTTGCGATACTTCTCGCTGAAACTATGCCGCAATTGCTCGTAGGCCGCCTCCTGCGCCTTGACATCTTTGATGGTGACGCCGCGATTGCTCTCGATGGCGGCTATCGAGTCCAGCGCGTGGCTGGTATCCTGGCGAAACTCATCGTCGAGTACCGGTAACACCATCTGTCCAGCCTCTTTTTGCGCCTCTTGCTGCTGCTTTGCGCGTTTCTGCGCGGACCTGGCCCCTGGATGCTGTCCGGCGGCGATTTCGCTCAGCCACGAGCCGATCAGCGCGTTGCCGGTGCGCAGGTGGTGATCGAGGAAGCTGAGCGGGCGGTCTTTGGCGACCGTCACCAGCCAGAGCGAGAGCTTGGCAAGTTCGACGGCCAGCGGGTTCAAATCGACGCCATAGATGCATTGCTGGGCAACACGGCGTTTCCAGTAGGTCAGGTCGGCCTCACCCGTATCATCACCGGCCAGGCGCATTAGCGGCGGTCTGCCTGTCTCCTCCGGTTCCGGCTGCGCGCCGAGCTCCACCAGGTAGCGGGCAATATATTCGGTCACCTCGACGGGGAAATGGCCGCTGCCCATCGATGGGTCAAGCACATTGATTGCCAGCACCGCGCGCACGCGCTCAGCATCGCTCTGCGCGTTTCGTACCGCCTCATCCAGTACCGGGCGCACCGTTGAATCGACCATATACTTGACGATGTAATCGGGGGTATAGTAGCTGCCGGTGAGCTTGCGCTCTCCCCGGTCGGTGACGAGATAGACCTCGCCGGGCGAAAATTCGGCGGCAATATCTCTTTTAGGAACGCCCGCGGCGGGCACGATGCGGCTGCTGGATTTCAGTTCAACCATCGGCTCCGTTGCCACGCGCAGGGTATATTCCAGCAATCCTTCGTAGATAGTGCCCAGGTGACGTTCGGCGAGATCGCGATAATCGACGTATTGGAAATTGACGCGCGCCAGTTTATCGATGGCGCGGCACAGGCTGGCATCGCCCACAACATACTTTTCCAGAAAGCTGTGGCGCTCTGGATCGAAAAGGCCGCCGTTAAAGTTGGTGACGTTCAGCGGAGGGTTGCCAGCATTGATGGCCTTGAAGAGTTCTTTCAGCCTTGTCCAGAAGAAGCCGGAGGTTGGCAGTATCAGCCCCGCGCTCAGTTCGCTAACGGCGTCCTTCTTGATGGCATCCAGGCTATACTTGCGGCGGTAGCTTGCGTTATCCTGCAAAGGCAGTAAGTCGCGGGCCTCGGCATAGAGGATGAAGAGGAGCCGGTAGAGCAGGATGAGCGAATTGTCGTAGATCGATTTGCAGGTTTCAGGAGTAGGCTCCAGGTGATTATCGGGATATTCCAGAAAGCCCTGAGCCACGAAGCGCAGCGCGTCATATACCTGCTGGCGCAGGCTCTCGCTGACCCCCTGCGCGTACTCAGTACTGGCCGTTAAAATGCTGTCGAGAGAAAGCGGCCCGCCATCGAAAGCGGCCCGCCGGAAAAATGTGTAAAAATACAAAAATATTTCCACGTCGTTTGAGGCAAGCAGGGCAGGCAGATCGACCTCGTAGTATACTTCTAACTTGTGGGCAGTTTGACTATTGTACAGGCGCCACTGCCGTCCATTGGTGAGTATGCCCCAGGGGAGCCCGCTGTGCAGCATATAGAAGAAGATCTGGTAAGAGGGGTTTTTGTTAGAGAATGCATCGCCGCTCTTGCCGCTTCTGAGTGTCTGGTCGAGCGGGCGCTCCCAATATTTCGCGTCTCCCACAGCGAACGCACTGTGCGCGATCTCTTCCGCCGTCACGGTTTTATTTTTATGCGCTGCGCGAGCCGCCTCGTCGCGATAGAAGATATAATCCGGGCGCTGCGTGCCGTCCGGTACTTTCAGTGGTGCCTGCACCTCGAAGGTATGACCAAGGGCATGCAGCACGGGCTTGATCCAATCCTCTTCGGTCTGGGCCTCGTTGATGCTGGGCGTAAATTTCGCGAAAATCTGCTGGAGTTGTTGCATGGTCTGGGAAGCTTCGTCGCGCAGACTCCCCCACAGGCCGGGCAGGATATGATCGAGATAATGATCGGAGAAGAGACGTGAATTGGAATGCCATGCGCCCGATAGCTGCAACTGCACAGGTTGTGACACGATATACACCCAACTTCTACAAAGATTTTCATTTGCCTGATCAGGTGTTCAATATAACATGATAACGGTAGCAGGGCAAGTGGTAGAAATTGGCCTTCAAGGTGGGATGTGGAAGAGAGAATAACTTTTCTCCCGGGATGTCCCCGTGGATTCCCATCGAAATGGGGCATGCTGTAGGGACAGTAGCTTGTCCCTGTCCCGGTCTTGGGGGACGAGGACAGGAACCACCGCCCTGTCCCTACAGTGTTTCACACTGCCACATTGGTAGACCGGCTGTACGGCTTCTCCGGGTCGATCAGCACGTTGACGCAGGCGGGCAGGCCCGACGCGAAAGCGCGTTCGAGCGCCGGGCGAATGTCTTCGGGGCGCTCCACCAGTTCACCGTAGCCTCCCAGGGCCTCGACCATTTTGTCGTAGCGAATGCCGGGTGAAAGTTCCGCCGCCGTTGCGTGCCCGACAATGGCCTTCTGGGGATGTTTGATCTGGCCCCAGGCGCCGTCGTTGCCAATAATCGAGACCACAGGAAGCTTCTGGCGCGCCATGCTTTCAAACTCCATGCCGTTCAGGCCAAACGCGCCATCGCCATGAATAATCAATACCTTCTGGCCGGGGCGAGCGATTTGAGCCGCCATGGCGAAGCCGGTGCCCGTTCCCAGGCAACCCATAGGGCCGGGATCGAGCCAGTAGCCGGGTTTGTAGACGTTGATGACGCGCCCGGCGTAGCTAACAATGTCGCCGCCATCGCCGACCACTGTGGTATCCTCGTCGATAAAGTCGCGTATCTCGCGGCAGAAGCGCATGGGATGAATGGGCACCGCGTCTGAACTCATCAGTTTTGAGTCGCGTTCCATGGCCGCGTTTTCTTGCTCGCGAATGTAAGCCAGCCATTCGCCCTCTGCCGGCTTCTGTTTGGTAGCTCCGGCCACCTGGCTCATGCTCAGGCCGACATCGCCCGCCAGTCCAACCGCCGCGCCGCGATTGACGCCGATATCCTCGGCTGCCAGGTCGAACCAGATCACCTTCGCCTCCGCAGGAATGAGCGGCGGCTGGCCGTGATTGAGACGGAAGTCCATGCGCGTGCCAATCGCCAGGATGGTATCCGCGCCCTCCAGCGCCTTGCGCCGCGCTGCCGAGAAGAATAAGGGATGGGTGGGCGGCAGGCAGCCGCGCCCGGCGCCATTGAGGAAAACGGGGGCGGCGATACGCTCGGCAAGCTGGCGCAGGGATTCGGCGGCATCGCACCACCAGACTGCTGTTCCTGCCATAATCACCGGGCGTTCGGCGGCATCTAGCAGCGCCGCGGCCTTCGTCACCTGTTCGGGGTCGGGAGCGGCGCGGCCATGAAAGCGATAGTTCGCGGGATCGCCGGGGTCGAAGAGCGTATCGGTATCGGCGAAGTTGTTGAGGACATCCATCGGCATTTCCAGGAAAGTGGGGCCGGGTTTGCCGCTCAACATTTGACGGAAAGCCGAGGCGGTGTATTCGGCGAGGCGCGAGGTTTCATGGACGGTACGCGCCCATTTGGTGATGGGGCGCAGCAGGTCGATCTGGTTCATTTCCTGCAACGCGCCGCGATCCCACAGGCCGAGGGGCGCAGCGCCGCCGATGACCAGCACGGGACTGCCCGCGAGATAGGCATTGGCCACGCCTGTCACGCCGTCGGTCACACCCGGGCCGGCGGTCAGTAGAGCGACACCGGGCTTGCGCGTGCATTTTGCCCACCCCTCGGCGGCATGTACCGCCGCCTGTTCGTGGCGCGTATCGACGACGCGAATGCCCTCGCGCACGCAGCCATCGTAAATAGCGGCGATGTGCCCGCCGCTGAGGGTAAAGACGACTTCGACCCCCTCGCGTTTGAGGGTTTTGGCGACCAGCCAGCCACCGTGGATAAGGCCCATTACGAACTCCGTTTCATTCTACTCCGATATCCCATGCCTGCTGCAAGTCCGCTCGCGAATAGCATTGAAAGGCCATCAGCGTATTTGTTTTCGTGATGGCCGGAATTTTGACCATGCGGGTGGTGACCACCTCGGCCAGGTCTTCATAGTGTTGCAAGCGCAGCAGAGCGACGAGATCGTACTCGCCCGTTACCGAGTAGACTTCCGCCACGCCTTCGATCTCTAAAAGGCTCTGGGCCGTTTCGTTCACCTGCCCGCGCTGGACATTGATGAGCACGACAGCAGATACCATAGGTTGGCTCCTTTATACTTTACAGTGAATGCGACGCGCAAATTCTTTCACCGCCGCGGCGGTGAAAGAATTTGCGCGTCGCATTCACTGCTATACTCCCATAATAGGTGAGGGTGGAACCTCTGGTAGTTCCATCTCCAGACCGATCACCTTCAGCTTTTTGCGCAGCGAATCCTGGGCGTAGCGCGGCGTGACCCAGGGGTCCATGCCTTGCGCCAGCATGTTCTTGATTTGCTCGGGCGCGGGTGTAATGGCTTCAATGGCCGTCTGCGCGTATTTTTTAAGCGCGTCATGCACGACCTGAGCATTGGCCCTATCCTGCTGAATCATTTCGCGCAGGAATTTGACGCCGAAGACGACGTGCCGCGATTCATCACGCGCGACCGCTGTGAAGCCGCCACGGAAAGCCGGGAAGAGGTTGAACTGGCGATAGGCTTCCAGGATGCCGCGCTGTCCCGCCAGCGCCATGGTGCCCTCGACGATCACGTGGTAGAGCGTGATGCCCTCGACCAGGTGCGCGAGGTTGCCAGGCTCGCTGCGAATGCGATCCGCTACTTCTGCAAGGGACTCGATCAGGATAAATTTCAGTCCGGTGTTCATGTACTGGCGCGCGAAAGCCAGCATCTCTTCCATATTGGGCTTTTCGACGCCCATCACGTCACGGAAAAAGCGCGCGAAAAAGACGGTGTGCCTGGCCTCATCGACCAGCTGCGTGGTCAGGAAGATGCGCATCTCCTCGTCCGGCATGGCAAAGACATAGGGACTGAGCGTATCGGTCACGCAGGCCTCGCCCTGGAAGAAGGCCGATAGTCCATAGATTCGCATCATGCGTTCATCCTCGGACATATTCGCCCATTGCTCGCGGTCCTCGCTGAAATCGATATCCTGGGCACGCCATTGCTGGCGCTCCCAACGATAGTAGAGTTCGCGATAGGTGGGCAAATGAACCAGCCCCTCGTCAATGATGTGCAAAACGCTATCAATAGGAGTTTGCTGCAATTGTGTCAACGAAGCGTTTTCCAGCGGCATTTCAATGGACATGACCTCTCCTCAGTTCTTTCTTATCAATCTTGCCGACCAGGTTGCGCGGCAGCGCGCGTACAAACTCAATCTCGCTAGGCGTTTTGTAGTTCGCCAGCGACTCACGACAAAAGGCTTTGAGGGCCTCGGCATCGACTTCTTCGCGCGTCACAACGAAAGCCTTGACCTCCTCGCCCATACGCTCAGATGGAATACCGATCACCGCCGATTCGATCACCGCCGGATGGCGATTGAGCACCTCTTCAACGTCACGCGGGTAGATGTTGAATCCACCGCGAATAATCAAGTCTTTTTTGCGCTCGACGATGTACAGGTAGCCGTCTTCATCGAGGCGGCCCATATCGCCGGTATGCAACCAGCCATTGCGCAGGGCCGCCTGTGTCTCTTCGGGCATGTTGTAGTAGCCCTGCATGATATTAGGCCCGCGCGCGACGATCTCGCCCACCTCGCCGGTGGGAACGGGTTGATCATTGTCATCCACGATGCGTATCTCAACACCATCGACCGGCTTGCCCACGGAACCCGGCTTGCGCAGCATATCTACACTGTGGCCGGTGAGGACGGTACTCGCCTCGGTCAGCCCGTAACCTTCCAGGATGCGGCAGCCATATTTCTGCTCGAAGGCCTCCAGAACAGCCAGGGGCAGTGGGGCCGAGCCGCACACACAATCCTCCAGGCTGCTAGTATCATATTTGCCGGCGTCCGGCGCGTAGAGCAGAGCCACGTACATGGCCGGTACGCCAGCGAAGCCCCGGATGCGGTAGCGTTCGATGGCCGCAAGTACGGCGCCTGTGTCAAAGCGCGGGTGCATGACGATGGTAGCGCCGCTTAAATAGCTGACATTCGAGACCAGCAGGCCATAGCTATGCGCCAGGGGCAAAACGGTCAGCTGGTGCTGGCCTCGGCGTTCCTCCCTGTCCGTACCAAGCCCGCTTAGCGCGTTGGACACCAGGTTGCGATGAGAAAGCATGACGCCCTTAGGCCGCCCGGTGGTGCCAGAGGTATATATAGTGACAGCAGTATCATCAGGCGAAAGCGAGACGCCCTCGAGATCCTCAAGAAAACGATCCGCGCATGCTGCTCCCATCGCCAAAACATCACGATAAGCCCGTAGGGGCCGGTTGACCGTGCCCACCGCCGCTTGATCGGCTTCCGCGTCCCCCGCCTCAATACCCGTCGCAATGATATGTTCCATCGTGGACACGTCGGCGAGGGCGTTTTGCAAGAGGGGCAGCAGGATGGAACTGGTGATGATGGCTTTCGCGGCAGAGTTCTCGGCGATGTAGCGCACCTCGGGTCCCTTGAGCAGTGGAAGGACGGGCACGATGATGGCCCCGGCCCGCGCGATCGCCTGGTACGCAACGATGACCTCCGGCGAATTGATCATCATTACGATGACGCGGTCGCCTTTCTGGATGCCGAGCGACCGCAGGCCGGCGGCAAGCTGCGTAGCTTCTCGCGCAACCGCCAGATTGGTATACTCGCGTACCTCTTCTTGCTGCGCGTCCTCGTAAATCAGCATCTTATAGGTGCCGAAATGCTCATAATTGTAGATGGCAAGATCATACAGCGCCTGGATATCCTGCAGGCCCGTAATGCGTTTCTCGCCTGTCATGCGCCGACCTCGTTTCTTTGTAGCGATGGGACAAAGACGACCGCTTCCCCGGTAGTGACCTTCTCGCCTTTCTGGTTCTGCGCCCAGCATTCCAGCGTAATAGCATCCCGCGAGTCCTCGGACTCGCGGGCCTTGACCACACCCAGGCAGGTGAGCGTATCGCCAAGGCGCACCATGTTGACGAAGCGCACTTTCAGCCGCGAAAATTCCGCATGCTCGATTCCGGCGATCTGCTGCATCACAAATTGACCGAGAAAGGCCATACTAAGCATGCCGTGAGCGATGATGCTGTCCAACCCGACGCGGCGCGCAGCCTCCTCATCGACATGGATGGGGTTATGGTCGCCGGACGCCTCCGCGTAGCGGCGGAGTTGTTCCAGTGTGATTGGCGGCTTAACCAGCGGTGAAAGCGCATCTCCAACCGCTGCATCGACAATACTCATGGAAGAGTTACCTCCATTGTCGTAAAGGACCGATAAATCGGCCCCTACAGCTTCGCCGTAGGCCCCGATTTATCGCGGGCACCGCCGATTTATCGGCCTGGCACAGTCACCCATCAAATAATCTAAGCGGATCAACAAATCTTCTTCTTTTAAGAGTAGCATTATTCTGAACAATCTACAAGGGCAGGCTAAAAAACCGGGCGCATCGAGCGCCAGGGGCTGGGAGACTTTTCGCGAACGGCAGGTTCCCAACCCGGCTCGCCGTATAAAATATTGGCGTTCCACGCGGGATTTTTATAACAGAAATGATAACGTATCTTATAGCCTCGCTCGGCCTTCTGCCTCTCATTATAGGCAGTCTCAAGGCCAAGTTGAAAACTGAGGAGTTGAGCATAATAGGGTTGGAGCCGGTACTCCATCGAATCGGTATCTAACTCATGATCGGCAAACGACAACTGCAGGTCGAAGCAATAGGGATAATCCATCACTTCCGGGTCGCGGTCCTCCTCATCGGCTCGATGGATGAGAACAAGCATACCCAACATTTCGAACTGGCAGTAAGGCTCACCGGAAAAAGCGTTTTGCCGGAACGGGGGTAGAGAGAAGAGGTCGCGTATCTCGGTGGCGAGTTGTTGCAGGGACTTATCTGTTTTGATACAGACTTGAAACGACATAAGAAACTCCTTCTGGAGATACGAAGGTACTACATAGCGAGCCTGCTGAGACGAAGTGTAGCGCGCAGCAACGTTGCAGGTACGCATTACAAGGTATGTTTTCCTCAAACACCTTGTGTTTATGTGGCTTCATCTTACGCTTAGATGTGAGTAGTGTCAAGCTGACTTTTTTGCTGAGGAGCCCAGAAAAAGGGTCCTGAATTGCTCCAGGACCCCTATGATTTAAACTTGGTGAGGAATATGAACGAAGTGACTTAGAAGGCTCCTGTACCTTCAGGCGTACCAAGTCCGGTAGGACCGTCATAGCCAGGGCCGGCGTTGCAGATGTAGTTGCCGCAGTTGCCGTTGCTACCTGATGTGACGTCGTTCATGTTCGTGCTGTAATTGTAGTTCAGGTAAGGATATGAACCGTAGTTGATGCTGCCCTCGTTGCCCGCGAGCGCGTAGACGCTGGCAATGATCGGGGAGGAGACGCTGGTGCCGCCATAGACCTGCCAGCCGGGCGCCTGGTAGGTATCGTAGACGGAAACGCCGGTAGCGGGATCGGCATCTGCGGACACATCAGAAACCGTCCTGTTGCTGCAATCCGGGTCTTTCTGCCAGCTGGGCTTGGAGATGTATACACTGCACCCGCTGCCAGCGCGGCTCCATGCCGTCTCTGTCCAACCACGGCTGCCGCCGCCTCTGGTCAGGTGGGTTCCGCCGACGGCAGTCACTGTATTGAAGACAGCCGGGGCGCCTGTGCCATAGCCACCATCACCAGAGCTTGCGGTGATGGCAACGCCGGGGTGATTATAGTACTTGGACTGGAATTTGATTTCCTTCTTGGCCTCGTTACCGCTATAGCTATTGCTGATTGCATTCGCTCCCAGTTTCACAGCTTCATTGACCGCGATGCCGAGGTTCCTGAAGTGATTGTTGTTTGCCTCAACCAGCAAGATATGGCAGTTGGGGCAGATGGCGCTGACCATATCGAGGTCGAGGGAGATTTCAGCGGCCCAGCCGGCATTGGGGGTGGGGTAGTTGCTCTGCTGGCCTTTCTGATTAACTTTCTTGAAGCAACCATTGCCGGTGGTGCAGGCGGGCAGGCCGAAAGTTGAGCGATAGACGCCCAGGTCCGCTTCAGCGTTCGGATCGTCGAAAGCGTCAACGACGGCAACTGTCTGCCCGTTACCCTGGGAGGCGGAAGGTAGGTTATAGGCCGATTGCAGGTCGGCGGGATGGTAGCCGGCCGGGCCTGAATCGGGGCGGAACTGCGAGTTTACCGCCAGGATAGCCATGCAGCTGGCATAGTCGAGTGGAGCGGACGCGCATACATGTACGTAGGTCGTTGCGGCCGGAGCGGCGCTTTTCGCCAGAGCTCCGGGGGTTGCGCCGAGGGAGACAAGCGCCCACAGGGCAACAAGGGATAGGGTACAGGCGAGTTTCTTCAATGAAATCTCCTTTGAGCAAATAATGCTACATAGGCCGATGAGCATGGCGAAACAACGTCTGCTTTTACGCATGTTGTAGCGGCATGCAGAAAGGATCGGCAATACGCATACCCCCTGTATGCGTCTATGTTGGCACGGTATCATATGGCTGCCAGTAGTAAGCCATATGGTGGGGTGAAACTCAACGTTTCTATGATCAGTATAAACTGATGAACGATGATATGTCAATGTCAAAATTCTACCCTTTGCTCTTGCCTTTACCGTTTCTGCCTGATATACTGCCAACGTTTAGAACTTTTGTGTAATTCCTTTTGCTGGTTAGGAGTAAAAAGCGGTTATGGTTGCCGCGCCTAGAATGAATGCGCCTGCGCCTCCCCCTATGCAAGCAGGCCCCATTATACACGGTAATTCCAGTATCGAGCGCTGGCTAAATCATTACTGGCCCAGGTTGCAGCTTCCAGTTCAGGAGTTGAGCCGCCTGGCGATTACTCAAGATCGCCAGGAGTTTATGCGCTGGACGGGGAAGCGGCTCAACATTATGGCGCTGGGCTGTTATTGTTATCTTCCGGCCCCCTCTACTATGCGTGCTCGTTCGCGCAAGCCCCCTTCGCCCGCGCTGGCGCTGCCCGGTTTTAACGAGGCGCAGCAACGGCAGGCGCGCGGTCACCGGCACCTGATCTTCGTTGAGCAGGATATGCAGCCACAATCAATCGAGGTCACGGTCGCGCACGAGCTTATTCACCTGGCGGATCGCGTCAATGGGACACCACGCCGCCATCACCATCATGGCTATGATGCGATTGCCGCCGATGAAGCGGCTGTGACCGGCTACAGCCTGGAGGAACTGCGCCACCTGCTGCACGAGGAGAGCGCCCGCCGCGAACAATTGCGCCGCCAGCGGCGTCCTATTCGCTACCTGTACGAATGCCCCAACTGCGGCAAGCAATATCCGCGCGCGCGCCGTTACTCGCAACCCGTCTCATGCAGCAACTGCGATAAGCGATATAATCCAATGTACAGGCTGTCGCTGCGCGACTAAAGGTTAGGATATGTGTAGAAACATCAAGACACTCTACAACTTCGAGCCGCCCGTGACCGATGAGGAGATACGCGCGGCTGCGCTACAATATGTGCGCAAGGTAAGCGGCTTCCACAAGCCCTCTCAAGCTAATGAAGCCGCGTTCTTTGCCGCCGTCGATGCGATAGAGACGGCCTCTCGAAATCTTCTCGCCTCGCTCCAGACGAATGCGCCGCCAAAGGATCGGGCGGAAGAGGCCGCCAGGGCACGAGCACGCTCTGCGCAGAGGTTTTCGCGGTAATACCTTTATTTCGGCGTCGCGTAGCTGTGCAGGCTGGGCACGAAGAAGCTCACCCCGTAATACGTGAACAGCGTCGCGATAAAACCGAGGGTCAGGAGCCAGCCGGCGCGTTTGCCGCGCCAGTTGCGAATGCCACGCGCATGCAGGTAGACGGCGTAGATCAGCCAGGTGATGAGGGCCGATGTTTCTTTCGGGTCCCAGCTCCAATAGTGCCCCCAGGCGTAGTTTGCCCAGTAGGCGCCCAGAATGAGGGTGAGCGCCAGTAATGGGAAACCGACGATGACCGCCTTGTACCCCAGTTCGTCGGCCGCTTCGGCGGATGGCAGCCACGCGAAACGTTGTCCTTCACCGCCCTGTACCAGGATGATCAGGCCCGCGCCAAATGCCACGCTGAAGAGCGCGTAGGCGAAGATAGCCATGGAGACAT